>JGI20214J51650_10000027_pt1 | contig 90166 bp, 76 predicted proteins | sample WetSurMetagenome_FD_51650 | JGI IMG/M metagenome (IMG submission 51650)
ATAAACGCGGCGTATGCCGCGCATGAGCCGAACACATCGCACTTGACCAAAGAACCGCCATTTTTACTGAGCATATCCACGAGACGGCGTGCGAACGAAGCACCGTCTTCTCCCGCGCGGGGCCACACGGTACTTTGGATGTTTTCTACGCCGCAACACTCGGAAACGGCCGTCCAGCCGCCATCCTTGGAATGAAACCCGTCAGTCATTGTATTGCAGCGCTTCCTGTTTTGCGATGGTCTTCACCGAATTGCGAACCGTTTCAAGATTCCGTTTCGTTACGTCATCGGGATGAAGTTTGTAGGCGGTTTCCAATTCGGCCACGCCCTTTTTATATTCCCCTTTCTCAAGCAGGTATTTTCCGTAATTGGTATGCGCTTCGTAATGATCCTCGTCGTCTATGTGCAAATCTATGGCCGCCTTGAATTCGGCCGCCGCTTCCTCCTTGAGCCCTTTCTGATACAGGAGCGCGCCCAAGTTGTTGTGCGCGAAATAGTTCCGCGGGTTATACTTGATAGCCTCCCGCCAGGCGGGGATCGCCCGTTCGAAATCACCCGCGAGGTGAAAAGCTTCGGCAATCCGGTGATAGGAATACGCATCAAGGTAGTTTTCACGAATCTTGAGAATTGCTTCCGGGGAGGCATTGACGAATTCAGGAATGTTCGCGGCCCGATCCACGCTCGTGAAGTGATTGAGCACCACCGGCGGCGAACTCGTCCCGCTGTCGGAAATATGAGTGAGAAAGAGCTGTGTATAGGGGCCGTTCACTTTCGAGGAGAATACCAGCCATTTGCTGTTGGGCGACCAACTGTGCCAGGAATTAAGTATGGACATGTTGCATGAAAGCTCCCGAGCCTCACCCCCCTCGGCGGGGATGATGTACAACTTTGAGTCGGGTTGGAGGAAGATGTAATTGCTGGCCTTGCAGAAAGCGATCCATTTCCCATTCGGGGAGTATTTCGCGAAATAATTACTCATGCCGTTGTTCGACGCGCCCTTGAGAGGTACCGGGGTACCGCCCTTGCCGTTGTTGAACGGCACGCGGTACAGGTCGTATTTGATGTTTTTACCCTCGGTGGCGATAAAAGAATCAGCTTCGGGACCGTTGATGAGGGCGCGATGTTGCCGGTTGAACACGTCGAGGTTGTAGGACTTGTTTCTGACAAACACCAGGTACTTCCCGTCCGGACTCCACGTCGCGTTGGTCTGGACGTACCTCCGGTCGTTCGCGCCGGGCAGCGTATACATGTTTTTGGTCTGCCGGTCGTATATCGAAACCATTCCTTTGACGAAAAAGAACAGCTGCGAGAACATGAGGTTTGGGCGGTACACGGCTATGGCCTGGTCTTTCACCGTGCCCGCAATATATCGGCCGTCGGGGGACACTTGGTTGTTGAGTCCGAACGTCGGCTCCTTGTCTTCACCTTTCATTTTATAATTGGACCAGCTTATGATTTTGGAACGGTCAAGTATAATGTCCTGCTTCACGGGCATGATGGCGTACGCGCCCTTGTCATTGCCGCAATCCGCCTCCATTCCCATGATTTTGGCATCTTTGGAAAACGAATGGCAGTTTCCGCACACCGGCAGTTTCGAAAGCACGATCTTGGGCTGTTCCTCGGATGAAATCGAACCGAATCGCCAACGGATGTTGGTGGGATCCTTAACCGCTTCCATAAAAGGCAGGTTCACTTCTCGGTAGAAAATGGGCGCCACGACTGAGTCGGGAGACGTCTCAAATGACACGTGGCCGCCCGAAAGGTATCTTTTGGGCCTGCCGCTGTTTACGCCGCGTATCTCCATGCTCGCGACTTTTCCGAGCGACAGTCCTTTGATTTTTTCCCACTCGTCCCCCGGCGGGGTCCATTTTTTTTTGTTTGAGGTAAAGTTGAGCGCCTCCGTGTTGTCTTTAAAACGCAAGGTAATAAGCCATTTGTCGACGATGGGCCGGGTGTCCTCCCAGTGAATGGTAGGAGGGGCGATGTCTGGAGGGAAAACGGTACCCTGACGCGGGTATTCGATGATGAGTCCGGACAACTTGGTTTCTTGATTGGCGTCGGCAAAATTCGTATTGTAGTATATGATGCCGACGGTAATGGATGCTAGTAAAAGAAACGAGCCCACTACCAACAGATAGCGCGACGATGTGCTCATACCGTGTCCTTTTCTATCTTTGTTCCCGGACTGCCGTTCCCCATGAAATCAAAGTACTATCACGGAAAAATATACTTCAAATTGACGGCATTTTGCGCCAGGATAATGCCGAAAAAAGGCGTCATGCGGCCGAGATGTCTCGTTAGCCGGATGTATTTTCCGTAAAAAGGCGCGGGGTAAACCGTTCCCGTTCCCTCCGGGCCGCAAGGATAGCATGGCGCGATTCGTCCTAGCCTTCGCCTATTACTTCTATAACGCCTTCGTCACCGGGATTCCTCTGTATTGGGTACGGCATCTGTACCTGCGGAAGGTTTTCGGCATGCGCATAGGGCGGGGCAGTTCGATCCACATGGGATGTTTCTTCACCGGAGGAAACATCGTCATCGGAAGGAACAGCGTCGTGAACCGCAATTGTTTTCTCGACGGACGCATAGGTATCGAAATCGGCGACAACGCGAGCATCTCGTCCGAAACCTGCATATTGTCGCTCGGCCATGACCCTCAATCCCCCGATTTTGCCACCACGGGCGGGAAAGTGAGCATCGGCGATTACACCTGGACGGGGATGCGGACTCTCATCCTGCCGGGCGTGAGGCTGGGCAGGGGCTCCGTAACGGGCGCCGGGAGCGTGGTGACGAAAAGCGTCGACGATTACCGCATCGTTGCGGGAAATCCCGCGCGAATAATCGGCAGAAGGACGGAAGACCTCAGGTACAACCCGAAGTATGCACCGTATTTCGACACGGACATCCAGTCCGGGGAGTAAAGACCTGCGGCCATAGGCTTTTCACTGTTACCTGTTCGAACTGCACAACATGAAGAACATCCTCGTCGTTTCGTCATATTACCTTTCCAAGGACACGAGATTCGGCGGCACGAAACGGCTGTACTACCTTGTAAAGGAACTCGAACGTTACGGCACCGTGTACGTGATTTGCCATGACGGATGCGAGGAATACCGGGACGGCATCGTCCCCGGATTCGACCGTTTTCTTTTCCTTCCCGTGGAAGACGACAGGAACCTTTTCGAGAAAATCGTACGGCCCGGATGGAACATCGAGAGATTCCTCGGAAAGAACGCCGGCCGGATTCGTGAATTCCTCGACGGGGCCGAATTCGACGCCGCGCTCCTCGCCTTTCCGCTCGCCCTTGCGTTCGTGACGACACTGCTCCCCAAAACGGTCACGTCGGCCGTGTATCTTGAGGACGACCTTCTTTCGGAAACGATCCGCGCTCAAAAACGACGCGCCATTTTCGATCCGTACCGCGCGGTACGCTTGGCGCAGATGCGCTCGTACTACACGAACCGCCTTGCGCGCCTGAGCGCGTTCGTGGCCATTTCGGCCCAGGAGGCACAGGTGGTACGCGGGCTTTTCCCGGGCGTCACGGTCGCCACCGTTGGTTACGGCGTCCCCATCCCCAACTATCCGTTTCTCTCCGTAAAGCCGCATCCGTTTACCGTCGGCTTCATCGGAAACTTCCGGCACGTCCCCAACGCCGACGCCGCGAAATGGTTCCTCGAATCGGTATATCGCGAATGCAAAAAAAGGATTCCGAACCTCAAGGCCCTGCTTGCCGGTAAAGACATCCCGCAGTCCCTCCGGGACCTCACCGCGCGCGACGGCTCGGTCGCCTGGGAGGAAGATATGGCCAGCGTCCGGGATTTCTACGAGAAAACGTCCGTGCTGATAAATCCCATCGTTTCCGGGCGCGGCCTGCGCACCAAAATCGTCGAAGCGGCCGCGTTCGGCAGGCCAATCGTCTCCACGGCGCTCGGCGCCGAGGGACTCGCCTCCCTCAAAATCGACATTGCCGACACGCCGGCCGAGTTTGCCGATTGCTGCGCGCGCCTGGCGTCCGACGAGTTCCGTTACGCCGACATCGCCGCGGCGAACCGGCGAACGGCGGAGCGCGAGTTTTCCGTCGAAACGGTGGGCGGCCGGCTGGCCGGCATTCTGCAAGGGATGGTATGATGTCCTCCCCGATCGTATCGGTGGTGGTGCTCAACTGGAACGGGGCGTCGCTGCTTCCCGAGTGCATCGCATCGCTCAAGGCGCTTTTGTATTCACCCGTCGAAATAATCGTGGTGGACAACGGCTCCACCGACGGCTCGGTTTCCCTGCTGGAGAAAACGCCGGGCATATCTCTTGTCGAGAACCGCGGGAACCTCGGATTCGCCGCCGGCATGAACGCCGGATTCAAGGCGGCGCGCGGCACGTACGTGGCGGCGCTCAACAACGACATAACGGTCTCGCCCGACTGGCTCGGCGGGGCGATAGACATTCTGGAACGCGACCCGTCGGTGGGAATCGTGAGCTGCAGGCAGATGAACTATTTCGACCGGGACGTCATCGACTCGCTGTACTGTTACCTGCACAAAAGCCTCATCTTCTTTCAGGAAGGATTCCGTGAGCGGTACCGGCCCGGTACCGCTCACGCCGTGCCCGCACGCGTACTCGGCGTGAGCGGCGCATCGACGCTGTACCGGAAACGTCTGCTCGACCAAATGCAAGGGTTCGACGAGACGTTCGTCTCCTACCACGAAGAATCGGATTTGTGCATGAGGGCGTTTCTCGCCGGATGGAAATGCGTCTACGCGCCGACGTCGGTGGCCTATCACCGGCGAAGCGAAAGTTTTTCCCGGGTCAAGGGAGCCATGTTCTACCATCAGACGAGGAACAGGCTCTGGTTCATCTACAAATACGCGCCTTTGTCGCTTGCGATCGCAAACCTCGGCTGGATTCTCTTCACCGAGCTGCGGATTTTGCGCGTCGTGTTATTTCGCGAGCGAGTGCCGAGTTCGTATCTTAAGGGTGTGGCCGACGGGTTCGCCGGAATGCCGCGGCTTTCGACGGCGCGGCGCGAAAACATGAGAAAGCTCGCGCCGAAGTATGGGGAATACCGGCAGTTGGTGAAGAGAAAAGCGATTCCGCTGTGATTATTAAGATATCGGAGGAGAATTATCCTCCCCCACCTCGATAGCCTCAGTTTGACGTTAACCTTGTCGGGATTTCAAAAGAGTCTCCACGGTATAATTTCGGAAAGCGATGATGCTTGCAACGCCCCTTAAAAAAGCAAGGGGCGCGGAATCGTATCCCGCGCCCCGCCGTCGCAAATCCTCCGGAAGCATCAGTTGAAAATATACGTCGGCATCAGCACACCCTTGGCAATCAGAGCCCCGGCCTGGGTCTGATCCACCTGGTCGCTCGATGCGAACAATGTGTCTCCCGAATCCATGACCCCGATAATGCCCTCGATGCTCGCCGCGTCGAGTCCGTTGAAGCGTATGTCGACCCAGCTGAGATTATGCAGGTTCGCCAGCGACGGCGCGCTCTTAAGAGTGGAACATCCGTTGATGTTCAAGTGCGTAAGCGACGTGAGGGCCGAGAAATCGGCGAACGCGGAATCGAGCCCCTGGCAATAATGCAAATCGACGAACTTGAGCTTGATCAGGCCGCTCAGCACGGCGACCGAACTGATGAGGTGATCGTTGTGGGCATCGAACCATTCGAGGTTCGAAAGCCCGGAGATCTGGTCGATGTCGTCGATTCCACCGCAGTTGTAAATCTCAAGTTTTCTGAGACTGGTGAGGCCGCTCACCGCCGAGATGCTCGTGATTCCGTCGCCGTGCAGCGTAAGGCTCTTGAGGTTCGTGAGCCCCGAAATCGCCGAAACGTCGGTGAGATTCTGCGATGCGATGCTGAACGTGTCAAGCGATGTCGCTCCCATGCCGGTCACGAACGACAAAGAGGCAATCGCACACCCATCGATGGTGAATGTCTTGAGGCCCGACAATCCGCTCAACTGGAAAGTGTCGAGGGTCTGGCTCGAACCGACGATGAGACGCTTGAGGCCCGGAAGGGTTGACAGCCTCAGGCTCTGCAACTGGCCCAGACGCCCAAGATTCACCGTGTCGATAACCGCCATGTTGGACAGGGAAACGGCTTTTACTGAATCGCAGTAACCGAAATCGATGAAATGCACCATCGGCAGGTTCGACAACTCAATCGCCGGAAGCGCGTTATTGGCGATGAGAAGCGTCTTGAGGTTGGGCAAGCCCGACAACCCGGAAATGGTGGTGGATTTGGTTCCCGCAACGCGGATCCATGTGAGTTTGTTGAGCCCCGCAACGGCGGAATACGTCGAAATTCCGTTGGCCCATCCAAGATCGAGCCACGTGAGGTTCGAGAGGCTTGCAAGAGCCGAAATATCGGTAACGCCGTTTGCGCTGTGCAGGCTGAGGCTGTCGAGCGTGGTGAGCGAGGCGAGCGAGGAAATGTTCGTGATCTGCCAGCACCCTTCGAGGTTCAGCGTTACAAGATGCGGGAGATTGGCGATGGTCGAAATGTCGGTGAGGCCGAAGCAATTGAAACAGTACAGTTCCCTCAGGCTGTCGAGCCCCGCCAGAGGCGAGAGATCGGTGACATTGTAGCAGCTGTTGATGCTGAGGTATCTGAGTTTCGGCAGATGGGACACCGGCGCGAGATCGGAAAACTGGTTCGAATCGAGGTTGAGCCACTCGAGCGACGTTGTTCCCTGAAGAAACGAGAGGTCGTTGACTCCCGAATGCGAGAAATTGGCGTACAGCTGGGTTCCGATGCCCACCGTATCGTATACAAACACGGAATCCTTTTCGACCGTGGTCGTCTGGGTACATCCCCAGAACTGCGTGGTCGCCGACATGAGAGGAACCAACAGAGCGAGTGAAGCAAGAATTCTTTTCATCAAATCCTCCCGGGGGGAAAAGGTAAAAAATGATGCTTTTTCAGCCGCTTTTTCGCAAAAAAGCCAACGAAATAATAGACAAATATATGTAGGACGGGATGGGGCATGCAAGAAAAAAAGTAGGGCTCGCGGCATACCTGAAATAGAAGTTGATAGTATATTATTGGCAAAGTCGGCATACCGGCCGACGATAAAACCGGTACAAAACAGGTATGGAGCATATCGTGCGCCTACGTCCTCTCTTTTTCATCCTTGTACTCGCTTTCCTTTCGCGTTCCTGGCCTCAGGACAGCTCGTGGACCCTTGTCTGGTCGGACGAATTCAACGCACATCACCTCGATACGGCTTTCTGGAATTACGACGTAGGAACCGGGGACAACGGTTGGGGCAACAACGAGTTGCAGTATTATACGCCGGGCAACAACGTCATGTTCAACGACAGTTGTCTTGTCATCGAATTGCGGAGGGAGACCATGGGCGGGGCCCAGTATACCTCGGGCCGCATAAATACGAGGAAAAAAGTGCAGTACATGTTCGGGAAAATACAAGCGCGCATCAAGGCGCCCTATTCACAGGCGGTATGGCCCGCGTTCTGGACGCTCGGCGCGAATTATGAACAGGTGGATTGGCCCACGTGCGGGGAAGCGGATATTTTCGAAATGGCGTGCGGTGATTACTATCCCGACAACCGGGGCGACAACACGAACTTCGGCATTGCCCGCTTCGCAAGCGACGGCGGCAGTCTTATCGAAGAAAAAGGGTATGTCACCCTGCGGCGTAAAATGTCCGACGACTTCCACGTGTTCACGCTTGTCTGGAGTCAGGATTCGGTAAAATTCTATCTCGATTCGGCAACGACGCCGTATTTCGACACCACCATTGCAAACGCCTCCCGCGACGCTTTCCGCCAGCCGCACAGCCTCGTGATTAACATGGCGCTCGGGGGTACCGGGTTCGCCGGAATGCCCGATGCAACCACCGTTCTCCCCCAGCGGCTGCAGGTAGACTGGGTACGGTGGTACCAGAAAAAGACCGGGGTGATGGGCGCAACGAACGGAAACAAGGCCAAAGGCCGTGAGCTTTTACGTTCCATGCCTCGCGGCGTGATTATAAAACTCACCCGTCCCGATGAATCGTCCCTGAAAATTTACAGATGCGATGGGCGTCTCGTGGCCGATCTCACCAAGGATATTCGCGGGATGACCGCCGGCGTTCATCGTGTACCGCTGTTCGGGTTGGACAAACCCGCGGGAACCTACGTCGTTTGCCTCACCGAGGGGAACAGAACCGTAACGTCAAGAATTACTATGCTCCCCTGACAAAGACCCACGCATCGTTTCTCGTATCACAAACGCATAAAACGGAAAGGCCCGCCTTTACGGCGGGCCTTTCCGACATTCGCAATACGCTCTACCGGAATCTAGTACGTCAGTCCGTAGTGATACGGGAACAGAGGCGTACCGGCGGTTCCGACGGCATCGCCGTAGGGTGCGTTGGTAGCCGGATTGTTGGTGTTGATGGGTATCTGCGCATAAGACGCGGGCCACGTGTGCGAAAGCTTGCCCGTGGGCTTTTCGCCGTTCACGCCGAAAAGGATGTCGGCGACGCCGCCGCCCTCGGTTCCGGGCAGCCATGCGCACATGAAGGCGTTGCACTTCGCGATCTGCTGCGTGATGATGAGCGGACGCCCGGTAATCAAAAGCCCGACTACCGGCTTTCCGCTCGCCTTGGCCAGGTCGAGCATGGTACGCTGGCTGGCGGCATTGGGGTCGTTGTCGTAATCGATGGGCACGTGAGCGGGAGCATCACCCTGGGTTTCGGCGTACGGCTGTTCGCCGAACACCACGATGATAACGTCGGCGTTGGCGGGAATGTTGGTTCCGTCGTCGCGCTGCGTGACCGTTCCCGAGCATGCGGCATCGATGGCGTCCTTGATATTCGTTCCCGCCGGGAGTACGTCGGTCGCGCCGGTGGGCCAATTGAGCGCCCATCCGCCAATCTGCAATTTCATGCTCACGGCGTGATGGCCCATGATGTGATAGTTTTTGGTGGGATCGAGCGGCAGCAGCGGGCTGCCGTTCACCGCATCGTTCTTGAGCAGCACCATGGATCTCCTCACGCATTCACGCGCTACGGCGAGGTGCAGCGGGCTCTTGATGAGGGGCAGATATTGCCGCTTTGCGAGCGGGTCGGCCATGAGGTTCATGCGGAGCTTGACGCGCAGGATGCGCTTGCACGCGTCGTCGAGCCGCGCCGAAGCGACGTTGACCGCGTTGTAGGCGGCTCCCGGGTTGTCGGGATTCATCATGTTGTCGACGCCGTCGGTGAAGCTGCCGAGAAGATTGCCCGACGAAGATGCCCAGTCGCCGACGGTAAACCCGTCGAATTTCCACGCCGTTTCGAGCGTGTCGATGAGCAGCGGCTTGTTGAAATGCATGGCGGTTCCCAGCCATGAACACATCGACACCATGACCGTCGCGATATGGTTGTCGACGGCCGCCTTGAAAGGCCTAAGATGGATTGCGGCCAACTGCGCCGCGGTACCCGTATTGCAGTTCTGGGCATTCTCGCCATTGGCGGTACCGCCGGAACCGGCGAAGTGTTTCGCCGCGGCGGCGACCACGCAGCCGGCCGAAAGATCGGTACCCTGGAACCCGCGAACCGCGGCCGTTGCATACGGCACGGTGCCGTCGGGACCTTCGTCCCAGCCCTCATAGGTGCGGCCCCAGCGTTCGTTGCGGGGCACGTCCATCACGGGAGCAAACGCCCAGTTGATGCACATGGCGCGCATTTCAATCGCCGTGACGCGTTCTTCGATTTCGGCAAGGTTGGGGATGCCGGTGCATCCCATGCCGATGTTATGAGGGAAGAACGTGCCGCCGGGGGGCGAAATGAATCCGTGCACCGCGTCTACCCCAATCATCTTGGGAGTGCCCTGCGCGGCGATAGTTCCCGTCTGCCAGCCGTCGGAGGCGTTGGCATTGTCCACATACCCGGGACCGCCGTTTCCCACGCCGTAGAAAACCGTTCCCCAGTTATTGGACGTATTGTACTGTATACCCTGCGTGACCTGATACGCCTTCCACGACGTGCTCTTACCGTTCATGATGGAATCGACCTGGCCCTCGATGTTACGGGTCGTAATCACAATATTACCCAGATTCTGGGTATAGCTGTCGATAGGTTTGAGGGCTGGAAAGTAATTTGTCTTGCCGGCGCGTACGGTGTCGATTCCGGCCAATTTCTTGGGCATCACGGTCTTTTCCGAAGCGGCCGAAGCTGCCAATTGCGTTCCAAAAGAGTTACCGGAGTAGAAAAGCGTTTTGGATTCCATGGTACTTCCATTGCTCACCCGTACCACGCAGGCCTGATGCGCGGCAATCCGCCTTACGCCGGCAAAGGGGTTGAATTCATAGCTACCTTTTGTCAGATTCCCGCTGAAAACGGTCTGTATTCTGCGGCCAAGCAGCGAGAATAGGTCAACGGTGATGTTCTGGGGGGTGGAAACGTAAAACCGCATCATGCTCCCCTGGGCCGACAGATTGAACGTTGCCCCCACGATGCCATCGCTGCTCGAAGGGCTTTTCACGGCGCTCGAACCGCAGTTGTACATCTGGAGGTTCTTGATGCTCCAGTCGGCGGGTGCGACAAGATTGAATGAACCGTCGGTACACGTGTAGGCATAAACCAGCCGGTTATCGAGGTTGGTGTACATGACCATGGCGTCGGCCACGGGATTGCCCGCACCGTCGACCACCGTGCCGGTTATCGCGGCAAAAAGCAGTTGCGACGGCAGGAGCGCACTTGCGAGAAACAGCAAACAAAGACGTCGTGCCATACTTCCCCCTAAAATGTTGAAGAAAAGGTGCATGAAACAAGTACGTTGGATTCTTGTGCGTTGACGCGGATATCTCTTGTTATACCGGAGGGCCCCTGCCCTTCCATATCTTCATCTTCCAATGGTAGTAATATAATGAAAAAAACATGATTTGTCCTACCGCATTTTTTGCCGTGTATTAGTGTCGCGAAGATGAGGAAATATTTACCTTCAATCACAATTTTTATCTTTTATATTTATAAAGAGGGACGCAACATCGATGACATTCGCAGTGGGAGTCTCCGCCGCTCACGGTGAGCTTGTCGAACCCATAAGCGTTCACCCTCGACAAACTCAGAGCGAACGGTTGTCACCTATTAAATGACCGGATTAATAACTACCGGACACAAATCCCAGGTCAATGTTTTTATTATTCCAAGGGGGATTGCGTGATGCGCAAAGTTTCTGTTTCCTTCCTGCTCGCATTTTCGATGACGGCGTCCACGGTCTTTGCCGCGGTCACGGGACGCGTGGTGGACGCGACGTCCAAGCCGGTGCCGAAAGCGATGATCACCTACGTCAACCTCAACAACAGACTCATGAGCGCCTACAGCGATTCCCTCGGCCGTTTTTCAATCGATACGCCCGCGGCCGTCGCCGTTCTCATCCCTCCCGCACAAAAACGCACGGCCCCGTATTTTGCCGAGGTGAGCGGCAACAGGATATTCTTCTCCGTCGAAGGCAAAAAATCGGTTACGGTGGATATCTTCAATCCGAAAGGACAAATGGTGAGCCGGCTGTACAGCGGCGTAATTTCCGACGCACGGTGCGCCGTCAACCTGTTCGAACCCGGTAAAACGGCGCATGCGGTCTATCTTGTGAAGCTCCACATCGGCGATGACGTCGTTTTCCGCAAGACCGCGTACTTCGGCGCCGCGACGATTTCCCCCGCCGCGACGCACGCCGGATCGGTTGCGGCGCTGGCGAAAACAACCGCCCCGGCAATCGATTCATTGCGCGTGGGCAAGACCGGCTATGTTCCCGCGAAGGTTGCCCTGGACTCCTACAGCAAGGACGTGGGCGACGTGGCAGTGAGCGCCGTGGACATCGAATCGAAGGTCGACTCCATACTCCGGCTCATGACGCTGGACGAAAAGATAGGCCAGATGGCTCAAGGCGAATTCCGCAACCTGTCGGGCACCGAAGTGAAAACCTACATGCTGGGCGCGGTGTTCAGCGGCGGCGGCGGCGTCCCGCCCGACAACACGAACAACGGATGGCAAAACCTGTTCGACGGCTTCCAGCAGCAGGCGCTTTCGACACGGCTCAAGATTCCAATCATATATGGTATCGACGCCGTGCATGGACATTCGAACCTCAAGGGCGCGGTGATATTCCCGCACAACATCGCCATGGGAAGCACGCAGGACACGGCGCTCGTTGCGCTCGCCTGCCGGGCCACGGCGATAGAGGTGAAATCCACGGGGCTCAACTGGACGTTCGCGCCGTGCGTGGCCGTGCCGCGCGACGAGCGCTGGGGCCGCACCTACGAGGGCTTCGGCGAGACCCCCGACGACGCCCGTACGTTCGCGGGCGCTTCGGTGGTCGGGTACCAGGGATACGATTTATCAAGTCCATACACCATCGCCGCTACCACCAAGCATTTCATCGCCGACGGCGGTACGCTGTACGGCACGGGCCAGGGCTACCTCATCGACCGCGGCGACGCGCGCATCTCCGACTCGGTGCTGCGGGCAATCCACCTGCCGGGCTACATCCGGGCAATCGCCGAGGGCACCGGAACCATCATGCCGACCCTCTCGATGGTAAACGGCGTCAACGTTTCGGGAGACAAGGCAATCATCACCGACCTGCTCAAGACCGAACTCAAGTTCGACGGACTCGTCATCTCCGACTGGGATGCCGTAGAGCAGGCCGGCGACGGCAGCGGCGGCTACGGCATCGACAACGTGGTACGATGCGTGAACGCCGGACAGGACATGCTCATGATTGGCGCCGAAACCGGGCTCCAGGATTTTCTCACCAACTGCAAGGCCGCCGTGAACCAAGGCAGAATTCTCGAGTCACGCATCGACGACGCGGTACGCAGAATACTGCGGCTCAAGTACCGCCTGGGGATTTTCGATCATCCTTACGCCATACGCACCATGAACTCCACCTTCGGCTCGGCGCTGCATCGCGACGTGGCGCGCAGATGCGTGCGCGAATCCATGGTTTTGCTCAAGAACGACGGCGCCGCGCTTCCCATCCCCAAGACCGCGAATGTCGCGGTGGTCGGCGTGCACGGCAACGATCTCGGCCGGCAATGCGGCGGCTGGACCATCACGTGGCAAGGCGGCACGGGAACGGTCACCACCGGCACAACGCTGTACAAGGCCGTCCAGAATACCAGCACCGGAACGGTGACCTTCGCGGCAGACACCACGGGCATAGGAGCGGCCGACTATATCATCGTGGCCGTAGGTGAGGAACCCTATGCCGAAGGTCCGGGAGACAAATCCGACCTCGGACTTCCTCAATCCCAGAAAACCTTACTAAGTCAGTGCGCCGCCATCGGGAAAAAAGTGGTGTGCGTTCTTTTCTCCGGCCGCCCCATGATAATAACCGACGTGCTGCCGCAGTGCGACGCCTTCGTGGCCGCATGGTTGCCCGGCACCGAGGGCCTGGGCATGACCGACGTACTCTTCGGCGATTACGACTTCAGGGGAACGCTGAGACATACGTGGCCCACCGCCAACTCGCAGATTCCAATCAACGTGGGAGATGGGAAAACGGGGTTGTTCCCCTATGGCTTCGGGTTGAAGTACGCACACTGAGTGGAGACGAAAAGTGCGAGGAAAGAATTGATAGAGCAGCCCGTCGCACGAGCATGAGGCTCCGTTCGGCGGCTTGGTTTTCGTAGGCGGACTTTTTACTTCATTGACTCCGGGTTAAGCACCTTCCTTTCTTCGATTTCTTTGGGTTCCTTGGGAACGCCTTCCCCAAGATTTTCATCCACCTCGACGAAGTCCCGCCGTCTTCATGTCAAGCGGTAAGCATTCGTTCCGATTGACGATGTCCCGGCAATGACCAGCGTGCCGACAACGGCACCGAACATTATTTGCGCCCGCCGGTTTGAACTACCAGTGAGAATTACACGGGTTAACAACCGCACAAGGCGGGAAGACCGCCAGCGTCATCGCGTCCGGCAGGATGTTGCGCCGCCCCAGCTTCAACGTGAAAAGTCACGATTCGGCGATCTTTCTTTTAAATGCAAGGCGGAAACTGTTGCCCGAAGGATCGGTTTCGAGCCAAATGCGTCCCCCGTGGGCGTTCATCACCATTTTACAGAAGAAGAGGCCCAAACCTTTGGAATATTGCGATGCGGAACCGCCGGCGCGCGTGTATTTGTCGAATATCGCCGATTTCTCCCCCTCCGGAATTGGTGTCCCGGAATTGTAAAAGCTCAGGATGCTCTCGGTATCCGAGACGTCGAGACTCAACACGGCCTTCCCGCCGCCGGGAATGTATTTAGCCGCATTGTTGAAGATGTTCTGTAATACACGTTCAACCAGATATATATCGGCTTCGATGCCGAAAAGGCCGTTCGAATTATCGACATGAGCGACGGTGATGTTTTTCTCATCGAACATCACGTTTTTTTCCAAAGGGGACGCAAGGGAGAAAATGTCCGCGCCAGTCAGAGCAACCATCCGGAGAACCAATTTCCCTTCTTCCATTTTCCCGATATCCAGCAGATTCGACGAGAGGCTCACGATGCCGGTGCAACCTTCGGAAACCATACGGCATGTCCGCAGAATTTTCGCATCATTCGGAAACTGCCGTTTGAGCAGCGCGGCGTTTCCTTCGATTGCCGCGGTATAATTCTTGATGTCGTGTACGATGGTCCCGGCGAGCAACCCCTTCATCCGCTCCGACTCAACTATCTTTACGTTGTTTTCCTGCAACTGTTTGTTCTTTTCTTCGATGTCCTTGGTCTGTTCCCTCACTTGCCGTTCCAGCGTACGGTTGAGACGCTTCACACTATCCATGAGAAACGCGTTTCTCAGAAGGACATCGGCCTGCGCGGACAGAATCTGGGCTGTCTTTTTCGCGGTTTCCGAAAAGACGCCGCTCACGACATCGTTTCCCAAGTAGACGCAACCCAGATAATTCTCACCTTGAAACAGCGGCACGCACAGTATGGAACGCATTCTTTCGGTATCATGCCGCGCAGCGTCTTCCTGCAGCCGGTTTCCGACCAGTACTATCTGCTTTGAGGACTTAGCTTCCTGAATGATTTTCGGCGAGGTTTTGATCGATTCCGGATTCAAAACAGTCCCATCGAAATTCATGGCGATAGCTTTTGGAATCGAGGCGGTAACTTCCTTTTCTCCCTCAAGATAAAGACAACCGTATTGGGCTCCCGTCGCCTTGATCATCGCGGACACGACCTGCCGTAAGAGAAGGTCTATGTCGTCGATTTCGCGCATCGAGGCACTTACCTCGTAGAGTGTATCAAGGCGAAAATTGCTTATTTCGGAAGCGGAAGTCGTACCATTTTGTTCCTTGGCGGGAAGGTGCTTGGAATGCTGCACGATAAACGTATCGACCTTCCCCTGCAGCTTGCCCGTTTCAAGCTGGGCGCCGCATTCGTGAAAAAGGCCATAGGCGGCATTGAATTGGTCGCGAGCCTCCCCGGGACGATTGCATTGTTCGAGAAACAGGCCGTAATCACGGAGGGATTTGGCTTCCTCGTAGCGCATGCCGAGAACATGGTGCCGTTTAATTGCCTTTCGAAAAAAGAATCCGGCGACTCGTTTGCATCCTTTGAAAAAATGATACCAGGCAAGACAACGTAACCCGGCGCCAAAATGCGCAGGGTAGATGATCCCCTGCATAAGCGCCCTGCGTGAATAAAATATCAGTTCATGAACGAGCTTGCTTTCGGGAAACTCAAGTTGCTGTCTGGTATTGTCGACCAGCCGTTCAAGCAATTCCCCGACGAGGATTTCGCAGTGAGTATAATAAGCGGAGGCAACGTATTCTTGATTAAGGTTTTTCTGTTTGATTGTTCTGAGAGAATGATGGGAATGCTGATAGGCTTTCCCGATTTCACCGGCGAATAAATGTTTCTGCGCGAATGTCAATTCTATCGTCGCCGTTATGAGAGAGTCGCTTATTTGGGTAAGATACTCGGTCAGATTGTCCCACTCGATGGCATTCGCGGTATTCTCAAGCATGCCGATTGTAAGCAAAAATCGCCTTGTGATCGTTATCGCCCGCAGATCATGGCAATCTTCACCAAGCGCCTGTTCTCTTTGAAATATCTCCTTGCATTTTTGGAAATCGCCCAATGTAAACGCGATGAATCCGGTGTGTTCCAAAGGCGTAATTTGACCCCAGCGATCACCGATAGTTTTATAATCGTTGATACTTAATCCCAAATATTTTCTTGCAGTATTCCATTGTGATGCAAAATAATAAAATAGTCCTCCAAAATTTTCGGCAAATGCCAAGAGGTCTTTGCGGTTGGTCCGATTTGCTATTACCAATGCTTTTTCAAAGTGATGACGCGCACTTCTTTTCAACATCCACTGTGACATAGGAATAATATGATAGACAAAAGTCTCCCCTTTTTCAAAGCAATCATTGATTTGACTGGCGATGTTTAATGCCTTGAAATGTACGTAAGTCGCAACCAAAATGTCCTGGAAATAGCACGAATATGAGAGTCTGTTTAAAATCCTTATTTTCAGAGATGTTTCAGTATCATTTTGCTTGTTAAACAGGTACCGTACTTTTAAAGAAAAAAGTGCTTGTATAATAATTTCCACCAAAACAAGGAAGGCCGTTAACGTTCTGTTTTTCGGCAGGTGGACATTCAATGTATTGAGCGCCTGGGTGAAATAACGTATCGAATTCTCAAAATCTCCCATATTATGAAGAATCGCTCCGATTCTGTACTTCACTTCCAATTGTTGATATTTCTCCAAATTATCTGGCCTTTCCAGCAACTTGAGAAATGTGTTTAGTGCCTGCTGATTCCGGCCTAACATCATTAATACGTTTCCAAACTCTATGGCAACTTTAATCAAGTCTACCGTTACCGGCAGCCCTAGACCCGGGCACTGTGATGCCATGAAGGTTGTATTTTTAAAATAGCGCGCTGCAATTTCGAACGCTGTCTTTTCCACCGCATAACGCGCGGCCTCAAAGCATATCTCGATCGCCTTGGTTAGGTTTCTACTCTTGAGATAATATTCGGCGGCGCTAAAAATGAGTTCCCTTTCCACAGCCACTTTTTCTTCATATAGAATGGCGATTTTTTCATTAAATGCGAAAGCTTCTTCTTTGGATAAGCGAAGAGCAAGAGTTTCCTGAACCCTGTCGTGAGTGAAAAAAAAGACGTTCTCAGATTTACGCATTATGAATCCGGCATTTTCAAGCTTGCGGAGAATCCGACTGCCTTCCTCCCGCTCAAACCCTCCGATTCTTTCGATGAGTTCGGTTTCATTTTTCCCCTGAATAAGAGATGCCAACAGGAGATACCGTCTTTCATTTTCATTCAATGTTTCCAGTCGAGAGAGCACGAGTGATATCGGGTCAAATTTCTCCGGTAAAGATTTGAGAGCAACTTCGTTATAACCCCACCCGAGAACGGAATAGTTGAGAATCGACGAGGCCACAAGGTAGTGCAGCGCCTCGGAGACGGTAAAGGGATTTCCATCGGTCTTTGAGTACAAGGCGTCGAACAAAATTTCTGGCCCTCTCACTGTTCCCATGCGCGAGGCGATGATATCTTTGATTTCCACCCGCGAGAACGGCTTGAGGCCGAGAAGCTTTTTTATGCCGATTTTCCGGAGATCGACACCATGCACGAAAACGTCGGCTTCCGACTTCTCGGTTCGGAAGGCAAATATGAGCATGCACGCGGGCTGCAGTGCAAGAAATCTGCGGAGCACTTCAAAGGAAATCTGGTCTATCCATTGAAAATCGTCCACAAATATGACCGATGGCTTGAACAGGGTGAGCGTTACGAAAAGCTGTGACAATACATGCGTAATTCGTTCCGGCTCTTTCTCCCGTTCCACTTTGTCTATTTCGCCCACCTCTTCAAAATGTAGGCACAGCTCCGGCATTATCGAACAAATTATGCCGGAATAATCGGCAAGGTTTTCTTGCAAGATTTTCCTAAACCGCTCTTTTTCTCCGGAGCCTTCTTCCGTGATATCGGACAGTAATTGCAGTACAATGTGGCGCACGATGGAGTAGGGCTGGCTTGAAGTAAACCTGTTGCATTTCGCGGACAGGAAAAACGTCGCGTCTTCGTTGACGTTCATTTTGAACCGGTTCACGATTTCGGTCTTGCCCAAGCCCGACTTTCCGAAAATGAGATACGAGGAGCCATTCCCTTGCGCAAGCCGCTCAAGCCCCCGGACAAGCGCGTCTATCTCCAAATCCCGACCGACAAATGCTTTGGAGCGACTCACTGCAAGTACGGCGTCTCTTTCCCCTGGGACAAAAGACTTACCTTCCTCCCGGACGCAAAGAATCGCATGTTCCACATCGTACTTAAAGCCGCTGGCGGTCTGATATCTATCGTCAGGCGTCGGCCTGAGCGATTTGAGCAGGATTGTATTCAAATACGCGGGAATATTCTTGACGGGTTCGACTTCGGTTTTGAGCGTGAATTTTGAAAGTTCTTCAATAGAGCCTTTATGGTCGGGAAACGGGAGATTGCCGGATATCATCCTGTAAAGCATTATTCCGACGCAGAACAAATCGGATCGCGTATCGATTTTAAAACTGGTAAATCCCATCTGCTCGGGGGAGAGATACGGCATGGTTCCGAGAACTTTACCTTCGGGTAGCTTTTGCGCATCTTCTTCCGGCATTGAGAGACCAAAGTCGAGAAGTTCCAGGCCCCTGTCTTCGTTGATGTAAATATTGTTCGGATTCAAATCGCAATGCACTATTCCTCTGGCGTGAATGTACTCAAGAGCATCGAGAAGCTGCAAACCGTAGGACAACGCCTCGTCGGGCGGCAGAAAGGTTCTGTTGCGCAAAACATGTGCTAGCGTTTCACCCAAGCGGTAGGGATAGAGAATGGAATAGCCACTCTCATCCAGAAACGAATCCACGGGGCGGGCGATATTGGGGTGTTCAAAAGACGATATCATGTCGACTTCTTTTCGGAACCTTATTTTCCTATGCAATCCCTCCCCTGTCCCAGCCGGTTGATGCTTGAAGGACTTGAGAAGAAATTGTTCCCCCGTCTCTTTTCTGCGGGTCAAAAACACATTGTTGTCCCGCCCCTCGGAGATAAGGGTGATTATTTCGAAATCGCGTTTAAGAGTGTACATGTAAGTGTTTCAGGAAGAAGTGGGTATATGATGGGATTCGCCGTTATTCGTCTATTTCCATGTGGCTATCCATTCAGTTTCCTCAAAGCAAAAACAATCCGAACGGATTCCACCGGCGGTTCACAAATTTTTTATACTTTTTCTTTGAGGGCTTTTACAAACGCCTTCATGAGGTAAGGATTTGATTTCATGTCTTTAGTTTGCCCCATGTCTTTCATAATGGCAATCAATCGAGGCTTCAACGGTAACAATTCTTTAAAATCATAGTTGACGACCACAAGCGCGCATTCATTCTTCGCGTTGGCAGAAAATGCGTCGTTCATGCAATTTCGTATATCACTGAACTGGTTTATTTCAAAATAACGGCACCCAAATGCTTGCGCGAGGAGTGAATAATCCGGATTTTTGATTTTTGAGCAATATTCAAGTTTTCCATCATAGGCGAGACGCTGATTCATCTCAATCATATTATAGTAATCATCCTTAAAGATGACCCATGTTATACCTACGCCGTATTGAACGGCGGTGAGGAGTTCGTTCCCATGCATCAGAAACGCTCCATCGCCGCAGATACAAACCGAATGCCTATCTGGAGCCGCAAGCTTGCCGCCTATGCAACCTGCAACCGCCTGCGCCATGGAAAAGCCCGTCCCCGATATGAAATAACGATAGCCCTTGACGGGCATGTTTCTTACAGACCACCACGAAGCCGCCCCAACGTCAAGAAATACCGTAGCATTTTCAGGCATCACCCTCCCAAGCTCGGAAAAAATCGTTTGCGGTTTCAACGGCATAGTTCGTTGGGACTGTTCCTCCACCACATAGGCATTGCAGGCTTGGATTGTTTTTTGGAACCCCGTGCAATCCATCGCATGCCGGTATCCTATGTTCTTAAGCAAAGATGCAAGACGCAGAACCGATAACTTGATGTTGCCGTGAATGCCGAAAGTCACTGGATAATTTCTGCCTATTTCAAGATGGTTCGAGTCGATTGAGACATGGGTGCAGCTTTTTAGGAGATCCGGATCATACCGCATGGTCGTTTCTTCATTGAAATCGGCGCCCAGAGAAAGGAGGAAATCCGCTTCTTTGACCAGCTTTTCGGCCGACTTATGGCCCCAGAAATTAAGAATGCCGCCGAACAAAATATTATCTTCATCGATTACGCTCTTCGCATTGTGGGTCAAAATAAAAGGCAATCTGAATTCATCGACAAGACACTTGAGCGCAGACGAACAATCAGGAAACACCGTCCGTTCGCCAATGAGTAAAAGCGGACGTTTTGCTTCCGTGATTAGTTGTGCGCATTTTGCTAATTTGTTCTCTTCTATCCGTTCATCGCTCATCGCGCGATAGGCTTGGGGCTCCAACGGCTCGAAGTCTATTTCCGAATCGAATAAATCCGTCGGCACGCCCATGTGTACCGGCCCGTATTGCTGATAAAAACCAATCCGGAACAAATCTCGCATTGCGTCTGGCACTTTTTCGGGAGCAACGGCAAGCAATGATTTACGAGTCACCGCCTGCATGACGTCTACTACCGAATAGCAATTGCCCCATCCGGAATCTTCTTGCGTTGAATTTTTGCCGAATTTTGACCTCGGCACCAATGGAGACAGCACGAACGCGGGTATTCCCGCTTTATACAGCTCCGCCAAGCCGTTCACTAAATTCATCGCACCTGGCCCCGCCGTTCCCAGAAGCAATGCCGGCTTCTGGGCCACCTTGGTGTAGTTAAGGGCCATGAATCCCGCCGCGCCTTCATGCTTTACGGAAATGAATTTTATTTTAGAATCTTTCAGAGCATCGAAGAACGCGAGGAAATGTGAGCCTGTTAGCCCGAACGCGTATTCAACACCTTCAAGTTCCAGGCACCTGACAATGGCTTGCGCGACAGTTATCTTCATAAATCACCACCCAAAAGATGTGTTTTACGTTCTCAGGCCACCACGTTCAAACAGAATTCTAAAATAATTTCTTCAATAAAACCGTATTTCAAGCGGCACCTTGTACGGAGTAATATTTTCCTTACACCAGTTCCGAACTCTTTTTTCTGCATCAGGGCCTTTTGTTTGCAGCTCCATTTTTACGAGAACCCGCGTACAAACCAGTTCATCCTGTTCACACCCAATTTTAAGATTTACAACGTTCCGATTCTTTCTTATCAATCGCTCAAGTTCCGCACGATAAACTTTGTTTCCGCTTACGTTTATCATATACGGTCTAGGATTTTCTAAGTGCACATAGCCATCTTCGTCCATTCTACCAAAATCGCCTGTATGCAGCAAACCGTTCCGCAGAACTGCCTGCGTTGCGCATTCATTGTTATAGTATCCCTTAAAAACGTTTTTACCATTCACACAAATTTCACCAAGCTGGCCTGCAGGTAGTTCCTGCTCGAAAGCATCGAGAATCTTCAGCACACAGCATGGAAATGCGCGGCCTACGGAACCCATTCTAATTTTATCGCCAGGCCAATGCCAAGTACATACGGGCGAAGCCTCGGTAAGGCCATACCCCTGTTGTATTTCCTTACCAAATTTATTTTTGTAATCGAAAAATAGTTTTTCCGGCATTGCGCAGCCACCACTCGTCATGTGCGTTATCTCTGAAACAATCTTCTCAATTCGCGGCAATTTCCGCAAAAAATGATAAATCACCGGTACGGAATAGAGATATCTAACCTTATATCGCTCAAGCGATTCACCGACTCTTTTGAGCGCACTAAAGCTGGCGATGTCCTCAATTAAAACATTACCATTTGCAATCATGGGCATTATCACGCCCGTCTGCAATGCGAGAAGGTGACTGAGAGGCAGAAGCGCGCACGAAACCGTATCGTGATATGGCGAGTTGCACTGAATCCCCGCCATCGCATCCGCCAACAAACTCTCATTAGTCAGCATCGCCCCTTTCGCCCATCCGTCCCACGCGTTGGTATACAGCATCAAGCATACATCGTCAAGGCCTTTCAACTTGTTTCCGTCGATCTTGGTCTCGCGAAATTCAACCTCTTTTTCAAAGTTAAAAGCGTCGGTTGTCTTATCGATCCTAATAATTGCGCCGGGCTCGGCATCGGCCGTCATTTCCGCAAATTCGATGCGGCCTACCGCGGGGTCGACAAGCACGCAAATTCTGCCGGATTTGATGATGCCGAAGAGGGCGAACACCGTTTTTATATGGTTAGGGGCGAACAGATAGACAAACGGAGAATTTGATGTGTAGTTTCTATCGAGACAGGCGGCCGTTTCGTCGATGCACTTTCGGATGATTTCGGGAGTAAACGTCCGATCCTTGAAATAAACATTTCCGGGATTGAGAGAATCTGTAAGGAGGGGCATGGCAACCGGATTCTTAGGTGATGTTCGTCTTTTTCAACTCGCCTTCCAACACGGCAAGGAAATCGCCGAACGTTTGTGCTTCCATCGCGGAAATCGGCAGCTCGATGTTGAATTCCGTTTCGAGTTTCGCGAGAACAGCGACGAACTGCATGGAATCGAGATTCACTTGCTCCCGCAGGTTTTTTGCCGGATCAATAGTTGTGGGATCGATGTTCACCGCCGACTGAATGACGCGATAAATTCTGTTTTGTAATGCTTCTTTCATTGGAGGCGCCACCTTTTTGTATGTTGTTTGATTCCGAATTTAGCATTGATGCGGTTTAAGTTGCGAGGTCTTTCCTCACGGCATGCAATCTCTCCGCGTAACGCATCATCTCTGCCGGCGCATATACATGCCCACCCATGGAAAAGGAAACCACGGGACCATTCTTCTCACGAAGTTTTTCCTTAAAAAGGGCGACTTTTTCTCTCGTTATATTTCCCCTACCCCAGGAGCACGGCAAGTCAGGGTAAAGCGTCAGCAGAATACCCTCTACCTGGCATCCGTAAAAAGTATCCGCAGACGCAAGCCCGATATCAAAGCCGGGATTAAGCGGGAAAGGAAGTGTAACGATTCCTCCGTGATAAATAAAAACGTCGTCCCGCAGATTGGAAGAAACCGTCACGTTCTGCGGCGCGGAAGCATCGCACACCACGGTTCCCGGTTTGAATGCATCCTGTGTGTACATCGGAACGTATGAACTCGTCACGAAAACCACGATGTCGGATTCCCGCACCGCCCGGTCGTTGTCGGCGGTAACGCTCACCTCACATGTGACGTCCGACCTTTTTTTTTCGACAAGCGATTCCAATGGGCCGGTACTTCGAGCAGTCAGAATCATCCGTTTTACCCCGGTACCAAACCACGAAACGCAGCCGCTTCCTATGTCGCCGGACGCGCCAACGATACCGAGCGTTGCCTTGGGCAAATCCAAATGAAATCTGGAGGCGGCTTCCTCGATGGAGCGGACGATTACGGCCGCGGTCAGCGTATTACCTGACGTCAACTTTAGGCCATGTTTTCCGGCGAATTCCTGTTCGCGTCCCTGCAGGACAATCGACGTAAATGCGCCCAGCGCGGCCGTAACGCAACCCTGTTCCGAGGCGATGGAAAGCGCATCATCGATTTTCTGCACGACTTTTTTCAGGCTTATGTCCCGCATTTCCGGCAGGAACGGTACCATGATGAGAAGCGCGTCGAAATAATCGGCTTGATTAAAAGTGAGATCGCGCCATTCAAACACCTTGTAGGACGGTGACCACTCGAAAAGCTTGATGAGAAGCTTGTCGTTGTAGGTCTTATCGGGTCTCAGGTGACGAATATAGGCCCGGTACAGGTTCATGTCCGCGGGGTGGCCGATAAAGGCCACTTTCCCTCTATGATGCCTCTCCACCGTATGTCCTTACGCAGCAGTGCCGTCTTCGAATGGTACCGGCTACTTTAATTTTTCGAGCAACGCAGAATACTCATTGTCGTTGAGCGCGGCGGTAAACTGGATGCGTACCATTCGAGATACGACGTCATGATGAATTTCACGAGCCGTCAGGGGCATTCCCGACATTTCGAACGTTCCGTCCCGCCATTCAAAAGTTTTTTCGTATTTGAAAAGCATGCCGGTCGGAGAGAGGTTGACGAGAAAAACCGGAAACGACCGATCGGCGAATCGAAGCGCCACGTTTTTTTCCACTAGATGCCGTTCGCGCCCCCGCGTCGACGTCGTCGTAAGAATCTTCTCCAATTCCCGTATCTGCGTATCACCAACCGCTTCCTTGAAAATGAGCCGGCAATTCTTATGTTTGAGATCGTTGAAAAGCAACTCCGCCTCGATGACGATGCCGTCGATTTTCACCTGCACTTCCTGCGCGTCGAAAAGTCCGTCATAATAAAACATCATGCCTTTTCGCGAAATATTCACGGTATAGGCGCGGATATCCTTCCCATTGAGCACGATATTGCTGTATCTGCCAATCGGGATGCGCGGGTATTTCCTATCGTCGACCTGCGCGCGCGTGAGTTCATCTTTGATCGCGTGAATCATCGAATCGATGTTCGTCTTCATCTTTTCCTTGAGTATATGGCCGAGCACCTCTTCAATGACCGGTATACCCAGATTGTAGTCGACGGTAAAGTAAATTTTTATTCCTTCGTTCTGGAAGTCTTCCACTTTCCACTTGCCGTTGATGTTTTCGAAATCGCCGTCGATGGATTCGAACCGCAATTCAAAATTTTCAACGTCATAATAATCGCGTTCCACCCACCGCAGCGGCGCCTCCTCCACGGTTACGAACCATTCCGACTTCCCTTCGGTCGGGGTTTTCTCGATGATATTAATCTTGTCGACATTATCCATTATCGCTTCGTAACGCGAATAATCGGATATGATTGTCCAGGCAAATTCTTTCCTCACCTTACCCTTAAGAACCGCTTCGGTCGAGACCCGTTCGTATGCCATTGTAACCTCACTGATTGCTACAGCGCGTAAATGCGCCGCACCGCATCACCGTTGCAGGAAAGATTTGTCAATGATACTTTAGGATGATTTTCTCCGCCTGACAAACGAGGTTTGCACACCCGTTCTATGCTACCGTTTTCTTGGCGTTTGGCGCAGATCAGGCTACCGGGGGTAGGTGGCGTTGAACCGCATGGCTGCTGTACGAACAAAGATAGAATCTGCTGAGATAATTCGCAAGTACCGTCGGATGCTTTTTCATGAACGGATGCAGGCACCTTTTGCCGAATTATTCCTTTGTAGAACGATTGAAGTCCGGCATTCCGCCGATACGATGTTTTATGTCGTTTTGCGCCGGTCCCGTAAAAAAAGCGTGTCCTCCTTTTAGAGCTTTAAACGCTGCGCCGATGGATTCGGCGAGGAATGCGCCTGCGACCGACGGAATTATCGCGTCTTCGCTTCCATGCAGTACCAGCGAGTCGCTCTTAAGTTTTGCGAGCATGGGTATTAGATTTACCTGTTCGAGAAACCGCAGACCAGCCAAAAGTTCATCCGCGCCGTAACGCGGGGATTCGCGAGCATACGAAGACAGACGTGAAGCGACCAAAAAATCCTGTACGACGGTGTTGTGCGGTTCCGCGATTCGTTGTCGCATAGCAAGCAACGCGGAGGCTTTCCAGCCGTATTTGAAACCTTCGCGCCTGCAGAAAGACGGCGTCGCCGACAGCAAGACCAATTTGCGAGGCATCACGCGCATGGCCAGCCCGCACGCCACTATGGCACCGGTCGACCAGCCGGCGATGCAGTCGGCCTCTCCAAGTTCCTTCTCAAACACGCGTTCGGCAATCGCCGCCCAATCGGGGGGCAATCTGTCTCCGTTCAACAGTTGCGGCATGGCTCCGTTCACGTCGGCGTATGATCCGTTTTCGAAAAGCGGACTCAATATCTCCGGCCCAATCCCCCATCCTCCGAATATAAGCCATTTGTCAGACATTGTTCTTTTTCCATTCGCGAAGCGACGCAATCACATATTCGATATCGGCCTCGTTTAATCCGGAATGAACCGAGAACCGTATACGGGACGTTCCCTTGGGTACCGTGGGAGGCCGTATGGCGGGAGCCTTGATGCCCCGCGAAAGGAGGAACGCCGAAAGCTCAAGAGCTTCGGCGTCACCGCGAACGATGCACGGAACAATCTGGGTCGATGATTCGAGAGTGGAAAATCCGAGCCCCCGCACTTTTTCCCGGAAAAGATGCGCCAGCTTCAAAACCGCAGCGCCGAGCCCGGCGTGGCCGCGCACATGGCGCACCGCTGCAAGGTCATGCGCCAGTACCGAATGCGGCAGCCCCGTCGAATACACCACGCTCCTTGATAAATTGACGAAACAATCATCGAGCAGCCCGTTTCCCGTAAAATAACCGCCCAACCCGGCAATCGCCTTGCTGAGCGTTCCCATCACGACATCTACCCCGCTTTCCGTTCCGCATTCCTCCACCCAGCCGGTCAAGGTCTTCCCGAAAACGCCCGTTGCATGGGCTTCATCGACCATGAGCATGCATCGGTAACGCCGCGCGAGGTCACAGATATCCGCGAGCGGTGCCGTGTCGCCGTCCATGCTGAACACCGTATCGGTGACAATCAATTTTTCCTTTTTTCCCGATGCATCAAGCCTTTTTTGGAGATCATCCATGTCGCGATGGCCGTATCGGACAAACGTCGCCCCGGAAAGCCGCACACCGTCGAGTATCGAGGCATGGTTGAGCCTGTCGCAGAACACCTCGGTGCCGCGTCGGCACAGCGCTTGAATGATTCCCAGGTTGGCGGCATATCCCGAATTGAACACCAGCGCCGTGTCGGATTTTTTCCAGTCGGCGAGTTCCTTCTCAAGCGCATCGTAGAGAGGGGAACGCGTCGAAACGATGCGGGAGGCAAGATTCCCCGAAAAGCAAGAATCCGTGAGGCGTTCCGCTTCCAGGCGCACATCCGGATTGTCGTGCAACGCCAGATAGCTGTTCGTCGAAAGATCGACGCGGGCGTCGGAAAGCGACGCGCCCCTCCGCCGGAAAAGACCGAGCGTTTTCCTCTTGGAAAGCTCCGCATGCAACCGGTCGTAGATGGGAGAATCATTCATGCAGGATCTCTTCAATGGATCGCGCGGTCGCTTCGGTCATCACATCAATTTGCTCGGGCGTTATGATGTACGGCGGAACAAAGTACAGCACGTTGCCGAGCGGACGAAGAATAATCCCCTTGCCGAGCGCTTTTTGGGCGATACGGAACGGAATGCGCTTTTCGGGCGGAAACGGGCTTTTCGACTTCCTGTCCGCTACAAGCTCGACCGCTCCAATCATTCCGATGTGCCGCACGTCCCCTACTTCCTCTATCGCGTCGAATTCCCGCAGTCTTGTGCGCAAATGTTCCGTCTTTTCAGCGAGCGACTCGGGAATCCGTTCTTCGCGGAATATCGACAGGGCCGCGCATGCGGCGGCGGCGGCGAGCGGGTTGCCGGTGAACGAATGGCCGTGTGCCAGTTCCCTGCCGGCTCGGTGGTCTCCGCGGAATTCAACGTAGATATCCTCGCGGACGACGGTAGCCGCCATGGGAAGGTACCCGCCCGTGAGCCCCTTGGCCAGGCACATGATATCGGGAGTGACGCCCGCGTGTTCGCAGGCGAACCGTTTGCCCGTGCGGCCGAACCCCGTCGCCACCTCGTCGGCGATGGTGAGCACGCCGTGCTTCGCGCACGCGGCGGCAAGCCTCGATAGCGCCTTGGCCGGATATACCCGCATTCCCGCCGCTCCCTGCACCATGGGTTCAAAAACGCACGCGGCGACGGATTCGCCCCTCTCGGCCAGAATTCGCTCAAGCGATTCCATGCATTCGGCCGAGCACGTTTCCTTGACCTTTGCGCATGGACATCGGTAGCAATACGGAGCATCGGCGTATGTCTGCGATTTGAACGCCGCGTGGAACAGCGAATGGTACGAAGGGATGTTTCCCACCGACATGGCTCCCAGCGTGTCGCCGTGATATCCTCCATCGAGTGAAACGAACGCGGTCCGCTTCTCGCCTTTCGCCGCCCAATACTGAAGCGCCACCTTGAGCGCGACCTCGACGGCGGTCGAGCCGTCGTCGGAATAAAATATCCTCGACAATCCTGCGGGCAGCATCGAGGCAAGCGACCGGGACAACTCAAGCGCGGGCTCCGAAACGAACCCGGCCATGAGTACGTGTTCAAGCTTGTCGAGTTGGGCGACTATCGCCGCGTTTATGCGCGGATGGCGATGCCCCAGCACCGATACCCACCACGAACCGATGGCATCTATGTAGCGCCTTCCCGTATCGTCGAACAGGAATACTCCTTCGCCCCGGGTGATGACCCGCGGCGGGAAATCGCGCACATCCCGTGAACAGGTAAAGGGAAACCAGAGATTTTCAAACGGATCGGCAAAGGAGCTCATGACAGAATCCCAGGAGTTGGCGTGAGAATCCGGCCTTAAACGGCGGTTCGAAAACGGGCATATCGCGCACGCAGCCGCGCAATACGTTGACATTGTCCTTGTATATAAAATCCCTCGGGGAGTTAAAACGATTGTTGACCACCAGACCGGCCAGGTTGAGTCCCGCCGCTTCAATGGCGCACAGGGTCAAAAACGTATGGTTGAGGGTGCCCAGGTCCGGAACCGTGACCAAAACGACGGGAAGGGCGAGTCGTTTCATGAGATGAACCGTCGAAACCGACGGGCCGAGCGGCACCATGATGCCTCCCGCTCCTTCCACCACCACGCAGCCGTCCCGCATGCCGGGAAGTCTTCTTATTCCGTCAAGGCAGCGAGCAATCCCCGGTATCGAAATCTTTTCGTGCGCCAGCTTTGCGGCCAGATGCGGAGAGCACGCCGGCACGAACCTGTACGGCACATGCAATTCCACGTCTCCCACAATGAGGGGGCCCGAGCGACGCAGGTATTCAAAGTCCGGCGCGCGAAGTGTACCGTCCTTGCTTCTTCCGCATCCCGTTTGCACCGGCTTCATGTACGAAACCGGTTTGAAACGGGAAAAACCCTCGATGAGCAGTCTGCTCACGAAGGTTTTTCCCACATCGGTGCCTGTACCGGTTACGAAAAATCCGCACGATTCGTTCTTCGACTTTCTCATTCCCGCACCGCCAATCCGCGGGCGACGTTTATGGACAGCGGCACCCCGGCCGCGTCACCGAATCCGTCTTCGTAGTCCCTGCACAGTTTAATTATTTCGCGCGGGGAGAGCCTCCTGCCCGATACCGCGGTGCTGCCGGTGTCGCTCATATATTTGAGCGCATCCATCGCCGAGGCGAAACGATACTGTTTCGCAAAGGTTGAAAAACTCCCGCGCACGAAACCCGCCGACAGGACGATGGACGAGAAATCGTCGGCCGAAGGGAGATTGACCGGTATGGAAAGCCTGCGTTCCCGGCGCAGCGAGAATATCTCATCGAAGGAGCCCGATAGAAAGACGGAGAACACGAGCGAACCGCTCGCGACAAGGGTACGGCGTATCTCTCCCAGGGCTTTTGCCGGATTGGCCAGCCAATGGAACACCGACGCGGCTATCACTCCGCCGAAGACGCCGTTGGAAAACGGCAGCGCTTCGATATCCGACTGTACGGCGGCCGGCCGTGAGCTTCTCCTGAGGGTTCCGAACGCCAGATCGGTTCTCACCATTCTCGCGGGAACATTGTACGCCCTCAGCAAATCCATCATGTTCCCGGCGCCGCATCCGGCATCGAGCCACGGAAGTTCGAAATCAGCGGCGGATTTCACGAACGGTATAAGCGCCGAAAGCGCCTGTTGCTGGATGTATGCATTCTCCCGGTAGCCTGCCGCTTTGGCGGAAAACGCGGCCGCGATGTTTTTTTTGGAAGGAATCAGGATATCCATTGCTGGGATTCAAAATACGTTACGGACGTCTCCGGAAAATCGGCGCGGAAAACGCGATAACGCGGCATAACATGCCGAACGGAAAACGCTGTGGTTTTTTTGGGGAGATAAGTTGCCGAAGGAGAGAATCGAACTCTCATGGGGTTGCCCCCGGTGGATTTTGAGTCCACTGCGTCTACCAGTTCCGCCACCTCGGCGATGCGACGAACGACAGGAAATTAGTTCATGCTTGGCGGGCGCCGCAAGACAGGGTCGTTGCGTTTGTCAAAACCGAAGGGCGTCGTCGTCATCCGGAAGGACGATTGGGAACTCGGGATCGTCGGAGATTTCATGGTTGATGCCGTCTATGGTGGTATGTATAATGTGCCCGGCGTTTCGTTCCACGAACGCGTAGACATCGGCGGCGTTGACGCCTTTTGACTGTTTTATGTAATCGACAATCGCAAGCCCCGTCGACACCATGATGGCGTGCACCAGCGTTTCGTCATATAATTTACAGGTTTTTTGATGCATAACCGGCTTCCTTCCGAACGGTTTCAATGCCTTGATTATATCGCCTTGCGTCATGGCGGTCAACCCAAAACAATTCCATTTTTCACGACTATACGCGTGCAATTGGGAATTTGCCATATGACGTTTGTTTTTCGTAAACGTAACGCGGAATGGAAACTGCGAAGCAAACGGCGGAGTCCGCGGATTTTTATCCTTTCTTCCGCGTCAGCAGTTCCTCGGCGTGTTTCCTCGCGATGGCCGAATCCCCGCCCAGCATCCTGGCTATCTCGGTCACCCGCTCCTCTTTTCCAAGGAGTTTCACCAGGGTGACCGTACGGCCCGACTGCGCTCCCTTGAACACATGGTACTGACGGTCGGCGACGGCGGCAATCTGGTGGAGGTGTGAAATGCAGAGCACCTGATGCGTCGCGCCGAGGGCAACGAGCGCCTTGGCCACCTCTACCGCGAGCACGCCGCCGATGCCGGAATCTATTTCGTCGAACACGAGGATGGGGACGTTGTCGTGGGAGGCAAGGACGGTCTTTATGGCGAGCATGAGCCTCGATATCTCGCCGCCGGAGGCTATTTTGACAAGAGGCAGAAGCGCTTCGCCCGGATTGGTTCGCACGAGAAACTGCGCGTCCTCCAGACCCGCGGGCTGCGGCACGTCAAAGGGCGTGAATACCGTTTCCAATTTCCCGCCGAAAAACCCGAGCTTCGCCATCTGCGCGGTGACGGCCGCGTCGAAGTCCTCCGCCCGCTTTTTGCGGGCCGAAGAGAGCGCCTTGCCCGCCTTGACGCATGCGTCAAGAGCCGCCTTTTGCACCTTTGCGAGATCCTCGCGGTTCGCGCCGGCCCCCGCGAGCGCCGCCAGGTCGGCGGCAAGCTGCTTTTCCCTGGCGACAAGCCCCTCGAAATCGCATCCGTGTTTCTTCTTAAGCCGCTGGATTTTCGCGAGCCGCGCGTTGATGTCGTCGAGCCTCCCCGGCTCGACCGCGTCGCCCGCCTTGTCGAGATAGGCCCCGCAGTACGATTCAAGCGCCGAAAACACCGCGGCAGGTGCCCGAAGGTCGTCGAGCCACGGCAGGGCCGTCGCGTCGTAGCGGGCGAGGGTCTCGATATGTTTACGGACGGCGGCCATCTGCCGGACGAGACCGGTTTCATCACCCGAGAGGATTTCGTCGATTTTCGCGACAGCATCGAGCCGCTGGGCGGATGAGGACAGGAGCGTGAGTTCCCTCTCGAGCCGCGCTTCCTCGCCGGGCGCAAGTCCGAGGCTCTTGAGTTCGTTGTACGCGAACTCCATAACCTCCCGCCGCGCCGCGAGGTCGGCGCTGTGCCTGTCGTGGGCGGCGAGCGTTTCGACGGCCGCGGCGTAGGTGCCGTACCGATCTCTATATTCGGCGGCCGCCGGAACGACGCCCGGCAGCCCGTCCACGGTAAGGCGCGCGGTCTCGGGAGCGAGCAACGACTGGTGCTCGTGCTGGCCGTGGAAATCCACCAGGCGGTCGCCCAGGCTCTTGAGCCTCGAAAGGGGCAGCGGAACCTGGTTCACGAAAACGCGGTTTTTCCCGCTCCGCGAGATCACCCGCCGCACGATGCACTCCCCGCCCTCGCGAGGAATGCCGCCGGCGTCGAAGAGATCGGCGAGCGACCTCGACATTTCGCCGAGTTCGAACACGCCGTTCACTTCGGCCTCATCGAACCCACCGCGCACCTGTTCGCTCGACGCGCGTTCGCCCAGCAAAAGACCTATGGCGCCCACGAGAATGGATTTTCCGGCGCCGGTCTCGCCGGTAAATACCGAAAGCCCCTTCGAGAACTCCACGTGGACGTCCTCGATGAGCGCCAGGTTCCTGATTCGAAGTTCGCGTATCATTGGTGCCGTCCCGCCCGCGACGAATCGCGGTACCGGTTACATATCCTCGGCCGTGTCGGCCGACTTGTGGTCCTTGCCCCAACCGAGCTTGAGGCGGAGCAGATCGAAATGCGAACGGCCGGATACCTGCAGCAGATTGGTCTGGTCGCCGCAGTAGGTGACGAGTACTTCGTCCCCGCTTTTAAGACGCATGTTGTCGAGCCCGTCGGCGCTGAGCACGGTCTCGGCGCTGTCCTGGCTCACCACGATTTTGACGGGCCGGTCGCAGGGAAGGATGAGCGGCCGTTCGGTGAGCGAATGCGGGCAGATGGGCGTGAGCAGCAGCGCCTTGACGGAAGGATCCACTATGGGCCCGCCCGCGGCGAGCGAATACGCGGTGGAGCCCGATGGCGAGGCGACGATGAGCCCGTCGGCGACGAACTCGGAAATGTACCGTTCCCCGCTCCAGGCCCGTAGCGACATGAGCTTTGGTTTGTCGCTGCGGTTGATGAAAACGTCGTTGAGCGCGCGCATGGTCTTTATGTCCGCTCCGTCGCGGAGCACCCGCGCCTCGAGAAGCATCCGCGTGGTGGTGGAAAAGTCTCCGGCGGCGATCCGGTCGAAATCCGCTTCGAGCGTATCGAGTCCGATGTCGGTGAGAAACCCGAGCCCTCCGGTGTTGACACCCACTACCGGCTTCCCCGAGAACCGTGAAAGATGCACGGTCGACAGAAACGTGCCGTCCCCTCCCACCGAGACGAGCACGTCGCTTTTCGCCAGCAACTCCGCCTCGGACCCGCATGCCGATCCGGAGTTCCCGACGCGCGGCGCGAGCACGGGGTGGAAGAACAGCGGCCTGCGCGCCTTCTCCGCCCACCCGATGATGCGGTTGACGGCGGCGTGGACCTTGGGGGACTTTTTAAAGGCCACGACGCCAAATGAATTGATGGGTTTCATGGAAAAGTCCTCGGGGAAAAATTATGAAGCGCTCAATGACTAAACAAGAACCGCGCACGACGAGGCTTACGCATTTTTATCATGCGCCAAAGAGGCGCCCCATCATTCCCTGAATTCGCAGATCGACTTGAGCATCCCCTCGAACCCCGGCCATTTTCTCACGATTGCCTCGTCGTCTACCGACGTCTTTCCCATGCACCGCAACCCGGCAATCGCGAAGCTCGCCGCGACGTTGGCGGGCATGTGCTCCACAAGATCGAACCCGTCGTACTGACGCGCGCCGTCCACCACGAGGCCGTCGGGCATTTCGCCGTGACGCGCGCCGAGGAGCTTGACGCACGAGATAATCCGCGCGAGGCCGTCCGGTTCGTCGTTCCGAAGATCGGCCAGGCCCCTAAAGACCGTCTGGCCGTCGCCGTACGCCGCGAGCACGACCATTGCGGGAAGTTGCGGCGCGAACTGGAACAGCGGTTCGCAATCCACCTTCCTGCCGCTGTGGCCTCCCTTGGCGATAGAGACCGTGCCGCACGAACCGAACGAGGTCGAGCCCGTTTCCTGCACGGCTACCGCGCCGCCCATCTTCTTGAACAGTGAGAGCGTCGCCGTGTTCCACGACTCCAACCCGGCATTTTCTATTATAAGGCTCCCTCTCGGAACGATGCACTTGGCGACCGCGAATATCGCGCCCAGGACGTCGTCTCCCGGCACGGTGATGTCGGGCCGGGCGGCGTTGCGCCTGGAGAAATCGACCGCGACCGTGAAGGTGACCGGCCCTTCCGATTTCTTCCCCGTTTGCATAAACCGCATGCGTCGCACCAGCGGGTCCTCGCTTTTATTCCGCAGGCTGTTGGTGACCGAAAGATCGTAGCCGAACGCGGGCAGCGCGTGCCGAAGCGGGCTTGCGAAGGCGGTGTCGGTCACGATGGAGACCTCCCGCGACAACCCGAGCGCCAGTCCCAGCGCCCGGTGCGCCTCGTCGATGGTCTTCACCGTATCGCGTACCCTGAACCCCTCCGTTCCGTCAATGCGCAGGGCCGTCCTGCCGTTCGATTCCTCGGCGCGCAGGCCGCAGCCGAGGTCCGCGGCGGCTTTCGTCCACGCGTCGAGCCTGCCCTTTGGAAGCGGATCGATCACCAGGGTCTTTCCAAGCCCCAAAAGCGTAAACACCGTAAAGTCCCGCAACGGTATCTCGTCGTACGACAGGGTGACGGGCGCGGCGCCCGTCCCGTCGAGGGGCGTTACGAGGCGGCTTTGACCCTCGCAGGCAAAAGTCGCGTGGCCCGCCAACGCCTTTTCCCACCACGGAACAAGGGGAATATCTCCCAGCGGCGATATCCTCGCCGGCGTTTTCGCGGCGAGCGCGATGACGACCCCCGTAAAGAAAAGCTCTCCGGACGATGGCAGCCGAACCGCTCCTTTTATTTCCCTTGCGGGCCCGATTTCCAGCACGCTATTCCCTTTCCCATGCCGTTATGCCGAGTGTCTTGAAAAGCTCAACCACGCGGCGCGCGGTGCCGCGCGATTCGAACGCGAGCCGGATCGTCCCCGCTTCATTCTCCCTTACCTTGAGCACCTCTATATCCTTGATGTTGATGTTCTCTTTCGCGCACGCGTTCGCCATGAGGGCGATCATGCCCGGCTGATCCTTTACCACCACGAACACTTCCGACAACGCTCCCATGAACCCCTTGCTCGACTTCGAGATTTTCGCCCGGGTCTCGGCCGCGGCGTTGAATGAGCCCTGGAGTCCATCCTCCAGAAGCCGCCCCTTCATGTCGAGGAGCGTCTTTGCGTATTCGTCGATGAGCGGCGCGATACACGCCTTGTTGGTGGCGAGGATGTCGTGCCACAGCCCGTACGGCGACGAGGCGATGCGCGTCATGTCGCGGAAACCGCCCGCCGCGAGCGCAAGCGTCCCCGGAAACCGGTTTTCCATGGAGGCGGCAGTATTGACAAGAGCGACCGCCGCGAGATGCGGAAGGTGGCTCACGGCCGCGGCGATGGCGTCGTGGATTTGGGGAGACAGCCGCGCGTGCCGGCATCCCAGGTTCGTCTCCAAAAACCGCGCGAACCCGTCCACGAGCGGGCCGGGGACGCCCTCTTCCGGGGTCAGCACGTAGACCGCGTCCTGGAACAGGTACGGGTCGGCCGATGAAGGTCCGCGTTTTTCGGATCCGGTCATCGGATGTCCGCCGATAAAATGGGCGCCGGAGGGAAGGTGCCGCCGCGCGGCCGCCACGATCTCGGCTTTGGTGCTTCCCACGTCGGTAACCACGCAGCCGGCGGGCACCGCCATCCCGCCAAGCCGTTCGAGAGCGGAAACGATGCCGGAGATGGGAGAACAGAGAAACAGGCAGTCGGTGGAGCGCATGACGTCGCCGAGCGCGTCGTAGCCGTGACCTTCATCGATGCAGCCGAGGGCCTTTGCGGCGCGTATGCCCTGCTCCGACGACAATCCCACGATACGGCCCGTGTAGCCGGAAGCCTTAAGGGCGAGTCCGATGGAGCCCCCCAGCAGCCCCACGCTGTAGATGGTCACGGTTGAAGGTGAGAAATCGCCGGGCGTCTTGCTCATGCGGGATCCGGCGTCCTGTTGAGGAGATACGTCACTTCGCCCTCTTTGGTGAGCGGAATCACGGAATCGCGGTAAAAGGCGAGCACTACGTCCGGATCAATAACGTGTCTGCTGGTGCGGTTTACGAGCACCTGCGCCGAATCGACCTTGGCGCGGATGCGCTCGACGATCCTGTCCTCGACATCGGGCCGCGTGAGCAGGGAAAGCAGCCCGGGCGCGTCCTTCGCGCGTACGAGCTTCGCGTAGACGCGGCGGTCGCGGAGAAACTTGCTCTCCGCGACGTACAGGGCGCCGTAATGAATTCGGCGGGCGATTGCCTGCAGCGCGTACACGTCGTGCTCCACGCTCGAACCGTAGTGGCCGTCATCACCTTTTCTGCATATGAGCGACACCAGACCAAGATAGGCCGCAAGGATTTTTTCCGAAAGATTGACGGCGTTGATGTCTTCTATGCACAAACCCGTGGGCGGCAGGTTGACCTTGCGCCGCGGCCGGGGCAGACGCGTGCAGAAGGGGCGTTCTTCGGCGACGCAGAAACGCCCGAAGCGCGCGTCCATTTCCTCCTGGTACCGCAGCCTGAGCGAAAACAGGCTTTGTTTCGCGGCCCCCGAAAAACCGCTGACGCCGGGACGATACACGACCGCATTGAGCCGGAACTGTGCCCTGTCAATCAGCTTGAAGATAATGGTCTCTTCGAGCCCTTCGAGCAGGGTGGTAATTCTTTCAAGGTCGAAATTTCCGCCTACCGACATGATGGGAACCGTTCCTTTTGGGAATGCGTGATCGATAAATATAAATGTTTGCTGTTTGGCCAAGGCGGTTTGGCGGCGTAACGCCGGATGATTTGGGGGAATTAAATAATGCTCTTTAGCGGGACGTAATTTAAGTGTCGAAGGCGGAAAGGAGGTGTCCGATGCGAGTCGTAATGTATGTCGTATTCGCCGTTCTTATCACAAGCATGATTGCGGGGGGAGCTCCGGGTACCGACAGATACGTTATCCCGCTCTCGAACAACACCGCGGTTTTCGCGAACAACCCGAAGGCCGCCTTGGAGAGCCCCTCGTTTACGGTGGGAACCGCCGACAGGCTCCTGGTCGTCGAGACAAGCGACAACGCCTACAAGGTAAGCGATCTCAAGGGAAACGTGGGCTGGGTCGAAAAGAAGCTCGTAAAAGTAACCGGCGCGAGCGAGTCGCTGGTGTTCGGCGGCGCCGACGTTCAGGGCTACTTGGACAACCCGGTTCCCATCTACATACTCGACGCCAATAACCCGGGAGCCAAGCCCGTCACTCTTACGAGATCGTTCTCGGAAGAAATGAAGGAAAACAAGGATCGAATGACTTTCGAAAGAACGGTATCACAGGATCCGCGGTAAACGGCGACGGCGAACCCTCCTCGCGTACCGCGAGGAGAGGGCGTATATAGTATATTTGAGGTCGACGAAAGTTCGTTAAAGACAGGAGGTAAGGAGTTGCGTGTTATGAATAAAGCGTTTGCAACGCTCTGTGCAACGGCCATGCTGTTCGCCGTTCCCGCCGCCTCAAAAACGGGCCCGATGATCTCGGTCGACTCCGAAGAAGTCAACTTGGGAACCATCAAGGAAGGATCGAAATCGGCGGCAAAATATGTGTTCAAGATACGGAACACCGGAGACAGCGTGCTCGTCATACGAGACGTGAGGCCCGGCTGAGGATGCACCGTGGTGGGTTTCGATACCACCATCCTTCCCGGTCGGGAAGGCACCATCACTCCGGAAGTGAACCTTACAAAAGTGCACGGCGGTTCGCTCACCAAATGCGTGACGGTAAGTTCGAACGCAAAGAACAAACCGGATCTTCATTTGTGCGTCAAGATGACGCTCAAGGTTGCCATAACGCTCACGCCCGACTACATCCAGATGCGGCGGGACACCAGCGGAAAGTTCGTGGCCGAGGTCACCCTGTCGAGCGACAAACCCGATCTCATCGTTAAAGAGGCGCTGCTCAAGCCGACGTCGCAGTCGAACAATGAGAACCAAGCGGCTTGGATGTCGTCGCTGCCGGATCATCTGATGTTCACCTTGACCAAGCCCGACAAGCCGAATTCCGACGGCTCATGGGATTATAAACTGCGGCTTTGGGAGGAACCGATGGATATCAAGGAAAACAAGTTCGGCGAGTTCACCATTTCGACGAACCACCCGGACATGCCTCAGATTAAGACGAACGGCCTCATCGACGCAAGTCCTGCGCCGAAAAAATAGGGAATTTTGCTCCGTTTATATCGTCGAAACGGGCCTTGACGCTCAAGGCCCGTTTTTATTGTGGGAGCCACTATGGCATATTCATATCTTTTTGGTCCTGTCCCTTCCCGGAGGCTCGGTCTCTCTCTCGGCGTCGACGTCGTTCCCGCAAAAGTATGCAACCTCAACTGCGTCTATTGCGAATGCGGAAAGACTACGACGCTCACCGTCGAACGCAGGGAATGGGCACCGGCAAGCTCAATCATCGCCGAGCTCGCTGACTTTCTCAAGGGTGCTCCTTTCCTTGACGTCGTGACGGTAACCGGTTCGGGCGAACCGACGCTTAACACCGGCATCGAAGCAATTATATCGTTTCTGAAAACGTCCTTTCCCGCCGTCAGAACGGCGCTTCTCACCAATGGGACGCTTTTCCACCTTGAGGACGTCCGCCGGACGGCTGCGATGTTCGACTGCGTGCTGCCGTCGCTCGATGCCGTATCCGACGGGGTGTTTTCAAAAGTAAACAGACCGGCGCGCGGCCTCGACAACGGCCGCATCATCGACGGACTCGTCCGGTTCGCGCACGAGTACAGGGGAACCTTGTGGCTGGAGGTGTTCATCGTTCCCGGAGTCAACGACACGCCCGGCGAGCTGTCCCTTCTCCGGGACGCGGTTCTTGCGATAGCACCCGGCCGCGTGCAACTCAACACGCTTGACCGGCCGGGCGCAAGCTCATCGGTACGGCCCGCGAGCGACCGGAGACTTCTCGAAATCGCTGAATACTTCCGGCCGGCGCCGGTTGAAATCATCTCCCGCTCCTACACTCCCGTCGCGGCTTCCCTAAACGACAAGAACCTTGAGGCCGAAGTGCTTTCCATACTCCGGCGCCGGCCCTGCACCGTGGAAGACGTGGCGGTGGCGTCGAGCCGATCGATAAATGAAGCCGCGGCACTGCTGAAGCTTCTGGAGCAGCGGAAGGCCGTATCGTCCGAGACCGTTGGAAACCGGTTTTTTTATAAAGTGCCGCAAGCCGCCAAAGCATGATGCATCGGCTCTACAACAGAACGTCCATGAAGTGAGATATCCGGAACTCGGCAACAATCGTTTTCTTCCGTTGACGGTATATTTAGCCCGATTGTATACTCATGGTGTCCGTCAAATTGCGGGAAGACCTTGCAGTGACGCGAAAAACAAACGGAACGTGGCCTTTTCGGGAGAATGATTTATGAAAAAAGCACTGGTCGTTTTTTTTGTAATGCTTTCGCTGGCAGGGTGTTCGAATGACAACAAGATTGTAATCCAAAACTTAGCGGCCTATGATGTTTATGTAAATTTTAGGGCACAGATATACGATGTTCCGGGAACCAGCACCGCAGGCGTTAATGGAGGAAGTCGTACGATTCCGAGTATACCGAACGGCACCTATCAGTACAAGACAATGTGGTTCGTACCTGATAACAGCGGCCTTTCCATTTCACCAGCGGCAGAATCGGACGGCAACCTCACGTTTACCAGTCAGCAAACAAAAATTTTTATGCAATACGGCTCTATTACCCAAGGTAACTCGTATATCGGCTCTTTGACCGTCACGAGTTCAACCTCGACCACCTCGTCAACTACGGATGTCGTCTCACCTTAGGCGTACCACCACCGCGCCCTCTCCCCCGTCTTGCGACGCGGCAGTGACAAAACTCCGCACTCGCGGATCGTTCTTTGCCTCAAGGTATTGCCATACCGCCGCTTTAAGCGCCCCGCCCTCGCCCGGTTTCGAATGCAGGCCGTACCCGTGAATCACGAGCAGTTCCCGCGCGCCCCGCGATACGCACCGGTCAATTTCGTTCCGCAATGCCGCGATAGCCGCGTCGACCGTGAGGCCGTGTAGGTCTATCACCCGCCTTCCCTTTTTCGTTCTATCCGACGGCGCCTTTTTTTTCTCTTCCGATAGCGCCCTCACGGCGTCCTTGTCCCGCACGCCGTGGCGTTCGAGGTAGCGAAATATGATTTCGGTGGAATCGTGATTCGAAAGGGAAGTCTTTTGATTGATTTTCACTTTAGGGCGTTCTCCCTTTGTAGCGGCGCGGCACCGGGAATCTATTCCGTCGATATGGTTTCCCGCGCCACTTCGAATCGACATCACTCGCTACCCCCTCTCCCCCAGGAGAGGGGGCCGACTCTGATTCCATTTGTCGTAACGCGTCTAGGCTTTTACGCATGAACACTCGAACGCTACAACACTGTTCCGCATACACACATTCCCGCATATACTTTTCAACCGGCCTTCATTCGTGCGTGCCTCCGCAACAATGTCTCGCGCTTACAACTGAACCATCAAGGGGAGCACGCAAGATGGGGTAGCGGAGGACCGGCACGAAAAAAATTCACCTTCAAAAACATGAGCGCCGGGCCGGAGCGAGGGGGGGTGTCTCCCCCACCTGTACCATTTACTTATTCTCTCTGCTTCGCCAACTTCTTCATTTCGTCCGTTATATACGTCACGTGCTTCAATTCCTCCTGGAGTATCCGCTCGACGTCGTTTCTCCCGAATTCCGCCGGAACGAGCTTGAGAAACGTCGAATACAGCACTACCGAGTCCTTCTCAAACGCGAGGGCCATCGACAGGGTGTCGATGGGGGTTTTGCAGCGGGACACGAGGGCTGGAATGTCCGCGCCGGCCTTGAAAATGTGCGAGTCCGAAGCGGCCCGGAGGTACAAAGGCAGTTCGTCCGCGGGATCGAAGGACGGATGTTCGCGGCCTTCACCTTTGAGCCCCGCCTTGAGCGCGGAGAAAAGTTCTACGTGCTTTTGCTCCCATGCCGCGAGCCTGCCGAAAAAGTCCCTCACAGTCGCCTGCTGCGACATGTCGGCCGCGGCTTCGTAAAACTTCTTTCCGTTTCTTTCTATGCCGACCCCTATTTCATAAATTTCGTCGGCGCTGTAGGATAATGCCATGCCGTCCTCCCTGAATGATGTGTTTGTCTTTAAGCCTCGTCACGTCTGTCTCATTGCGAAATTCGCGCATTTTCATGCGGCCGCGGCACTACCCCGCCGCTTCGGGACCGCACGCGGTCGCGAAACGGTCGAAATCCGCCCACTCCGCCGGAAGTCCGCGCGGCGGCGTGGAACCTCTTTTGTAAACCGGGCACGGTCCCTTGCCGAGAACGTCTCCGAGCGCTCGCCACGAGAGCTCGGTCTCCTCGCCGCCCACGAACAGCGTGTGGTCTCCGCGAACGGCGTCGAGCAGAAGCCGTTGGTAGGCTTCGGGGATTTCCTGGTCGAACGCGTCGTTGTAGCAGAACGTCATATGCGTATCCACGAGCCGGATGTCCGTACCGGGACGCTTGCCCGACAATCCGAGCACGATGCCGGGCGCGGGCTGGATATTGAATACGATGAGGTTGTTGCCGGACGCGCCTTGTTTGCCGAAAAGGTCTCTCGGCGGCGCCTTGAACCTGATGCCGATTTCCGTCCCCGTGCGATGCAGGGCCTTCCCGGCCCGCATGTACACCGGTACGCCGCGCCACCGTTCGTTGCGTACGGCAAACGACAGCTCCGCGAACGTCTCGGTGTCCGAACCGGGCGCCACGCCTTTTTCGAAGCGGTACCCTTCGTACTGGCCGCGGCGGCATTCCTGCACGACAAGCGAACGGAGCACGTCCATTTTTCGCCGCCGTATTTCTTCCGCGTCAAGCGACTCCGGCGGTTCCATGGCGATCAGGCACAAAAGCTGCATCAGGTGATTCTGCACCATGTCGCGGATTATCCCGGCCCGGTCGAAGTAGCCGCCCCGTTCCGACACCGTGTTTTGCTCCAACGCGTTTATCTGGATCGACTCGATTGCCGCGCCGTTCCATACGGGATCGAAGACCCGGTTGGCGAACCTGAACACAAGGATGTTCTGCACGGCCTCCTTGGCGAGATAGTGGTCGTTCCTGAAAATCTGACTTTCATTGAACGACGCGGCCAGGCGACGGTTGAGGGCGACCGCCGATTCGTAATCGGAGCCGAACGGCTTTTCGATGATAAGGGACGTTTCGGGGCCGAACCCCTCCGCCGCAAGTTCCTCCGCGGCCGGCGCGCACGCCTCGGGCGGAAGGGCGAAAAAGAAGATGATGCGGGAGAATTCCCCTCGCGAGGAGAGAAACGTTTTGAGGCCCCGGATTCCTCGGTGGTAGACGAGCTTTTGGGTGAAGTCGTCACGGACGCCGAACAACGACCGGAATTGTTCATCGGAGTATGGAGTGCGGCCCTCACCCGCCACGAGCATGCAATCGCGAAGCTCGCCGCGGGCATGAAGCCGATGGAGCGCCGGAACGAGCTTCCTTCTTGTCAAATCGCCCGACGCGCCGAGAATCACTATCGCCTTGCAGTCCATGGTCACTGTTTCTTTCCCGCGCGCCGCGCGCGGCGGGTTCGGATGCCCGCGCCGCTCCTGCATTCGTCGCACCGGGTCTCGGCGCACCATTGGCACATCATGCAATCGGGGCACGGGTGCTTTTTAGCAGCGCCGTTTTCCGAGCGGCGGCGTCGGAGATCGGGCACGGCCGTCTATTCGGGCGAAAATTCGCTTTTGCCGACGCCGCATTGCGGACACACCCAGTCGTCGGGAATGTCCTCAAACGGCGTTCCGGGAGCGATGCCGCCGTCGGGATCGCCCACCGCAGGGTCATAAATCCACCCGCATGCGTTGCAAACGTAGCGTTTCACGGGAAACTCCTTCTGTGGTTGTTACCAGTTCTCGGCCAGCACCTCGAAATGCGCCTGCGGATGATTGCAGGCCGGACAGTTTTTGGGCGCCTCAGTCGCTTCGTGAATGTATCCGCAGTTGCTGCACTTCCAGTACACCTTCCCGTCCTTCTTGAAAACTTTTCCCTTTTCAAGGTTGGCGAGGAGGCTGCGGTACCGCTTCTCGTGCTGGGCCTCGGCCACGCTGACCATTCTGTACATGGTGGCGACGTCGGCGAAACCTTCCTCGTGGGCGGTTCTCGCGAACGCCGGATACAGTTGTGTATGCTCCTCGCGCTCGCCGTCTGCGGCCTCGGCGAGATTTTCAGCCGTGGTGCCTATCTTGCCCGCCGGGTACGAAGCGGTAATCTCGACCATACCGCCTTCGAGGAATTTGAACATGCGTTTCGCGTGCTCCTTCTCGTTATCGGCGGTTTCCTCAAAAATGTTGGAAATCTGGACGTACCCTTCCTTTTTCGCGACGCCGGCAAAATAGGTATAACGGTTGCGGGCCTGCGATTCGCCGGCAAACGACGCAAGGAGGTTTTTCTCGGTCTTTGTTCCCTTGATGGATTTCATGGTGAATACCTTTCCGGTTTATGATGGACGAATCGGCGTAGTATTTTTTTAAAAATACCTCGGACGAATAGCGGGGAACACAAAAAATTCCTTGCGGGAAGAAACCGCCGAACACTTGACTTATGCGGCATCCATGTCCCGGCGAGAAATGAAGGTCGCGGCAATACCCTCGCCCCTCAAAACAGACTCGGTCGCGCTCCGTTCATCCTCGCGCATCTCAAGGGCGATTCCGCATTCCGCAGAAATATCCCGGGGCAGCGGAATCGCCTGGCACCCGATTCCCGCCGCGAGGCAGGCGCGCTCCGCGCGTATGGCGGCACGAGTCGAATCGAACGTGGCAATAACCAATCCCATGGACATCCGTTACGGCGCGATGACGCTTCCGGCGTTGCTGAGTGCATCGAGGATGGAATACATGTTCGACACCTCCCCGACTTTCGCCTTTTTTTTGAGCCCGAAATAATCGAGGCAGGTTCCGCAGACGAGGATTTTGATTCCCTTCTTCGCAAGCTCGCTCAACGGCTCGACAAGAGGCGAGCCTTCCACGACAAGCCTCACGCCCGTGTTGTAGAAAAGGAGATGGCTCGGCAGCGGAGAGACCTCGCCGATGGTGTTGACAAAGGCCTTCATGAGGATAGCGCCCAACTCCTCGGGGCCGTTCCCCATCGTGTCGCCGCGGAAGACAATCACGTGAGGCCTGCGCCGCTCCTCCGGTTTGCAGTACGCTTTTTCGTCGGCGCGGATGGTCTTGCCCTGTTTTTTGACAAGCGTAAGCGTGAACGTAGAACCGTTGCGGGCGGCCGAGACGTCCACTCCATTGTCGCGGCAGAACCGCTCCACGTTCCGTTTCGACGTTTCGTTGTCGATGAGAACCGCCATCCGTCCACCGGCGGCCAGTTCGTTTAACGCTTTCTTGGTGAGAATAAGGGGCTTGGGACATGTCATGCCGCGTGCGTCAACCGTTTTCATGTGGTACATCCTCCTGTACATTACGAGAGAGAAAATTTCTTACAAGTTCAGCCCGTGCTTCCCCGGCTTCGCGAATATCCAGCGACCCGCGGTGGTACGTCTCGAGATGCGCGGGCAGTACGAACAGCGAAAGACGGTTCAGATCGTCCAAGGTACAACCGACAAAGACGTTGCATTCGATCCCCAGGCGGAGGGACGAACCATGCTCAAAAAAATCCTCCACGGAAAGCCGTTTTGAACGAAGCAAAACGTCCCAGGACCGGCGCATCCGTTCCTCAAGCTCGTCGCGGCCGTCCGCAAGGATGCGTTCACGCGCTTTACGCTCGAGCCATGCCGCTTGTTTCACCACGGCGGCCGCGGCGTCGACCGGGTCCGGCCCGCCGTGCCCGTGTGCCCGGGAAAGCGAAATGAGAAACAGGTTTCCCCCGCGGCCGGTCCCGGGGAATTCGCGGACGTAAAGGCCGCCGTGCCGTGCGCCGGCCAGAACCCTGCCGAGCGAACGCGTAAAGGCGAGCGCCGGAAGATGCAACAGAAACGACACGGCGAAACCGGTTCCGGCGTCGGCGGGACTTGAGGTGAGAAAGCCTATCCGGCGGTCGTAGGCGTAGTCGAGACGCGAGCCCACGGCCTCGTCGAGCGCCTGGAGATCTCCCGCCAGATCACGCGTCCTGAGGCCCGATTCGAGCGCGGTGAACCGCAGGTGGTCGTCCTCATTGACAAGGACGTTTACGCGTCCGCGGCAATCGCGCAGGACGGCGGCCCCGCCGTCGGTCGACGCGAGTTCCGCCGTTGCCGAGCCTTCCTCCACCATGAAATCGCGCCCTCGCTTGTCAATCTCCGAGAATTCTACGGCATCATACCGTTCGCACCCGGGCACGGCCTTGAAAGCCGCCGCCGTCTCCGTATACACGCGACCGCGCTCGAACGAGGACGCGCGCCGCGGGAACCGGTGGTGCGCCAGGTTCCTGGCGAGCCTTGCGCGCGTGGATATCACGACGTCGCTTTCGGGCCCCGCTTCGGCGAGCCACGACGGAAGCGGATGCGAACGAATGGAGTGAGTCATCGCATGGTCATCATGAAGGTCGGAGATTTTTTTATCTTCGTGATAAAGGTATGTCGTGGGGTGCGTCCCCGGCAAGAAAAGCTGGGGCACATCCGCGGGAAATCATATATAATAAGCATGACGGCCGCGTTCGAACGACGCATTTTCAGGCACGCAGGAGGTATTGCCGCCATGAAGCCAGGCTTGAACCATGATGATGTCGTCTTTGTCTCACCCGCCGCGGATACGTCGGCCTATGCGCGCTACGGCGCGACCGTCGTCGCCTCCGGCGCCGGCCATTCTACCGATCATGTCGACAAACTCAAGGGCCAGGGGCTGCGCGTGTCCGGTTCGGTATGGTGCCTCGCCCCGCAGAACCACGACCTGCGCGCCTATCCCGAGCTTGCCGCCGCGGTCGCCCGCGACGTGACGGGAGAACCCATCGCCGTGCCTTGGTTGCCGTCCGCGAAGGGCACCGACGCCCCCCGGCACTACGGATGCGTAAACCACCCCGCCTTCCGCGCGCACATGAGGCGGAAAGTGTGCGACGTAATGGCCGGCGGCGCCGACGGCCTTCACGTGGACGAGCACCTCGGAAGCGCCGCCACGGTCCCGCTGGGCGGGTGTTTCTGCGATTACTGCGTGAAAGGGTTTTCGGATTACCTCAAGCGTCTCGACGACCGGACGCCGTTGAGCGCCGCGAAGATAGCCTCGCTCGACAAGTTCGATTACCGTTCTTTTGTCAAAAATATCGCCTCCACGAGGGACAGATACCTTTCGATGGCCGATGTAATCCCCCTGCGGGCCGAATTCGAGGATTTCCAACTCGCCTCCGCGGCGGAAAACGTCGCGGCGCTCGGCAGGCTGGCGCAGGACATTGCGGCACGGCCGGTGAGCCTGAGCGCGAACCTGCGCCTTCCCTCCGCCGACCACACCGTGGTGGTACCCCATCTCGGATACTGCGCCAGCGAAGTCGCGCACGGAGCCGACAACGGCGACGCCCGACTGGCGACCGCCATCGAGGCATACCGCGCGGCTGAGGCGCTCGGCGTCCCCATGGCGGCCACCGCGACCCCCGAGGATTGGGCATTTGTAAAGAAGACGGGTGCGGAGCAGCTTGTGTGCCTGTGGATCGCGCTCGCTTATGCGTGCGGACAGAGGTTCATGGCGCCCCACCGGGTTCCCTGCGCGGCACACGGCGGCGCCGCGGACTGGTTCTGCGGCACGGCCTCGACGTTTGCCCCCTTGTACGCCTTCGTCAAAAAGAACGGCGCGCTGCTCAACGGTTTCGCCGCCGCCGGCCCCCTCGCCCGTCCGTCCGGCATTCCCTCCTCGTTCGAAACCTCGGCCAAGCGGCGCGCGCTCTCCGACGCGCTTGCCGGGCGTCCGGCAACGCCGATTTCGGGCGGCACGGGGGCGTGGGTGTTCCCGAGAATAAAGGACGACGGGGCCGCCGCGATCCACGTCGTCAACCATTCGTACAACGCGACAGCACGACGCATCCCTCCCCTCGCCGATGTCGAAGTGCGCCTGCCCGAAAGCATCTTCAACCGGAGTTTTTCCGCCGCAACCGTCTACTCCTTCGAGGAGGAGCCGGCGAAGCTCACGGTGAAGAGCGAAAGAGGCATGAACGTATTCGTATTGCCGAGGGTGAAGCTGTGGAGCATCGTGACGTTCGAATACTGGGCGTAAAGAGCTATTCGACATTTCTTTTTTTGCCGAGCGCGCCCATGTCCGTGGAACGCGACGGTGCAGCCGCCGACAATGACATAGCCAACGCCGCGCTTGTTTAGAATAAGAAAGAACTCTTCGAAGTCTTTTGTGAATAATCATCACCGGTCACCGTAGAAATTTCGAAACGAAGCTCTTCTTGCAGGCGAACCCGCTCGCTTCCGCTCAGATGGGCGGCGGCCTCGAACCCCTTTGGCTGCGAATCGGATTGCTTCACGTATGAGATAACGCGTTTGAGCGGTGTGAAGGACGCCGCCTTTCGCATGCGGTAAACATGTTTCGGGACAGTCTCAAAGGTCAACTGAGGCAATGGTTGGTTTCCCGGGTCGCGGCGTCCCGAGGGATGCTATCGCTTCTTCGGCAATTTTTCAAAATACTCCTCCGCCGCTTTCACCGCGTTCCCCACCCCGTCCTCGGCCCGTATTTTTCTCCCAAGCTCTTCCGCTTTTTTCCTCATGTCAACGTCGCTCGTTGCGGCAATTATTGCCTGAGCCAGGTTTTCGGCCGTAAGGTTCTTCCGGATAATGGGTTTCGGCGCGACGCCGAGTTCGTGCAGCCGCCTGGCCCAGAAAAGCTGATCCGCGAAAAAAGGAACCGGTACCGCGGGAACGCCTGCCGCGAGCCCGGCGCCCGTCGTGCCTGCCCCGCAATGATGCACCACGGCGACCATGCGAGGAAACAGCCAGTCGTGCGGCGCGGACTCGATCATATAAACGAAGTCGGGCAGTTCGATTGTACCGAGCCCGCCCCATCCGGAAAGCAGCACGCCGCGTCGTCCGGCAATCTTCAATGAATCAACCGCGAGCCGTGTGGCCGCGGCCGGGTCCTTGTTGTTCATGCTGCCGAACCCGATGGAAACCGGCTGCGGACCGGCGTTGAGGAAATCAACAAGTCCGTGGGGCGGTTTCCAGGATGATGCATGTTCGAGAAACCAGAAGCCGGTCGCGGTGACGACCGCGGGCCAGTCCGCTGCGCGGGGCACCACATGGCTGCTGTACCCCAGCAGCAGCGGCCTACCGGTTTTCCATTCCCGTGGAAAGTATGCCGGACGAATTCGCCTTTGGCGGAGCGCGTGACCTATCGCTGGGGCCGCGAAGGCGGCCACGCCAGCATCTGCGACTGCAAAGGTCAGCCTGTTGTAAATGTCCCTCCCGGGGACGCCCCTCGGGTAGGGAGGAAAAAACGGGTGGGCGAATTCACGCGTCCGGAAAAGCGGCTGCATGAGCGCAACGCAGAACGGGATGCCAAGCCACTCAAACGCGCCCGTCCCGAACATGGCTGCCGACGATGGCGCAATCATCGCGTCGGACCCCTCGAAATTTTTCCGCGCGTCGAGCAGCATCGGCCCAATCACCGGCTCCAGAAGCGTCCTCAGGCTGCTTAGGAACTTTAACGGGTTGGCCCCGGCAGCCAGCAATTCCCTGCCGGGCCCTGATTCCAGGAGCGACCGGATGTTGACGTCAACGTATCGGACGTCAAATCCCTCTCCCTCGACGAGGGAAGCAAAATCGGGGGTGGTGACCACACGCACATCGTGGCCGGCGCGTAAAAAACCGCGAGCAAGAGCGATATACGGCTGTGCATCGCCCCGGGAACCGCCTGAGGTGAGAGAGATTCGCATGGAATTGATTACGCCGTTATGAGCCGTGGAAATTCCTGATGAAATCGGAAGCCTGCCACTGTATTATTATAAATGATTCTGGACGTTTTGTGAACTATCGAATGCTCTTCCGATGTGGATTGAAAGACCCCGAAGCAAGCTTCGGGGAATGCGCTCGCTGTGGGATTCAATGAACAGTAACAGACCATTGAAAAGGAGATACACATGCAAAAACACCATCGCTTCGGCTCAGTCCATCAATCCCTCATAGCCTTCTTTTTCGCAATTTTAGTCTGTTACGGCTCTTCCGCCGCGGTGAACGTCACCGTCAACGCGCAATCGGGCCGCCTTCCCATCTCACCGTACATTTACGGCAAAAACAACAACTTTTCCGACGATCCCGCCAATCCCACGAGCGCCGCCAACATCGCCCTGTACAAGGCCGCCGGGCTGCGAATGAGCCGCGACAATGGTGGAAACAATTGTACCAAATACAACTGGCGCAAGAAGCTGTCCTCTCATCCGGATTGGTACAACAACGTTTATGCCCACGACTGGGGATTTGCCTCACAAAACGTCCAAAGCCGTATGCCGGGAGTAAGCCTATTGTGGGCCCTACAACTCCTGGGCAAAGTCGCCCGAACCGACAGCGCCAACTTCGACTGCTGGAACTACAACCAGTGTCAGTGGACCGCCGACGTGTCCAAAAACTGGTGCGGCAACGGCGACATAACCAAGTACCTTGTGGACTGGCCCGCCGATTCCGACGTCGGCATTTTCCAGAATTTCTTCTCCCCCGTCTCCTCGGGCGGACTCGGACTCGACAGTACGCTGCTGCGTTACTGGAACATGGACAACGAGCCCGAGATATGGAATTCGACTCACGACGACGTGGTGACCGCTCCGATTACCGCCGAAGACTACCTTGCCAGGTATTTCGCCGTGGCCAAGGCGGCGCGGGCCAGGTTCCCTGGAATCAAGCTGGTGGGCCCCGTCTTTACAAACGAATGGCAGTGGTGGGCGTGGAACAATACGACCATTTCCGGCAGGGACGGGAACGTCACCCGCAATTTCTGCTGGCTCGAATATTTCATCAAGCGCGTCGCGGAGGAACAGGCGGCTTCGGGCGTGCGCCTGCTCGACGTTCTCGATTTCCACTTCTATCCAGGAACCAGCAACGACCACGACATCACGCAGCTCCACCGAGTCTGGTTCGACACCACCTACAATTATCCCGGCGCCAACGGCTGCAAGCTTGTGAGCGGCTCCTGGGACAACAACCAGACCAGGGAATTCGTTATGGAGCGCAGCCGTCGGTGGCTGGCAAAGTACATGGGTGCGAACAACAACGTCGGATTCTCCGTTTCCGAGCACGGCGCGCTCACGGGAAGCGCGAACGCGATAGCCGTCTGGTATGCATCGGCGCTAGGGACGTTCGCGGATCAGGGCGCGACCATCTTCACGCCGTGGGACTGGTACGCGGGCCAGTGGGAAGTGATGCACCTGTTCACCACGGCCGCGAAGTCGACGCGCGTGCTTTCGACCTCCGATCTCGACACCATGGTTTCGGCGTACTCGTCGATAAACGCGACCGGCGACTCCCTCACAATCATACTCGTCAACCGTTTCCCGTCGGCCGCTCAGACGGCGCAAATCGCGATTTCCGGGTTCACGCCGCAGGCCGCAACGGATTCGGTGTTCGAGATTTCGGGCCTTCCGGCGACGGAAACGTTCACGGCGACCTCAAACGCGCTCAAGCACAAGTCGGTCGCCGTGTCCGGAACGAATCTTTCGATGAACCTTCCGGCATTTTCGATATCGGCAATAGTCCTAAAAGGGACGTCGTCGGGAGTGGCGAACGGATATACCGCCGTGACATCACCAGAAAAACATCGTCCCGGGTTGATTGGGTGCACGGATTTGAGAGGGAGAACGGTGTTTACGGTGAGGAGTGATGTTTTGGACTATGAGTTGAGGATAATGATGAAAAAGGCCAGAGTGGCGGGGTGTTTTATTTTGAGGAATGAAGTGGGAACAGCGAGGAAGATTATCGTTGGCAAACAATAGAAAAAGACTGTCGGGGGAGAGGTATCTCCCCCGGCCTCGACCGCCTTCGGCGTTCTCGGCACTCCCCTCTCTCAGGTAGCCCCCTTGATGGGTCTGCGGCAAGCCAGAAACTGCGCTGCGGGGGCACCAAGAAACAATTGTTGACGGAAAGGCAAATTAGCCGGATTTGTGAAGAAAAAACTGCATATTACTGACGAGAAGTTCAAGCTGTGCCGTGGTTCCCTTTGCGCAGCGTTAGGTGGACCGGAGGGTGAGCCGGCGCGGAGCGCCGGGGGACGCCCACGATCTTTAGATTTTACGAATTAGTCAATTCTTCCTCATCCCACCCTGTGCACCATTATCGCCGTCGCCGTCGACCCAATGTCCTTAAGCCCCGATATCATAATCACGTAATCGCCCCTCTTCGCCAGCCTCTTCTCACGCAGAATCCTTTCCCCGAACGCGAGATGCTCCTGGGTCGTGAGCGTCTTCTTTACCACATACGGATACACGCCCCACAGCAAATGCATCCGCCGCGCGACTTTCTCCGAGTGCGTGAACGCGATGATGGGCGCCGCCGGCCGGTCGGACGACACGATGCGCGCGGTGTAGCCCGACACCGTACGGACGAACACGCAGTGGACCATAAGGTCGCGCGACAGTTGCGCCGCGGCCTCCCCTATGGCGTCGAGCACGTCGGAAACCCGGCCGTGGAACAGGGCGCCGAACCTTCCGCCGCGGGTGAAAAACTGGTAGGCCTCGGTTTCGCGCAGAATCGCGTTCATGGTTTCGAACGATTCGATGGGGAATTTCCCGGCGGCGGTCTCGGCCGACATCATCACGGCGTCGGCGCCGGCGAGGCACGCGGACGCCACGTCGGTCACTTCGGCGCGCGTGGGCCGCGCGTGTTCTATCATGCTTTCGAGCATCTGCGTGGCAACAATAACCGGCTTATTGGCCTTGTTGGCAATCTGGATGAGCCTGTTCTGGATGATGGGGACTTTCTTGGCGGGAAGCTCAACTCCCAAATCGCCGCGCGCCACCATGATGCCGTCGGCGAGATCCATTATCGCGGTGATGTTCCGCAGCGCCTCGGGCATTTCTATCTTCGCGATGACGGGTATGTCCGCGCCGTTTTTCGCGAGCCAACGTTTGAGGTCGGCGACGTCCGACGCTTTCCTGACGAACGAAAGCGCTATGTAGTCGACCTCTCCCTTGATACAGTACAGCACGTCGTCCTTGTCCTTGGGCGTGAGGGCGGCAACGCCGAGCTTGGCGTCGGGAAGGTTCATGCCTTTGTGGTTCTTGAGCACGCCGCCGTGCACCACTTTCGCCTCGATCCTGTCCGTCGACTTCCTCGTCACCTTAAGCTCAAGGTTGCCGTCGTCGAGCAGGATGGAATTACCGGGCGAGGATTCCGCCACGATCCCGCGATATTGAGACGGGATGAGCGTAGCCGTTCCCATCACGGGCCTTGCGGTTATCGTCACGATTGCTCCTTCCCTGAGCGTGACCGCGCCGTTTTCGAATTCGCCCACGCGTATCTTGGGGCCGCACAGATCGCCGAGAATCGCCACCGGTTTGCCGAGCCTCGCGGATATGGATCGTATGAGTCTGATGGTCTTGAGGTGGTCTTCCGCGTTGCCGTGCGAAAAGTTGATTCGCGCGACGTCGAGTCCGCCCTCGATGAGTTTCTTGAGTTTGTCGGGCGCCGACGAGGACGGCCCGATGGTGGCCACGATCCTGGTTCGCCGGAAATACAGGTATTTATGATGAAGGTCGAGATCGAAGGCGTCGGAGGGATCGAGTTTTGATGATGAGGCCGGTTTCATTATAAAGCTCCTTTACCAGCAAATTCCAACAAATATTCGGGCGCTCCCCTTCCCATTTGGAAATTTTTTCCCCGGATTCCAGCGGTAATCTTTTTCAGGAAAGCTCCCTCTTCAAAACCGTTTTCCCGCAATCCGATTCAGCCGCATTCGGCCAGATAATACACGTGCCGAGGATCGACGAAGTGGTCGAAAATCTCCTCGTTGTGAGAGATCATCAGGAGCGCGGCGCCCTTGTTCCTCCGGTCGTCGAGGATGGCGAGCACCTTCTTGACGCTGACAAAATCGAGGCCGTTGAGCGGTTCGTCGAGGATGAGCAGGTCGGGGCCGAGCACGATGCTCCGCAAAAGGTTGAGCCGCTGCTTCTGGCCGCCGCTCAGCATGGCGACCTTCTTGGCGAGGAATGGCGCGCCCGGGGAACCGTCGAACAGTTCCGATAGCACAAAATCAAGGCGCCCGGGCGTCATTCTTTCCGAAAGCGGAAGGCCGCTGAAGGTTTCCCGCACCGACGACGCGAGATTGAGGGATTCGTCGGCATGCTGGAACACCATGCCCGCCCTCCTGCCCCAGACCTCTTTCTCCCAAATCTTTTTCGGCGTTCGCGCCGTGAAGGGGAGCCCGCAAAGGGACATCGAAAGTTCCTGGGCGCGGTACAGCCCGAGTATCACCTTTGCGAGCGTGGTCTTGCCGACGCCGCTGGGTGCCTTGACATAGGCCATTTCGCCCTTGCGAATGACGAGGTTCGCCGGCTGCGTGCGGGCCGCATCCTTGAACAAACACAGTTTTCGCCCGAACACCGTAAAGCGCGCGCCGAAATCGAGAACCGTATCTCCCGCGCCCGTTGTGCCCGGACCCTTGGGCGCCTCGCCGAGCCAGTTCAGATAGTCTTGGGCGGAAAAATCGACCACCTCGACCTCGGGCGGCTCCGCGCGCCGAAGCTCCTTGAGGTGTATATGCGGCAGAAGCTGCCGGTACTTGGCGTACAGTTCACTGATTATGGAGTAATCGTGGGTGATGACCATCACCGTGAAGGGATGTTGCGAATACTTTTCGAAAAGCAATTCGAGGAAAAGGTTGCGGTAGTTGTTGTCGAGGCTTCCGGTGGGCTCGTCGAACACGAAGAACGTCCGTGCGCCGGCGGCCTTGGATGACGCGAGCAGGCTTATTTTCTTGAACGCCATGGCAAGCAGCGCGCGCTGCTTCTCGCCTCCGCTGGGACGGTACGGCTTTGGAAAAACGTCGAGCACGCGGGCGAGGGCCCGCGCGTCGGCGCCGTGCCACAGTTTCGCCGTGATGTCGGAATCGTCCTTGCACAGCCGAAGGCTCCCCTCGTTCATCTGGTCGGATATCTTTAGCAGGGGATTGAGGTGCGACGACGGCTCCTGGAACACGAAAAAACTGTTGCCGCGCAACTCGACGGTGGCGGGATCGGCAAGGTATTCCGCATACGGCCTGCCGTTGACCGTCACGTCGAGCTCGTCGGGGTCGAGCAGGCCGTACACCGCCTTGCTCACCATGGACTTTCCTATCCCCGACTCGCCGAACAAGAACGTTACCTCGTCGCGGGAGACGTCGTAACTCCCGGTGTTCACGATCATGCGCTCGCCGGAGCGGATGCTCACCGAATATCTCTCGACGCTCATAAACGGTGCCTTTCCGCGTACCCGTTGGCGATGTGGTAAATGGACATGAGCGAAAACACGATGAGGAAAGCCACGGTGACGCCCTGGAGATGGCTAAAAAACAGGTTGCCCATGTATTCCGGGTGCGTGAGCGAGTAGCCGATGGCAAGGATGTCCTGTTTGCTGTCTATTTTCGCGAGAAGGCTCCCCATGGTGGCGGGCAGGGTCACCGAATTCACGTCGGTGGAGAGCCCCACCGAGATGATGAAGTCGACGCTGCACTGCAGGAATATCGCGGCGCCGAAGACCGATATGAGCTTGTTGAGGACGTGGATGCGGCTGTTTTTCCACAAAATGTCGAAGTTGACGACGCGGGACTCCGAAACCCCGCAGACGCGCATGGCGTTGTAAAAATCGAGCTTCTGGTAATGCGCGATGCGCTCCCGCATGAGGTCGACGAACTCGATGAACACGAAAATGCTTATCGAAAGCGCAAGCAGGGAAAACACAAACACCGAGTTCCTCAAAACACCCGCCTGGACGAGCGCGCTCACCCCGACGTAACCGAACAGTATGCCCACCACCTGCGGGACGGAACGGACCAGGTTGAGCAGAAAGGTAAGCAGGAGGTACGGGGCCCGGTTTTTCCAGGCGTCCATAAAATGCAGCGCGAGCGTCGCTCCCCATGCGAGCACCAGCGTGAACGCCACCGCAAGGAACGCGACGCTGAACGTGTCGAAGAACCCGGCGGCGACCTGCGCGAGCGCGGGCCTGTTGAGGAAGAGGACGTCCCAGACGCCCACGGCCACCAAACCAAGCAGCCACATCAACGCCCAGCGAAAATCTTTTTTTACAAATAATGTTTTCATCGCAATTTCTTCCGCATCATTATCAAAAGCATGTCATTGCGAGCGAAGCGAAGCAATCTCCGGTTGAAATCATTCCGTTCATCAGATAACGTTAGGTTCTTTTCCCGCGGACTCGTTCCTTTCTCTTTATCACCGACCTCATCATGTATTCTCTATCCTCTTCTCCGCCCTGTTCGCCATCAGGTCGACGGCGACCTCCGTGCCTTTCACGGTGTAGAATATCCCGAGTATTATCACAATCACGATGTCGTAGTTCTTGTACAGCATCTGCCGCAGCATCTCGTAGCTCAGGTGGCCGTGGATGTTGAGGGCCATTTCGATGATGACGAGACCGGAAACGAGGAACGAGGCCTGTTCCTTGACGGTGGAAAGATACTGTCGCCGCGCGTTCGCGAAGATATGGCCGAACACGTGCCCGTCGAACCGTTTGAGCGGCCGCAGAATCGCCCCGTAGCCGATGCCGTCGCGGCCGTTATGGGCGTAGGAATCCGAAAGGTTTTTCACCACGGCCGTATCAACGTAACCCTTCCTGCTCTCCGCGACGAGGAAGGCGTAGAATTTGTTCGCATAGGTGACGAGCAGGCCGTTCGACACGACGCCGAGCAGCGCCATGAACACCACGGTGTCGGTGTTGAACTCGGTGCGGATGGAATAGGCAATCACGTAGGCCGGGGAAAACAGCACGAAATAGGCAATCGTTTTCGCCGCGGCGCCAACCGCCGCGAGCACGACACCGCCGAACGTCCTGCGCCGAACGTGCGACCGAATCTTCTTTCTCGTAAACCTGAAAACCGCGAGGGTCTGGACGCCGTAGTAGGTCAGCAGCATCACCACGACGTACACCAGCACGAACTTAAGGTACATCCCCGCAAGCTGCCAGAGCTTCCCCGCCGAAAGTTTTTCCGCGACGTTCGACGTTTGCAGCCTTCTGCCGAATTCGTCTTCCTTCGCCGAGATGATTTTATCGACCGACGCGCCGTTTCTCCGGTATTGGTCGGGGTAGAAGATGTTCACGGCGTCGCGAAGCAGGGCCTTGTGGAACGCGTTGTCGAAATCGACGAACGAAAGGTCGCCGTAGGTCTGGGTCGCGGCGGACTCCCTCGCGGCGCGTCCGACCGCCGCGGCGCGCGCCATGAACAATACGCACAGGAGTACCCCGGTCACGAAGGCGACGCTGAGGCAGTGTTCGAGGAGTTTCTTTTTCACCGTTTCGCCCCGTTTCCCGCCTTGGTCCGGACGATGATCTCGCCCTTGCCCGCGACCACCTCGCACTGTTTGCCGATGAGCATGTTCTCCACGTCGCGCACCAGGTACTGCGTGCTTTCGTCCATCTGTGCGGTGTGCCGGTACGGCTCGTTGAGCATACAGCGCACTTCATTTCCGAGCGCCTCGCAGCGCCATACGGGGACGGTCTTCTCCTGGTGAGTCAGGGTGTTGAAATGATCGAAATATTCCCGGTAGGTCTTGTTCGCCTCCGCGAATCTTCCGAGTATCGCTTCCGAAAGGACGCCGGTGATTCCCGCGGGCTTTTCTTCGGCGCGCTCGACGGCCTTCCATGCCGATTTTCTCGCAAACGAGGCCCATCCGTACTCCGCCCGCGCCCCACCACGTTTGATATAACAGAACGACGAGTAGGAGAACACGCGCATCACCGTCTCGCCTTTGCCGATGAAATCCGTTCTTTCCGGCGGGAACCTTTTGGAAAACGGCACGGCGGCGCCCTCGATGATGAGCACCGTGTCGCCGACGATGGAACACTTCCTGTATTCCGGGCGGTATTGTTTCCCCTTGTCGCCGAGGAGGTTTCCCGCCTCGTCCTTCTGCATAAACCACGTATTCCCCTCGAAGCCGAACCTGAGCGCGCGGGTGATCTGGTCGCCCAAGAGCTCGTTTTCGTTCTCCACCAGAATCGGGGTGTTTTCGACGAACAGCCGTTTTTCATCGTCGGAGAGCGGCTGCTGGTACTGGTTGAGGATCGTATAGCCGCCGGGGTTCGACAGGATGATGAAATCCGCAGTCTTCTGGGGGAATACGTACGCCGCGAGCAGAAGGAAGATTTCACCGCACAGGCGCAAAGGTCGCAAGGAACGTTTTCCTTTTGACCGTGTATTAATTACATCCACTTTTTTCCCTTTGCGGTGAGATTTTCTTGAGTCGGTTTGGGCAAAATCAAAATACATGGTTCCATAAACATCGCTCATCGGGACTTTTCATTGCCGGATGCCGCGTCTATCTTCATCCGTTCCCATTCCCTTGCCACGGCGTCCTCGTCGTTGGTCCACCGTGATACCAAGGTCGCCGCCGCCTTGGCCCCCAGCGAGGCATTTTTCACGGCGACGGCGACGCGGGCGGCGGCGAACAGCGGGATGTCGTTGTCCGCGTCGCCGAACGCGGCGGATTCGGAGAGCGGGACGCCGTATTCCTTTGCCAGGGCGGCAAGCCCCTTGCCCTTGTCGGCGACGGGGCTCAGGAATTCCAGGTAATAGTCCCACGTTCGCACGATGTACAGCGAGGAGCCCCACCGTTTCCGCAACTCGAACTCCTCCTTGTCGAGTACCGCCGGCTCACCCACGAAAATGATTTTGTGCGGCGACCGGCCTTCCATGGGCCGCAGGGAATCCATCAGCCGGAACTCCGACGAAGTCTGGGCGTAATACAGGTCGTTCCAGCGGGCCGTGAGCCCGTTTCGAACGGTATAGACGGCGCCGTCGCAATAATAATTCACCGCATAGGCGGCTTTTTCGGAATGTTCCACGAGCGCCGCAGCACTCGTTGGGTCGAGAGGAGCGGAGTAGACGAGCCGCGCCCCTTGCCTGGCGCCCGTGAACACCGCCGCGCCATTGAGCGTGAGGAGGGCGGGATCGCAGGCGAGTTCCCGGACATACCGCATCATGCTCGAACCGATGCGGCCCGATGCCAGCACAACCGTCGCGCCGCGCGCGGCCATGTCGTTGAGCGCCGCGGCGTTGGCGCGCGAGAGTCGTTTGTCGGAGGTGAGGAGGGTTCCGTCGAGATCGAAGGCGAGGAGTCTGGGGGGCATGTGCGATCCGTCCCGCCGGGAGGCGTTTGCATCCGTCAGCGATTCACGTTGGCCAGGTACTGCTCTCGGTAGAAAAACAGCTTGGGATCGGTGAACTTGTAGAAACATTTTCCAAAGTCTATGCCGTCGCCCCGCGCGCTTTTCACTCCGTATCCCACGTGCACGTGCGGGCCGCTCGTCTGTCCGGTGAGCCCCACCGTGCCCACCACGGTGCCCTTTCTCACGAATTGGCCGTCCTTGAAATATCGCCTGTCCATATGCGAAAAGGTGAGTATCATGCCTTCACGCGCGACGCCGAGGGTGTGGCCGGCCGCGGCGCTTTCGCGGTTGACCACCATGCCGTCGATGGGCGTGATGATGCCGGAACCGAGCTTCGCGGCCACGTCGATGCCGTAGTGCGGGGTCCCGCCGCCCATGCCGCGATCGCACCAGTCGCCGGTGATGTAGGAGCACGGATCATCGACCACGGCCATGAAGTAATCGTACACCGGGAGCAGCTGGCGCTCGCGCGGATTGACGATGTCGGAGGGAGGATAAAAGACCACCGCGGTGCCCACGGGGGGAGCGTCGGCGTCGGGAATACGGGTCTCGCCCGGCAGCCGCGTCCTGTTGAAGACGTCGACGGTTTCCCGCGCATAGCGCCGGATATCGTCGGAGGAGGGCACCAACGCCCGGTAGCGGCAAATGACGAACTTAGCGTATTTGTAAAGTGATTCACCAGGAAGAAACACATGGGAAATGAGCGGTCTATCGGACTCCATGAGCTGCTGGGGAGCTATGGGACGCGGAGCCGGGGCGTTGGTTGCGGGGTTCCCCATTCCAAGCGCGGCAAACACCACGCAGGCGGCGGCCAGTCTAGGGATGCCCGAGGGAACGCCTGCGATGCTCCGCGCGAACGGGCGCGGACGCGCGACCGGGGGACTGTTGAGCACGTACTGCACCAGTCTCGCAAGTTCCCCAAACGCCTTGGCGGCGGCGCTGTACTGGTGCGAATCATGCACGGTCTTTCCGGCGTCTTGGGCGTCGCGGATCGCGGCGGCCTCGGGAATCTCGATGTCGAACATCACCGACTGCGGAATACAAGTAATACCGGCGTCGGTTTTCACCCGTACCTGCTCGCACAGCCCGTCGAGAAACCGCCGGTTCTCGTTCATGGTGCGCGTCTTGCCCTTTATCTTGGAATCCTGGCGGCCGAACACCTCGTTCTTGAGGATTCGCACCCGGACGTTCGGGTGTTTCTTCGCCAGCATCCGAACGCTGTGGAAATAATTCTTGAGGCTCTTGGTGGCCAGGGCGTTGAGCGTCACGGGAATGAGGTTGAGGCTGCTGTGAAGATACAGCGCCCTCGTGAGGCCGTTCCACACCGACGGCGTATCGAGAATGACGTACTTGTATCGGGTCCGGCACAGCTCGATGTTATACAAAAAATTCTGGAGGTGGTAGAAGAAGACCGGCTTGAACAAATCGGAATTCGCGGGAACGAGGTCGAGTCCCGGGCAAACCGCGCACACCGCGTCGCCCAGGTCGCCGCGCCCCACCACCTGGGAAAACAAAAACGATTCGGCCCGGCGCAGCCATTGGACCGCACGGTACGCCGCCGACGCACCGCCGCCGTCGGGACGCGCGACGGAAAACCGGTTGCGGAACAGTTCCCAAGAGGAAGTCCGCACCGCCGCCGGATCTCTTCCCAGCGCCGCCGTGGCGCTTCCCTGTACGTCAAGGTCTATAAGGAGGGTACGGCCTTTGCGAGACAGCGCGGCCGCCAGGTTCGTGGCGACCGTGGACTTCCCCACGCCGCCCTTGATGTTGGCAATATGGATAACACCGCCGTTGTCATGGTCGGCAAAAACGAACGCTGTGGGGGCGCGTCCTGCCATTCCCCGGCTCCCTGGAGGCGGCTTGGTGACTAGAGGCTGTGCGAAATCGCGTCGACGATGGCTTCCGGTTCGGAAGGCGCAGGAAGGACGTAGTCTTTTTCGTGTCTGCCTCTGTCGGGCAACGCCACGAAATTCGGCGGCGTGTTGTAAAACACCACCGGGACGTGCTCTATCTTCTTCCCCGCCTGAAAATAGGAATACATCGACCTGCCGCGATGCCAGGTATCGTAGTCCATGAGAATCACGTTGGGCAGCGAAGTGTTCACGAATGAGAGGAAATCGTTGGACGTGCCGCACTGTGCCACCTTGTAGCGGCGTTTTTCGAGCGTTTCGGCGAGCTTGGTCTTTCTGCTTTTCGTTTCGTCGAGAATAAGTATATCCATCGCGAATCCTCCTGTTTTTCAACGACCGTGGAGCGCCGGATTCCGGCGGGTTCCGTGTGCCTCAATTCGAACGGGCGACCGTGATTGTTTCGATAAGATTGCGCGCCTTTTGCCGGTACTCGGCCGCGGCGCTCGTCGTGTCCGATTCTATGCGCTTGCAGAACTGCGCGGCCTCGTCCGGCTTCCCGAGTTCGCGGCTTATTAGCGCGGCTTTCCAGGCAATGGCGGCCAGCCGATACCGCAGCCGGGAGTCGTCGAGAGCCTTGGAAAGACACTTGAGCGCCTCTTCCCGGTTTCCCTTCGCCTCATAGCATTCGGCAAGCCCTTCCTGCGCGTCCGCGACGACGAACCCCGCTTTGGAGTTGCCCGATGCCGCGGTGGTGAACCAGGACACCGCTTCGTCGTACTTTTGTTCCCTGAGAAATATTGAGCCGAGTACATAGGCGCTGTAGGCCGCCTGCGGTGAATTTTTGTTGTTGTCGACCACGGCCTTGAAGCTCTCCACCGCGCTTCTCTCGTCCCCGGTCGAATACGCGACCATGGCTTTCCCGAACGCCTCAACGGCCTTTGCCTCGCCGGACCTCTGAAGGTAGCCGTACACAAGCACTCCCGCAATCACGAGGCACACCGCGATGCCGGCCGCCGTAAGGGCGTTCCCCCGCGCCTCGCCGAATTCCTTCGCCTTTGCCAGAAAGTCGAGGAACGGGTCCTGCCGCATCTCCTGCTTTTTCTTGCTGTATTTTATTTCCAAATTTTCCTCCGGATGCTTTTTTCGGAAAATGTCCCGCAGGAAGCCGGGGACGAAAGTTTGTAAAATACATTCGCGGAACGCCGGCATTCAAGCCGGGATTCCGGCCAATATAATATAAAAACGCCCGATTCCTTATCAAAATACCCCGGGCGCTCCGCATCCAAATGCGGAGCGCCCGGGTTTTCTTGCACATGGAACGTCACATCACGGAGCCGGCCGCCACGTGATGTCGTCGAGCGCATACGTCGCGCCGGCTGTGTATTCAAGTCCCTGAGAGACCGGCGCGACGAACATAAGGTAACTAGTAATCGCGGAAATGTCCACGTTGGCGTAACTGTCCAGCGGGATGGTGATTTCGTGCCAAGCGTCGTCGGCGGTGTAACCCACGGTCGCCAAATCAACCGCGGTGCCGGCGTTGCCGACGGACGAGATGAAAGCACCCACGCTCGGCGCCGTCCCGCGGATGTAGAAATGGAGGCTGCCGCCGTAGAATCCCGACATGTCGACCGAACCGACGGCCGCGCCCACCGCGAATCCCCAGGTGGACCAGCCGACCGTCCCGCAGGTAACCAGCCAGCATTTGGTGCTCCCGGTGTAGGGATTGACCGTGCTGTTCCCGTCCAGTGCCGTCGACGTGAGGTGCAGCGACGTGTCGGCATGGGCGGCGGTGTAATCCCAGACCTGCACTTCGGTGTGAGCCCAATCGATGACCCTGGTGACACGTTGCGAATAAATCGCGGTTTCCTGGGACTTGGCGATGGCGGTGAGCACGCACATTTGTCCGGTGAGCGTATAGGAAGAAATGAACTTCTTGAACGTATGGAAGCCTCCCTTCGAGGCGACGAGCGTATCGGCGACATCGGCCTTTTTGGAAAGGGAAAGCGCCGGCACGTCGGACAGCCGCCGCAGGCCCGCAGCGGCGGCGCGGGAAGCGGTCAGGGACATTTTGCAGACGGTCGACCAGGAGCCGATACGAACCTTAACCAAGTAGACGCCCGGCCTCGTGTCGGCGACCCGTGGAGCCAGGGAATACGCGCCCGTGCCGAGGGTTTTGTCGAGCGCTACGGAGACATGCCTGCCGTTCATGGAATACACGTCGATGCGCACCGCCGACGGCGTCGCCACCGAAAAACGTATCGCGTCGCCGACGACGGAGGCCGCAACCGCCGACCGGGAAGAAAGGCCCGATGTGACGGCCGTGCTTTGCGTCAGGGAAAACGTACCGTCGGCTCCCGTGGTGGTGGAGAGCCCGGCGTACATGAGGCTCACGGTTGCGCCGGCAACGGGATTGGCGGAGCCGTCAATCACGGTTCCCGTGATGCTGATGTCCTGCGCACCGGCGCGCGTTACGGCGAGTGCCGCCACAAGTGCACACAGAACGATTCGTTTTCCCATCATACAGACCTCCTGCTTTTGAAAAAGTTTTTCTACGTCAGTCCCTCTTTTCAAGCGTCTAATATAATAAAAAATGACTGCCCGCACAATGCATTATTTACAACATGGGAAAAGCTTCCGGCCGACGCGGGAGTGAAGCGCTTCAATCAATGAGTTAGAGATCGGGCAAGGACCGCGGGCGTTTGACGGACGGACTATCATGCCTTGCCGAGGGCCGCGGCCTGTTGGATTTTTATCGTGACCTTTAAAATTCGTTGTATATTTTGTGAACGAAACGGCGGCATCGTCGCGTTTGGCGAAGAGTTTCTTCTTATTAAGCAAAGGACGTCGCATGAAGACAACATCCAGGTTCATCCGCATTTCTGCCATTGTCCTCGCCGCGGCCTCTTTGACCGCGGCCCAAACCTACCGCAACATCGCGTTCAACCGCGGGGACGTACGCGCGCCGGGGCACGGTTTTCCCCATGCCTCGTCGAACAGCGAATATAATTGCAATTATGACGCCGCCCCAAATTGCGTTCCCGATACCACGTTTTTGGCTTTGAGCGCCATCAACGGCGACACCCTCAACACCAGCCACGGCTCACTCACCTACGCTTCCTGGGGGCCGCAGCTTACGGTACCCGGGCTCTGGTGGAAGGTGGACTTCGGACACGACGTTACCGTCGACAAGATTAAAATCTGGGTGCGGGCCGACTGGGCGGGCGGCCACGACAGTTACTGGAAACGCGCCACTCTGGTTTTTTCGGAGGGGACACGGGATACAATCGCCATCGACTCGGTCAAAACCGGCCAGACGTTTTCCTTTTCGAGCCGCAATACGCAATCCATCACCATCACCGATTTGGCGGCGGCCAATCCGGCAAAATGGTGCGCCTTCACCGAGGTGCAGGCATGGGGATACGATCCGGCCACCGAGGTGATTTCCCCCGCGGCAAAGCATCAAACGGAATTCTTTGCCGCACCCACGGTGTTCCGAATTCTCTCCGGGGGCACGGTGCATTCCATACGCGTTCCGGATGGAACCGGGCGTATCGAACTGTATTCGGTGATGGGAAAGAAGATATGGGCGCGGGACTGCGTAAATAAAGAGCGCGTGGAAATTCCTTCATCGCTGGCGCAGGGAGTGCTTCGGGTGCGGTATATATCGGATAACTATTGACGGATTGATACTTCGGCCTTCCGGCGCCGTCCTATCTCCGCGGAAACAAGCGGACGTGCCGCGCGCCCCTTCTCCCATCCCTCAACTCCGCCGCCTACGACTCTGAACGCCGGATGCGGTCGGATCGTTTTGACCGAGGCGATTTCCGCGTATCGGCGCGGGTCCCGCCGTTCCAGCTTCTTCATCAGGTGTCCGAATTCGAACCGGATTTGTCCCCGATTCACGTTCAACTTCGGGCCGCGCGCGACGGGGCCGATCTTTCTCTTATTAAAGTTGANCCCTCTCCCGGTTGCTTCCCGCCACACGTAAAAGAGATATGCGTTGATCGCGCCAGCGGGATCGGCAACATTTCTAAACCTTGACAATTGCGGATGATGCCGGTATCCACGCGTCCATCCGGCAAGGACGTTCTTCGCCAGAAGCGCCTCGCGCCAGAGCGCGACGAGGCCCTTGGCGTCGAGATACGAGGGATGAAAAGACCACAGCCGCATGATACGTGGAACCTCATCGACCATTATCGGCGGAACCAAACCGTTAGCATTACGCGGCACAGAGCCTGCATATTGGAGGCGGCGACGCGTAAGACACGGTGAATTCCGGGGTAATCCGGAGCTTCGCGGACATCTTCCTCGATTGTTAATTTATCATGATCGTGAATTTCCGCGGCAAAACCTGCGATGACAAAAAGTAGTTTGTGGATCGCCGTTCGGTATCACGCCCGTCATCATGTCGGCATGCCTAACCAAGGAGGACCTATGGATCAGCAGCAATCCGTCGTTCCCTTCCCCTACGCCAAGCTTTCCATCCCCCATCCTGCATCGTCGGATCGGCTCACGTGTTTTTTCAGGATATTCTGCGCCATACCCGCGATGATCGTCCTCGTCCTGCTGGTGGGGTTCGCCACGAAGCACTCACAGTGGATCGCCCCGGGCATCCTGTTTTTTCCCGCCCTGCTGGCGATTCTTTTCAGAAAGAAATATCCCCGCTGGTGGTTCGACTGGAACCTGAACCTCACGAAATTTTCCATGAGGCTCGGCGCCTACATTCTCATGCTGCGCGACGAGTACCCGGCCTTCGAGGACGATCAGGCGGTCGTCCTTGAACTGCGCTATCCCGACGCGGAGAAAGAACTGGCGCGCGGGATGCCTCTTGTAAAGTGGTTCCTCGCCATTCCGCATCTTTTCATCCTGATTTTTCTGGGCATTTCCGTCGTGCTCGTGTCGATCATAGCGTGGTTCGCCATTCTCTTCACCGGGCGCTACCCTGTCGGAATCCACGAATTCGTGGTCGGCGTGATGCGATGGGGGCTTCGGGTAAACGCGTACGCGTTTCTGCTGATTACCGACGAGTATCCGCCTTTTCGGCTGTCGGAGTGACGACACATCCGCGGGAATGCTCGCGGGCGGGATTGTGACGCGGATTCGCGTCGAAGCCGTTTGCGGGCAGGCATGTCAGGCGCGGATTTCACGTATCTCCGGCCGATAGCGGGAAGCAAGGGCGGCGTTTTCTTTCTCAGAACAGCAGCGCGCACCTCACGCCGCCGCCGTCCCGGATGGAATACGGTTCCAATTCCATCCTCAGGTGTCGATTGGAGGTTTTCCGCTCCCCCAGACAATCCTTTTCCTTGCGTGTGAGGGTAAGCGCCTTGAGGTTCAACGTCGACCAGCAAACGTCACGGGCGATGCGCAATCCAAGGCCGATCAGATTAATGGCAAGCACCGTGCCCGAACTGCTCTTCGGAAAGAATCCCGACATAATCCCGAAGACGCCATCGGCCGCGGTAAGGCCCCAACCGACTTTGTAGTATCCCCACAGATCAAATGAACTATTACTCGCGTCACATTTTCCCTCCCCCAGCTCCCACGCCAGTTTCGCCCCTCCGACGGCATACGAAGTACCCGCAATCTGCAGCGGCCCAGATGCAACTCCGAGGATGAGGGCCGAAACAAGCCCAACGTCGTTGGTCGTGCCGTCGGAATTACCGACCGGGATGAACAGGGTCGCATAATTGAGGCCCATGCCGATAAAATTGCACGTTGTTCCGGTCACTACGATTTTTCTCGCATACCCGATGTTGTCGTTGGGTCCATGTACCGGCTTGGAGAAATTCCCCGATATATCAACCACGGGATCCGGTAAACGCTGCGTCGATGATTCCGCCACCGTCAGGGGCCGAGGCGCGGTTAGCGGCGCGGGCAAGCCGTGTTTCTCCCTGTACTGCGCTTCGTCTACGAGGAAGCGGAGTGAATAGCTCCTATAGCCTTTGACGGCGGAGGTATCAAGGCTCATGGTGTCCAGGTTTTTTGCCGCGAGAATCGGCGCGTACGCATCGAGCACCACGTATCCGCCGTTCGCGCCCTTACCCACCGAAAGCTTAGGGCTAACCGCCTTCGATGTGTTTGCGAGGGTAAGGTCGGCCCTGCCCGCCGAGTCGGTAACCCCCTTGTCGATCTCGTCGTCAAGCTTGATGCCATAGGTGTCCGGCGGAAGCACCTGCACATGGAGCCGGTAGTTGACGCAGGAATCCAACGATACGAGCACACAGCAGAGAACGGGAATGACGGTATATCTCATTGTGTCCCCTTGGATGAGAAAAGCGTCAGAGTACGTAAAGAGCCGACAACGAACGAAAATGGGGCCCAATCCATGTTACCTTTGGAACATGACATCCTTGATGCAGCCGTTCGCGGCAAGCGTGGTTCTCCCCCGGCCGTCGAAGGATGCTATGAAGGTTCCGGCGATCTTGCAATGGGCCGGTTCGGCGCGAACGGCTTTTTGTGAATGCAGATGTCAAGGCAGTAATGCTCCGTGCAATTAAGGGTACCTCTATCAGGTTGTTGAAAAACTCATAAAACCGACAGTAGTGTCCGGTTAATTTGACAAGAAGAAAGCGGGCTTGCGAACCTTTTATTTTATCGTTTTGCGAATTTTATGACGGTAAAAAAAAGGAGGCAACCCCTGAGAAGAAATACAATATTAAACCAAGTAATGCAACTATTGAATCGAAAGGGATTCCGGCGCATTGTAAACCGGTATGAAGGCGACCGATATGTGAAGCGGATGACCTGCTGGCAAGAGTTGCAGATATTGCTGTATGCCCTGGTAAAAGATTTGGTCGGTTTTCGAGACATGCAAGCGAGCCTGATGAGTCATGTTGATAAGTGGGCGCACATCGGTATTACCAGTGTGGCTCGGAGCTAAACATACCCGACTGACTTGGCTGGGAACCACGCATCATCACTCCTTGGCGAGGGTTCCCATATACATAAGGATATTACTTGACATATGATGGGAATTTTTCAACAACCTGTTAGACGTTTCACGTAAGAAAAAGCAACCTGAAACGTAATCTCCAATAAGCGCTTAAATCCATGCAAGAAAGCATACATTTTTTTACTGTTTTTCTTTAAGAATTAGTGTACAATGAAGTGAACTAATTTGGCATTCAATCGCTTAACCAAGCTGTCAAAGAACGACAGGATTTGTAAAGTATATTTCATCCGCACCGGATAACATTAACGTGCTATCTCAATTTCTTCCAAACCCAAACAATTACAGCGGCATTCCGCGCAAGACCATAATCATTACCGGCGCGGTATGCTTTGGCGCGGTTCTTTTATCCGTGGTGGTTCCAGGCTTGTTTCGGTGTCCGTCGTGGGCGCACGGCCTCGTGATTTTTTTGACGGTCGGTTCGATCGTGGCGGCCTTTTTTTACTTTTTTTTCCGGTGCATCGGGGAATTCGCCAGAAAAATAGAAAAGACCCAAGTCACGACGCGAAGGAGCCAGGCAAAGGCAAATTACCTTCAGAGCATATTGGACGATTCAACCGACATCATCTTCACCACCGATGTCGACGCCTTCATCCTCAAATTCAACAAAGGTTCGGAAATGCACTTCGGCTACATGCAGGAGGAGATCGTCGGCGTCCCGCTCAAACAACTTTTTGTCAATGAGGCAGACGAACGCAAAATACTCAACGCGGTAATGCTGTCGGGCAAGTCGGTGAACGAAGAAATTCCCATGAAGACGAAACTGGGCGAGATAATCCTTCTCAACCTGAGCATCTCGGAGATGAAAAACGACACCGAGCAGATCATAGGACTCGTGGTGACGGCCAAGGACATCACCGAAAAGAAAAAGCTGGAGAACGAACTCGTCAAGAAAAACGAGATGCTCTCCAAGCTTGCCATCACCGATGGTCTCACCGAGTTGTTTAACGTTCGGCACTTCTACGAGCAGATCGCGCGGGAGTTGTCGCGGCTCAAGCGCAACCCGCAGCGCAAGCTGTCGCTCATGCTCATCGACATCGACCATTTCAAGGAGCTCAACGACACCGAGGGCCACCAAGTGGGGGACCAGGTGCTCAAGTCCCTGGGCCAAGTTATTAAGGTGTGCATCCGCAAAGACGTCGACGCGGGATTCCGCTACGGTGGAGACGAGTTCGCCGTCATTCTTCCCGATACCGACAAACACCAGGCCAAGGTCGCCGCCGAACGTATCTCCAAACAGTTCGGCGCGTTCAAGTTCGGCCGGGTGAGTCTTTCCATCGGTATCGCCGAGGCGACCGCGGGGGAGGACGAAAAGAGCATCGTGAAGCGCACCGACGAGGCGCTGTACCGCTCGAAACGCGAGGGAAGAGCGAGAATCACGCTGGAAGAATGAGGGATGCTCTCCACATGGGGGGCACGGGACGGGGCCTCCCAAAACAAGGCGTTATCTTTACCCGGCACGCGTCAGCGCGTACATACAGACCGCACCGCTTGCGGCAACGTTGAGCGACTCCGCCTTGTCGGCGTTGATGGGAATCCTCATCAGGACGTTGGCGCATCCGAGCCCCTCAGAGGAAACACCGTTCCCCTCGTTCCCCATGATAAGCACCATGTGTGACGAACCACGGGCGCGCGGCGTCTCGCCGCCGCGCATGTCCGCGGCAATGCAACAATACCCTTTTCCGGCAAGCTCGCGAAGAAACGAATGAAATCGCTTTGTCTTGCGCACCCACAACGACAGCACCGTTCCCGCGGACGCCTGTACCGCCTTGGGGCCGAAAGGATCGGCGCATTTATCGCTGAGCAGCACGCCGGAAAAATCGAACGCGGCTGCGCTTCGCACCAGCGCTCCCACGTTGCCCGGATCCTGGACATCCTCAAGCGCGAGGACGCGCGCGCCCGTTTTGTCCGGCAACGCATCGGCATTGGCGCCCGCGGGAATTCTGACAAGCGCTATAGGGCCGGCCGGGGTCACCGATAAACATAACGAACGAAACTGCGGCGCGGAAACAAAGCGTACGGGAAACGCGAGCCCGGCGGGCGGCCTGATCTTTTCGGGAACCAAAAGCTCGACGATGCATTCGGGACGCGACCGGGCAATCTGACTGATGGCGCGGACGCCTTCGACGAGAAACATGGCCGATTCACGCCGGGCCTTGGCGTCGCGGAGGGATTTATAGAAGGAAATCGGTTTGAGAGGCATGGACATCCGCTTGTAAAAAATACGGCTTTTCGCGTCGAACGTCAATTTCATTTTTTCCGTACCACATCCCGTTATTGAAGAATCCCGCCCCAAGTCGCGGGGAATGCGGGGGCTGTGCTATCCAATTTGCCGGATTGAATAATCCTGTCCCCAAACGGCGGGGATTACGCAAACCGTACAGTTCAATTTTACAATGCATTCTCACTCCCTCCACCCCCTCACCTTCTCGCACGCAAAGCATTTCCCGTTGTGCACCGACCTGAGTCCTCCGCATTTTTCACACCGGTATTTCCTGCATTGGTTTTCGATGAACGCTTCGACACCTTTATTCCGGATAAAATCCAGGTTATCGATCATGCTCATCCCAAAATCCCTCCGATACCTTGCGTCGAGCCGTTGCAGCCTGTCACAAGGATAGCTATCGCATTCGTAACAGAATTCGATATCGCCTTTAAGGAGTTTGCGATTATCCTTACAGTTCTTCTTGAGCCATGCGCACTGCTTGTTCCTGGCCCTGCATCCCCTGCATTTGTTTATCGGGGAATTACTGACAAAGGACAAATATCCGCTGCATATCGCACAGGGAATGCCGCACGGAGCGACGAGGTCGGGAGCAAAGGAAGATTTGCCGTCGAGGATAGGGTCGAAAGCGGCTTCCGCCGGGAACACCGTCCCGGGCGGAAGGTTTTCCGTCGCATAGGGGGAGACATCGTCCGTCATCACGCGAACGCTACTTTTTCTCCTTGATGCGCGTCGACTTGCCGCTGATGTCGCGCAGGTAGAAGAGCCTCGCCCTTCTCACCTTGCCCCGGCGGACGAGCTTGATGTCGGAAACGAGCGGCGAATGGAGCGGAAAGATTCTCTCCACGTATACGTTCCCCGACGCCTTCCTGAGGGTGAACGACGCACTCATGCCGCTGCCCCGCTTTTCGATCACCACGCCGGAGAAAGCCTGGAGCCGCTCCTTGTCGCCCTCAAGAATCTTGAGCGAAACGGAAACCGTGTCGCCCGGCTTGAAATCGGCGGTGTTTTTCGTAAGGNATTTCTTTTCCACCTGTTTGACGATTTCCCGAATTCCCTGCACGTGAACCTCCCTTGATATGAAAAAAATGACTGTTTTGTCGAGGTGTTATTGAAAAACAGCGGGCGGAATTTGGAACAGGGAATATCCACAGAAAATATTTTTCCCCGTATTCCGTCTCCCCGTTTCTTTCTTTCAACTGTCAACCGTTAACTGTCAACTTTCAACTTTTTTATGTACTCCTCCCATAAATCCGGTCTTCGCTCCCTCGTCAGCTTTTCCGCCTGTTCCTTCTGCCATTTCCCGATGTTTTCGTGATGGCCCGAGAGAAGTATTTCGGGAACCCTAATGTCCTCGAACACTTCGGGCCTCGTATACTGCGGCGGCGAAAGCAGCCCGTTGAAGAAGGAATCCCTGCCCGCGCTCTCCCTGTTTCCGAGTACGCCGGGAATGAGCCTCGTTATCGCGTCGACCAGAATCATCGCCGGAATCTCGCCGCCCGACAGCACGTAATCGCCCACCGAAATCTCCCGGTCGACGTATTTATCTATTACGCGCTGATCCATGCCCTTGTACCTGCCGCACACCAGGATGAGCGACCGTTCACGGGCAAGGGATTCCGCCATCGCGTGCGTAAGCGTTTCGCCCTGGGCCGACAGGCACACCACCTTGGGACTCGTGTCCGCGAGATGCGCCCTGCTCGCCCCTATCGCCTTTGAAAGCGGTTCGGGCATGAGAAGCATGCCGGGATCGCCGCCGTACGGCGCATCGTCGACGGTGCGGTGTTTGTCCTCCGTGAAGTCGCGAAAATTGATAAGGCGTATCGAGACGAGTCCCTTGTCTATCGCGCGCTTGATGATGCTGTCGGAAAAAACGCCGTCGAACATCCCCGGGAACAACGTAAGTATCTCAAAGAACATCGCGAAAATCCGGTAAATGGTTACAAAATATCTTCTATCGCGGACTCCAAGACGGTTATCGTTCCGGTTGCCCGGTCAACCGCGCGAACCGTCTCCCTGGTCATTGAAATCAGGATGGACGAACCGTCTTCCCTTCTCACTTCCAGCGCGTCGACCGTCGGATAGTTTTGCACCCCGGTCACCGTCCCAATCACGCGCCCCGACTCGGCCCCCAGCACCGCCAGTCCTTCAAGCTCGAACTGATAATGCCTCCCCTCTGGGAGTTTTGGAAGGAGGTCGCGCCCGCAAAAAAGGTACCATCCCCGCAGCGTTCCGGCGGCATCCATGTCGCTAATCCCCTCGAACGCGCATACGGGCCCGCGCGGTCCGGGTCGCATCGACGTCATCACCACTTCGCGAGCCACCTCCGGTTCCGTTCCGGCCCGCAAAAGCACCGGCGGCGCAAGAGACTCCAGCGTTGCCCCGAACGCCTCCACATAGCAGGCACCAGACAATCCAACGGGCCTCCTCACCCTTCCGATTGCCACGAGCCGGGCAACCCCGACGTCATCGGCGCTTCCGCTCATGCGGCGGCCGGTTTGGGCGCCTCTTCCGTCGACTTCTTCGAAATGTTCTTCGGCTTCCTCTTACGTTCGGGGAGGCGCTCAAGGTTGAGCGTTTCGATTGCCAGGCCTTTTTTCTTCCCTTCAAGCTTCTCGTAAAAACGATCCTGCTTGAGAAGGTTGTTCACGGTATCCGATACTTCGGCGCCCTTTTCGATCCAGTACGCGACGCGGTCCGCGTCGAGCGTGAACTGTTTCGGGTTCGCCTGCGGATTGTACGTGCCTATCACCTCCAGAAACTTTCCGTCGCGCTGCGTGCGGCCGTCAATCGCCACCACGCGGAACCGCGCGACGTTCTTTCTGCCTGTTCTAGCCAGACGGATTTTTACAGACAAGCGTCACTCCTCTTTTGATAATGGTGAAAAAGACTGCTTATGGTGAACGTTCCTTAAAATCAATAGGGAAACATGCTCTTGAGCGCGGCGGCCTGGCCGCGGCGGGAGCCTATCTTGTTCATGCGCTTCATCATGGTCTTCATCGAATCGAACTGCTTGAGCAGACGGTTTATGTCCTGCACCGTTGTGCCGCTGCCGGCGCTTATCCTGCGTCGACGGTTTCCGTCGATGATTGCGGGCCGGTCACGTTCCTCGGGCGTCATCGAGCAAATGATTGCTTCTATCCGCGTGAGCGCCTTTTCGTCCACCTCGGCGCCCGAAAGTTGCGTTTCCACGCCGGGGATCATGGCGAGCAGATCGGAAAGCGAACCCATTTTTTTTATCTGACGGAGCTGTTCCAGAAAGTCCTGCAGGGAAAACAGGCTTTTCCTGAATCTTTTTTCGAGTTTCCTGCTTTTCTCGATATCGAAGTTTTCCTGAGCCCTTTCCACAAGCGAAACGATGTCGCCCATGCCAAGGATGCGGGAGGCCATCCGTTCGGGGTGGAAGACCTCAAGACCGTCGGGCTTTTCGCCCACGCCGATGAACTGGAGCGGTACGCCGGTGACGTTGAGTATCGAAAGGGCCGCGCCCCCGCGCGCGTCGCCGTCCATCTTGGTGAGGATGACGCCGGTGAATTTGATCTCCTTATAGAACTCCGTCGCGATGTTCACCGCGTCCTGGCCTGCCATGGCGTCGGCGACAAAGAATATTTCGTCGGGGCGCGCCTCGGCGCAGATGCCCGAAAGCTCGGCCATCATCTCGGCGTCGACGTGGAGCCGGCCCGCGGTGTCGATGACGACGAGCGTGTGGCCTTCCTGCCGCGCCAGCGCCAACGCTTCTCGACAGATTTCGACCGGGATTTTCGTCCGATTGGAATACACGGGTATGCCGAGGGATTTCCCAAGGGTTTCGAGCTGATCCACCGCCGCGGCGCGATGCGTGTCGCACGCGACGAGAAGAGGACGGTGTCCCTGCTTGCGGTAGTGCAGCGCGAGCTTCGCGCAGGTAGTGGTCTTGCCGGAGCCCTGCAGGCCGGCCAGAGCCACGATGTTGAGCCGGTTGGTGTGAAACCTCAGCGTACGCGCGCTGCCGCCCATGAGCGCGGTCAGCTCGTCGTATACTATCTTGACGAACTGCTGGCCCGGCGTGATGCTCGACAGGATACCCGATCCCAGCGCCTTTTCCGAGACGCCGGCGGTGAAGGCGCCCACCACCTTGTAGTTGACGTCGGCCGCCAGGAGCGCGCGCTTGACGTCACGCACGGCCTCGGCGATATTCTCTTCGGTGATCCTGCCCTGGCCGCGGATTTTCTTGAAGATGGAATCGAATCTGTGCGCCAATTCTTCGAACATGCCGACGGTCTCCCCGGGGCGCGCGGTACCCGCGTCTCCCGGCTTCAAGTGGTGAACATGGAACCGCAAAATTAGTTAAAGATAATTCCTGCGGGATATTTTTGACAAGAACCCGGGGGTTTCATTTTAAGACGATCCATTGGGGGCTACGCCCGGCTCCAAGACCGCGTCCGCGTCCCTTGGCCCGAGCTTCGTCTGAGAAATGAACCTTGAAAGGCGCCTTAGAGTTCCTTAAGTACGACCCTGCACGGAGCCTGAAACCTGAACTGCCCGCGCCCAAGTTTTACAATGGAAACTTCGGGGAGTTTCTCGGAGAGTATCGCCGAGAGGCGTAGAAGCCGCAGGGAAAAATTGTCGGACGGAACGTTGCCCGTCGCTCCATCACCGGTAAACTCTCTGTTCGAAAACTCCGTTTTTCCCGATGACACGTGCCGGCGGAGAATGTTCCGGAGAATGAGCGCCGGCCCGGACTTGGCCAGCCGGCGACCGTTCGCGGAAATGGTTTCATCGGAGCGCGTGAACGAAAACACGATTTTCCGCTCCAACTCCCCCAGGAGGTCGGCGTGCTTTTCGGCGGCCTTGCGCCACGCCTCGCTCTTGCCCGATATGGTTTCGTTTATCATGGGAGCAAGGAAATGATCCGGGGGCTGCGCCGCGAGCCGATACCTGAGCCCGACAAGATAGAAGGGCGCGCCGTAGACGCACCCTTCCATCAGCACCTCCCGTTTCCTAACCGGGCACCGGTAGCCCTTCGCTATTTCGACGACGGGCCTGTCCGGAGCGTCGAGGACATCGGGCGAAAGCCCGTTTTTCCTGCAGTACTCGCGGAACCTTACAAACGAGCCTGTGGGTCGTCCATGGATGCGTACTTCGTTCTTATCGAAAGAGAAAAGCCTTTTTTCGATTATGTCGTCGACGTTCCTCGTATCGCTCATCAGCCGTACCTCGTCAAACGGCGGCAAGCCAAAGCGCGTGGGGGCCAATTGCAGCGGCCGGGCGAAGAACAGGTACGGGTCGCAGAACCGGAGGCCTTGTACCAGCGGCCTGTCGAACTGCAGCAGGAGCACCGACGACGCGCGTCCCGCCCTGGTCTCGTGTTTCACCATGCGGCAGTCGAGCGACGGCACCACTTTTCGCACGATGCCCGGGAGGACGTCCTTGTTTGCAAAGTGCAGGACGTCCCTGGAGGAAAACATCGTCCGCAGCAGCGGGGCCAGGGCACACAGAATGGATCCCACGCCCACCATCGCGCCCTTGTTGAGGCCCGCGATAAACCGGTCGACGAATTCGAGCGCCGGAATCCCCTGCGAGACAAGAAAGGGCTCCAGAGAATTGAGCACCGAGAGTCCGTATGCGAGATCGACATGTCCGTCCTCTTCCCAGATGTGCCGGAGCACGTCGGCGTCCTCGACAGGCGCGTCCCCCGCTTTGAGCGGATGACCGTGCCAGAATTCCCTCACCCGATCACGGGGCAATTCGAGCAGCATGGTCGCGTAGAGAAGTTTCAGGATGTCGTTTCGTACTTTCATAGCGGTGTGACCCGGATTCTGAAAATATAAAATGATGGAGTGCCGATCAACCTATACCTTCGATTGGACGCGCTTTGCCGCGAAAAACGGCGGGCGCAAACCGCGCGCACCCGAATGTATTTTGTGCTCGCTGTATGGTTTCGGCCCAAGCGTTACGTTTCCGGCACGCGAAAAAACTCTCCCGCGGGGCATCGCCGCATGGATTTGTTCGAAAAAAGGGCCAGCGATCTGCTGGCGAAGAGCGCGCCGCTGGCCGACCGCATGCGGCCGCGCACGCTCGACGAGTTTTTCGGCCAGGAACATATCGTGGGGCCTGGACGGCTGCTGCGGCGCGCCATTCAGATAGACCAGCTTTCCAGCCTCATCTTCTACGGGCCTCCCGGCACGGGAAAAACCACGCTCGCCCGCATCATCGCGCACACCACCAAGGCACAATTCCTTTCCATCAATGCCGTGCTTGCGGGCGTCAAGGACATCCGCGACGCCATCGAAACCGCGAAAAAAACGCTTTCACTGTACGGGCGGCGCACCATCCTCTTCATCGACGAGGTGCACCGGTTCAACAAGGCCCAGCAGGACGCGCTGCTTCCCCACGTTGAAAACGGCGTGCTCATCCTCATAGGCGCTACCACCGAAAACCCGTATTTCGAGGTGAACAAGGCGCTCGTATCGCGTTCGCGCATTTTCCAACTCACAAAGCTCACCCAAGACGACCTCCGCGCCGCCGCACGCGTCGCGCTCGCCGACACGGAGCGCGGCCTGGGCAACCGCAACGCCGCCATCGACGACGACGCGCTGGATCACCTCGTACGCGTCGCGAACGGCGACGCGCGCGGCGTGCTCAACGCGCTGGAACTTGCGGTCGAAACCACCAATCCCGGCGCCGACGGCGTCATCCGTATCACGCGAAAGGTGGCCGAGGAATCCATCCAGCGGAAGGCGGTGCTCTACGACAAGGACGGCGACGCGCATTACGACACCATCTCCGCGTTCATCAAGTCGGTGCGCGGCTCCGATCCCGACGCGGCGCTGTACTGGATGGCAAAGATGGTATATGCCGGCGAGGATCCGCGATTCATCTTCCGGCGCATGTTCATTCTTGCCTGTGAAGACGTCGGCATGGCCGACCCGGCCGCCCTCTCGGTGGTCTCCGACGCGGCCGCAGCCTTCGATTACGTGGGCATGCCCGAAGGAAGGTACCACCTTGCCCATGCATGCCTGTATCTCGCCACGGCGCCGAAAAGCAATTCGTCGATGGCGTTTTTCGACGCGCTGAGCGCGGTGTCGAAGGAGACGAGCGACGAGGTCCCGACGCACCTTCAAGACGCTTCCCGCGACGCGGAAGGTTTCGGCCACGGTGAAGGGTATCTCTATCCGCACGCCTACCGCGATCACTGGGTGGCACAGCAATACCTGCCGCCGGCCCTTCAGGGAAAGGTTTTCTACCAGCCATCCGACATGGGATACGAAAAAGAAATCTCCCTCGGCGTGACGCGGCGGCGCGAGGCAATGGTGGAGGCCATGACCGCCGACGAAACCGACGCGCTGGAGGAAAACCGCGGCGCGCGACAGACCGCGGCGGCGACCGCGCGCGCCGAATGGGCGCGCCGTTCAAGCGGCGGCGACGCGCTCGCCCGAGCGCGCGACGCGATATTTGATACCGCGCGGCCGGGCCGCGACGCGCTCGTGCTCGATCTGCACGCGCGCACCGGCCTGCTCACCTTCGAGGCGGTACGCCGCGCTCCGGAGGGCAGCGTGTGGTCGCTTGCCCACGACGAAAAGGAATTCGAAACCGTGACGTCCCTGGCGCGCCAATACGAAATGCTCCGCAGGCCGACGGTGCTCAAATCGTCGATGGCTGCCTTCGACGTCGACGCGCGCGCGGCGGCCGGAAACGCGGTCGCGTTCGACGCGATTGTGGGAAGAAACATCCTCGGCGCGCTGCCCGACAAGATCGACGTTATGAGAAGATCGCTGGGCCTGTGCGGCGTTTCGGGCTGCGTAGTGCTCGCCGAAACGGTATATTCCCAAGGCGCCAGGCTTTCGCACCTCGTCTCCGCAGACCCCAAAAACGACGGCCGGGTCGCCCGGCTCGCCGCGGCCGAAGACGCGCTGTTTTCCGATCCGACCGATCCGCTCGTCAACTGGTCGGCCGAGGGGCTGGCGCGGACGCTGGAGGAGGCGCTACCGTGCCGATGCGCCAGCGTCGTTCACGCCTCGACGCAACTCCGCAGGACGACGCCGGAACTCATCAATCACTGGTTCAGGAAGTCGGAACGGGACAAAAGGAAATCCCTCGGCGAAAGAATCGCGGCGCTGTACGGCGCGGACGCGGCGGACGACATCCGCGCCCTTCTGCATTCGCAGCTCGACGGCAAAGACGTTCCCTGGACAACGGCCACCGCGGTCTTCCGGATGACGGCCCGCGGCCGCCCGCTTTGACGCCTTCTTGACGTAACGTATATTCTTACCGCTTGTCCACGTCCACCGGATTCGCAGCACACCCGCGGCAGGCAGGCGCAACCATGCCCCAGAAAAACGAGAGAAGGCCGATCCACAACTTCTTCGTCAAGAAGGCAATGCAGATCAGGATCGTCGTCCGGATTCTCCTCATGGTTTTCCTCTCGGCCGCCATAACCACCGCGGCAATCACCGTCCTCTATGAAAGCAAGTCGCGCGACGGCAGTTTCTACTACATGAGCAACGACGTAAAGCAGGACCTTGAACTCAAGAACATCCTCCAATTCATTCTGCCGAGCGTGGTGGCCGCGCAGGCGTTCAGCATCATCATCGGCCTGGGAATAGGACTGTTTTCCTCGCGGAAAATGGCGGTGCCGATTTATAAATTCGAGAAATGGGTCTCACAGTTGCGGGAAGGCAACCTCAACACGCGGATAACCTTCCGCGAAGACGAGGAGATGCACGACCTCACCGACGAGTGCAACGCGATGGCGGAGCATTACAGGAAGGTGTTCCGGAAAATAAACGAAGAGATATCGGCGATTGAGCGGGACGCAGCGGGCGACGCGGATGCGATGGAAAGAATCGGCCTGATTAAGCGGGAATTGGGGAAAATGAAGTTTGAGTGAGGGTTGCTATGAAAAAACGGCGTTCGTTCNCCCCCGCCGTTTCCATCCGCCCGCACGTGACTTGAAAAGGAACAATGCGCGCGCCCGGTCAAACCATATTACGAAAAAAATCCCCTAAACGTCTCGAAACTCCCCTTTTCCTTCCCTTCCAGCGCCGCCAGCTTTTCGAACAACTCTTTCTCCTCCCGAGAAAGCCGCTCGGGCGTCTTGGCGTGCACGCGCACGAGTTGATCGCCCTGATGGGAACCGTGCAGTTCGGGCAGACCCTTGCCTCGGAGGCGGAAAATCTTTTCGGATTGGGTTCCCGCGGGTATCTTGAGGCTCACTTTTCCGTCGAGCGTGGGCACGGTGATGGACGCGCCGAGCGCCGCCTGGGCAAAAGATATGTCCACGGCGCATACCACGTCGATGCCGTGGCGTTCGAAAAAGGAGTCGGCCTCCTCCTGGATCACCACGATAAGGTCGCCGGCCGGACCTCCGCCCGTGCCCGCGTCGCCCTTGCCTTCCACCGTCAGATAATTTCCCTCCGACACGCCGGCAGGAATATCGACCGACACCGTGGTTTCGGCGGCCTGGCGCCCGCTGCCCGAACACTTCGGGCACGGATCGGTGACTATCTGCCCTTCGCCCCTGCACGCCGGGCACACCGACTCCTGCACGAGCTGGCCGAAGAAGGAATTCGACACGTGCTGCACGCGGCCCGACCCGCCGCACTGCTGGCACGTGCCGCGCCTGCCGCTTTTTGAACCGGTGCCCTTGCACTCGGAACACGTGTCCTTGCGTTTCACCTTGATGGTCTTGCTGACGCCCGTTGCTATCTCGGACAGCTTGAGGGTGAGGTGAATCTGGAGGTCGTTGCCGCGCGAGCCGCCGCCGCGCCTGCCGCTCCGCCGCCTGGTCCCGCCGCCCATGCCGAACAGATCGGAGAAGAGCGAATCGCCGCCGAAGTCGTTCATGAAAGCCCGAAGCGCGTCGGATATGTCGAAGCCCGCGCCGCCGAATCCGCCGAACCCGCCCGGCCCTCCGCCGGCGCCCGGCCCCTCGAACGCGGCCGTGCCGAACTGGTCGAACTGCGCTCGCTTCTTTGGGTCCTTGAGCACTTCGTAGGCCTGCGTGGCCTCCTTGAACTTCTCTTCGGCGCTCTTATCGCCCGGATTCTTGTCCGGGTGGTATTTCATGGCGAGCTTGCGGTAGGCGCGCTTGATGTCGTCGTCGGAGGCGTTCTTGGGGACGCCGAGGACTTCGTAGAAATCTTTGAGGGGCATTTGGGCTTTCTTTATTTGAAAATTTATGTAGTCTTACGTTGACGTGATAATCACATCACCAAAACGTTTCGTGATGTGATTATCATATCACGGTGCCTTTTCCCATTCCGCGTCCGGGCCGCGTCCGAGGCAGCGAATAAAATTCTTTTTCCGCAATTCAAAAAGCGCGCGCTGGAGCGTCGGATAACTCACTGTAGGGCATACACGCCGGAGGTCGGCGATGGTAAAACGACCGGTCATCCGCTGTACCGCATTCATGACCATTTCCCTTTTCGCGCCTCTGGCGGCGGTGATTGTGCCGACCCGCTCCTCGAATTCCTTATAGGCGGCAGTCAACATGCCGATGAAGTAGTTCCACCAGGGTCTGAGGTCGTGTTCACCCTCGTGCCATTTCAGGGAACTCTTGTGGAGCGCTTCATAGTAGCTTTCCTTGCTTCCTTCAACTATTCTTTCAAGGCTGATATATCTGCCGACCTCGTATCCCGCCGTGTAAAGAAGGTACAGCGTCAGAAGGCGGCCGATCCTTCCGTTGCCGTCCATGAACGGATGGATGCATTCGAAATCAAGTATGCACGATGCTATGAGCAGCAATTGATCCGATTTACCATTGTCGGTGAAACGCGAATAATAATCAATGAGCTTTTTTATATATTCCGGCGTGGCGAGGGCGGAAACCGTTTTGAACCGGACAACCGCTCGTCCATCGGGCCGCACTTCCAGAACAGCGTTGTCCTTCGGCTTCCACATCCCGCATTTTTCTTTGGTGTATTTGCCGAGCATCGCGTGCCACTCAAGCAGAAGAGCGGGAGAAAGGCTCATTCGTGAATGGTTAACGTGTATGGCATTGAGCACGTCTCTATAACCCGTAATCTCCTGTTCGGACCTGTCCTGCGGCTTGACTTTCTCAAGTACAAGCTTTTCTATCCGGCCATGCTCGGCCGTTATTCCTTCAATACGGTTTGAAGATTCGGCGCTCTGTATGATTGCCGCGCGCGTGAGCGTTTCAAGTACTTCCGGCGATTGCTCGCCATACAGCGTCTGCCGGCCGCGATATTCGCCGAGCAATCTCACGCTCGAAAGAAGCTGATGCGAGATTGGAGTGTCGAGAAGGTAGTCGTGTTCGAAGGATTTCATAGCCAAGTTTTTCTCGATGGCCGCGTGAGGGAGGATGTGGAGGCGATTTTTGGGACGCCGAGGACTTCGTAAAAATCGCGGAGGGGCATTGGAACTTTCTTTATATGATAAAAAATTATTGATGATGGAGCATTTTGACGACCAGAATCCAAATTACGAAGGCATTACCAGCAAACAAAATGAAATAAATAGGAGCAATAATTTCAATAAACGCTTCAAGTGAATCAAGTTTAACTGGCAATATCGGCTTCAATCTGATTTTAATATTCTCGGATAGCAAATCAATAAGTTGCTTGTTTGAATCACGATACTTCATTAGATCTTTATGAGATTTCCAAAGATATTTCACGCAAAACATCATAGAAAAAGATGAGCAAAAAATAAAGATTGAAAATGCAATCCAATTCTTTAGCTCGATCATTTCTGCAATTGCAATAATGGCGCCATATAGCAGCAAGCAGTAATTAGATATTTGCCACTGATACTTCTTGCGGGTTTCAATATTTTGGGAAATTAGATTAAGTATGCTAATCGTATCGCCATCGTTTGGGTCTGGCATAATAATTTACCCCTCTTATAAAATCCAAGTTACGCGCAAACAGCCCCACCTAAAATGCCTCCCCCGGGGGGAGGTTGGTGGGGCGTTATAACAAGCATTTTCCGCACGGGGTTTTAGGGGCGGAGCCCCTACCATATTTTGAATTGTCTTTTTTTAAAAATCCCGTGCGTTAAAATGCCTCTCATTACAGCCGCATCGGCCTATTACTTGTCATCCACAACCGTAAAATCCGCGTCCACCGGCCCGTCCCCGTTCTTTTTACCATCCGGCGACGGCCCCTGTTGTTGCGGCCCCGGTCCCGCCTGACCCTGCTGCCCCGCGCCCGGCTGTCCTTGCGGCCCGGGCCCGGCCTGCTTGTACATCTCCTCGGCCATCTTGTGCGACGCCTTCATCACCGCGTCCATGCCGGCCTTTATGGCGGCGGTGTCGTCGCCCTTGAGCTTCTTGCGAAGGTCGTCCACCGCGCTCTGTATCTTGGTCTTGTCGTCCAGCGGGATCTTGTCGCCCACTTCGGCCAGGGTTTTTTCCGTCTGGTAAATCACCTGATCGGCCTGGTTCCTCACGTCTATCTTCTCGCGCTCCTGCTTGTCGCGCTCGGCGTTGGACTCGGCCTCCTTCACCATTTTCTTTATTTCCGACTCGGAAAGCCCGCTCGACGATTCGATGCGGATGTTCTGCTCCTTGCCGGTGCCGAGGTCTTTGGCGCTCACCTTGAGGATGCCGTTGGCGTCGATGTCGAACGTCACCTCTATCTGCGGCACGCCGCGCGGAGCGGCGGGGATGCCCACGAGGTCGAACTTGCCGAGCAGCCTGTTGTGCGCCGCGAGCTCGCGCTCGCCCTGGAACACCATGATGGACACCGCGGGCTGGTTGTCGGACGCGGTGGAGAATATCTGGCTCTTCTTGGTGGGAATGGTGGTGTTGCGCTCGATGAGCTTGGTCATTACCCCGCCCAGCGTCTCGATGCCAAGCGACAGCGGCGTCACGTCGAGGAGCAGTATGTCCTTCACGGTCTCGTCGCCGCCGAGGATGGCGCCCTGGATGGCCGCGCCAACGGCGACCACTTCGTCCGGGTTCACGCTCTTGTTGGGCACCTTGCCGAAAATCTCCTCCACCTTCTTTTGTACCGCGGGCGTGCGTGTCTGGCCGCCCACCAATATAACCTCGTCGATGTCCTCGAGCTTCACCTTGGCGTCGGCGATTGCCTTGCGGCACGGCTCCACGGTACGCTCCACGAGGAACGCGGTGAGCTGGTCGAACTTTGCACGCGACAGGTTCATGTCGAGGTGCTTGGGTCCGGATGCGTCGGCCGTGATGAACGGCAGGTTGATGTTCACTTGCATCTGGCTCGACAGCTCGCGCTTGGCCTTCTCGGCGGCCTCCTTGAGCCGCTGCAAGGCCATGCGGTCCTTGCGCAAATCTATGGCCTGCTGCTTCTGGAACTCGTCGGCGATCCAGTCGATGAGCACCTGGTCGAAGTCGTCGCCGCCGAGATGCGTGTCGCCGTTGGTGGAGCGCACCTCGAACACGCCTTCCCCGATGTCGAGAATCGACACGTCGAACGTTCCGCCGCCCAGGTCGTACACGGCGATGGTTTCGTTCTTCTTTTTGTCGAGGCCGTAGGCCAGCGACGCTGCCGTGGGCTCGTTGATGATGCGCTTCACGTCGAGCCCCGCTATCCGTCCCGCGTCCTTGGTGGCCTGGCGCTGGCCGTCGTTGAAGTAGGCGGGAACGGTGATGACGGCTTCCTTCACTTCCTGGCCCAGATAGTCCTCCGCAGCTTTCTTGAGGTATTGGAGTATCATCGCCGAAACCTCGGGCGGCGTGTATTCCTTGCCGCCGGCTTCCACTTTTACAAGCTCGCTCGCGCCGCCGGTTACTTTGTAAGGAACGCGTTTTTCCTCGTTTTCCACCTCGCTGTGCCTGCGCCCCATAAACCTCTTAATGGAAAAGACCGTGTTCTCCGGATTGGTGATTGCCTGGCGCCTGGCGATGGAACCCACGAGCCGTTCACCCGTCTTGGTGAACCCGACCATCGAGGGCGTTGTGCGCTCGCCTTCGGCGTTGGGGATTACGACGGGTTTTCCGCCTTCCATGATCGCCACGCACGAAAACGTGGTTCCCAAGTCGATGCCGATTATCTTTGCCATAGTTGCTCCTTTGTAAATATCCGTCCGGTTACATCGTGTTTATTCGGGTCTTTCTCAGGGACAGGTTGGTTCGGGTTCGTCCTCGGGCGAGAGTCCCGATTCGGCCTCGAACGCCGCCTTTGCCTCGGCGTCGCCCTCCGGTGCGGGCTGAACCGGGGCCGCCGGCTTCCCGCTCGAAACGATCACCCGCGAGTGCTTGATGACCTTGCCTCTGAGTTTGTATCCCTTTTCCAGAACCTCCGCAATGTGGTGCTCAGGAATCTTGTCGTGCGCCGATTTCATCATGGCGTCGTGAAGCTGCGGGTCAAACTCCTGCCCCGCCTCGCAGTACACCTCGAGTCCGTGTTTGTGCAGCACGGCGTCGAGCTTTGAAAAAATCATCTTCATGCCTTCCATAAAAGGCTGCTCGTCGGCACCCTCTTTGTGCGCCTTGAAGGCCCGCTCGAACGTTTCCCGCACCTCTATGATGTCCTTCATTAACTTTTCGCTTGCCTGTTCGATAAGCTGCTGGTACTCCTTGGCGGTGCGCCGCTTGAAATTGTCGAACTCGGCCATGAGGCGGAGATATTTGTCGTTGGCCGCGTCGAGCGACGATTTCAGTTCATCAATTTTTTCCCTGTCCTTCTGGTGCTCGCTTTTCTGTTCTTCTTTCTTCTGGGTATGATGCGCTGATTCGGCCGTTTCCGCCGCTCTTGCGTCCGGCTGCGGAGCGGACGAAACCGTGCCGTTTTCTTCGGCCTTTTTGTCCGGACCGTCGTTGGTGTGATTGGCATGCGTCGCATCATGCTGATGGGAATGCGCGTGTTCGGGCTTATCGTGTTTGTGATTATGATTGTGCTGTTCCATGATACTTTCCTTGTTGCTGTCGCCCGACCCTTCCACCCCGGTGAGGCGAGATTAGGTCGAATACATTTGGCCGAGCAGTTTAGCCGTATAGTCAACCGCGCTCACCAGGAACGGATACGGCATGCGCTTGGGACCTATGACGCCAAGCGTGCCCTCCATGTGTCCAAGATGGTATTGCGTCTTGACGACGGAGAACGACTGGAGCTGGCCTTCCTTGTTTTCGCCTCCTATGGAAATTACCACGCCCGATTTGCCCGCCCGTTCCCGCTCGAACAGGTGCAGCAGGAGCTTTTTTTCCTCGAGTATTTCTATGATGCCGCTCACCTGGTCCCTGGAAAAAAACTCGGGCTGCATCATGATGTTCGTCTCGCCCTCCGCGAACACCGCCTCGTCGCGTTCCGATTCTATGAGCCGTTTAATGGACGGCACGAAGAGCCTAATCAGGCCGAGTTCGTACGGCTCGACGTTTTCGAACACCGTGTTTTCCCTAACAAGCATGTCCTCGATGGTGAGCCCGTAGAAACGCTCGTTTATCACCTGGCAGGCGCGCTCGAGTCTGTCGGCGGCAAGTTCGGTCTTGAGTTCGAGCACCATTGTCTTTACAAAGCCGGAATCTATGGTAAGGTGCATCAGCACGCGCTGCGAATCTATGGGGAATATGTGTACGTGCCTGAACACCCCGTTGCTCAGCTTGGGCGCGAGGATGATACCGAGCTGATTCGTGGCGCGCGACAGCGCCTTCGACGTAGCTTCCATGAGAAGGTGGAGATCGGACGGTTCCACGCGCTCCAGGTAGTGTTTTATCTGTTCCTTCACTTCTCCCGGAAGTTCCATGTAGTTCATCAGCCTGTCCACGTAATACCGGTATCCCTTGTCGGTGGGGACTCGGCCCGCCGAGGTATGCGGCTGCGAAATGAACCCACGCTCTTCGAGATCACCCATGATGTTGCGGATGGTGGCCGGGGAAAGCTCGAAGTCGGGCTGCTTCGACAGGAAACGCGAACCGGTGGGAGACGCGCTGAGTATATAATTGCGTATCACCGCTCCCAATACACGGTGTTCTCGTTCCGTCAAAGGTGCATCATTCATAAGCTTCCTGCATGGGCCACGGCGGGGGAAGGATACTTCCCCCGCCGTGGCCTTCGTATAAGCAACCGGACGGTTTAGTACATGTCTCCCATTCCACCCATGCCGCCCATGCCGCCGGCTCCGCCCATGCCCGGCGCAGGTTCCTTCTCCTCTTTCGGCTTCTCGGTGATGACGCATTCGGTAGTCAGAATGAGTCCCGCGATGCTCGACGCGTTTTCGAGGGCCGAACGTACCACCTTGGTCGGATCGATAACGCCCGCAGCAAGCAGGTCTTCGTACTTGCAGGTATAGGCGTTGAAACCGTATCCGCCCTTGTGGCCTTTCACATCGTTCGCCACCACCGACGGTTCCATTCCGGCGTTTTGAACGATCCAGCGGAGCGGCTCCTCGATGGCCCTGCGGATGATGTCCACCCCGATTTTCTCATCGCCTTCACTCTTGACCGAATCGAGCGTCGCTGCGGCACGGATGAGGGCGACGCCGCCCCCGGCCACGATACCTTCCTCGACCGCGGCGCGTGTCGCGTGGAGCGCGTCCTCGACGCGGGCCTTTTTCTCCTTCATTTCGGTCTCGGTCGCCGCGCCGATGTTGACGACTGCGACGCCGCCCGCGAGCTTGGCAAGCCGCTCCTGCAGCTTTTCCCGGTCGTAGTCGGAGGTCGTTTCATCGATCATCCTGCGAATCTGGTTCACGCGACCCTTGATGTCTTCCTTCTTGCCCGCGCCTTCGATAATCGTGGTATTCTCCTTGTCGATGGTCACGCGCTTGGCCTTGCCGAGCGAATCCACGGTGGTGTTCTCAAGCTTGAAACCGGCCTCTTCCGATATCACGATGCCGCCCGTGAGAACCGCGATGTCCTCGAGCATGGCCTTTCTGCGATCGCCGAAACCGGGAGCCTTGACAGCCGCGACTTTGAGCGTGCCGCGAAGTTTGTTCACTACAAGCGTCGCGAGCGCTTCGCCTTCCACCTCTTCGGCGATGATGAGAAGGCTCTTGCCCATCTGCGCGGTTTTTTCGAGGAGTGGAAGAAGATCCTTCATGGCGCTGATTTTCTTGTCGTGAATCAGAATAAGGGGCTCGTCAAGGACGCATTCCATTTTCTCGGAATTAGTCACGAAATACGCGGCGATGTAGCCGCGGTCGAACTGCATTCCCTCGACGACCTCGAGCGTCGTGTCGATGCTCTTGGCTTCTTCCACGGTGATGACGCCGTCTTTACCCACTTTTTCCATCGCGTCGGCGATGAGATCACCGATGGTCTGGTCGTTGTTCGCGGAAATGGCGGCAACCTGGGAGATTTCCTTCTTGCCGGAGATGGGCTTGGACTGCTTTTTCAGATCGTCCACGATGGTTTTGACCGCCTTGTCGATGCCGCGCTTCACCGCCATGGCGTTGGCGCCGGCGGTCACCGTCTTGATTCCCTGGCGGGCAATTGCCTGGGCGAGCACGGTGGCGGTGGTCGTACCGTCACCGGCAACGTCGGAGGTCTTGGAGGCGACTTCCTTTACCATCTGGGCGCCCATGTTTTCGAATTTATCCTCAAGCTCGATTTCCTTGGCCACGGTCACACCGTCCTTGGTGACGGTGGGAGAGCCGAAGCTCTTGTCGAGAACAACGTTGCGACCGCGGGGCCCGAGCGTGGTCTTCACCGCGTTGGCGAGAACATCAACGCCTCTGAGCAGCTTATCTCTTGCAACGACATCAAACGCTAACTGTTTTGCTGACATGGTACCTTTCTCCTCGTTTTTATGAAGGTTAATTCAAAAATTCTTTTCGTGCGACTTAATACAGGGAATCAAATAACCGCCAGAACGTCACTTTCCCTTACAATAAGGTAGTCCTGGCCGTCGACCGTCACTTCGGTTCCTGAATATTTGCCGTACAGTACTTTGTCGCCCTTTTTGAGTTCCATGGCGATTTGCTGGCCGTTGTCGGAAATCTTGCCCGGCCCTACTGCAACGACTTCGCCTTTCTGAGGCTTTTCCTTGGCATTATCGGGAATAATGATCCCGCCTTTTGTCTTCTCTTCCGCTTCCAACGGTTTCACGATAACCCGGTCGGCCAAAGGCTTGACGTTCATAACAACTCCTCCTTGAAGTGTGGGTTAATTTTGATAAGAATACGGATATTTTATGAAATTATTAGCACTCAACAACACCGAGTGCCAATAATATAGCAAATTTTGCAAAATGTGTCAAGACCTATTTCAGGACAGGGTATAAATAAGAATAAAATGTAATGACAACTTACTATTGGAAATGGAGCCACAGCGTAGACCGTTGCTATACCCAAAAAGGGTACATCAAAAACATCAGGAATTTGGTTCGCCAGCCATAGTGGCGCGGCAAAGAAGAATTAAATGCGCGAGTTGCGGAGAGACCGGCAGGGTATCGTATGGTAAAAACTTTACAAGTAGTAATACGGCCCAATAGCGCAGGAACTTTTTCGCACCGTTATCGATTCCCGGCTATCTCTATGCGGCTCGTACGGCAAATGTATTCGGAAAATCCCGGATTCATACCATAGTACGTTTGTGCCATGACAACCACAATATATCGTAGCCATCGCTTAACTCATACCATTTCAGCAAGTTGTGATGGTTCGTATATTAAAAAAGACTTGCTTTTGATTGATAACCAAATATATTCTATTTCTTGATAAGGACATAAAACCATTGATATCATCCGGAATATTACCTCTTCCTGTTTAAGGTGAGATAACAGTTTGTAACTTTCCAGCGAAAGAGCGACGCTTATGAGTAACATCACAAAAAAAGATCTTGTGGAAAAGATATCGGATACTACCGGCCTTACGCAAGTCGACACTAAAATCGTCGTGGAAAACCTTCTTGAGGCTATTTCGAGATCCCTTCAAGATGGAAAAAACATAGAAATCAGGGGCTTTGGCAGGTTCAAGATAAAAGTGCGGCGCGCCAGAAGTGCGCGGAATCCGCGAACCAACGAACACATACAGGTACAGGCGGGGNTTAAGCCTGTATTTGAGGCCTCAAAAGAATTAAGAAAGCGGGTAAACGACAGTTACTGGAAAAGAAACCCGCAACAGGAATCTTCCCCGCAGCAAACCTCTCCGCAATAGCTTCCCGGGATTTACATCGGAAAAGCAGGACGGCATCGCCGCAGCGAGTGAGTTTGCCGCGGCACGTCTTTGCCTTATGAATGCAGGAAATAGTTGTATCGTTTGATTTTCGTTTCGAGGCCAATCGTCCGGAGTATCGCGGCCAGATCGGTTTTCCCCACGTTAGCGCCCCCGAAGTCCGGATCCGCTAGGCGTTTGCGGATGTCGTTTTCGTCGGCAAGAGGGTTTTCCAGAACCGCAAGACGTACCCTGTCTTCAAGCTGCAGACCCGCAGGATTGCTCCGAAGAAGCGATTCCTTTCCTTGGGTCTCCTGCTCTACAATTTCCTTTACGTCCGGAACGCCCCCTCCCGTCATCTGGAGAGCCTTGGTATCGGGATGGGGCGACCGTTCACCGCCCGCTTCCCCCGCATCATCGCCGGCCGTATGATAAATTCCGTCTGCGGGACGCGCAGGCTCGGAAATCTCCCTGGATTCCGGTCCGGAAGCCGGCCGTGCCTTGGGAGGCTCAAGCGCCGTATCGGTGGCCGGCGGAAAAGCTTCCACACGCACATCGGTGTCGGCACCTTCGTTGTCCGACTGTGAGGCCGCCCGTAATTCATCATCCGAGGCGTCCTGGGACGGCTCCGGTGAAAACGAAATGGCGTAAGCGCCCACCACCACTTTATCGCCCTCGGAAAGGAATGCATTGGCGATGCGGATATCATTTACGTAGGTTCCGTTGAGCGAACCAAGGTCGGTTACCGTCCAGCCTTCCTTGACACGCTCGATTCGGACATGAGTGCGGGAAACGGCCTTGCTTGCGATGGAAATCGTGTTTGTGCGGGATCTGCCGATGGTAATCACCGTTTTTTTTACAACGTAGGTACCAAGAACTTTGTTGTTAACCGAAATGGTAAACGTCGGCATAACGAACTCCCCCGCTTCTCTGCCTGTAGAATATAAATCGCCGCTGGAGGCGACAAAGGAAAAAGAAGCAGCGCCCTTGCGGCCCCGGTTACCGGGCCATAGAATCGGCCCCCCACAGCGTATTGGCGGCCTTTTTGAGATCGTTGTACCAGGCCCGAAGTTCCGACGGCGCAACGCCGATGGACGCAGCCACCTTTTCGATAGGTTCTCCGCATTCCACCCTGGCAATCGCGTTCCAGCGCTGTTTTGGAGAGAGGTGAACACCTCGGCTCACCGTGCCCTCTTCGGCCGCCGCCCCCTTGCCCGCTGAGGGTTCAACCGGAACCGCCGCGCCTCCTTCGTCGACAAAGGAAATTTTTGTCCCTTCACGGATGCTACTGAGGACTTTTTCGAGTTTTGGCCCCAGGGGATTCTTCTCGTCGTATCCGCGAGAAGCAAAACGTATGATTCCCATCGTGTCAACAACATACAGGGCGGGGAGTGCTTTTACGCCGTAGCGTTCCGACGTCTTTGCATACGGGTCGAGGAGTACCTGCACGGTATACCCTTTTTCCTTCACGAAAGGCCCGACAATGTCCGCTCCTTCCTTGTCTATGCTGACGCAGAAGACGATGACGTTGTCCCTTTTATGTTTCTCCGCAAAGGCCTGAAGCTCGGGAATTTCCTTCTGACACGGGTTGCAATAGGTTGCCCAGAAGCTAAGCACGACGGTATGACGGATTTTGTTGAGATAGGGCCTAGAAAGCGTTTCGCCGCAGTAGGTAGACAGCGACACCCTGTCCCCCGTGATGGAAGGCAGGGAAAAGCCTGGTGCCGTTGTGCCGGCGGAAAGCAGCTTGCTTTCCTGTTGGTTCCCCCCGAATGCGGCACACGCGAACGCCAGCATCGACGCGGCACAAAGCACCTTCATGTCTGTTTCCTTCGAGTATCAGCCATAGGGCCCCAAAGCCCGCCTATTCCTGCCGGCCCAGTTCCTCGGCGCGCGCGGCGGCCTCAGTGACGGCTTTGATGACCGAAAATTTGAACTTGTTTTCCTCCAACTCCATGAGACCGCGAACCGTGGTGCCGCCGGGCGACATCACCGCCGCCTTGAGCGCGGCCGGAGTCTCGTCGCGATCTTGAACCATTCTGGCCGCACCGAGCACGGTTTGCACCGCGCATTCCTTTGCGGTTGCATAGGGGATTCCCGCCGCAACACCGCCCTCGATGAGCGCCTCGATAAACAAG
>JGI20214J51650_10000028_pt1 | contig 89211 bp, 71 predicted proteins | sample WetSurMetagenome_FD_51650 | JGI IMG/M metagenome (IMG submission 51650)
AATCAATAATGGTGATTAAATAATACTCTTTTATCTGAATGCCTTGGATTATTACGCTGGTATTGCTATTTTCGTGATCATACATTTTTCATAAGCCATTTNTCTTATTTCCTAATGTTTTTAGCNTTATGAACAAACCATTTATCAATGAAGATTTTCTTCTTGAGACAAAAACTGCAAGGAGATTGTATAATGAATTTTCAAAGAACCAGCCGATTATCGATTTTCATTGTCATCTGTCACCTGCCATGATAGCTGACGATACAATGTTTGATAACCTGGGACAGGCATGGCTTGAGGGAGATCATTACAAGTGGCGGGCTATGAGAATAAATGGCATTAAAGAGAAGTATTGTACAGGCAGTGCAATTCCNGTTGAGAAGTTTGACAAATGGGCTGAAACTGTACCTGCGACAATCGGAAATCCTTTGTACCACTGGACACACCTTGAACTTGCAAGATATTTTGGAATATACGATCTGCTGTCGCCTGCGACATCCGGAGCAATTTATAAAAAAGCTTCAGAAATGTTATGCACAAGAGATTTCAGCATACGATCACTTATCATGAANATGAATGTAGAGGTGATCTGTACAACAGATGACCCTTCAGACTCCCTTGAATATCATAAAAGGCTTAAAGGATCATTCGCAACGAAGGTGCTTCCCACATTTCGCCCTGATAATGCTGTTAAAACTGATGACCCGGTCAAATTCAGGGAATATATCTTAAAACTTGAAAAAGCTTCGGGAACTTCAATAGACAATTTTGAGACTCTGATCAGAGCCCTTGACAAAAGGCATGAGTTTTTCCATAATATTGGCGGACGACTCTCTGATCACGGGCTCGACCGGTTTTATTTTGCCCAATTCACAGCTGATGAAGCTGACAGNATCTTTAGGAGTCTTNTGAATAGAAAAAGGCTTTCGGCTGATGAGACAGAAAAATACAGGACCGCAGTGATGCTTGAACTCTGCAGGATGAACCATAAAAGAGGGTGGACCCAGCAGTTTCACGTAGGTGCGATGAGGAACAACAATTCAAGAATGTTCCGTCTTATGGGACCGGATACGGGATGGGATTCAATAGGTGTTCCTCAGGATGCATTAAAAATGTCGGGATTCCTCAGCACCCTTGATGATTCGGATCAGCTTGCAAAAACTATACTTTACAATCTTAATCCTGCCGACAATGAAATGATGGTGGCTATGGCAGGGAATTTCAATGACGGAACCAGGCCGGTTAAAGTTCAGTACGGTGCAGCATGGTGGTTCCTTGATCAGAAAACCGGAATGGAAAAGCATCTTAAAGATCTGGCTGCGCTGGGACTTCTGAGAAGGTTCGTGGGGATGGTCACTGATTCAAGAAGCTTTCTGTCGTATCCGCGACACGAGTATTTCAGAAGGATTGTCTGCAATTTTGTGGGCAGTGAAATCGAAAAAGGTTTTATACCAGACGAAGAAGAATTGGTGAAACCCCTGATTGAAGGGATATCATATAAGAATGCAAAAGAGTATTTCGGGTTTTAAAACTCTGTGTCATTCTGTGAAACCTCAGTGTCACTCTGTGTAAGTTTTATAGAATTAGTTACACAGAGATCCACAGAGAAGACACAGATAACCACAGAGATATAACAATTTTGAATATAAAGTAAAAATTATGAACGAACTTAATTTAAAAGATAAAATAGCTGTAATTACGGGTGGTGCCGGACTTATCTGTTCTGAAATGGCAAGGGCTCTTGCCTTTCAGGGAGTAAAGACAGTGATCATTGATCTTAATGAAGAGGCTGCCGAAAGAGTGGCAAAGGAGATAGAGCTTGAATTTAAAGCCCCATCGCTAGGACTTTCAGCAAGTGTTACAGATAAATCCTCTCTGGAGGCGTCTAAAAAGATCATTAATGAGAAGTTCGGGAGGATCGACATACTTATAAACGGAGCAGGAGGAAATTCGCCAGCGGCAACCACCAAAGTTGAAAAAATGGACGGTTCAGAGTCAGAGGATCCTGAAGATACTTTCTTTGGCCTGAAGCTTGAAGGGTTTGACAAAGTGTTCGATCTTAATTTCAAAGGAACGCTTTTGCCATCAATGGTCTACAGCACTGATATGGTAAAACAGAAGTCGGGAGTTATAGTAAATATTTCATCAATGAACTCATACCGGCCCTTGACAAAGATTGCAGCCTATTCGGCTGCAAAAGCTGCTGTTAATAATTTCACACAATGGCTGGCTGTCCATTTTTCGCAAACCGGGATCAGGGTCAATGCAATTGCTCCCGGATTCCTGCTTACGAATCAGAATAAGTTTCTTATGATTGATGAGAAGACAGGAGACCTCTCCCCCAGAGCCAAAAAGATCTTGAATGGAACTCCGATGAAGCGGTTCGGTACACCTGAAGAGCTGACAGGGACACTGCTTTACCTTGTTTCGGATCTTTCAAAATTTGTGACGGGAATCATCATACCAATTGATGGAGGGTTCAGTGCCTATTCAGGAGTATGATTGGCAGGGGGCTGGGGGCTATTAATTACACCTGACACCTGATGCCCGATGCCTGAAGCCTTTCGCTAATATGAATTAATTGTAATTTACAATATTATGATTTACTATCAATCAGGTTCTGAAAACAGTGTAATGAGCACAAATGATCTTGAGTATGGGGTCTTTTCTTCACTTGTGAAGCTTGGTCCACGGAAGAAGGTTCTTGCTGTTCCTCCTGATTTTACAAGGTTCCATTCCAGATCGGGTGATATTACAACCCTTATTTATAATTATTATAGGAAAAACCTTAAGGATGTACTTCCTGCTCTTGGCACTCATTCTCCAATGACAGGAAAAGAAATATCTGAAATGTACAAGGGCGTACCTGAGGATCTTTTCCGGATACATGACTGGAGGCGGGATGTCGTAACTGTGGGCACGGTGCCTGGTGAATTTGTTTCAGAAATAACCGAAGGAAAGCTTAGTTACTCCTGGCCGGCTCAGTTAAACAAGCTAGTGATCAACGGAGGGCATGATCTAATTCTCTCAATAGGGCAGGTGGTGCCTCATGAGGTGGTTGGTATGGCAAATTATAACAAGAACCTTTTCGTGGGAACCGGCGGCCCTGAAGGAATAAATAAAAGCCATTTCATAGGTGCAGTTTACGGTATGGAGAGAATGATGGGCAAGGCAGATACTCCTGTAAGGAAGCTTCTCAACTATGCCTCAGAGAACTTCACAACACATCTTCCGGTCGTTTATATTCAAACAGTTGTCGGACGCGACGAAACCGGAAAGCTTGTTATAAGAGGTCTGTTTATCGGCGATGACAATGAGGTATTCAGACTGGCTTCAGAGCTCTCTCTGAAAGTCAATTTCACTGTTCTGGACAAACCTCTTAAGAAGGTGGTAGTGTATCTTGATCCGGCTGAATTCAAGAGTACCTGGCTCGGGAACAAGAGCATTTACAGGACCAGGATGGCCATGGCCGATAATGGGGAGTTGATAATTCTTGCTCCGGGGATGAAAGAATTCGGTGAAGACAGGGAGATAGATCGGCTGATAAGGAAATATGGCTATAAGGGTACTCCTTCAATTTTAAAATCGACTGATGAGAATGACGAGCTTAAAAACAATCTCAGTGCAGCAGCACATCTTATTCATGGCAGCTCCGAGGGGAGGTTTTCAATTACCTATTGTCCGGGCTATCTGACAAAAGCCGAGATTGAATCGGTCAATTTTAAATATTCAGATATTAATACAATGATGAAGAAATATGATCCGGCAAAACTTAATGAAGGTTTTAATAAGCTTGCAGGAGGGGAAGAAATTTTTTTTATTTCAAATCCTGCAGTCGGACTTTGGTCGTCAAAAGAGAGGCTTAAATGATTAAATGGGGAATAATTGGGTGCGGGAAAGTTACTGAGGTAAAAAGCGGTCCGGCCTTCAATAAGGTTCAGGGTTCTCAGCTGGTTGCTGTAATGAGACGGAATGCGGAACTTGCACGTGACTATGCATCACGCCATAATGTCCCCCGATATTATGATAATGCCGACAGTCTTATTAATGACACAGAGGTTAATGCTGTTTATATTGCAACTCCCCCTGACAGCCATGCCGGGTACGCTATCAAAGTGCTTAATGCCGGAAAACCCGTATATATAGAGAAACCGATGGCCTTAAATTACGGGGAGTGTCTGAAGATAAATGAAACAGCTGAGAGGCTTGGATTGCAAGTCTTTGTTGCATACTACAGAAGAACTCTACCCGGATTTCTGAAAATTAAAGAACTTATCGAGGCGGGAGAAATAGGAAAACCAAGGTTTGCCAATCTTCAGATATTCAACTATCCATCAGAAGATGAAAAAGCAGGGAGGCTTCCATGGCGTGTGATACCGGAGATCGCTGGTGCCGGTCATTTTTTTGACCTTGCATCGCATCAACTTGATTACCTAGATTTTCTTTTCGGTCCGGTTCTGAAAGTATCATCACTGGTTATAAACCAGGCCGGTAATTACTCTGCTGAGGATTTTGTTTCAGCAAATTTTTTATTCAGGGATGATATTGTCGGATCAGGTTTATGGAGTTTTAGTACCAGCCGTGAGGGAAACAGGGATTATTTTGAGGTGGTTGGTGAAAAGGGAATAATAAAAACCTCTACATTTACTTACGAACCAATAGTCCTGGAAAACAGCAGCGGACGACAGGAATTTGTAAACGAGCGGCCGGAAAACATACAATTCTACCTTATTGAGCAGATAGTCAGAGCTCTTTCAAGAGACGCAGAAGTTGTCAGCACAGGGACTACTGCAGCCAGGACAAGCCGGGTGATGGATGAAGTGGTAAAGGAATATTACAGGAAGNTATGAGGTATAGGGAAGAAATAGGGAAAAACAGAAATAGTGAAATAGGAAATAAGGATTACTTTTTACCGGTGAAGCTTAACATATTATGACTTTGATAACTTACTAATATATTTTTTCTATGAATACTAAATCGGATATAGGATTAATAGGTCTGGCAGTAATGGGCGAAAACCTCGTGCTCAACATGGAGAGCAAGGGCTTTCAGGTTACAGTTTATAACAGGACAATTCAGAAAGTCGATGATTTTCTTGGAGGCAGGGCAAAAGGCAAGAAAATCACAGGGGCCCATTCCATTGAGGAGCTTGTAAAATCGCTGAAAAGGCCTAGGAAGATTATGATAATGGTTAAGGCCGGAAGTGCGGTGGATGACATGATAAATACACTGATTCCTTATCTAGAAAATGGGGATATAATTATTGATGGTGGAAATACTCACTTCCCTGACACCAACCGCCGTACCTCCTGGGTTGAAAGCAAGGGTTTGCTTTATATCGGTACAGGAGTCTCGGGTGGAGAGGAAGGAGCCCTGCTTGGTCCCTCAATTATGCCAGGTGGATCGAAGGCGGCATGGCCTGAAATCAGGCCTATTTTTCAAGCAATTGCCGCAAAAGTTGAAGACGGGACACCTTGCTGCGACTGGGTAGGAGAAAATGGGGCCGGTCACTTCGTTAAAATGGTCCACAACGGTATTGAATACGGTGATATGCAGCTTATATGCGAAGCGTACCAGATAATGAGGGATCTGCTTCATATGAGTGCAGATGAAATGCATGAAGTGTTCAAAGAGTGGAATAAAGGTGATCTCGACAGCTACCTGATTGAGATTACAAGGGACATTCTCGCATTCAGAGACACAGATGGCAAACCGCTTGTAGATAAGATTCTAGACACTGCAGGGCAGAAAGGTACTGGCAAATGGACTGCTGTGGCAGCGCTTGATCAGGGAATTCCTCTCACTCTTATCGGTGAAGCTGTATTCTCGAGATGCCTGTCGGCTTTAAAGGAAGAAAGAGTAAAGGCATCTCAAGTTCTGTCTGGTCCCGCCTCTTTTGTTCCTGAGGATAAAAAAGAATTCATCGCCGACCTGAAAGATGCCTTGTACGCATCCAAGATAGTTTCATATGCACAGGGATACGCACTCATGAGATCTGCTGCAGAGGAGTATAAATGGGATCTGAATTATGGGGGGATTGCCCTGATGTGGAGGGGCGGCTGCATTATCAGATCAGTATTCCTTGGAAGGATAAAGGAAGCTTTTGTGAAAAATCCAGCAATCACAAACCTCCTCATCGACCCTTTCTTCAGTAATAAGGTCGGAAAGGCTCAGAAAGGATGGAGAAACGTTGTAGCTGCCGCTGCAATAAACGGCATACCGGTTCCTGCAATATCTTCAGCTCTCGGTTATTTCGACGGCTATCGTTGCGGGAGGCTTCCGGCAAATCTCCTTCAGGCCCAGAGAGATTACTTTGGGGCCCACACCTATGAGCGTATCGACAAACCAAGGGGTGAGTTCTTCCATACAAACTGGACCGGCCGAGGTGGAACAACAGCTTCAACAACATATAACGTCTAATTCACTAACTAACCTAAACAAAAATGGTCGACATCAATAAGAAGCTCGGGAAACACCGATGGACAATTTGTGCGTTGGTTTTCTTTGCAACAACAGTAAACTATCTTGATCGACAGGTACTTAGCCTGTTGAAAGATAATCTTGAAGTTCAGTTTAACTGGAGTGACTCCGATTATGCCAATATTGTTTCAGTATTTCAGTTTGTTTATGCCATTTCAATGCTTTTTGCCGGACGGCTTATTGACTGGCTGGGTACAAAAATGGGTTATGCATGGTCGTTAATTATTTGGTCATTCGCCGCCATGTCGCACGCTCTGGCGAGAGGTACCGGTGGCTTTATGATAGCCCGCGGATTACTGGGATTTGGTGAATCAGGTAACTTCCCGGCCGCTATCAAGACCGTTGCAGAGTGGTTTCCCAAGAAAGAAAGAGCGCTGGCCACAGGGATATTTAATTCAGGTACAAATGTAGGCGCTATTCTTGCCCCGCTGGTTGTTCCCTGGATCGTTCAGCATCTTGGATGGCAGGCAGCTTTTTTAATTATCGGGGCGATAGGGTTCTCATGGCTCATTTTCTGGTTCTGGCTATATGAGATACCTTCCAGAAGCAAGCGTCTGGCGAAAGCGGAATTTGACTACATCCACTCAGATAATACAGATGAAACAGAAAGTAAGGTTTCGGAGACAACCGAAAAGGTACCATGGTTTAAGCTGCTTAAATTCAGACAGACCTGGGCATTCAGCTTTGGGAAATTCATGACTGATGGTGTCTGGTGGTTTTATTTGTTTTGGCTGCCTGCTTATCTTAAAGCCCAGTACGGAATGACAGGGTTGCAGGTCGCATTTCCACTTGCTGTCCTCTATACATTGTCAACCGTCGGAAGTATTACCGGAGGATTGTTTCCCATTTACTTCATAAACAAGGGATATGAGCCTTATGCCGGACGTATGAAAGCCATGCTTCTGATTGCTCTGGCTCCCTTGCTTGTGCTTCTTGCACAGCCGCTTGGTGGAGTAAGCTACTGGATGCCGGTGTTTTTTATCGGAATCGGAACCGCGGCCCATCAGGCCTGGTCGGCTAATATCTTTACAACAGTATCGGATATGTTTCCCAAAAAGACTGTGGCAAGTGTTACAGGAATAGGGGGAATGGCAGGCGGATTCGGAGGTATTTTTGTAAATAAAATTTCAGGTTGGGTTTTCGATGGTTACCGCAGTGCTGGTATTGCCAAATCATGGGTTGAAGCTCAAGGGCAAAATCTGGGAGGTTATGTTGAAAAGATCAAATCGATGACATTGGTTAACAAATACGATGATATTATAAACCTTGATAAAGTTGAACTGCACAATCTGTCATCAGAAGTGGCTCAGCAGATACAATCGGTTGACCCTGTTATGTACGATCAGTTAAAAGCCATCCAGACACCAATCGTTCAGGGTAACATGATTACCGCTTATACCCTGGTTTTTGTTTTCTGTGCAATAGCATACCTTCTGGCCTGGGCAGTAATGCATTTTCTGGTCCCTAAATGGAAGAAAATCGAACTTTGATCATGAAAATCATCATTTAATATTTTAAGAATGAAGAAACTGGGGAAGTATTCAATAGGATTGGGTGACAGGTTCGGTCATCAGGGTCATGCCCAGCTCAAGGCAATAACCGAGGCAGGGAAAAAAGGTATTGACATTACACCTGTATGGAACAAGTCAAACAGAGAGCATCTTATAATAGGGACTCAGCCATCGGATGTAAAGATTGAAGCTGATTCTGCGGTTAGAAAAGCAGCCTTTAAGAAACCATATTTTATTGATGCGGACCATATTAACCTGGATACTGTTGACAAATTCATCCCCAGTTCCGACTTTTTTACTATTGATGTTGCTTCATATATCGGGAAACGCGCTTTTGATGGTGAAATAGCTACATACATAGATAATGCCGGTAAGTATATCGGTAAGTTGGAGGTTCCGGGGATCAAAAAATCATTGAAGTGCTCTTTGAANCAACTGGCTGATATTGCTGAGAAATATCTTTTCGCAGCAAAGAAAGCAGGTGAGATTTACAGGAAGATAGAAAAATCGAAAGGTGCCGGTAATTTCATAACAGAAGTATCGATGGATGAGGTTGCACAGCCCCAGACACCGGTGGAGTTATTTTTTATCCTTGCCATGCTTGGTATTGAGGGAGTCCCTGTGCAAACGATTGCCCCAAAGTTTTCAGGCCGGTTCAATAAAGGTGTTGACTATGCNGGGGATNCATTGAGATTTGCATCTGAATTCGAAGAGGATCTAATGGTTGTGTCATTTGCCGCAAATGAATTCGGGCTGCCTGAAAACATCAAGATCAGTGTTCATTCAGGATCTGATAAGTTCGCAATATATCCGCATATCAGATCACTTCTTTTAAAGCATAATAAAGGTGTACACCTTAAGACTGCGGGTACAACCTGGCTTGAAGAAGTAACAGGGCTTGCAGAAGCAGGGGGCACAGCGCTCGAATTTGTAAAGGAGATATATGCTCATTCACTTGAGAAAATTGAGGAATTATGTGCACCCTATGCGGATGTTATAGATATTGATACTAATAAGCTGCCTTCAGCAGGGGAAGTTTCGGTCTGGAACGGTAGCAAATTTGCAGCTTCCCTGAGACATGACCAGGGTAACCCATATTATAATCCAAATATGAGNCAGCTTATACATGTGGCCTACAAACTGGCAGCTCAGAAAATGGATATTTACTTCAGGCTGCTTGAAGAACACGAAGAAGTTGTTTCACAATGTGTTTTCGATAATATCTACTACAGGCACATTCTCCGTCTATTTTGAATTTAGCCCCCTTCAGGGGGGTTGGGGGGTTAACGATCCAATTCTATGGCCGCAAGGATGAACGGTGCCACACCTTTGGNATCGTTATCCACGCGTTTTTCGTTTATATAGTATTCGTANGATCCATCCCTGTAAGGGTTTCCGCCAAGTCCGCATCCGCCGCATATATTATGCATAGTTAGAAATCCTTTTTCATCAGTCGTTATAAGCNCTCTGATTATATCATCAAANGCTTTCCCGGCAATCCGGATGAATTTCTTGTCGAGGTAACCCTTACGGGCACCNCTTGCAAATACGTAAGAAAACATTGCTGAGCCTGAACCTTCAATGTAGTTACCTTCTCTCCCACCCTGATTAAGCACCTGGAACCACAGACCCGATTTCTTATCCTGTACTTTAAGGATAGCTTCGCAGGTTTTGTTAAGGATTTCTATCAGTTCATCGCGATCAGGATGATCCTGAGGAAGATATTCAAGGATATCAATAATAGCCATTGTGTACCAACCAGTTGCACGACTCCAGGGATAATGTGACTTCCCGGTTTCCGGGTCGCACCATTTCTGCTGCCTGCTCTCATCCCATGCATGCATTAGTAAACCTGTATTTTGGTCAAGGGTCTTTTCGTAAATCATTTTTACCTGGTTACATGCAATGTCATACCACTCAGGTGCATCAAACACTGAAGCACACTGANCCATAAAGGTGGATCCCATAAAGATCCCGTCGAGCCACATTTGCCAGGNGTATATTTTTTTATGCCAGTAACCTCCCGACTTCGTNTTTGGGTGGTCTTTAAGCTGACCTAAAAGATTTCCAAGAGCATACCTATATCTGATGTCATTTGTTCTTTGGTACAGTGTCATTACATTCCTGCCGGGGAATAGTCTGTCGAGGTTGTATTCTTCTTTCCTGTAGTCAATTATAGAACCATCGGGTCCGACAAAATAATTTACCCAATCCTCCATATATTTTGAATACTTCGGATCGATATCTCCAAGCCTGTCGATTGCCATTCCAAGGAAGGCTACATCATATGCCCATTTAGGATTTCTGTCGACGTAATAGATAAGGCTGTCAGAACGGTTAATTATCGAATTTGCCATTTTTACAGACCATTTCAGGTCTGCGGAAGTCACTTTATTACCAGGTGTCCAGGATTTGCAGGAAGGCACCATAATAAACAATAAAATCAGGGTAATTCTATACATAAGTTCTATTTTTATTATTCAGCCCTTAAATCCGACCTGTCCTCCTGCGTCAGCCAGGCTGGCATTTCGGCAGGCAGGCACTGAAAGGGACTTATTTATTTGCTTTTCTTCAACCCCCCTTCAGGGATGGGGTAAAGTATAAAGAAAAGAGACTCCCTGCCAGAGTCTCTTTTCACACTCGGTATTACTGAAAGTTGCCTAAGTATCTCTGAAGTAATACCATTTTTACACCCAAACTAACCCAATAATTCTTACCTAGTAACCCGGATTTTGCATTGCTGCTTTTTCATCAGCAGTAAGGGCACGCCCTTCAGCATTATAAATAGCATCAAGGAAAGTCTGTGGCAGCGGGCGCAGTAAATGTTTATCCTGGATAGCTGCAACAGATCCTTCATTAAAAGCCTTTGCGCGTGTTATAAGAGTTTTAGTGCGTGCAAGGTCTTCCCAGCGGAAAAGTTCACCGTAGAGCTCACGTGAACGCTCGTTGAGAAGGAAGCACATCATTCTGTCGTAATCAGTTGTATAGCCGAGTGTTGTTATAATAGCCTCGTCAACTGCCGGAAGGCTAGCCGGAGTAATACCGGTTGTAATGTCCGAAGCAGCAGTCGTCGCAGGAATATTAAGCGATTCGTAATATGAATTTGAAGTGCAGTATGAGTTTATCAATACGCCGTTTGCATTAAGCGGTGCATTTGAATTTGTAAGCACTGCGGCACCACCATCCTTGTATGCAGCCCTGTTTTCACCATTCTTGAATTGCGCACGGGCCCGGACAATATTCATAACCGTAATAGCTTCAGTATATTTGTTTTGCCGGATAAGGGCTTCAGCTTTAATGAGATATGTCTCGGCAACCCTTGCATAGATCCCATCGCGGCGTCCAGCAGTTGCTGCGACAGCCGGGCGGGATCCGTCAAGCCATTTGCTGAGAGACGGGAACCTGCTGACATTGCCGGGCAGCTTTAAGTAACCGCTTCCATTGGCCAGGTAGCGTGGATATACATGAGGTGTGGGTTTACCGGTAACCGGGTTATTGAAATAAACTCCGGTATGTGTACTTTTTACTTTTGGGGTTCCTCCGGCAGTAGGATCACTAAACCTGGTATCGCCCGCCTTATTGATTATGTAAATCAATCCCAGGTCGCCCTGCGCATACGTTACAGCAGTGTTTGTATTCGGGTCTGTTCCGTTAAGCTGGCTAAGGTTCGAGATATTGTTAAGATTAGCTTTAGTCTTAAAGCTTTTCCAGAATCGCGAATCGTTCTCCATGTCAAACACGTTGAAAGCATATTCATTAGTCCTGCATCTCTGGTATTCACGTCCGCCTGCTATATCTCGTACAAAGCCGGTAAGTGTTTGATATACCGAAAGAAAAAGAAGATGGTTGTAGTTTCCGTTCCCATCAGCAGCGATGGTAGTTGTGCTGGAGAACTGTGCGGCAAAGATCACCTCAGGGAGTTTCTCGTTTGCTCCGTCAGGTCCCGTGAAAGCGAAAATATCGGAAAAATTTGGTGCAAGCGCATGATGCGCAATAACCTCATCTGTAAGTGTTATTATTTCTGCAAGGTCTGCTGTTTTGAACGAAGAGTTCCAGTCGTTGTTTATTTCAGAACACCTGTAGAGAAGAGCTTTTGCCAGGTAATGAGCTGCCACATCCTTGTAAAGCTTTCCTTCGAGGGCTTCAGCATCAGGAAGTCCTGCGTATGCTGTCCTGAAATCGGCGATTATCTGGTTAACACACTCTTCTTTCGTTGCGCGTTCAAAGAACCTTTCAACGCCAGAGGATGGCTCCAGTTTCAGGACAACAGGCCCGTACTGTTGTACAAGTCTGAAATACGAGAAAGCCCGAAGGAACGACCCTTCAGCTTTATACAGTTTGTTTTTATTGGGATCAGTAATAGCTGCATCAACATTTGCAAGAAGCATGTTGGCATCACTGATTGCCTTGTACATCATGTCCCAAATTTCATATGTTTTTGTAACATTAGAAGTTGGAACATTAGGAACTATGGAACCCAGATTGGAGTTATAATCGTTCCATGTCTGCTGAGCCTGATCGCCTCCAACTATGAATTCGTCAGTACCGCACTGGGTGGTGGAAACTGACTGCTCCCTGCCCATAAAAAAGTTTCTGTAGTTGTTGTACAAGCCATCGGCAAGGTCGGCAATCCCCTCGGGAGTTTTAAAATAATCGGTGTTTCTCTGGGTCTTGAGCTCTTCGTTAAGAAAATCCTTTGTGCATGAACTGATACCTGATACAATCAGTATTATTGCCCAAAGTGCTGATATGGTTTTTAAAAACTTATTCATCTCTCTAGTATTTTTATTTTTTGGTTTAAATTCATTCAGTACTTTCTCAGAATCCCACGTTAATACCGATTACGTACCCGCGGTTATAATAGAGAGTACCATATTCGGAATCCATGAAGTTATTATTCGACCATAGCATCCCTGCATTCTGTATCTGTGCAAAGACTTTCAGGCTGTTTATCTTAACCTTGTTTAACAGGGTCCTTGGCAGCTGGTATCCCAGCGATATATTTCTGATCTTTATCCAGGAATCATCTTTATAATAGGTGCCTGCATAAGTATCGCCGCCTGCTTCGCTCATAAACGGCCTCTGGTATTCGGCATCGGTATTGTCGGGCGTCCAGTAATCGAGTTTACGCTGATCGCCATACATCCCTGTGAGGCCCTGGCCTATCCCTCTCAAATATTTGAGCCGTCCGGTAATGAACATAGACAGATCGATACCTTTATAATTGAGGGTATTTGTTAGTCCTAGTGTCCAGCGCGGGCGTGTGTTGCCAATGATAGCCCTGTCATAATTGCCGTCGATACGATAGTCGGCATTCTTGTCTTTTACCTTTATTTTGCCAGGGGCAAACTGGGATCCGTTAGCATTGAATTTCGCCATCTCTGCCTGGTCTTCTGCATTATCCTGCCAGATGCCGATCTTTTCGTAATCGTAGATAATATCGATCGATTCGCCTATGAACCAATTATTTGCAACCATATCCTCCTTGCCGTTCATCAGTGACTCTATCTGGTCCCTCTGCCATGCCGCGGTTGCACTTATATCCCATGAGAAATCGCTTATGTTTAAAAGATTGGCATTTAAAGTGAGGTCGATACCCCTGTTGCTTGTTTCACCCACATTTGCAATTGTTGCGGTATAACCCGTTACGCTTGGAAGGGCTACAGTTAATAGAAGATCTGATGTGGAAGACCTGTAAGCTTCGATGGTACCATTAATCCGCCCTTTCAGGAAAGAAAAATCAACAGCAAGGTTATACTGGGTTGTCTTTTCCCAACCAAGATCGGGGTTTGCCACAGAGCTAGTAAGTGTATAACCTGTTTCGGTACCCGTGCCAAAGGGCACTGTAAGCTGAGTGATTGCGCCTTTTGTTGAGTAAAGGTCTACGGCTGAGTTACCTACCGTCCCGAAGCCTAAACGCAGCTTTAACTGGTCGATCCAGGTAACACCGTTTAAGAAGTTTTCCTGGTCTATACGCCATGCAATTGCAGCGCTGGGGAAGAAAGCCCATTTATTTCCTTCAGCAAGCTGTGAAGCGCCGTCCCAGCGTCCCGATAATGTAAGCAGGTATTTATTGTTGTAATTGTAATTCATACGTGCCATATACGATTCGAGCTGGGATTCAGAAAGGCCGGAACTCCAGGCTGAAAGCTGGGCACTTGTGAGTGATCCGAAGTTGTACCACATCTGGCTGGGGATCTGCATACCCTGACCGGTAATGCTCGACGACTCACTTGTCCATTTAGATGCTGTCTGGAGCAGTGTGATGCCTATTGAATGGGCTCCGAATTTATTGTCGTAATAAAGGAGGTTATCGATAGTGTAGGAGAAGTCCTTAGTATTGGAGACACTGGCATTGGAAGCGCTGAGTTCCCTGACAATTGACTTGGTGTCGTTATACCAGCCGTTCCTGTAGAAGCGGAAATCGGGGCCGAAGTTCATTCGGTACCTCAGGCCTTTCAAGAGCTTAACTTCTGTAAAGAGGCTGCCAAGAATACGCAGTGTCTCGCGCTGGTTGGTTGAGTATTTCCATTCGTCAATAACATTCCACACGCGTGCTTTTCCACCCGGATGCACGATAAGTTTTCCTTCTGCATCATAAGGAAGGGAATAAGGTTCAATCCTTGCCGCTGCCGAGATCAGGTCGCCAGTTACGTTGGAGCTTCCTCCTGTTGCGCTCTGACCATAGTCCTGGTACTGCCATGATCCGTTAACGCCTACACCGAATGAAATCCAGTCCTTGGGGTTAAGCTCTACATTTGTCCTGAGTGTGTAACGCTGGTACTCCTGTCCCTTTGTTGTACCCTGGTTATTGAGATAACCTAATGAACCGTAAGCCTTCATTGTTTTTGTACCGCCACTGGCGCTGATGGTATGCTCCTGGGTATATGCAGGCTGTGTTACCACTCCTAACCAGTCGAATGTTTCAACGAGGGAGGGATCCCAAGTGCTGCCTGCCCATCCTTTCTGTATGTTTTGCCAGGCAGTAGGTTCAGCTGTAAAATAATTAATAGTTGCATCATTTGCAAGGGTTGGCGTATTACCGGGCAATCTGGAGTACAGGCCGGTGGATGCATTATAAGATGCATAATATGCTCCCCAGCGCGAGAATTCCATGAATTCTGCAACGTTCATATATCCGGAACGCCAAATCATCTGTTCGTTTGAAAGGGTACCCGAATAGTTAAGCTGAAATTGTCCATCCGTACCACGTTTTGTTGTTACAAGTACAACTCCGTTCGCGCCTCTCGAACCGTAAATGGCAGTTGCCGAAGCGTCTTTAAGTATCTCGATGGATTCTATATCCTGCTCGTTCAGTGTTTCTATCCCGGACGCAATAAGGGGAATTCCGTCAACAACATAAAGAGGTGAGTTGGAAGCGGTAAGCGAACGAGCGCCGCGGATTGAAATGCTTCCCAGTGTACCGGGGCGAAGGGAGGTTGTAATATCGACGCCTGCTGCTTTTCCCTGGAGAGCCTGGAAAACGTTGTTCACAGGGCGTGCAGTTATCTGTTCGTTTGAAACTGAAACTACAGAGCCGGTAATATCGCTCTTTTTCTGAGTTCCGTAACCGGTCACAACAATCTCATCCAACCCGGTATATTCTTCCTTCAGGACTGCATCAATTTTACTCATGTTTCCGACTGGAATCTGAGTTTTTGAATAGCCTACGAATGAAAACTCCAGGATGGCAGAGGCAGGATCCTGAACAGTAATCGAATAATTACCATTTATGTCGGTCTGAACTCCTGTCGTTGTACCCTGTACTATTACGTTTGTACCCGGTAAAGCTGCTCCTCCGGAGTCAGTTACCTTTCCGGTAATTGTTCTGGCATTCTGTCCAAATGATTCTGCTGAAAACAGAAACAGTAAAATGAGGACTAAAATGCAATTGAAGGGGATCTTTTTCATAAACTTCATAAATTAATGGGTTAGAATGATTTTGCAGTAATGTTGTTATTTGTAATGATCTCTTTATTGTTTTTAATTTCAGGCAAGAATGTGCCAGGCAGTATATTATTGACCAGGTAAATGTTTTTGCATCTACCATCCTTTATTATAAAGGTACTGATTTTTTCTTGCTGGTAACAGTTGGTAACACGCACATCCTGGCAATTTGAAAGTTTCATGTAAGGAATCTCCCCGACAGGAGATAATACTGACACTTTATCCCATGATATTTCCTGTGAATCTTTTGCCTCGAGAGGGCTCCCCTCTGAGATTTTCATCTCAATGTCATGGAAGCTTATCCCTGATGTGTTTTCGAGCAATACTCCCTTTTTTGAGAAGCTTCTTATATCATTGAATGAGATGCCTGATACCGCCCGCTCTTCAAGTCCGTAGATTGCAACCGGCCGTTGCGCTTCACGGATGTTTATATTTGAAAGATGAACATTTCTAACTGCCGGAGTCCTCTCTGAGAGAGGTTCCGCATCAGTAGGCTGATACCTTAATGTAATAAGCACTCCTTCATTCACGATATTGTACATCGTGACATTTGAAACCCTTACATCTTCAACAATGCCGCCTCTTCCTCTCATTGTTTTAATCCGGATACCGATATCTGTACCTTCAAAGACACAATTAGTAATAGTAATTCTCCTGACGTCTCCGCTCATTTCACTGCCGATTACAACACCCCCGTGACCTTCAAGCATTGTACAGTTTGTAATTGTAATATTCTCAGTAGGTTTCCCGGCTTCCCGTCCGTCCTCATCCCGACCTGATTTAATCACGATACAATCATCGCCCACGGTTATATGGCAATCTGAAATATGTACATTCCTGCACGAGGATGGATCTATACCGTCAGTATTGGGAGAATTGCCCGGATTTTCTATTGTTATGCCTGTTATGGTAACGTTTTCTGAAAAAGCCGGCATTATTGTCCAGAAAGGAGGATTTGAAAAGCTAACCCCCTCAATAAGTACGTTCTTACATTCATAAGTTGTTACCATCGGCGGTCTTAGAAAATTGTTCTTACCTTTTATATACTGGTTCGTCGCAAGAAGCGCCTTATTCTCCTTCCTGAAAATCTCCTGCCATTTATTATCGGCAGGCTGACCTGACATTATACTTCGCATGAAATCCCACCATTTCTTACCCTGTCCCTCAAAATGTCCGTCACCCCTTATTGAAATGTTCTCGCACTGATAAGCGTAGATCTGCGATTTAAAATTTTTAACTCTTACATCTTCCCATCTTGACTGTACCATAGGAAGGTAGTCATCAAAATCATCAGAAAACTTTACAAAAGATCCTGCATCAATATAAAGTGTAATATTGCTCTTCATTACTATCGGACCTGTTAAAAAGATCCCTGACGGAAAAAACAGAGTGCCACCCCCGGTACCGGACAGACTGTCAATCAGATTATTAATAACATCTGTGCATTTTATTTTCCCAGATGGATCGGCTCCATGATCCACTATATTGGTCCAGGCGTTCTGAGAACTCAGAAGAACAGGAAACGTAACAAAAATCAGTAAGGAAAGAGTTCTCTTCATAAAATGGCCAGGTTATGTCAGGTTAATATGATCTAATTTATCAACTTACTGTCAGAATTGTGGTATATAAATTATCAGTTTTAGGTAGACAAATTGATTGAAATGGCTTTGATTATGCTATTTTTGAGAATACAATCCCTGAGAATGAAAAGAATCCTGGGAATTACAGCAATTATTATCCTGGTTTTAATCCCTGCAAAAGCGAAGGGACAGAACATATTCAGATTCGACCATATTGGATCCGAAGACGGACTTTCGCAAAATACCGGGAACAGTATTCTATTCGACAGCAAGGGATTCATGTGGATCGGAACCTGGAATGGACTTAACAGGTATGACGGTTATGAATTCAAAATTTTCAGAAGCAGCCCCGGCAATCCTTCAAGTTTTACAAATAACAGGATTACAAAACTCTGGGAAGACAACCAGGGTTTCATCTGGCTCGAAACATATGACGGTTACTATCATTTCTTCAATCCGGTAACAGAAGTTTTTCATTCAATTCCTTTGTACAAAGGACCCGATGTACACAACGGAGCAATGAAGTTTTTCCTTCAATACTCGGATAATATTATTATTCTTGGTTCTTCTGAATCGGGGCTTTATCAGCTTAAATACAACGGTCCGGATAAGACATATGATGTTCTGCAGCTTAATACAGAAGGGGATTATCCGATATCAGATGACCATATTAAATTCCTCCACAGGGACTCTGAAAATAATGTCTGGGTGGGGACACAAAAGGGTTTAAGCCTGATTCCATTCAGCGCAATAGGGAAATCTGATCCGGTAATAAGCCTGAAATATCCGGATTTATCATTCTCGGCGGTCTGCGAAACGCCGGGTGAGATATGGTTTGGGACTGAAGAAAGCGGAATTATGGTCCTTGATAAAAGAAAAGGCAGTACAAGGATTATCTCAGTACAGAGTTTCCCTGGATTCAGGTCAGACAGAATATCTCATCTATACCGTACACGAACAGGGGAGATTATTACAGGATTCAGGAATAAGGGATTGATGATCACACAAGATTCCGGCAAAGAGTGGCAAAATGTAAAATTCCATTCAGAAAACCTGGATAAGATATATGAGGACAGGCATAATCAGGTGTGGCTTACAGCACTCGAATTCGGAGTGACAAGGCTTGACCTTAAAAGCCTTGAAACAAGGTTTTATGTGATTACTCCGGTTGAAATAAAACCCCTTACGGACCTTGAAAGACCTCAGTTCTTTGAGGATACCCACGATAACCTGTGGCTTGGACTCCATGGAAGCGGTCTTGGCCTTTATGACAGGAGCTCTGATAATTTTAATTTTTTCAGGAATGATCCAAAAGATCCATATACTATCTCATCAAATTTTGTACACTGCATTACAGAAGACAGATCAGGACAGCTGTGGATCGGGACAGGTCAGGTTCTTGGTGGAGTTGAAAAAGTAATTCTTGAAAACAAGGCATTTGAACATCATCTGCTTGTAAAGGAGCCATCCGACGTACTCGACAATGTTTCAAGGGCGATCATTGAAGATCAGAACGGATATCTATGGGTCTCAACAAAGGCGGGGGAAATTCACCTCTTCGACAGTACATTGAAACAAAAAAAGCTTTTCACTTTCCTGCCTGGTATCGGAAATCAGTCGCTCAGGAATATAACCTACACTTTTCTGAGTGATTCCAGAGGGTATTTGTGGATCGGTTCAAAAGGGTACGGACTAAGTGTTTCTACCAGTCCGCTTGACAGACTTGCCCGTGACTATTCTGACATAAGCTTCAGAAGATTTATGTTTTCTGCAAGCGACAGTTCGAGTATAGGGAATAATAATATTTATTCTGTGTGCGAGGACAGGATGAATAATATCTGGATAGGTACCTATGGAAATGGGCTGAGTCTGGTGTTTAATCCCGGGGGCAAAGACCTCAAATTTAAACGGATTAATCAGCGAAACAGCAATTTATCGAGCGACCTGATACGGCACCTGCTCGTTGATTCATCAGGCAACCTGTGGATAGCCACCGCATTTGGAGTAAATCTTCTTGAAAAACAGGATATTGAGTCAGGCAACTACCGGTTTAAGGTTTTCCTTAAAAACCCCGCTGATGATAAAAGTCTTATATACAATGATGTAATACACATCTTTGAAGATTCCGGGAGAAGGATCTGGCTCGGAACTTTCGGAGGAGGTATAGAGCTCTACCAGGGATATAATGGAGAGAGTGCCTCATTCAGACATTATGGTTCCGATGCCGAAATCAGCTACGGAATTGTTTACGGAATATTGGAGGATAGTACTGGCAAAATATGGTACAGTACTGAAAACGGCCTTGTGTGCCTTCATCCCGAAACTGGTAATTCAGAAGTCTATAATAATGTTAACGGACTGGGATTTAACAGCTTCTCAGAGAATACCTGTTGGAGGAAAAGTGACGGGAAACTGGTTTTCGGAGGAAACCTGGGAATTGAAATTGTCGACGCAGGAAAACTGGCCCCGAAACAAAACGTCCCAGGCATTGAGCTCACAAACTTCCTGTTATTCAATAAACTGGTGACTCCGGGGCAAAAGGGTTCTCCACTGAAACAGAGTATTTCATTCTCAGATGAACTCATCCTTAGATATTCTCAGTCGAGTTTCAGCATTGATTTCTCTGCACTTGATTTTCTTGACCCCCAGAAGGTTCAATATACCTATAAGCTTGACAATTTTGAGACCAGCTGGAACAATATCGGTAATCAGCACAGGGCAACATATACCAACCTGTCACCCGGCAGTTATGTGTTCAGGGTAAAGTCAATAATGAACGAAGGAAAATCTGCCTCATCCGAGCGTATCCTTAATATCCGNATATCTCCACCATGGTGGAAAACCAGACTTGCTTATTTTTTATATGCAGGTCTTTTAATGGCTGTNGTTATCTTAATTTATAAGGCCATAACACGTATCAACAGGTATAAAAATGATTTGGCTATTGAGAAGAAAGTAAATGAACTCAAGCTCCAGTTTTATACCAACATATCGCATGAAATCAGAACTCCACTGACTCTTATTATTGGTCCCCTTGAAGATATGATTGCCGATAAGAGCCTGCAGTCGGGGAAAAAGCCTCAGATGGGCATCATGCTTAAAAATGCCAGAAGGATGCTTCATCTGACCAACCAGCTTCTTGACTTCAGGAAGATACAGAACAATAAGATGATTTTAAAAATAAGGGAGTTTGATATAGTTACCTTTACCCGTGAAATCTTTGAAAGTTTCGGACCGCTTGCCAGACACAAGGGAATTAAATGCACCCTGAATTCTGATTTTGAATCTTTTAAGGTGTTTGCAGATCCGAATAAGCTTGATATTATCATCTATAATATAATATCAAATGCAATCAAATTCACCAACCAGGGAAAAGGAGTTTCTGTAAGGATAGCTGAATCGGAGAAAGCAGATTCAATCGACATTTCAGTGGCAGATGAAGGTCCGGGGATTCCCCAAAAAAGCCTTTCAGATATTTTTACCAGGTACACAATTCTCAGCAACCGCGATTTTGCGGGAACAGGAATCGGACTCTCCCTCTCCTATGAGCTGGCCCGTTTGCATAAGGGTGAGATACTGATTTCTTCGGTTGTCGGGAAGGGGAGTATATTTACGATAAGACTTTTAAAAGGGAATGATCACTTTAAAGATGCTCCGGGAATCGCCATGGATGAGATGACCTTGTCAGTTAATGAATATACCCATTCGAGGGAAAGCGAGGAAAATACTGAAGATGATATAAGGATTAGGGTATCTGATCAGGCAGACAAGCCCGTTCTGCTTGTTGTTGAAGACAATAATGAAATCCTTGATTATATCTGCCAGGCTCTGAAGTCGTATTACACAACAATCGGAGCAAAAAACGGTGAGGAGGGTCTTCATCTTGCAAGAACAATGAACCCGGATATCATAATTACTGACATCAGGATGCCGGGTATTGATGGCATGGAGATGACCAGGCACCTTAAGGAAGACTTTATTACCAGTCATATCCCTGTAATAATGCTTACCTCAAAAGGTGATATAAAGGATCAGATTCGAGGAATTGAAACAGGTGCAGAAGCATATATTGTGAAGCCTTTCAATATGGATTATCTGAGAACTGTGGTCTCTAATCTTTTAAATCAGAGAGCGAAAGTCCTGGCCTATTTTCTTGGTAAAAAGGCAGAGGATAAAAACATTAAAATAAGCTCAAAGGATGGTGAGTTCCTCAAAAAGACAATAAAATTTATCGAGGATAATTATGCAACCGACTTTCAAATAAATGTTCTTTCTGATCACTGCAATGTAAGCCGGACAGTATTCTACAACAAGATCAAGGGACTTACGGGATACAGCCCCATGGAGTTCATCCGGAGACTGAAACTTGACATTGCTGCTAGGCTGCTTGATAACGGGTACAATGTATCAGAAGCAGCATTTAAAACAGGGTTTTCGGATGTCAAGTATTTCAGCAGGCTGTTTAAGTCTCAGTTTGGTCATTCACCAAGCAGGCACCGGGCAGAAAAATAACAGCCTGCTGTTATCATAAAAAGGAAATGTATTATTTTTATAAACTAATTTCATATAAACGATAAGCTATTTATATAATCATTCAAAACCAGCACTATGAAAAAATCACAATCCAGACGAGAATTTCTGAAACTATCCGCCGCCGGCACAATGGGTGCAATCCTGATATCACAATATGGATGTAAAACCGCCCCTCCCTTGGTTGGACTTCAGCTTTACACCATACGTGACGCAATGGCAACAGATATTCCTGGTTCACTTAAGAAAGTTGCAGATTACGGATACAACTTTGTTGAGCTCGCCGACTATACAAATGGCAAATTCTATGGCTATGAACCTGCTGAATTTAAAAAGCTTGTGAATGACCTTGGAATGGAAATCATTAGCAGCCATACTCAGGTTGAAGGTGCCGGAGTTACTATCGACAGCGCAAAAAAAATGGCCGAAGATCATGCGAAGATCGGTGCAAAATATTGTATCCAGCCTTGGATAGTCGAAGAAATGCGTACTACAATCTCAAGCTACGAAAGAATGGCAGCCAATTGGAACGAGATAGGCAAGGTGATGAAGGAATTCGGATTGCAATTCGGTTACCACAACCACAATTTTGAGTTCAATACGGTTGAAGGGAAAGTGCCGTATTTTGACGTTATGCTCGCTGAGCTTGATAAAAACCTTGTGACCATGGAACTTGATCTTTTCTGGACAACCAAGGCAGGACATAACCCGGTCGATATCATTAAAAAGTATCCCGGAAGATTCCAGCTTTTCCATCTCAAGGACGGGTACACAAAACAACCGCCATACTTTGACGTGATCAAGGATGATATTGCCCCGGTAGGTGAAGGTGTGATAAATTTCAGGGAGATCCTTGCCGTAAAAGATATCGCAGGAATGAAATACATGGTTGTTGAGCAGGATCAGAGCAGGGATGGTGATATGTTTGCTGATATTCATAAGAGTATTACCAACCTGAAAACGAAGATCCTGGTATAATCCTTATTCCCTGAAATATTAAACTAGAAGGGTGCTGAAAAAGTCCTCATCTTTCTTCTTACCCCTAAATCCCCCAGGGGGGACTTATTGATTTAATGATATTTATAAAGCCCCCCTTGGGGGGTTGGAAGGTAAGCTTCAGCATTTAAGACAGCCACTTTGTTTTATTCCATTGTTTTAAACCCGACAACTATCTGCGGCTCTGTCTGAAGAAGGTCAAAGATTATCATTTCGTTTGTCCCCTGCCTTAAATATGAAGCCGGACAATAGAGCCTTTTTTGCGGTCCGATATTCCAGTACCTCCCGAGGTTATGACCGTTTACCCAGGCAATTCCTTTCTGGAAGTTCGACATATCCAGGAAAGAATCTCCCGCAGCTGCAAGAAAAAAGTTAGCTTTAAAGAATATGCCTTTCTTTCCCGGGTTCCTGTTTGATGATCTCAGGTTGTAAATAAATTTTTCATCCATAGGCAAATTGTATACCTCCCAGTTCATAAGGGTCATTCCGTTAAGCGTAACCTTGTCAGTGATGCCTTTCCTGTCGATTAAGTTCTGGCCAAAGTTTATCCGTCCCATTCCTTCGACAAGAATCTCAAGAACAGGTCTGACAGCCTTGCTTTCAGGGAGTTCAATTGAATTTATACCTTCCCTGCGGTCGAGAGTACCAATAAACTCTCCGTTCAGAAATACAGTCGCATAATCGTGAAGATCTGTGACGGTGAGTTTGCCTTTTTTGTGACCAATCAGCTCTGTTTTATAGAGAATGAAACCATAATCCTGACCATAAGCTTCAAAAGGCTTTGGCTGGACTGAACTGACAGGTTGTGGAAGATTATCCCATACAGAGGTAAAATTAGTAAGCCCGATTGAAGGTATTTCATAAGCCGGAACCACCTCTGGAATAGGCGGCAGTTTCTTCCCCTTTGGCAGATAAGAACCAATAAGCCTCCTGAGTGCCATAAATTTTGGCGTTGGCTGTCCCTGTTCACTTATTGGGGCATCATAGTCATAACTTGTAACATCTGGCTCGTAACCCTTCCCGCCTGAATTTGCTCCAGCTGTGAAGCCGAAGTTGGTTCCTCCGTGAATTACATAAAGGTTAAATGATTTTCTGTTATCCATCAGGAATTTAACCTCTTTAAGCAAATCAGTTGTATCGGTCCCTGCCCATTTTTCCCCCCAGTGTGTCAGCCAGCCAGGGTATGTTTCAGAACTGAATACCGGAACACCCGGATTCATTTTGGCAGCAAGCTCAAAATGAGAGAGCTGGCTCCCCGAATCCAGACCAACTGCGCAGGCCGNTAGAGTTCCGGCCTCCAGCATAAAAGTTGTCGGACCGTCACCTGTAAAAAAGGGTACATCTATTCCATTTTCTACCCAGACATCCTTAAGCCTTGAAATATAATTCCTGTCGTTGCCAAAGGAGCCATATTCATTTTCGACCTGCAGCATAAGAACAGGTCCTCCATTAGTTATCAGGAATGGTTTGATCACTGCTGCGAGCTTTGACATATACTTTTCAGCAGCTGCCATATATCTTGGATCCATGCACCTGACCTTAATGTCAGGAATCCTGAGAAGATACGGAGGGATGCCTCCGAACTCCCATTCAGCACAAACGTATGGTCCCGGACGGACAATCAGCCATAATCCCTCTTCAGCAACGATTTTGAAGAACCCAGCAAGATTTCGGCTTTCACTTTCAAAGTCATAAACACCCTCCTGAGGTTCATGGTAATTCCACATAATATAGACACTTATTGTATTGCATCCCATAGCTTTAGCCATCTGGATCCTGTTACGCCAGTATGATGCCGGAATTCTTGACGGATGCATTTCACCGCTAATGATCTGAAACGAACTCCCATCAAGAAGAAACTCGGTTGTTCCCAGGGAAAATGTATGTCTGGGTTTCAGTTTCTGTGAATACACACCTGTTGTTAATAAAATAACAGTAAGAAAGGTAAGAATTGAACTTTTATTCATGACGTTTTTATTTAGTAAGAATAACTGCNGTCCTTGATGAATACTTTGGTGTTGTGACTTTACAAATATATACTCCGGAAGGAACGCCAAATGATGCCAGATCTATCAATCCGGGATTTCCTATAGTAAAATGTCTTATTATTTTACCGGTAACAGAGAATACAATCAGATCCATCCTGCTTACCTCCTCATCCGTCTCAAGCTGAAGTGTTACGGTTCCATTAGTAGGATTTGGATAAGCTGTCAGCAGCCCGTTATCCCCTGCTCCAGGCGGCTCAGGGACAGTCAGAATATTGTCAGCAAACGGGGTGCCGTCCTTTACGACCGCCAGTGTCCAGTATGAATAATCACCGGGAAAACCTGTTGGGTTAATTACTGAGGAGGATAGAGAAAATCCATCTCCATCGGCTCCTGTTGGCCATGGTGANGAATCGTCATAAACAAAATCAAGCAATTCAAATCCTTTCGNATCGTTCAANAGTATTTCTTCTCCGGTATTTGACAGATTTCCCTGGTAATTTCCCGATGGAAGCATGCCGTAATAGTTGAAGAATTTCTTTGGTTTGGAAGCAATTACGTAAAACTGTCTTGGAGGTAGAAGGCTCCTCTCCGGAAAAATATAATGAACAGCGGAATCCAGCACAAGTCCTCCCAGATTAATTGAATTATTGCCTGTATTCTTGAATTCAAGGAACTCAAGATCCTGTCCCAATGTGGTATCTGTGCCTGAAATAAAGTCAGGAGGATGGTAGTGCAGTTCTGTTATTTTCAAATTGCTATAATCTTCATTCTGATTAATAAAACTGATTTCCCGGAGTGCACTCCACTGCCCGTCAGACAACACTCTGGCTTTGACCTGTGTTGATGCGGCAATGTTAAGAATTACTGCATTTAGCGACATCATTGCGCCTTTAATNACCCCACCTCCGGTTTTTCGGGGATCAGCGCCATTAAGAGTATAATAAATCGTACCCTTGCTGTTCTGATTTTCAATCCTGACTGACATTGGAGAACTGAAAACTAGTTCTGATTCATCCAGAATTTTATTCAGATTTTTGATTTCAGGAGCAAGTATCATCGGATAAAGTCCGGCCTGCTTAAGCTGTTCAATCACTATGTTCATCCTTAAAGGAATGAACCTGTTGCGGATCTTTTCCACCTCCGGAAGCCACTGTTTGTTTTTTGTGTAAGGAGCTCCCGTTCTTTTTGCATCGCCCCACCTTGCNGATTCGGCAATTACTGCAGGGTCAACCTCGCTGATTCTTTTNTTTAGTCTTTTCAAAGCACTGTCGGGTGAGAATACTCCTGTACCTGAAAAATGCTTCCATGCCCTGTCAGCGAATCTTATCCGGTACTCGGGATTCGCCGAAAGTTTGTAATGAAGCCACTGCGGATGAAACCTCGACAGATCACTGACCTCCATTTTCAGGTTATCAGTACGGGTGCCGATATTGACCCTGTCCTCGTATAATCCCATGCCAGGGGTATGTACTTCATCAAAAAGTGAATGTTCAGCATCATGNACATAGAAGGTAAAACCNGTTGACTTATCAGTCCTGTTGTCAATTGCATAGAAATTATTGGCTTTTTTATTCTGCATGAAAACTGCTGTCGGAGCGTCNAAATTGCCAGTATAAAAAATTATCGACATAAAATCAATCAGATTGTCCAGATCGACCATTATTTCACCACCTTTTGCAGGNTTACCGTTTTCATCCTTCCCTTCGATTTTAAAGTAGTCCGCGTTGGATGCAAAACCTTTCTGACACATATTAAAAAGCTTCTGCCACGAGTCAATTGTTCCGTCAGTAACTTCTACCAGGTATCCGGTTTCNGTATTGACCTTTACTACATCATATTCTTCGTTGTTTCCCCCAAAATATGATTCTGCAAATCTTGCTTCCGATCTTTCCTGCGACTGATAGAGTCCCCAATACATTCCGTTAAGGTAAAGATTGTAATATCTGCTTCTTGTATAGGGTTGATTCATGTCGCGCTGGGTATCGCGCGAAAAAACCTCCCGTACCATTGAATTATACTGGTCACCTGTGCTCCAGGCATAGTTTTGTTCGCACCTAAGATCGATTTTGTCAAACTCACCGACGCCTTCATCACCGAAAAGTGGGTATCTCAGTTTGTCATTACCGTACTTCTCCCTGAAAAATAACCTGAATGCATGTTTTGGGAAATCAACACTGCGGCTCCATCCTCCCCTTATTCTCAGACCTGCATTTACGTTAAATCCGGGTACACCATCTGGATTTATGAGCTCGGCACTGCACTCCCTCTCCCATTCCAGGCCATGACCCTGCGCATTTACATATATTCCTGANGCCGGGTCAAAAAGGTTCTTTATGTCAGTTATAATTGAAATTGAAGGTATCCCAAGAAGTGAGCTTACAATCTGTCCGGAATAAGCAGGATCATTAACAACCTCCGGATCCATNGCCAGGTCAATGTACTGCCCGTTAATATTCATTGAAGGCCAGTTTCCGCCCGGCCATGATTGCGATCTGACCTTCTCTGCAAAGATATACGTGCGGGAGGATGAAATTGCAGGTTTAAATCCNGGTTTACTGGCCGANGCCCTTACAATAACCGAAGGAGTAGCTGGTCTCCCGATTGTGCTTTCAGGATCGATTGGAATTATCACAGGCTGGTCGGCTGTGATCCCCGTAATCGAATTCTGAGGATTGCTGCCATCAAGGGTATAGGTTATCTGAACCGAAGGCTCAGTGCAGGAGAGTATAAGGTTAAAAGGATTTGTGTAGAAACCCGACTCGACTGAAAATTCAATTCCCGATGAATCTGTCAGAGGTGGCAGGTACTTTTCAGCATAAATTTGAATATCCAAATAAAAATCGGTACTTGGAAGGTTTACATTGAATCCCTGGACAGCAATATAATTTATCCCATCGGAAAGGGGAAGAGATCCGGTGCTAACAGTAAAAATAGCCCCGGTACCTGATTCATGATTGGTCGTTGCAACGCTGTTGTACAATGGATTTGAGGGAGCATTATTGCTAAGTACCAGGCTTCCGTTGATCCACAGGATAAAACCATCATCATAATCGGCAGTTATGGTTAATTCTTTGATAAGTTCTTTATTTGAGCATTCAAATGTCGACCGCATATATAATGTAGTATAGCTGTTCTGCATGTCTGAAAGCTCAGTTCCTCCTGCTCCGTCTCCATATCTGAAGGGCGCTTTTCCTTTTGCCCATCCTGAATAATCATATCCCGGATTCATCCAGGAAGCAGGCAACGACGCTGCATCTTTGCCTTTAACATAGGAATACTCCGACTGATAGGTAAAATCAATCTGGGCCGGAAGGTCAGAACATACCATAATAAATATAATCAATAATAGCGCTGCATGATTATTTCTCCCCTGCTGTGTCATAGTCGAATTTTACTTTTTGAATTGAGGGATTTCAGATAGCCTGAAAACTATGTAGCTTCCGGTAATACCCTTCTTCCTTATCCATAAGTTCTGAATGTGTACCGGTTTCCACTATTTTCCCTTCATCGATAACTACAATAAGGTCTGCATGTTGAATGGTTGAGAGGCGGTGTGCTATTACTACGGAAGTTCTGTTTTTCATAAGTTTCAGTATGGCATCCTGAACAAGCCTTTCCGATTCGGTGTCAAGAGCCGAGGTAGCTTCGTCAAGGATAAGCACAGGCGGGTTGGCCATTATAGCACGGGCAATGCTGATCCTCTGCCGCTGTCCACCGCTAAGCTTATTTCCAGCTTCTCCTACACTGTTTTCATACCCCTTTTCCGTCTCAATAATAAAATCGTGCGCATTTGCTATTCTTGCTGCTTCCGCAACTTTGTCCATATCCGGATTACTGACCCCGAATGCAATATTCTCTTTAAAAGTTGTATTGAACAGAATTGACTGCTGGCTTACAATTCCCATAATGCTTCTCAAATCCCTGATTTTAAGGTCCCTTATATCAATACCATCTATTGTGATCTGGCCCTCATCAACATCCATGAACCTTGGAAGAAGGTCAGCCAGAGTTGATTTACCGGCACCCGATTTGCCGACAATTGCTATCGTCTGACCTTTAAGTATCCTGAGATTTATATCCTTAAGTATCGGTTCATTGTTATATCCGTACCAGACTCCTTTAAATTCAATGCAATCTTTAAACTCGGAAACTGGTAAAGCATTTTCCTTTTCTGTCATCTTTTCCTCAGCATCAAGGATCTGATCAATTCTGTCGATCGATGCCATCCCCTTCTGAATATTGAACCAGCCGGTGGTAATATTCTTTGCAGGCTGAAGTATCTGTGAGAAAACAACAAGGAACGCTATCAGCTTCTCCTGACCCATATTTCCGGAACCCTTAAGAGCAAGGGCGCTTCCAAAATACATAAGTATCATCAGAACTATTGTTGAAAGGAATTCGCTTATAGGCGATGCGAGATAAGCTTTCCGGGTAACTCTTTTAAATACTTTTGAATAAAGCTCATTTACCTCCGAGAACTGCTTCTTCATTTTCTCTTCCGCATTGAATCCCTTTACAATCCTCAGCCCTGTAAGAGTCTCTTCTACTACTGAAAGAAGGCGTCCAAGATGTTGCTGGCCTATAAAAGATGAAGATCTCAGAGTACGGCTCGCCTTACCGATAAGCCAGCCGCTTACGGGTAGAAGGACAAGAGCAAAAAGTGTCAGCTGATAGCTTGTAATAAAAAGATATATTACAAATATCAGTATATATAGAGGATCCCGAAAAATCATTGTCAGCGATGACATTACCGATACCTCTATCTCCTGGACATCGTTTGATATCCGTGTCATTACATCCCCTTTCCGGGCATCAGTAAAAAATGAGATAGGAAGGCGCAGGACTTTGTGGTACATTTTTTCCCTCAGATCCCTTACGGTACAGGCTCTGATATAAGCCATGCTGTTATTGGCAAGAAAAATGAATCCGTTCTTAAGCATGCTGGCAACTACGACAATAAGGCAGACGAGTATCAAAGCATTGAATTCTCCGAACCTGTCTATAAAGGCATAGAGGTAATATTTACCGGCAGCTCCGAAGTAATCAAGGTTAAACTGAAAGCCGCCAGGGTCAGAAACTGTTTCAATTCGGTTGAAGAGTATTTTGAGGAATGGAATAACGAGGGTATAGGATACAAGTGCAAAAATTGCACTCAGGATATTATATGCAATATTCCTGGCAGCTGACCATTTATACGGTTCAATATATTTCAGAAGTAGCCTGGCTTTATTCATAAGTCCCGCAAGATGTTTAAAAACCTGTATAATTAAAAGGAGTGATCCTTTTAAGCTCCGATTTCACGGATTCACTTATATCCAGGTTTTCAATAAAGCCGGTGATTGATTCCTTCGTTATTTTCTGATTTGTACGGGTAAGATCCAGCAGAGCTTCGTACGGCTTATGAAATCCTTCACGCCGCAAAACTGTCTGCAATGCCTCTGCGATAACTGCCCAGTTATTTTCAAGGTCACTATTGATCTTATCCAGGTTCACTACGATTTTATTCAATCCTTTAAGCATTGAATTAAAAGCAATTACAGTATGTCCAACCGGTACTCCGATATTCCTTAGCACGGTTGAATCGGACAGGTCACGTTGCAGCCGCGAAACAGGAAGTTTCATCGACATGTGCTCGAAAATTGCGTTGGCATACCCCAGGTTACCTTCGCTGTTTTCGAAATCGATAGGATTCACTTTGTGTGGCATTGCTGAGGAACCTATTTCTCCTTTTTTGATTTTCTGTCTGAAATAATCTATCGAAATGTAATACCACATATCCCGTGCCAGATCTAAGAGAATTACATTAATCCTCCGCAGATTATCAAAAAGTGCCGCAAGGTTATCATAATGTTCGATCTGGGTTGTAGGGGAAGAACGCTGCAATCCGAGAACCTCACTGACAAAACTTCCGGCAAAGGAAACCCAGTCAATATCAGGGTAGGCAACTTTGTGAGCATTCAGGTTTCCTGTAGCACCTCCGAACTTTGCTGAATATGGTATCTGTCCGAAGTACTTGGATTGTTCATCTATCCTTGAAATGAAGACTGAAATCTCTTTTCCAAGCCTTGTAGGTGAAGCAGGTTGACCATGGGTTCTGGCAAGCATCGGAATTTCTTTCCACTCTTCAGCAAATCCTGCAAGCATTTCCCGCAATTCGAAAAGGAGCGGAAAATAGACATCAGTCAGGGCATCTTTAAGTGACAACGGAATTGCAGTGTTATTTATATCCTGTGATGTAAGCCCGAAATGAATGAACTCTGACCACTTTCCCCAGCCCGAACGGAAAAACTTCTCTTTCAAATAGTATTCAACGGCTTTGACATCATGATTCGTTGTTTTTTCAGTTTCCTTAACCTTTTCGGCTTCCTTCAGGTCAAAGTCTTCATAAATTGATCGGAGTGCTGTATAATTTTCCTTTCCGAAATCAGACAATTGCGGAAGAGGGATTTCACAGAGAGCTATGAAATATTCAATTTCCACCATCAGCCGGTACTGAATCAGACCAAACTCCGAAAAATACTTATCCAGTTCATCGACCTTTTGCCTGTATCTTCCGTCGAGGGGTGAAATGGACGTTAGATTATTTAATTCCATTGTTAAACTTTTGGCTTTTCATTTGTTTCCATCATATGTACAAAAGTACTATTTTAGAAGCAGTAAAAAACATATGATGGAGAAAATCAGGATTTCGGCTGTCAGGTACGCAAATACTTATCCTTTTATTTACGGCCTGACAGAAAGTGGTTTTGATAAAAAGGCTGTAATTGAGACGGATCATCCATCAGCATGTGCAGCAAAGCTTATTTCGGGCAGGGTTGATCTGGGGCTTATTCCGGTGGCAGCAATCCCCATACTGAAAGAGGCTTATATTACAGGTGACTACTGCATTGGAGCCGACGGAAAGGTCAGAACTGTGCAGATCATGAGTAATTCACAATTTGATGTTGTAAATGCAGTTTTTCTTGATTACAGATCAATGACATCTGTCAGGCTTGTGAAAGTCATTGCAGGAAAATTCTGGAAAAAGGATCTTGCCTGGTTCGATACTTCAGAACAGTTTAATTTTAAATCGATCGGAAAAAATGAGGCAGTCGTACTAATAGGTGACCAATGTTTTGAATACGAAAACCAGTTTAAGTACAGGATCGATCTGGCAGAGGAATGGAAGAGATACACCGGCCTTCCGTTTGTTTTTGCCTGCTGGGTGGCAAATAAGCCCCTTTCAGATGAGTTCATATCGGCGTTTAACAATGCACTTTCACTGGGAGTTAACAATATCGATAAAGTATCTGAACGATTCAGCGACAGCGGTACAATAACCGGAAAAGAGCTTACTGAGTATCTTACACAAAACATCGATTACTCTCTCGATATAAGGAAAAGAGAGGCTATGAACCTGTTTCTTGAATATCTCAGGAAGCTGTAAGATAGAAATTGAAGACTTGTTTTTTTTAAGTCTGGTAATTTATCATTAACTTTGGTACTGATTAATTTAATAATCGGTTGATATTAACTAAATACTGATATCATGGCAAAAACAATCACATTTAATGAACTCCGGAAGATCAAAGACCAGTTACCCTCCGGAAGTATGAGAAAAATTGCTGACAAGCTTGACATGAATGAAGAGACTGTCAGGAACTACTTCGGAGGTACAAATTTTGAAAAAGGACAAACCATTGGTATACATCTTGAACAGGGTCCGGGAGGCGGAATAGTGACTTTTGATGACACTACCATCCTCGATCTGGCTGAAAGTATGATCAAATAGGTACAGATTATATTGAGCCTGTTCAGAAGCAAAAGGCCTGGTCTTTTGCTTTTTTATTTTTATGAATATGATTCTGACCCGCACCATCGAACACGCTGAAGAAGAATACAGAGATCTGCTTGAGGATTTCTTTATTGAAAAATGGGGAGAGACCACCCTCTATTCACACGGCATTGAGCATCACAGGCGAGTTTGGAAATATGCAAAAGAAACCCTTAATTATATAAGTCCTGATCTGAAAACCGGTGATACGTTATTTCCCGGAAAATTAATTATAGCATGTTACCTGCATGACATTGGAATGTCAGTCGATCCGGAAGTCCGCCATGGTATTCACAGCAGGGATCTTTGCAGGCTGTTTCTGGTCAAAAACAGCCTTTCGGAATCAGATTTCAAAGATGTTCTGGATGCGGTAGAGCATCATGATGATAAAGAATACAAAACCCGGGTGCATGGCGATAATGAGGTACTTAAGATCCTGTCGGTAGCTGACGACCTTGATGCATTCGGTTATATTGGTATTTACAGGTACCTTGAAATATACATTGCCAGAAACATCCGGCCTGAAGTCATAGGTGAAGAGATAAGAAAGAATGCCCTCAGAAGATTTCAGAATTTTGAGATTAAATACAGAAACTTTCCGGAACTTATTGAAAAACACCGGGAAAGATTCCTGATTCTTGATGATTTTTTTGTCAGATATAATAAAGAAGCCNGTCTTTAGCAAGTCTCTGCTAAAGCTTTCAATCCAATTAAAGATAAAAGTCATAGATATTTGAACATAGAGGAATTAATNTTGTTTTAAAAACAGGATGAATAATGCTATTTTCAATATCAGGGAGCCAGAGAATGAACCGGTATTACAGTACATACCTGGAAGCATTGAGCATAAACTGCTTGCTGAGGAGTTAACTTTACAAAGAAATCATGTTTTGGAGATCCCTCTGATTATTGGAGGAAAGGAAATAAGAACCGGTAAGACAGGGAAAGTCGTAATGCCTTCCGATCATAGTCATTTGCTTGCAACATACCATCAGGCAACAGAAAAAGAGGTTATACTTGCCATAAACGCTGCCCTCGATGCAAAATGTGAATGGATGAATCTGGCCTGGATGGAAAGAGCCGCTATTATGGCTAAAGCCGCAGAACTCATTTCCAAAAAGTACAGGTACCGTTTAAACGCTGCAACAATGCTTGGGCAGGGGAAGAATGTTTTTCAGGCTGAAATTGACTCCGCTTGTGAAATAATAGACTATCTCAGGTTCAACAACTTTTTCGCTTCGATGATTTATATGGAGCAGCCAAAGTCAGAAAGCGATACTATCAATCGCATTGAATACAGGCCGCTCGAGGGATTTGTTTATACAATAACCCCGTTTAATTTTACCGCTATAGCAGCCAATCTTAATTCAAGCGTTGCTCTGATGGGTAATACGACCGTCTGGAAACCCGCCTCAACATCACTTCTTTCAAACTATTACCTGATGAAGATATTTGAAGAGGCTGGTCTGCCTCCGGGCGTAATTAATTTTGTTCCGGGTTCAGGTGAACTGATAAGCCGTACTGTATTAAAGAACAAGGATCTGGCAGGCATTCATTTCACCGGCTCAAATCCGACCCTTAATTCCATTTGGAAACAAGTGGCAGAAAATCTTCAGCACTACAAGTCGTATCCAAGGATTGTCGGGGAAACAGGCGGAAAGGATTTTATTTTTGCCCACAGTTCAGCTGACCCGGAGGCTCTGGCGGCTGCCATCGTACGAGGTTCTTTCGAATATCAGGGTCAGAAGTGTTCGGCAGCTTCTAGAGCTTATATACCTGAATCATTATGGAGGAAGACTTCAAAAATATTACTAAGGATGATATCTGAGATCAGAATGGGTGATGTCACCGAACCCGATAATTTTGTAAATGCAGTAATTGACGAAGCCTCTTTTGACAGGATTATGTCGTACCTGGACCTGGCAAAGAAATCAAACGAAGTGAGAATAATTTCCGGAGGTACTGGAAATAAATCAAGGGGATACTTCATTGAGCCAACAGTTATTGTCACTGAGAATCCACAGTTTGTTACAATGGAAGAAGAGATTTTCGGACCTGTAATTACGATATACATTTATAGGGATGATCAGTTTGAAGAGACACTAAGACTATGTGATGAGACTTCACCCTATGGACTTACCGGATCCATTTTCAGCAACGACAAATATGCTATGATAAAAGCATGCCGCGCTCTCCGGTTTGCAGCCGGGAATTTTTATATTAACGATAAGCCNACAGGTGCAATGGTAGGGCAGCAACCATTTGGCGGAGCAAGGGCTTCAGGAACAAACGATAAGGCTGGAAGTCACCTTAACCTTACCCGTTGGGTAAGTCCAAGAACCATTAAGGAGACCTTGATTCCCGCCATTGATTTTAAGTATCCATATATGATTGCGCCTCAGGACAATGATTAAGTTGCTGCAGCAACTTCTGCCGATCTCTGTTTAAGGAAATTCCTGATAAAAAATCCGGCCAGAATCAGAATCTCATCCCTNGTATATGACACTATCATTCCCGTAAATGCTTTGGAATGATATCTGATTATGGCTCCGTTCTGATCACTTATNCTCCATTTTGATCTCAGGAAGTTATCAAACTGCCACCTGTACTCCTTATCCTGATAAAAAATCGTTGCCTTTGCTTTCCAGTTTGTGTATTTTATGCTTCCTATCGGCAGTTCACCCTGCAGATCGATAATCGTGGTTTCAGGTTTAAATAAACCTTTTGTCTCGAATGTCACCTTCCGGATATTAAGTTCACCGTTTACCTTACGCGACCAGTTCTCCTTATAAAGATCCCCTTTAAGGATTTCGTNCTGGTAAATCTCAAATCTCTTGCTGAAAAGTTTTGTCTTCCAGTTGTACTGCAACTCCATGATAAATCTAAGTTTTAAAGTCTTCTTTAACCGCAAAGCACACTAAGTTGCCCCAATAGAGCAAAGTTAAAATATTATTAAATAATACTTTGCGACCCTTGTAAAGAATCTTTGGGGACTTTGCGGTTATTTTTTATTCTTGTCTTTATTTTTCAACCAGGCTACCTTCTGAACTGAGGTATGATCCCTGCCTATAATTTCTCTGTAAAGCTCAGGCTTTCTGGCCATTGTATACCTGTACCCGCCGGAATCCTTCAGTTTACCAGCCGTTAATGTTGCTGTGACAAAACAATCTTCGGGTTTCCTGCATTCTCCGATGATCTCCCCGAACGGATCAATTATCATTGAACAACCATTTTTAAGCTGATCATCATCCATTCCCACAGGGTTTGAAAACACTGCATAAATACCGTTATCATGAGCCCTTGAAGGAAGCCATTTCATCAGCCATTCTCTCCCCTTCGGGCCGTCAAATTCCTTTCTGAGAGCCTCAGGGTCTTTTTTCCTGTTTTTCCAGAGTTCAGGATCGACAAAACCTGATCCTGGTCTGGGCGAAGGGGTACACATAGTAACATGCGGCATAAAAATTATCTGCGCTCCCATAAGGACTGTTGCCCTGACATTTTCGACGACATTGTTATCATAACAGATCAGTATCCCGCATTTCCATCCTGAAATATCAAATATTGTGAACTGGTTGCCCGGAATAATGGCCGGATTTATGAACGGGTGTAATTTGCGGTGCTTTGCTATAAGTCCGTTTTTCCCGACGCAAATATGAGCCTTATATAATTTACCCTCCTTGTCCTTTTCAAAGAGACCTGCAAGAATTACAATTTCGTGCTTACAGGCAATTTCAATAAGCCTGGCGGTGCTCTGGCCTTCAGGAATAAGTTCGGCAATATTAAGCAACTGACTGGTTGTCAGCTTACCTGCGAAGGTATAACCGGTAACTGAACATTCATGAAATGCGATTATATCTGAACCCGATGCCGCAGCCTCTCCTGCAAGAGTATCAATTACCGACAGGTTATACTTCTTGTCCCCGCTCNTGTTCTCAAATTGAGCAGTTGATATNCTGATGTCCTTCATAGGTTATAAATTAAAAAGCCGGTATAACAAATACCGGCTTTCAAATTAAACAATATTTCTTTAATAACTCTCCCTTTCAACGTAATGTGTGTGAAGGAGCTCATGTGACTTATGGCTGTTCGGTTTGTCAAGAAACTCTTTGTAAATAGCAATCACATCAGGGTTTTCATGCGATTTGCGGAGTACCATATGTTCGTCTTCCGCATAAATGGCTTTCATACGGTTTTTCCTGATCTCCATGCTCGTTGGTATTGGTTGCCCTCCTCCGCCGATGCAGCCNCCTGGGCATGCCATAATCTCGACGAAATGATACGGAGATTTCCCCTCACGCACATCGTGCATTATCTTATTGGCATTAACAAGACCATGGGCAATTGCAACCTTCAGCTCTGCACCTTCAAGGAATTTCCAGTCATCGGTACAACCCTCAATTTTAACTGTAGCCTCCTTCACCCCATCCATGCCGCGAACCGGAGTGATGTTCAGGTTTGAAAATGGTACTTCCCTTCCTGTAACAATTTCGTAGGCAGTACGCAATGCAGCTTCCATAACTCCCCCTGTAGCTCCGAATATTACAGCAGCTCCGGTNGAATCGCCCATAATTGAATCATAATGAGCAGGTTCAAGGTTTCTGAAATCAAGGCCTGCCTGTTTTATCATAACAGCAAGCTCGCGTGTTGTAAGAACAAAATCAATGTCCTTATATCCGCTTGCCCTCATTTCAGGCCTGTCTGCTTCATATTTCTTAGCTACACAGGGCATTATCGATACTGAAACTATTTTTGAAGGATCAATATTCTTCTTTTTTGCATAGAAAGTCTTGACAAGNGCCCCAAACATCTGCTGTGGTGATTTGCATGTTGAGAGGTTTGACAGGAATTCAGGATATTTATGCTCAATAAATTTTATCCAGCCAGGAGAACACGAGGTAAACATAGGCAGAGAGATTTTTTTGTCTCCGTCAACCAGTGCTTTTTTCAATCTTGTAAGTAGCTCTGTGCCTTCTTCCATAATTGTAAGGTCGGCGCTGAAGTCTGTATCAAGGACCGAATCAAAACCAAGCTGCCTGAGAGCATTTACCATTTTACCGGTTACCCTCTCACCAGGATCATATCCAAGGTCCTCACCAAGGGCTACCCTGACTGCCGGAGCTGTTTGAACAACCACATACTTTTCAGGATCATAAATTGCATCCCATACATAATCGATATAAGTCTTTTCGACAAGAGCACCTGTCGGACAGCGGTTTACGCACTGCCCGCAGTTTGTGCATACAACATGGCTCATCGGTCTGTCGTGAAAAGATGAAATCTTCTGATGGGCACCCTTGTTTGCAACTGCGATCGCAGATATATACTGAAGTTCGGCACATGTTCTGACACAACGCTGGCAGTGAATACATTTGCTGTCATCCTTCATAAATGAAGGAGATGACCTGTCGATTGTGTAGCGATGATCTTCGACAAGATCAAGAAAGATGGTGTCACCAAAAGCAAATTCGTTTGCAAGTGATTGAAGTTCACATTTCTGATTTTTATAACATTTTGTACAGTCGGACCGGTGTTCCGAAAGCAGAAGCTCAACAACATGCTTACGCGCATTTCTAACTTTCAGAGTATTTGTATGAATTTCCATACCCTCCGAAGCTGGCATTGCACAAGCAGCAATCAGTGTTCTTGCCCCCTTTTGTTCAACAAGGCAGACGCGGCAGTTTCCTGCAACGCACAAATCAGGATGATTGCATAATGTAGGAATATTTATTTTAAGTTTTTTCGCAGCATCAAGAACTGTTGTCCCTGCCGNTACAGAAACCTTTTGATCGTTAATAGTCAGGTTTATCATATTTTTTCTGATTTTCATTTAAAATTAATAGATGATTTCTTCTTTGAAGTTTTCAACGATTGTCCTGAAAGCATTGCCAACCGACTGTCCGAGACCGCATTTTGATGCAACTTTCATCGTATCGGCAAGTTTGACAAGTTCATTCAGATAGGTTGATTTGGCTTCACCTTTCTTGACTTTTTCAACACCCTTGAGCAGCTGCTGGCATCCTACCCTGCAGGGTGTGCATTGTCCGCACGACTCTTCTGCAAAGAAATCGAGGTAATTATGGAGAACATTATACATTGACCTTGAACTGTTGAAAAGTTTCATCGATCCGCCAGTAGGTACTCCCTCAAAACCAATAATCGTAGTTGGGAACTTCTTCCGCGGAACACAGAACCCTGAAGCACCACCAACCTGTACGGCTTTTGTATCTCCATCTCCAAATTCATTTACAAACTCCTGAACAGTCATACCGAGTTCAAGTTCAAATATACCCGGCATCGGGGTATCACCTGAAATAGAAAACACCTTCGAACCCCGTGAATCTTTCGTACCAAGCTGCACATATGATTCAGCCCCGTTCATTATTATCATCATTACTGTNACCAGTGTTTCAACATTGTTTATCGATGTAGGTTTATAAAATACCCCTGAGGTTGTCGGATACGGAGGCTTATTCCTAGGTTCACCACGGTCGCCCTGGATTGATTCAAAAAGGGCGCTCTCTTCACCGCAAATATATGCTCCGCTTCCAAGCCGGTAGCTAATTCTGAAATCATACCCGATCTCATCGATCATTTTATGGAATGCTTCAAGTTCTATCATAAGCTTTGGCAAAAGGAACTTGTATTCACCCCTCAGGTAAACGATTCCCTTTTTTGCCCCGATAGTCTTTCCTGCTATTGCCATTCCACCATAAACCTTATAGGATACCCTGTCGAGAATCTCCCTGTCCTTGAAAGTCCCTGGTTCTCCTTCGTCGGCGTTGCAAACAATATATTTTTCAGGCTCCTTTTCGGCAGCGGTATATTTCCACTTCAACCCTGTCGGGAACCCGGCTCCTCCTCTTCCTTTCAGACCTGAGTCAAGAATCTGCTGAATGATCTGGTCACGCGACATTTTGAAGGCTTTCGTAAGAGCCTCCTTAGGTTCAATTTTTTCAAAAATAAGTCCAACCTTGTTTAGTCCTTTATTTTCCATGATACAGCGGATATTTTATTTATGCATATAACCTTTTATTATCTCAACAACCTTTTCAGGGGTAAGCTCCGTATAAGGCATCTCATTTATTAGAATAGCCGGAGCCTTGTGGCACCAGCCGATACAGTTGGTCTCGATCAGGCTGAACATTTTGTCGGCTGTAGTCTCTCCGACCTTTATTTTCAGCATGTCCTCAATGGTTTGAATTATTTCACCCTTGCCCTTCATTGAGCAGGTTATCGTTTTGCAAATCCTTATAACATATTTTCCACGGATATTTGTATCCAGGAAAGTATAAAACGAAGCTGTACCGTAAACTTCTGCTGCAGATATATCCAGCTCTTTAGCCACTTCAACCATTGCTTCATCAGTGAGATAATTGTACCTGGCTACAATACCCTGGAGAATCGGCAACAGGCTCTGCCGTTCCCGGCCATGTTTATCGGTCAATTCCCGTACGAGATTTTCTGAATGATACATATAATACTGAATTTTAGTTACTTAATAAACAAAACTTAAAATAAATTATCTTAAAAAAAGTGCTGTTAAAATAATAACAATACTTTTTAAAAAATAGTATATAGATCATTTTCCCTTATTTAGAATGATTTTAAACAAAAAAGAGATACCACAACTGCATAACAGTACGACGATCCCGGCGATTCGGCCGGGATCGTTGCCTCTAACATTATGACGGTAAGACCCTATTTCTTAACTTCTATCTTACTTAGCAGTGTAATATTTCTGATATCGGAATAATTATACTGGTAAAGGCCGTTATCCCCGATCATAATAAGCAGATTCCCAATAGGAATCACATCAAATGCATTGATATTGGGATAAGAATATACAAGCTTGCTACCTATTGTTTTAGGTTCTGAGGCATCATAAATCTTAAGACCTGCACTACCGTCACAAATAAACAGAAGATCTCCCTTTTTTCCCAGTCCGTGAGGATTCGTCATTGAGAAGGTGGCAACCATCGACGGAGTGCTGATCTTCTTTATATTAACAACATCCAGGCAGTTGGTTGTTCCCCCGCAAGTAGTCCCGGTCCTCAGGGTTATATAGGCAAGGGTGTCGTCAACAATTACCGGATCGCAGCTCCTTGCATGATTAAAGAAAACCCTGGTCGACGGAACAAGAGGATTTGAAATATCATAGATTATCATTCCGGTGGTTGTTCCAAGGAACATATTGTTGCCCGACAGGAACATTGTCTCAATGTTCCAGCCGGGGTTAAAATCACCCATTTTGACAGGGCTTGTTTTATTTGTGATGTCAAATATTTTGAGGGTATTCTGATCAACAATATAAAGTACCTTATCCTTAATCCCGAACCTTGCCATCGACCCTCCGAATCCGGTACCACTGCCGCTTACTCCCGATGAAGCACCCGAAGAATTAGTTGCGTCAAGGAAGGCGACACCGCCTTTGTAATAAATGGGCCATGGATATGGTTCATTGTAAATCCTCTCTTTGATGGTTTTCACTTCCCATTCAATAACTACACCTTTTTCTTCATCGACATATGCCTTAGGATAATCATTATCGGCCGGAGGCACCGTGTAAGGAAGAACACCTTTTACTCTTGCCACCTCATGTATATTATCAATATTCTGAACATCAAGAATAACTAGATCAATATAACTGTCAGCATAAAGAATGAATCCTGAGATTGAAATATCAATAACTCCCGGAAGGTTTACAAATACCTTTTTAACAGGAGAAGCCGGATCAGTATTGTCATAAACATGAATTCCCTTAAGTTCTTCAACAATGAAAATATAGTTGTCCTTGTAATAGATCTTCCCGGGATCCTTCAGATCGACATTCTGCTGGGTTTTTACCGATGAGCGAAGGTTTTCATAGCTCATATAAACGGGTGCATTTCCCGTGTACTCCCTGTAGGTTGAATCTTCGCATGAGGAAAATAAAATTGCTGCAACTGTAAATATTGCAATAATTGGAATGATTTTTGTTTTCATGAGGGTTAGATTTAGCTACTTATGCTTAATCAAAAATCATGCAAAACTATTAACCTAAACCTGTTTTAAGAATGAAAAAACACCTGATAATACTCATCGTGCTGACTATTATTGCATTACCAATGTCAGGACAAAGAACAAAGGATGCTGTTTACCTTAAAAACGGTAGTGTAATCTATGGAAAACTGCTTGAAATTTCAGAGAATAAATACAAAATCCAGACTTCCGACGGTAGTATCTTCAATTTTTCATCGGATGAAGTCGACAAATTTCTGAAGGAGTCGCCTCATTTTGATGGAAGGAAATCAACCGGTGCAGGTTTCGCACTTGAATCCGGACTGCTGATCGGATCACAGAACAGCAGTTTCAGTGCTCCATTCAGCTTCAATATCATTATAAACTACACCAGTATGACAAACAATATTATTGGAATAGGATCGGGTGTAGAATTTATGGGTTCAACTTTTTCACCCGTCTTTTTTGAATATAAACGGCTTTTCAATGACAGGAAGACTGCTCCGTTCATTTTCTTCAGGGGAGGCGGACTGTTCCATACAGGAGGTGATGTTGAAGATGACCCATACAATCAATACAATTATACAAAGGATTACAAGGGCGGAATCTCGCTTGGAATGGGTACAGGTATCTCCTGGGCCAAAGAGGATATTGAAACATATCTTTCATTTGCATTCAGGTACGCACAGACCAGCTATAAACAGCGTGACTACAACAATATAATTTACACGTATAAGAACAACTATAACCGGCTTGAAATCAAATTCGGTTTTAAATTCTGAAAATGATAAGAAACCGAATGATTGTCAGGGATTCCTCATCCCGATGACCCGGGATTCGGAATGACAACGGCACTTTATGTCACTTAAAGGAAAAGGATTTGAGATTCGCGTTGGCGAATCTCAAATCCTTTTCCTTTAATACCCAAATTGATTATGTCATTCCGAGCAAAGCGAGGAATCTCTCTCTTTTGACTCAGTTTACTTATTAGAAAATATTCACTAATTTTTTCTTAGCAAATTCTTGGTAATTGAACCCCCGAAGGAATATCAAGAATCCTTTTCCCTCCGGTGATTGTGTTTAAAATAACTTCACTCTTACTTACTTCACTGATTACCCCGACAAAGGCTGACTTCCTCCCAAGGGGATGGGATTGAAGAATATCAAGAATCTTCCCCTGTTCATCCTTGCCGACAACGAAAAGGAGCTTTCCTTCATTTGCAAGATTGAAAGGATCAAAACCAAGGACTTCGCATAGTCCCTTCACCGGATCGTCTACCGGGACAGCGGCCTCATCAATGGTGATCCCCTTTTCCGAAAGATGTGCAAGCTCATAAAGAACTGCCGACAGCCCTCCTCTTGTCAGATCTCTCATAAAATGAACCTTCCTGCATTCTGCCAGTACACTCTGGATCATGTGGTTAAGCGAAGCACAGTCAGAAACCACAGGTGAACTGAAGCTAAGATTGTTTCGGGCTCCCAAAACAGCGATTGCATGGTTTCCCATCGGACCGCTTACAATCAGGCTGTCTCCCGGAGCGATCATAATTCCTGAGCTGATAAGTTCAAATTCCGGCTTTAGAAATCCCACTCCGGATGTTGTAATAAAAAGCTTATCACATTTTCCCCTTCCAACAACCTTGGTATCTCCCGTAACAATTCTGACACCGGCTAGTTCAGCCTCTTCAGCCATCGATCCTGCAATTCTCTCAAGTTCTTCTACCGGGAATCCCTCTTCAATAATAAAGGACGCGGAAATATATTTTGGGACTGCCCCGGAAACCGACAGGTCATTTATGGTGCCGCACACTGCGAGCTTACCGATATTTCCTCCAGGGAAAAAGATAGGATCAACAACATATGAATCAGTTGTAAATGCAAGGGCAGATCCATCCATGTTTAAAACTGCTGAATCGGTAAGCGGAAGCCCCATACCGAACCTGTTTGCAAAAAGATTTAATATCAACTCATGTGCCTTTTTACCTCCGCTTCCGTGGTTAATGGTAACTAATTCACTCATTCTGCATGATATTTGAAATAAGTATTGCATGCCCCTTCATCCGACACCATACACGCTCCAACAGGATTTTCAGGTGTGCATTTCTTCCTGAACATGGAACAGTTTTCAGGTTTCCTCAGACCTCTGAGAATATCACCACAGATACATGAGAGATTATCATGGAACAGCTTAGGTTCTACCGGGATTCTTTTTTCAACATCAAAATCCTCATATTCACTTTTAAGACGCAATCCGCTACCCGGGATAGTGCCGAACCCCCTCCAGTTGGCATCACAGTGTTCAAACACTTTATTCATCTGGTCCTGAGCTGTCAGATTTCCATTAGTTGTTACAACCCGTGAATATTGTATTTCAGTTGCCGGCGATCTGGCATTGATCTGCCTGACAAGTATCAGTATCGATTGAAGAATATCTGTCGGTTCAAAGCCTGAAATAACGCATCCGAGCCTGTATTTCAAAGGTAGAAAATTAAATATACCCGATCCTGTTATTGCCGCCACATGTCCGGGGCATAAAAACCCGTCTATCTTTATTTCCTCACTTGCAATGGTCTCCATAACAGGAGGCATGACCTTGTGCGCCGACAACAACAGGAAATTTTTAAGCCCTTCTTCTTTTGCCGTTCTGACAGTGACAGCTGTGCCCGGAGCTGTGGTTTCAAATCCGATACCCAGAAAAACTACCTTCTTTTCTTGTTCCGACATTGCGATCTTCAATGCCTCCAGCCCTGAAAAGACAATTCTGATATCTGCACCCCTGATCTTCTCCTTTTCAAGAGAGGATTCTGATCCGGGAACTCTTAACAGGTCACCAAATGTAACAATTGTTACATTTTTCATTCTGGAATATTCAATAGCCTTGTCGATAAAATCCGTTGCAGTAACACATACAGGACAGCCAGGACCTGAGATCAGGTTGATCTCAGGCGGAAGAAGGGATGGGATGCCAAACCGATGAATAGCAGAGGTATGTCCGCCACACACTTCCATGAAGGAATAATCTCGGATAACTGACTTTTTAATGTGATCCGATAATTTTAGGATCAAGTCCCTGTTCCTGTACTCCTCAATGTATTTCATGGCATGTCATTCATTCTCATAACTCTTCAGTTCATTTAGCAGGTTAAGGGTTTCGANNGCCTCCTCATCNGATATCTTCTGAATTGCAAACCCGGCATGAAGAAGTATGTAATCACCGGGGCTGACGTTGCTGACCATATGCAAACCAGCCTTGAAAATAGCCCCTCCGACCGAAACCTCTGCCATCTCTCTGTCAATGGAGATGACCTTTGCAGGAACGCTTAAACACATAATCCGGTTTTTTTTGATGCAACAACAAGCTGACCAAGCGAGATACCACCGTCATTTACAGGTACCTGGTGATTTGTATATACTTTAAACATGTTTTGAGTCAGTTTCTGAAGTGTTTTTTCGTGAAGATACTTATTCTGAAATACGCCTCCCGAAAGTACAACTTTTTCAACGGAAGTCTCATTTCTAATTTTATCCGATACTTCAAGAATTACCTGGGCTACAGTGTTGTGAAATTTTGCAGAAATCAATGAAACATCGGTGCTCTCGAAATCTGAGATTATTGCCCTGAATGTTTCAGCAAAGATCACAGATTCACCGAAGTAGAAAGGATAATACTGATCTGTTTCGGAATTGATTACCGATTCAAGCCGCATTGGTGCCTCTGAATCAAAAGTAGTTAAAGTACACAGACCCAGGAGCGCTGAAACAGCATCGAAAAGCCTGCCGGCACCGGAAGATAATGGGCAGTTTACTTCATTTTGGATCATTTCCTTCACAAGTATAAGATTATGCCTGGCAACATGCCTGAAAGCCGGGAGCAGATCATAATCTATTTTATCACCAAAGTATTTATAGAGATAAGAAAATGTCATCCTCCAGGGTTCCTGCACAGCAATGTCACCGCCAGGTACAGGCACATAATCAAAATGGGTGAATCGCCTGAAATCAGAAGCATCAGCCACGAGGAACTCACCTCCCCAGATATTTCCATCTGTTCCGAAGCCGGTTCCGTCCATGCTAATTCCAATAACCTTTTCATCGAGTCCATGCTCTGCCATTGCTGACACAATATGCGCATGATGATGCTGAACATAAACTACAGGGATGTTATATTTTTTTTCAAGTACTGACGCATACCCGGTTGAAAAATAATCGGGATGCATATCACAGGTCAAATATTCAGGTTTAAATCTGAAAAGGTCGCTGAAACGATCAATTGTCTCGATGTAAAAGTCACAGGAATCCTTATTTTTAAGGTCACCAATATATTGACTCATTATTGCCTGGTTTTTCTTCCCTAAACAGAAACTGTTTTTCTGCTCAGCACCCAGAGCCAGTATCCCATCAACATTGAATTTCAGATCTACCGGCTGCGGAGTCCAGCCACGGGAACGTCTAATCAGATTGAGGCTCCCGTTAATAATCCTGACAACGGAATCATCTGTCCTGTTTTTGATCTCCCTGTTATAGATTACGATTGAATCAGCAACTTTGACCAGTTTCTCGATCGCAACCGGATCATCTTTAATGATTGGCTCATCTGAAAGGTTGCCGCTTGTCAGCACCACAGCCGGTGTTTTCAGATACCTGAACAGCAGATAATGTACGGGCATATATGGAAGCATTGCTCCTGTAGTATTCAGCCCGTTACTNACTGATGCGGCAAGCAGTTTTTTCTGCTTAAGAATCAGGATTGGTCTTCGCCATGAATTTATTGTGTGTTCCTCGCTTTTGTCGATAAAACAGTACTTTTTCAACTCAGCGAGATCCCTGAACATCACTGCAAGGGGTTTTGCCTCCCTGTTCTTCCTTTTTCTCAGGCTCACAACCGCATCATTATTCAATGCATCACACATCAGAAAGAAGCCTCCGATTCCTTTGATTGCTACTGTCAGTCCTGAAGATATCACTGATGATATCTCTTTGACAATCATATCTGTACCTGAAATGGTTTTCACCCCATCGTAAAACTGATAAACAGGTCCGCAATCATTGCATGCTATCGGCTGTGCATGAAACCGCCGGTCAGAAATTTCATTGTATTCCAGGCTACATTTCCTGCACATTCTAAAATCCTTCATCGTTGTCTGGGGACGGTCGTAAGGCAGACCCTCGATTATAGTAAAGCGTGGTCCGCAATTAGTGCAGTTTATAAAAGGATAATCTATCCTTTCCGGATCTGACATCATATCGGCAAGGCATTCATCACAGACTGCTATATCTGGACTTATTTCAGTTATCTGATCATCAGATATCTTGCTTCCGGCAATACTGAATTTAAAGTACTCTTCGATGGATTTGGGAAAGACCTCAATTGATTTTATCCGAGAGGCAGGAGGAGCTTCTGAGAGTATCTCATTTGTGAACCTGTCAATAGCTTTAAGATCACCCTGCACAATAACTGAAACTCCGTTCGTCCTGTTATCCACCTCACCGTAAAGCCCATTTCTGAGTGCAAGCCTGCAGATAAAAGGACGGAATCCGACACCCTGAACCAGTCCCCTGATCAGTATTTCATATCCTTGTATAATATCTCCAGGTTTTTAAGACCCTCATCCTGCATCAGCTTATGCACATAATAAATTACGCTTTCCAGTTCGTCGCAAAGATTCACATTGTTTATTACGACTTCAGGAGGAACTTTAAGAAGCACAGGTGCAAAATTAACGATTCCCTTGATTCCTGCCCTCACAAGCTCATCACTGACCTGCTGTGCTGAAATTTCGGGAACAGCAAGTATTGCTACCTTTATCCTGAACCTGTCAATTATCTCTTTCAGACGGCTCATTGAATATACAGGAATATCAGATCTAATCTTCTGCTTGAAAGGATCAATATCAAACGTTGCCACAATATTCATATTCCTCTGAACGAACTTACTGTACTTTGATAAAGCAAGTCCGAGGTTCCCCATTCCGATCAGAACAATGTTATGGTCCTTGTTTCGGTGAAATATGTTTTCCATCTTTTCGAGAAGATCACTTATTTCATATCCGCCCCGCTTATTTCCCCGTATCCCGAACTCCGAAAAGTCTTTCCGGACCTGGTCAGGGGTCACACCAGTATCGTTTGCAAGAGTGTATGAGAAGACCTTTTCGACCCCCATCATTTTCAGACGGGCAAGACATGCCCGGTAAAGAAATATCCTTTTCAGACTGTTTTTTATCACATATTTTGTGATTTGTTTCACATCAAATATTTTTAAAACAAATTAAAATGCAATTTAAACAAATTTTTCATTTTAAAAAAATATTTCTATTTTATTGTATACGTGTATATTATGAATCATGCTATTATAATTTCTATAAATATCAATATATTTCTATTGGTTATTTGTTCCATTGATTATATTTTTATATGTGAATCTTCTCACATAAATGCAATATCTGAGCATCAAAAAAGAAGAATGGGAGAAAGCCATTGAACAACTGCTGTTGTCCTATACTATTTTCGCAGCGTTGGAAAACGAATTTGGCATTGATTATGAAATGGTGCGACCTGAGAATATCGGCAGCATATCATACAATAAAGCAAAACCAGCCACATCACTTAAGACCTTTTTCCTCCCCGTAAAAGAAAATGTAACATCGGGAATCGCGCTTAAACGACGGAGAATAATAATCGGCGCCCCAAATTGTGATATTCATGGATTGAAAATCCTTGATGAAATATACCTTGATAAGGACTTCAGCGACCAGGCTTATAAAGAAAGACGTGATAACACTTTACTGATCTCGGTCGATTGCTTTGTTAAACAGGAGCATTGCCATTGCACATCGTATGGAATCAAACCATGGTCGGATGAAGATTCAGATCTTGCAGTGATAAGAAATAATGATCTGATTGTATTTCGGGTTAATAATGACAGGGGCAGGGAGTTCATCAAACAGCTGGCTTTTGTTCAGGTTCTGAAGGATGAGAAAATAATCAGCGATATTGATAGTGCAAACAGTAAGGCAGAATCATTGCTGGTCGAGTCAAATAAGGGTCTTCCCGACTACCAGGCTACCGGTGCAATCGTTAAAAATGCCGGAGACAGCATCTGGAGGAAATATTCAGCCAGTTGCGTATCATGCGGTGCATGTGCAACCATATGTCCGACATGTTCATGTTTTCTTCTGATCGATAAACCGGGCTTTGAAAAGATCAAACAGCTTGACGCCTGCCAGTATCCCGGATTTCAACGGGTTGCAGGAGGTGAAGATTCCCTCGGGGAACTGCATGCCCGTTTCCGGAACAGATATATGTGCAAGTATGTCTGGAAACCTCAAAAATTCAGCCCTATTGCCTGCACCGGATGCGGAAGGTGTATCGAGGCTTGTATAGGGAAGATAAATAAGAATGAATTATTCAAGGAATTGGCAACCTAGCCTGAAATGAATGATGTCAGGAACATATATAAGCCGATAAAGGCCAGACTGACTGAGGTTATCGATGAGTCTCCTCTTATAAAGACATTTGTCCTCATCCCTGAGGAGGAGTTTTCATTCGGGACTGGACAATTTATAGAATTATCTGTCGACGGTATCGGGGAGGCTCCTTTCACACCATCATCCTCTCCGCATGTTAAAGATAAGCTGGAAGTTACAGTTATGAGGACGGGATATGTGACTGACATAATGCATACGCTCAAACCNGGTGCCTTTATGGGNATCAGAGGTCCTTACGGGAGAGGATATCCTGTTGAAACCTTTTTCGGGAAAGAAGTGATAATTCTCGGAGGCGGATGCGGACTCGCTCCCATAAGGTCGCTTCTTTATGCTCTTGAACATATTAAAGACAAACTTGAAAAGGTAATACTTTGTTACGGATCCAAAACTCCTGCTGACTGTGTTTATAAGCCTCTCTTCAACAGGCTTAACAACACTGAGAAATTTGAAGCTTACCGNACGGTCGATAAGCCTGATGAAGGATGGGATGGTTCAGTTGGCGTTGTAACAACCCTTTTAAATAAAATCAGGTTCAATCTCGAAAATTCAATAGCTGTTGTATGCGGACCGCCTATTATGATGAAGTTCGGAACTATAAGGCTTATTGAAATGGGATTCANTGAGGATCAGATTTACCTTTCAATGGAAAAGAACATGTCATGCGGACTCGGGAAGTGCGGGCATTGCATGATGGGTGAGTTTTTTGTCTGTAAGGACGGACCGGTATTTACGTACAGGGAACTAAAGAATACTCCTGACATCTGGAAATGAAGTAAAAAGTAATGATTTTAATAAATCTGATAACCATTTAGAATAAAAACAGCCATGAAACTGACAACGGGCGATTTTAAAAAAATCAGGTTTTTTGACCACTATACCGACAAGCAGCTTGAAACAATATCCACAATGAGTTCGATCAAAGAATTCAAAGTAAAAGATATCCTGTTTGAACAGTACGATGTACTTTCAGAGGTATATGTTTTACTCGGGGGTTCACTGTCGCTTGGAATAAGCCTGGCAAAAGAAAAAAGAATTCATCTGGGCTCAATTGAAGAGGGCCAGCTTTTTTCTTGGTCTGCTGTCTTTTCACCATATATTTCAACGGCTTGGGTAATGGCAATGGCCCCGGCAAAAGTAATCGCAATAGATGCAAAAAAGCTTAATGAAGAAATTGAAAAGGATTGTGATTTTGGTTTTAAAACTATGTCAAAAATAGCACAGACAATTTCTCACAGGCTCAGCGACACAAGGTTCCAGCTTATGAATCAAATGATGCTTTAAAGTTCCGAAAATGGCGCAAAGAATACTCCTGGATATGATCAGACTCAGATCAGTTATGGCTGAAAATCCAGCTTTGGAACTTCCGGAGTGTTATTTCCGTGGATCACATACCGGAATCGGATTCAAATCGATCAGGGAACTTGCGACTTTCAGATTTTCATGCAGGAAGTGCGAGGATGCACCATGTATTGCCGTTTGTCCGGCCGAAGCTCTCGAGAAAGACGCCGACGGAGTCATCGACAGGCATACAAACCTCTGCATCTCATGCAAGTCATGTGTTACTGTCTGTCCGTTTGGTACAATGATGACAGATTTTTTTAAACATCACAGGAACAAGGATCTCTATTATGACCTGGGTGACAGCAGGGAGCTGGATCTTTTTATAAAGACATGTCCTCCGGGAGTTGTTACATTGACGGATGCAGATGAATCGCCCTCTGAGAACATTTACCTGCTTAACAACAAGGTGCTTGTCAGGGAATATTTATACGCCGCAGAAAAACCGTAAAGAACTGATTATGGCAGCTGATCTTTTTTATTTTCTTGTCTTCCCCGGGTTGCTTTTTGTGGGCATAACCGGAGGATTCCTCTCCTGGTTCGACAGGAAAGTGACTGCCAGAGTGCAATTCCGGAAAGGACCGCCTGTTCTACAGCCTTTTTATGACTTTTTCAAATTGCTGCTTGTAAAAGAAACCATACTTCCAAAACATGGTTCCCCTGTTACTTTCCTGCTGGCACCGGTATTTTCAGTATTCGGAGCAACGATGGCCGGAGTTTTTATTCTTCTGCCGCTGTTCAACATAACAACAGGGTTCAGAGGTGATCTTATCGTAGTTTTTTACCTTCTTACTATTCCTTCATTTTCATATATAATCGGAGCCCTCGCATCCGGTAATCCCCTTGCTGCAGTCGGTGGCTCGAGGGAAGTGAAACTTATCCTGAGCTATGAACTTACATTCCTGCTGGTTATAACCGGAATTATTATGAAATGCGGACAACAGTTTGAAATTGACAGCATAATTAAGGTGCAGCAGGCATCATCACCATTCATTGGGAGTGTGTCGGGTGTACTGCTGTTTGTTGTTGCCATCTTTTGCATTCAGGCAAAACTGGCTCTTGTACCTTTTGATATGCCGGAAGCTGAAACTGAGATCACTGAAGGAATCTTTATCGAATACTCCGGAACTGCCTATGCATTTATAAAGCTGACAAAATATATAATGCTTTTTATATTGCCATCCCTGATTGTTGCAGTCTTGCTCGGAGGATTCAGACTGGATGGCATAAATATATTATGGAGCATGCTTAAAGTTCTGGGGATTGTATTGCTGCTGACTCTTATCAGGAATACAAATCCAAGGATAAGAATAAAGCAGGCTGTCAGGTTTTTCATTATATGGATGAATCTGATTGCTGTGATTGCATTAGTTTTGATAACATTTGGATATTAATCTGAACGGCTAAAGCTCAAAAACGTGGGATTTAAAAGTTATTGCTTCAAGAAATCACTCTGGGTATTTCACTTCGGGGGAGCCTCATGCAATAATTGCGATATTGAGATCCTCGATTGCCTTACTCCAAGGCACGATCTGGAACGTTTCGGGATACTTCTTGTTGGCAGTATAAGACACGCAGATGTATTGCTTGTGAACGGTTCAATAAATCATCATGACAGGGAAAGACTGATTGAGATTTATAACCAGGCTCCCAAACCGATACTTGTAGTGGCTATCGGAGCTTGCGGCTGTACCGGCGGGCTGTTTGCTGAAAGCATAACTTTTGCAGGTCCGGTTGATAAGGTTATTCCGGTGGATGCGTATATCCCCGGCTGTCCGCCAAAACCGGAGGCGATAATTGCGGGAATAGTGAAGCTTGTAAATAAATAATTGGTGTAGGGTACGAGGTACGGGGTTCGAGGTGAGGGGAAGGGAGATGTAAAAAAGCAAAATATATGGGAACGGATTATATAGTAGAAAAGCTGAAGGACCAATTTAANACCGGCATTCTTGAGGTGATTGAAAAGAACCGGAAGCGCATTGTAATAACGATCAGCCCGGCTTCATTGCCTGATATCTCATCCTATTTATATAAGGATGCAGGNTTCAGGTTCATCATTGCTTCAGCAATTCATACTAAAAGAGGCTTTGAGATCCACTATCANTTCAGCCTTGATTCTGCCGGTCTTATTCTTAACCTTCATGTAATTCTCGACAGGAACAATCCGGAAGTGGAATCGCTTTCCAATATGTTCAATGCTTCAAACTGGATCGAAAGGGAAATGCACGAGCTTTTTGGAATTAACTTTCTTAATCATCCGAACCAGGATAAACTGATATCGGAAGGTAACTGGGCAGAAGGTGTTTATCCATACCGTAAGGAGTTTAAATCAATTTCAGAGGAGAAAGAATGAGCAGAAAGACACTCATACCCATAGGTCCGTATCATCCCCTTCAGGAGGAGCCCGAACTTTTTAAGCTTTACTGTGACGGTGAAATAGTCAGGGATATCCAGTGGGTAACTGGTTATAATCACAGGAGTATTGAAAAGCTCAGTGAATCAAAGACATACGAACAAGTGTTTTTTCTTGTCGAACGCATCTGCGGGATATGCTCCACCTCCCACCCTTTTGCTTTTGCCAATGCCGTTGAAGAAATAGCCGGTATAGAACCAACCGACAGNGCAAAATATATAAGATCGATTATCGGTGAACTTGAACGGATTCACAGCCACCTTCTATGGGTAGGACTTGCCGGCCATTTCCTTGGGTATAACACTGTTTTTATGTGGGCCTGGAAATACCGTGAGCCTGTACTGGACCTGTTCGAGATGATAACCGGAAACAGGAACAGCTATGCTATGTTCAGGGTTGGAGGAGTGAGAAGGGATATTGAGACTGATAAAATTGTAGCGATAAGGAAGATCCTNACTGATGTCAAAACCAAAACCGACCTTCTAACTGGTGCGGTGATGGACGATCCGGTTATCCATTCACGGTTGAAAGGTGTAGGCATTCTGACAAAACAGGATGTGCTGGATTATGGTGCGGTGGGACCCACAGCAAGAGCGTCAGGAGTGGCAATTGATGTGAGGAAGGATGATCCTTATGCTGCGTATCCTCTGGTTGACTGGAAGGTGATAACTGCTCAGGAGGGCGATGTTTTTGCAAAAGCTGAGGTGCGCCTGCTTGAGATGTATGAGTCAATCTCAATAATTGAACAGTGTCTGAAAGGACTTGANAAGGAAAAAGAGGGGGATATATTGGTAAAGGTGAATGAGATACCCGAAGGCATAGGAAATGGCAGAGCTGAAGCCCCGAGAGGTGAAGTTTTTCATTTTGTCATGTCGGACGGTTCAAACTCACCTGCAAGGCATAAGATTAGAGCTCCGAGCTATGTCAACATTGCGACCTTTAAAAAATCATGTGTAGGGCAGACAATAGCAGATGCCACAATTACGCTTGCAGGAGTTGACCCCTGCTACTGCTGCACCGAACGGATGGCTGTTGTTTATGATGTTCATTCAGGTGAAAAAATAATGAATGCAAGAGAACTGATTGACAAATCAATAAGAAGATCACAGGATATAATGGAAGAACTTAAGAAAAGCAAATGAATGAAATTGTCGGCATAATTCTACTGCCAGTTGTCACTGGACTTCTGCTGTTCCTGGTTCCTGACAAACTCAGAACCATCAAAGGAGTTATTGCCCTTTTAATAAGTATTGTCACCTGCTTCCTGGCAATTTCAGTCTATTTAAAAAATATTGAAGCCGGCACTCTAAGCGAAATGATAAGGTTATCAGGTATTACGATATCCTCGACCGACATCCTTAGAGATACCGGACGGTATGTAATTCTCAATGCCGATAATCTGAGCCGTCTTATTGTATTGTTCATAAGCCTGTTTTCATTCCTTGTTCTTCTATACTCCCTTTTTTATATAAAAGATGGAAGAGTAAGGAATTACTATCCGTATTTTCTGCTGACTGCAGGTTGTTCAGCAGGAGCTGTTTTTTCTGATAATCTTCTGTTATTCATTATCTTCTGGGGGATACTCGGAATTACTCTTTACAAACTGATACCTGGTGATACAGAAGAGAGTTCCGCGGCNGCAAAAAAGACNCTTATCCTTATCGGTGCATCCGATTCCATTATGTTGATTGGTATCGCTCTAATCTGGAAGCTGACAGGATCGCTCAATATAAGCACCACTTCACTCGTTACCGACAACCCCCTGACAATAACTGCATTTTTAGCTTTACTGGCAGGCAGTTTCACAAAGGCAGGAGCATTTCCNTTTCATACCTGGGTTCCCGACTACACCAAAACAGCTCCNGCATCATCTTCGGCAATACTTCCCGCTTCACTTGACAAACTTCTTGGAATATACTTCCTGTCACGGTTGACTTCCGGCATGTTCATACTCAATAAATGGCTCACTTTCGCACTTCTCCTGACAGGCGGAATTACTATAATTATTGCTGTCATGATGGCTTTGGTTCAGCATAACTATAAAAAACTGCTTGGATTTCATGCTGTGTCNCAGGTTGGATACATGATAATAGGATTCGGGTTGGGATCTGCTATAGGTGTAGCCGCAGGCCTCTTTCACATGATTAACAATGCAATATACAAAAGCGGTCTCTTCCTATCAGCAGGCTGTGTTGAATTCAGGACCGGAAAAGATAACATCGATGATCTCGGAGGACTTTCAAAGACNATGCCTGTGACTTTCGCCACCTCTCTGATTTTTGCAATGTCAATTTCGGGTGTCCCTCCGTTCAATGGCTTTGCATCAAAATGGATGATCTATCAGGGAATAATCGATTTCGGGATCGGATCGGATATGCCGAACAAACTGTGGATGCTGTGGCTCGCATTTGCTGTTCTGGGCTCTGCACTGACACTTGCAAGCTTTATTAAGCTCATCGGCGGCATTTTCCTCAGCAGGGTAAAGGAAGAATACATGTATACTAGGGAAGTTCCTGTATTAATGTGGATACCTCTTATCATACTTTCATTGTTTTGCATTGTCTTCGGAGTTCTTGCAACCAATGTCATAGTCCCGAAACTTTTCATGCCTGTATCGGGTGAGTTCCAGTTTACGGGATTCTGGAATTCCTCGCTGGTCTCCCTGATGGTTCTGCTGTCAATTGCCCTTGGCATAATAGTGTACCTTTTAACCGGACTGAAAAAATTCAGGACGGAAGATAATTTCATTGGAGGAGAAAAAATCCAGGATGAAACCGGATATCCGACCCCTGAATTCTACAAAACTATCAGTGAACTTGGTTTCTTTTCGTGGTTGTATAAAAAAGCCGAAAAGAAGTGGTTTGACATTTATGACCTGTCAAAGCAGCTTGTGCTTGGGCTTAGCCATCTTCTGAGCGAAGCTCATACAGGCATGCTTTCGGGATACATAATCTGGGTTTGCGCCGGATTGATAATAATGCTGCTGATAATGATATAAAACCAACCTTAATGGAAATCGCAATATCCATAATAACCGTACTGATGATAATCGGAGCATTATATGCCATCCATGCCAGGGATCTTCTGTCGGCTGTAATAGCTTGCGGCATTGTCGGTTACGGACTTGTTATCTGTTTTCTCCTCCTTAAAGCACCCGATCTGGCAATCGTGCAGATAGTTGTTGAAACAATTACGCTGATAATAATGGTGGCAGTTGTACTCGACAGTTCAAGGGAGGAGAAATTTTCAAAGCCTGACGGACAGGGTTACATTTCAATAATAACCAGCATATTGCTGATTGTTGTGCTGTTTTATTTCTTTAAATTATCCGTTGAAACACTTGATGCTTTTGGTTCAGGTTCGCTTCGAATGGCAGCACCTTATATTGAAGGAGCTACTGATAAAACAGGTAGTGCCAATCTGGTGACTGGTGTAGTTTTTGATTTCAGGGGATATGATACGATGGGTGAAGCAACGGTACTGGTAACAGCAGTATTGGGCGTATTGACGATATTAAGGATTAAAGGCAAAAAATAATATATGAAAGGGATGACGGTCATAGTGAAGAAAACCACGCAGCTCATAGCAGGGATGGTTTTTCTTTATGGCATGTATGTCATTGTCCATGGTCATCTGACCCCTGGCGGCGGCTTTGCGGGTGGGGTGATAATGGCAGGTTCATTCATTTTGCTGATCCTGGCTTTTGGAAGTGATTTCATGCACCTTACAAAAGAGGAGTCCGGAACAACGATGTATGAGAATCTGGCCACTCTCGTTGTTATATTTCTTGCTGCTTCCGGTTTACTTCTGGGAACCAGGATATTTTTTCTGAACTGGTTTCCTAAAGGAACTTTGGGGCAGCTTGTAAGCGCCGGAATGCTGCCTCTGTACAATGTTTTTGTCGGGATAGAAGTCGCATCTTCAATCCTTACAATCTTTCTTGCTCTTGTAATATTTAAAGAAGAAATTTCGGAATGATAGTTTACCTGTTGTGTTTTATATTGTTTCTTGTGGGCCTGTATGGTTTGATAACAAGCCGGAACCTCGTTAAAATTGCCATATCAATGTCGATCATGGAATTCAGCACTTTCCTGTTCTTTGCGCTTGTCGGATATGTCAACGGCGGAATTGCTCCGATTGTCGATCCGGCCGATCCGGTAAAGATCTATGTAGATCCGCTGCCCCAGGCACTGGTGCTTACCGCTATTGTCATCGGACTTGCAACAACTGCAATGATGATGGCAGTAATTATAAGGCTTTACAGAAAGTACGGGACTTTTGATATAAGGGAAATTAAAAGCTTAAGAGGATAGAACATGAATCCGCTAATACCTTTATTTGTTATCATACCTCTGGCAGGTGCTTTTCTGATCATGATAATAGGCAGACTTATCAGGGATTTCAATAAATATTTTGCCTCCCTGATTCTGCTGTTCCTGGCAATAATAAGCATCTACTCGCTGGCAACCACCGGCGAAAATCTTTCTTTATATAAGGTCGGCGGATGGGAGCCTGTGAACAAAGTACCAATTGGTATTTACATGGTCATGGATGGATTTACAGTAATTGTGCTTTGTATTATCAATATAGTAGGCTTTTTATCTGCTTTCTATTCAATTTCATATATAAAAAGATACACCTCAGAGAATCTTTTCTATTCACTGTTCTGTCTGATGATAGGGGGTATGAACGGAGTTGTTCTGAGCGGCGATATGTTCAATATTTTTGTATTTCTCGAGATCTCGGTTATTTCATCATATGCGCTTGTAGCATTCGGCGTTGAGAAAAATGAACTCGAGGCTTCATTTAAATACCAGATACTGGGCGGAATAGCTTCATTCCTCATTCTGTTTGGAATAGGATTTATTTACTGGAAGACTAAAACACTTAATATTGCGGATATAAGAGAAGCATTTAATGCCGGATATGACGGGCCCTATTACATTTTTGTCGAGATGCTTATCTTATGCGGTTTCGGGTTAAAGGCAGCAATTATCCCTTTCCATGCCTGGTTGCCTGACGCACACTCCTCAGCACCCTCTCCTATTTCTGCAATGCTTTCCGGAGTCCTTATTAAAGCAGTCGGGATTTATGTCATNATAAGGCTCTTCTTCAACATGTTCGACCTGACGGAGAGCATCTCGGTTCTGATAACAACTCTTGGCACACTGTCGATGGTTATCGGTGTATTCCTGGCAATAGGTCAGTGGGACATCAAAAGGCTTCTTGCATACCATAGTATAAGCCAGATGGGTTATGTTGTAATGGCGGCCGGTATGGGAATGATTCTCATTTCACGCGGAGAGCAGTCCGAAATTGCACTCCTGGCCCTTGCAGGCGGGTTGTACCACCTGGTCAACCACGCTGCTTTCAAAGGGCTTCTATTCCTTAATGCCGGAGCTATTGAATATACACTGGGAACACGCGACCTGAAGGAGATGGGAGGATTGGCACGATCCATGCCTGCAACATCAGCAACCTCATTTATTGCATCAATGTCAATCTCAGGCATACCTCCATTNAACGGGTTCTTCAGTAAACTGATCATTATTNTCGCAGCAGTGATGGCAAAATTCTATTTGCTCGCTTTTCTGGCAGTTGTTGTAAGTATAATAACGCTTGCTTCATTTCTTAAGTTCCAGAGATACGCATTCTATAACAAAGCTAAGAATTCCGACATAAGAAAAATAAAAGAGGTCCCCTTCCCTATGATATTCAGCATGGTAGTAATGAGTCTGCTTTGTATTGTACTGAGTCTGCTTGCTTTTCCCGGGATACGGGATGCTGTCCTTTTACCGGCAATTAATATACTGACAGATCCATTGAAATATTCTTCATTTATAATAGGAATTTAAAATGAGGTATGTAACCGTTTTCATATTATCGCTGATTTTCTGGTTGCTGCTGACTTTCAGAATCACACTGCCAAACCTGATAGTGGGATCTGTTGCATCCATAATCTGCTCAGCTGTATTTACAAGGTTTTTTATAAAAAACGTTTATAAGCTTCTTCAGCCCCACCGCTATTACTGGTTTATCATATATCTGTTTGTATTTATCTGGGAATGCATAAAAGCAAATATTGATGTCGCCTACAGGGTTCTGCATCCCGCAATGCCAATCCGGCCCGGAATTGTTAAGGTAAGGACCACTCTTAAATCTGACCTTGCAAGAACTCTTTTGGCCAATTCAATAACAATGACACCCGGAACTATAACAATTGATATAATAGGAGACTATCTTTATATACACTGGATTTATGTCAGATCGGAAGACCCGGAAATCTATACCAGAATGATTACCGGAGCATTTGAGAAGTATATTAAAAAAATCATAGAATGACAGAATACCTGGACATATTACTTTATATTCAGATAGGACTGAGCAGCATTTGTCTGTTTAGAATAATAAGAGGCCCTACGATACCTGACAGAATGGTAGGAATTGATATTTTTGGTATCCTGGTTGTCGGAATCTGTGCTATAATTTCAGTTCAGACTGAAAAATCTTTTATCCTCGATATCGGGATAGCCTGGATCATATTAAGTTTTATTGGCACTTTAACACTTGCCAAATATCTTTCTGGAAAGAAACTAAATGAATAATATGTTAAGTCTGATATTCATAACGACAGGAATAATTTTCAATCTGCTGGGTTGCATAGGAATTATAAGATTACCTGATACTTACAATAGGCTCCAGGCGGCCACCAAATGTGTTACACTTGGTTGCTGCAGCATACTTTTCGGAGTTGTGCTTCATTTCGGATTAAACGATGCCGGTGCAAAAGCGCTGGTAGCAATTCCTATACTTTTCTTTGGGTCTACTGTGGCTGCACATGCTCTTATAAGAGGGACATATCATTTTGGAATAAAGCTCGGGAAAAAAAGTGTGAAAGATGATTATAAGGAGGCGATAAAATGAAATATCCAAAGCTCAGAGAATTGAGGGAGGCGGTTATTTCGCTTTTAACACCGGCTTACACATCAAAATTCCCGGCCGGGCCTCATGTCCCTTTTGAAAAGTTCAGGGGAAAACCGGTGGTTGATGATGGAAACTGTGTAGGATGCGAAACCTGTGCCAATGTTTGTCCCCCCCATGCAATAACATTCGCTGATGATAAGGTTAAAGGAATAAGAACAATTAAAAGGGACTACGGAAAATGTATTTTTTGCGGACTGTGCCAGGAACATTGCATAACCCATAAGGGGGTAGTCCTGTCTGATAAGATCTTTGACCTTGCAGTATTTGATAGGGAAAAGAACGTTGAATACCAGGAAAAAGAGCTTCTGATTTGTGAAAGCTGCGGTGCTGTGATAACAACCAGGGAACATATTCATTTCATGCACCGGAAACTTGGCCCGAAGGCCTTCTCCTCAATTCTTAACCTCAATATACTGAACCAGAAACTCGGACTTGCCGAAGGTCATGATCTGGATGTCGGGATAAGGGACGGCCTGAAACGAAAGGATATGTTCAATTTAATCTGTCCTAACTGCCTGAGACAGGTTCTCGTAAAAAACCTGTTCAAGGGTGTCTGAAGAACTTAAAAGCCTCCTGCTGAAGAATGACAAAAAGAAACTTTTTGTCGGAATCGGGAACCTCCTTAAAAGGGATGACGGAGTCGGAGTGTTTATAAGTTCAGGAATAAAAAAAGGGCACAATATCGAGGCACTTACTGTCGAAGTCAGTCTCGAAAACTATATTGGTAAAATAAACAAAATAGATCCGGATATTCTTGTGCTTATCGACTGCGTGGAAATGGGATCGGTTCCGGGAACATCTAAAATAATGTCAGTCAGCAAGCTGGGTGACCTGACATTCAATACACATAATATTTCTTTAAAAAGGATTTCAGAGTTTTTCAAAATGCCTGTCTTTTTACTCGGAATTCAACCCGAAAAAATTGATTTTGGTGAAAATATGTCCTATCTTGTAAAGGAAGAAGCAAAAAAAATAATTAATATTATCAACTCATATTAAAACAGGAGGTACCTATGGCAACAAAATACTTATGTAAAGCCTGCAGGGGAGTTCTGAATGTAAAAACTTCCATAATCCTTGCTGCATTGAAAGAAAACAGTCCTAAAAAAGGGCTCTTTCTGCTGAATCCGGAGCTTGGTAACTATACTGTAACAACCCATTCTACATTCAAAATGGAAGAAGGTGAAGAGTATTTGATTAAATGTCCTATCTGCCACGCTCATCTGAACAGTCTTAAATATGATCACCTGGTCAGGATAATAATGGTCGAGGAAAATGGTGCTGAGTACGACATCTACTTCTCAGATATCGTCGGTGAGAAATGTACTTATAAAATCAGCGGATCAAAAATCGAGAAAATAGGACCTGATTCTGTCAAGTACAATAAATATTTCGATGTTCCTGAAGAAGACAGGAAATACCTTTAGATAATATAGGAGACTGTCTCAGAAGTCGTTATTCGGTTGTTTTTCCTTTGTTCAACTTTGTGCTTTCCTTTGTGATCCTTTGTGGTTCAATGATTTAAGGTTCACCACAAATGTACACAAANGTTTTCACCAAGGACACAATGGACTTTTGAGACTGCCTTTGTTCTGATATCAATAAATTATATTTTTGTTATCGTTAATATTTAAACGGTAAATATCTACTATTATGAATAGTGAAGTGCATAAGAGAGCGGCTGACAATATCCGTATTCTTTCAATGTCGATGGTTGAAAAGGCAAAATCAGGGCATCCTGGCGGTGCAATGGGTGGAGCCGATTTCATTCATTTACTTTTCTCTGAATTCCTTAACTTTGACCCTGATGATCCATCATGGATAAACCGCGACAGGTTTTTTCTCGATCCCGGACATATGTCACCCATGCTCTATTCTGTGCTCACGCTTACGGGCCATTTCAAACCTGACGAATTGAAAAGCTTCCGTCAATGGGGAAGCCCGACGCCCGGACATCCGGAACTTGATATAATGAGAGGGATTGAAAACACATCCGGACCGCTCGGACAAGGTCATACTATAGCTGTAGGTGCCGCAATTGCCGAAAGGTTTCTTGCTGAACGGTTCGGAGCACTTTTTTCCCATAAGACGTTTACATTTATTTCAGACGGAGGTGTTCAGGAAGAGATATCCCAGGGTGCAGGGAGGCTTGCAGGTTTTCTGGGACTGAACAATCTGGTAATGTTCTACGACTCAAATGATATTCAGCTCTCAACAGAAACAAAAGCTGTTACATCCGAGGATACAGCAATGAAATATGAATCATGGGGTTGGAGAGTAATCACCATAGCAGGCAACGACCACNATCAGATAAGGAAAGCTCTTACGGAGTCGGTTAAAGAGACGGAAAAACCTGTAATCATTATCGGGAAGACTATTATGGGGAAAGGTCTCCTTGACAGTGACGGGAAAAGCTTCGAAAGAAAAACTTCAACTCATGGAATGCCGGTAAGTGAAGCAGGGGGTTCTTATGAAAAATCACTTGTCAATCTTGGCGGCGATATTGCTGATCCTTTTAAGGTTTTCGATGATGTAAAACACCTCTATGCCGGAGTGCTCGAAAATAAGAGAAAAACTGTCTCATCGTGGAAGGAAAAGAAAAAGGAATGGGCCTCTAAAAACCCTCTTCAGGATGCGAAACTGAATCAGTTCTACTCAGGATTGATCCCGGATATAGATTTCAAATCAATCGGTCAGAAAGAGAATTCTGCGTCAAGAGCTGCATCATCTGCAGTCCTGGCGGTCCTGTCGGAAAAGGTCGGGAATATGGTAGTCGCATCAGCCGATCTGTCAAACTCAGATAAGACAGACGGGTTCCTGAAGAAAACGAAAGCGTTTGTCAAAGGTGACTTTTCAGGTGCATTTCTCCAGGCCGGTGTTGCTGAACTTACTATGGCAGCCTTAATGAACGGGATGGCTCTCCATGGTGGCATCATTCCTGCCTGCGGGACATTCTTCGTCTTTTCAGATTATATGAAGCCTGCAGTAAGGCTTGCATGCCTTATGGGATTGCCTGTAAAATATATATGGACACATGATGCTTTCCGTGTAGGTGAGGATGGGCCGACACATCAGCCTGTTGAACAGGAAGCTCAGATAAGACTGATGGAACAGCTTAAAAATCATCATGGGAATAACAGCATGCTTGTTCTGCGGCCTGCTGACTCAAATGAGACAACAGTCGCATGGAAAATGGCTCTGGAAAACATAAAGACACCGACAGCCCTTATTCTGTCAAGGCAGAATATCAAAGATCTTCCCTCAGCTGTCAGCGACAGATATGCTGACGCTCTGAGATCGGAAAAAGGTGCATATATTGTTATGGATAGCACCGGAAAGCCTGATATTATTATGCTTGCAAGCGGATCTGAAGTTTCCACGCTTTTCGAANGTGCAGAGCTGCTTANAAAAGACAATCTTGCAGTAAGGATAGTTTCAGTTCCGTCTGAAGGACTCTTCAGANGCCAGACTGAGGAATATCAGAAATCAGTTATCCCTGAAAATATCCCTGTTTTCGGGCTTACAGCTGGACTTCCAGTCACACTTCATGGACTTGCCGGCCCGAAGGGTAAAGTCTGGGGAGTCAGCAGCTTCGGATATTCTGCTCCATATAAGGTGCTTGATGAAAAATTTGGATTTACGGCGGATAATGTTTACAGGCAGGTTAAAGACTATCTGGCAAATTATAAATAATAAGCATCGCAGTCAAAGGGGCTGAAAAGTATAAATCCATTCTCTTTTTCATAAATTATTTTTATTTCTTGTTCTGATTACTCTTTCGTAAATTAGTATGAGATTTGTCTTATTGTTCCTTCACACACAACCTAAATGAAAAAGATTTACCCTATTCTGCTATTCATTTTGACCTTTTTTATTCAGCCGGCTTTTAGTCAGATCGATTCCCTACGGGCAACCTATGCTGTCAGAGACACTCAGGATATCAAAGTAACTCTATTCGATTCCGATGAGGTGTTTGATATATCTCTGAAATTTGATATTCAGCGCTATAAAAAAGCAAGATCAGACACTATGAATCTCGATGCCGTTCTAACTTATTATATAAGCGACAAAGATTCCGTGGTTAAGAATATTAAAGTAAGGGCTCGTGGAAATATACGCCGTACAGCTATCTGCGATTTTCCTCCTCTTATGTTGAATTTTAAAATGAAGGATCAGGCAGGTGAAGAGTTTGCGGGTATAAACAAACTTAAAATAGTTCCTTACTGCAGAATAGGCTATGAGCAATATGTTCTGCGTGAATACCTTGTATATAAGCTCTATAATGTCCTTACTGACTATAGCTTAAGAGTAAGACTTTTCAAAATCACATATTTAAGCTCTGTCAAGGAAAAGAAACCGCTTACCCAGTACGGTTTCGCCCTGGAGCCGATCAGCCTGCTTGAAAAACGAACCAAAACAAGGGAGCTCAGTTACACAAATGTAACCCAGAGAAATCTCAGACCAGAGGTGCTCGACAGAGCAGCTATTTTCAATTATATGATAGGAAACACCGACTGGTCGGTTCCCATCAAACATAATGTCATTCTTGTAACCGATGCAAAGAATTCGGTTGCGAATGATAATCTCATTATCCCGTACGATTTCGATTATTCCGGTATTGTTGGTACCGACTATTCAGTGCCCTTTGAGAGCCTTCCTATTAAAACTGTTCAGGAACGACTTTATATGGCGATATGCAGAAGCGAAGCCGAATTCGCTAACACTGTTAATGAGTTTATGGAGAAAAAGGACGAACTCTATAAGGTAATAAATACTTTCCCGTATATAAGTGAGAATTCAAGGAAAAGCATGACAAAATATCTTGATGGTTTTTATTACCTGATTGACAAACGAAACAGCCTGGTTAAAAAGCTGGCTTCAGATTGCAGGTGGTTTGAAAACCAGTCAAATTTGAGGGTCCGGTAGCTGTTTTTTTATATCTTTGCCCCTTATTTTATTTTTATGAAGTATGAACTGCGGGAGGGGGTAAAAGGATTGATATTTGATCTTGACGGGACCCTTGCTGATACAATGCCCTATCATTTTGAGGGATGGAAAAAAGCTTGTCAAAAATACGGAGCCCATATCGACAACAGTTTTTTGCGTAAACATACCGGCAGTCCTGGATGGATAATCGCTGATGAGATAATAAAAAGCTGCGGGCTCGATGGAAAAGTTACTATTGATCAGATAGTTGAAGAAAAGCTTCATCAGTTTTACAAAGTTCAGCATCTTGTTAAACCTATAGAACCTGTTACCGAAATAGTCAGGAAATACTTCGGTATCCTGCCAATGGCGGTCGGAACCGGAGGTCACCGGGAAGCAGTGGAAAGAACTCTTGAAATTACCGGTCTTAGTAAATATTTTAATATCATTGTTACAGCAAACGATGTGAACTCGTTCAAGCCGCATCCAGAAACTTTTCTAAAATGTGCTGAGTTAATGCAGGTTGAACCACAATACATAGAGGTGTTCGAAGATGGAGAACTTGGAATGGTGGCAGCCAGGAAAGCCGGGATGAACGTAACTGATGTTACATCGTGGTACGATTCAAGCTGGTAATTAAGGCTGAGGGCGACAGGCGGAAGCCGGAGGAAATTGCTGACCTTTGACTGCTGATAGCTGATATCTCACAGCTAATAAATACTTGTGGATAAAAGGTTTCGAATTATTTACTATATTCGCTGAAATTTTATAACAGTTGAGACGGGCACTTAAATTTAAGGCTTCTGTTTTCCTTCTGGCATGGTTTGCAATCTTTGCCCACAATGTTATTCCGCATAATCATTTCTGTGAGAATCCTGTTCCATGCAAACAGCTTGTGCATAATTCAGCAAAAGCTGACAGGGAACACTCTGATGAAAAGGTATGCCATCTTTCAAACCTTCTTTTTCACACATTAAATCCGGATGTTTTCCTGGCCGGCTTCACCAGAGATATTAATTTCATCCCTGATCTGCGATGCGCCGGGATTTATATTGATAACGATCATTCCAATATTTCAGATCACCTGAACGGCGTCTCACTTCTGCGAGCCCCTCCTGCTGTGTAATTCTCTTCATTCCTTCTAACCATTTTCTTACTAAGTAATCATCTGATTATCTGTTAATTAATTAACAATATATGATTGAGCGCATTATACAGTTTTCGATAAAAAACAAATTCATAATTGGCTTATTTGTCCTGGCACTTACAGGCTGGGGCACATATTCTCTTACACAGCTTCCTGTCGATGCAATACCAGATATTACAAACAATCAGGTTCAGGTGATATCCCTTGCACCATCACTTGCAGTTCAGGAGGTTGAGAGTTCGATCACCGCCCCAATCGAGGTTGCTGTTGCCAATATTCCGGATATCATAGAGCTGCGTTCCATATCAAGGCTGGGTCTGTCGGTTGTCACAGTAGTTTTCCGGGATGGCGTTGATATTTACTGGGCACGGCAGCAGCTTACGGAAAGGCTGAGGGAGGCTGAAAGAGCAATTCCTGAAGGATTGGCAGATATCGAACTTGCCCCGGTATCAACGGGACTTGGTGAGATTTTCCAGTACCGGCTGGCTGTAAAAAAAGGGTTTGAAGCAAAATATAACCCGATGGAGCTGAGGACTCTTCAGGATTGGGTTGTCAGACGCGAAATGCTTGGAACACCCGGTGTTGCCGATATTAACAGCTATGGCGGCTTTGTTAAACAGTACGAAATAGCAGTAAATCCCGAAAGGCTGAGGGCAATGAACCTGACCCTTACAGATATTTTCAATGCTCTTGAAAAAAACAATGAGAACACCGGAAGTGCATACATAGACAAAAATCCCAATGCGTATTTTATACGCGGTATAGGTCTTGTCAGGTCTCTTGATGATATAGATAAAATCGTCGTTAAGAATAATCTGTCTGGTATTCCGATACTCATCCGGGATGTAGCCACGGCCCGGTTTGGAAATGCAACCCGCTACGGAGCCTTTGTGGTCGATACAGCTGAAGCTGTCGGAGGAGTAGTTATGATGCTCAAAGGGGCAAATGCCCACAAGGTGATCGATAATGTACAAGTCAGGATTTCTGCGGTCCAGAAATCACTGCCTGAAGGAGTTATAATCGAACCCTACCTGAACCGTTCCGACCTTGTGGGCAGGGCAATAGGCACAGTCTCAAAAAACCTGATCGAAGGTGCTCTGATAGTTGTTTTTATTCTTGTGCTGTTTCTCGGAAATATGAGAGCAGGACTGATTGTTGCATCAGTGATCCCTCTTGCGATGCTTTTCGCAATATCAGTTATGAATATTTTCGGAGTTTCGGGTAATCTTATGAGTCTTGGGGCTATAGATTTCGGACTTATCGTCGATGGTGCGGTAATAATCGTGGAAAGTGTGGTTCATCGGATATTCAAAGAAAGAACTAATTATGCAGGACAGCCGCGTCTTACCCAGCCCCAGATGGATGAAAATGTCCTNTTATCGTCGAAACGTATGATGAGTTCTGCGACTTTCGGGCAGATAATTATCCTTATAGTTTATCTTCCGATTATTGCATTGATAGGTACAGAGGGTAAAATGTTCAGGCCGATGGCACTGGTGGTGACATTTGCTCTGACAGGAGCCGCGATCCTTTCGCTGACCTGGGTTCCAATGGCTTCTGCCCTCTTTCTGAGCAAAAAAGCAGAACATAAACCAAACTTTTCAAACCGTATGATGGATGCCATCCATCAGGGTTTTACTCCTCTTATTAATTATTCACTTAAGCACAAGCTTGCAGTATCATTATCTGCGGTTGCAATATTCATTTTCAGCATCTTTTTGTTTACAAGGCTTGGCGGGGAATTTATTCCGCAACTCGAAGAGGGAGATCTTGCGGCCGGTGTTATGACTTTGCAGGGGGGATCGCTTTCACACACAGTAGAAACGGTAATAAANGCCAACAAGATATTGCTCGACAGCTTTCCTGAAGTAAAGCATGCAGTTTGCAAGATAGGTGCAGGCGAGATACCGACGGATCCCACTCCAATGGAGACCGGGGATTATATTATTACACTCAAGAATAAAAGTGAATGGACCTCTGCAGAAACCAGGGAAGAGCTTGTGGCAAAGATGGAGGAAAAGCTCATTCCTCTTGCAGGCGTGAAATTCGAATTCCAGCAGCCGATCCAGATGCGTTTCAATGAATTAATGACTGGATCGAAACAGGATGTGGCTGTCAAGATTTTCGGCGATGACCTTAACACACTTGCTGAAGAGGCTGCCGGAGTCGAAAAACTTATCCAAAATATTGAAGGAGTGCAGGACCTGAACGTTGAAAAAGTAACCGGGCTTGCCCAGATACAGGTTACTTATAACCGCGACAGACTTGCACAATACGGTTTGCCGATCGCCGAGGCTAACAATATTCTCAGGGCAGCTTTTGCCGGCAGCGAGGCAGGTGTTGTCTTTGATGAGGAGAAGAGATTCAGCCTGGTGGTCCGTCTGGATAAAGACTATCGTCAGAACCTCGACGATGTAAAGAACCTTCTGGTTGCTTTGCCAGGAGGCGGACAGATACCGTTTGATAATATTGCAGAGGTTGAAATAAAATCCGGACCTGCACAAGTCTCCCGTGAAAACACAAAAAGAAGAATTACAGTTGGCTTCAACGTCAGGAACCGTGATGTTCAGAGTGTTATTTCGGAAGTCTCCGGCAGAATTGACCGGGAAATAAAACTTCCAACCGGATACTATATCGTTTACGGTGGAGAGTTCCAGAATCTCCAAGCTGCAAGGGCAAGGCTTTCAATAGCAGTCCCGGTGGCATTACTGCTTATTTTTATCCTTCTCTATTTTACTTTTAACTCAGTTAAACAGACCCTGCTTATTTTTTCGGCTGTTCCCATGGCGGCAATCGGCGGTGTTTTTGCACTCTGGATCCGCGGGATGAATTTTTCCATTTCAGCAGGGGTCGGATTCATTGCACTTTTCGGCGTTGCTGTATTGAATGGCATTGTCCTGATAGCCGAATTCAACCGGCTTGAAAGAGAGGGTATCACTGATATCATGGAGAGAGTCCTTAAGGGGTTGCATACCCGTCTGCGTCCGGTTATAATGACTGCTGCGGTGGCTTCACTTGGTTTTCTGCCAATGGCATTGTCGACATCAGCCGGAGCTGAGGTACAGAAACCTCTTGCCACTGTTGTGATCGGTGGCCTCATAACCGCTACACTTCTTACCCTTATAATTTTGCCAATATTCTATATCGCCTTTTCTTCAGGCCGGATCAAATTATCAAAAAGTAAGATGACATCAAAAACACTCATAATTACAATTCTGATCATATCAGGATCATCATTATCAACAATGGTATCTGGTCAGCAGACTGATTACATAAGTCTGGAGGATGCTGTCCGGACCGCACTTAACAACAACCTGCAGGTAAAATCATCAGCACTTTCAGTCGACTTGAGTAAAGCGCTAAAAGGAGCCTCATGGGATTTAGGGAAAACCAGTCTGGATATTGAATACGGGCAGCTTAATTCAATAATGAAAGATAACAGCGTTTCGGTTTCACAATCAGTTTCATTCCCAACTGTTTATATTAACCAGAGGAGACTTGCAAACGCAAAGGTCAGAAGCAGTGAATGGGAATTGAAGAAAATAAAGCTTGATATTTCAACCCGTGTCAAACAGGTATACTGGAACCTTGCATATCTCTATTCAAAGCAAAAACTGCTGATTTATCAGGATAGTCTCTATTCCCGGTTTCTAAGGGCAGCAGAGCTGAGAGCAAAATCAGGTGAGACAAATCGCCTTGAAATGATAACCGCACGTTCGCAGAGTTTTGAGGTTAAAAATCAGATGCTTCAAAATTCAACTGACATCGGGATCAATGAACGCAACTTCCGGACTCTCTTAAATTCTGAAATGAACTTTATTCCTTCGGACACTGTATTAAAAAGAGCCGGAATTCTGCAGGAAGATGTCAGTATCGAGTCAGTCCAGAATCCTTCACTTGGATTTATTCAACAACAGGTCGAAGTAACGAAAATGGAAAGGGACCTGGAGAGGAGCCGGATGATGCCTGACTTCAAAATCGGATACTTTGATCAGTCAATAAGAGGAACCCAGGATGTAAATGGTACTCCAACCACATTCGGACCGGGAGACAGGTTTACGGGCGTTCAGGCCGGTATTGTCCTGCCTTTGTGGATATTCCCGTATGCTTCAAAAGTAAGGGCTGCCAGAATCAACAATAACATTGCGTTATTTGATGCTGAGTACTTTTCACAAAACCTCCTGGCTCAACAAAAATCATTGAACGATGAGTACAGGAAATACTCCGCAAGTGTCGACTTCTACGAAAACCAGGCTGTGCCTGAAGCGAATACCATAATTGACCAGTCAACCAGAAGCTACAGGGCAGGTGCGTTGGATTACCTCGATTACGTTCTAAGCCTTAACCGGGCAATAGAGATAAGACAGAACTATCTCGATGCCCTTAATAATTTGAATCTTACACTGATAAATATTGAATATATTACAGGTCAAACTTTTTAATAATGATTAATATGTCAAATAGTAATTTATTACGATACCTGCATTACACGATATTCATAGCTCTTTTTGTTTCTTGCAGCAAGAATAAGCCAGCAGCTAATGCGGAAGAAGAGGTCATTCCTGAAGATATTGTCGAAATGCGATATGATCAGGTTAAGGCAGCAGGAATAGATACTGCAACGGTTGAATTCCGNTCGCTGGCCGGAACGATAAAGGTTAACGGAACTATTTCGGTTCCTCCAAAAAGCTTTGCTACAGTATGCGCTCCGCTTGGCGGCTTTATCAAAAACACGAATTTGCTGCCGGGCGATGCTGTGAAAAAAGGACAGATACTTGCAATTATAGAGAATCAGGAGTATGTAGATATTCAGGAAAACTATCTTGAAGCAAAAAGCAGGATGGAATATGCTGAAGCTGAATTTAAGAGGCACTCTGATCTTTATCGCGAAGATGTCTATTCAGAAAAAAACCTGCAGCAGGTGACAGCCGATTACAAAAGTCTGAAGGCGCATGTCTCGGCACTTGAACAAAAGCTGGAGCTTATAGGTATAGATCAGGCTGATCTTACCGAATCAAACATAAGTCGTTCGGTTCCATTGGTTTCACCAATTTCGGGTTACATTAAGACTGTAAATGTAAATATAGGAAAATCAATTTCATCAACCGATGTGCTTTTCGAGATTGTCAATACGGATAACCTGTTTCTCGAGCTTACCCTGTTTGAAAAGGATGCCGGAAATGTATCAGCAGGTCAGAAAATAAATTTCTTTATCAATAACGAGATGGAAGAACACATTGCAGTAATTACTCAGACCGGAAGGTCGGTTGATGCCGACAAAGCTTACAAGGTTTATGCAACCGTAACAAAGGGATGCAACAACCTGCTTCCGGGAATGTATGTGAATGCTATAATTGAAAATGAAGGAAATAAGGTACCCGCCCTCCCATCAGATGCCGTTGTCAGCTTTGATGACAAATTTTATATTTTTACTTTCGACAGAAACAAGGTGGAAAAAGGGTTTGATTTCACTGAGTATCGGATTATAGAGGTGCAAAAAGGGATGACAGATGGCGGATATACTGAAATCATTGCGCCTGATAATTTTGATCTGAAAAAAGCAAAAGTGGTAATAAAGGGGGCTTACAATCTTCTGTCAGCCAAAAAGAATGCCGGTGAAATGGCCTGCTGAATATGAATTGCGGATTTTGGATTTAAGGTTGCGGATTTTATTCCTAATTCACAAATCCGAAATCTGAAATAATTACCGCTCTGATATGACGGAAATAAAGAGGACTGCAGATGGTTCAAGTACCCTGTTTGTTCCGGAATTGAATGAACATTACCATTCAGTCCACGGGGCAATTCAGGAGTCGGAATATATTTTCATTATATGCGGCCTTAATTTCTCTAAAGCTTGTCCGGTAAGGATTTTTGAAGTCGGATTCGGGACCGGATTAAATGCCTTTCTGACCTCTGTTAATTCGGCTTTGAAGGAGAGGAAAATATATTACACCTCAATCGAGAAATATCCACTGCAGGATTGCCTTATAGAACAGCTTAACTATAAGAGCTTCTACCCGAATGAGTTTGGATATTTTTTTGACCGGATTCATCAGGCAAAATGGAATACCTGGCAGGAGATTTCAGATAACTTTACACTGAAGAAAATTGAAGGGGATATTACTCAGCATGAGATCGGGGGTGAATATGATCTTATCTTTTTTGATGCTTTCGGACCGGAAAAGCAACCTGAAATGTGGTCGGATGAGGTAATGAGGAAGATAGCAGGGATAACAGTTCATAATGGTATCCTGGTTACATATTCAGTCAAAGGTGAAGTTAAAAGAGGACTAAGGAAAAACGGATTTAAAGTGAATCGGCTGCCGGGACCGCCCGGGAAACATCAGATTATAAGGGCTGTGAAATTTTAAAAAATAATTGCACTTCACTTTTTTGCTGAGGCCAAAGTATTATCTTTGCGGAAATTTAAAAATCTAAAATTATATCAAATGAAAATCAAGGGATTAATTGTTCTGACAAGTGTCGTTGCCATACTGCTTGGCTCCTGTGCGAAAACCTCTGTTACAAATGCTAAGATAAAAACAAAGGAAGACTCACTCTCATATGCATTCGGAATTGTCAATTTTAATGCACTTCAGAGTGATAGTCTGAAGCTTAATCCGACGCTTGTTGCAAAGGCAATGCTTGACGGGGAAAATGGCAAACCGGAAATGTCCGACGAAATAGCAAGGGGTTTTATAATGTCATTTGTCACTGCCCGTCAGGCTTTACAGGCTGAACAGAAGGCTGAACAGGATAAAGTTCTGTATAAAGACTATATAGCGGAGAATGAAGCATTTCTTGCAAAGAATAAGGAAAAGGCCGGTGTTACAGTAACTCCCAGCGGTTTGCAGTACGAAGTTATCAAGATGGGAACGGGCAATAAACCTACCGCAAACAGCACAGTCAGGGTTCATTATGTTGGCACCCTTGTCGACGGAACCGAATTTGACTCTTCTGTCAGGAAAGGTGAACCTGTTGAATTCCCTGTTTCAGGTGTAATAACCGGGTGGACTGAAGCTTTGCAGCTTATGCCTGTCGGTTCAAAATTCAAATTGTACATCCCCCAGAACCTTGCATACGGTGCAACGCAGGCAGGTGAGCTTATAAAACCATTTTCAACACTTGTTTTCGAGGTTGAACTTCTTGATATAATTCAATAATATGAGAACTGCCGAGATTCATACACCCAGGGGTATAATGAAGGTAAGCTTCTATGAAGAAGATGCTCCCGGAACGGTTGAAAATTTCGTTAAGCTTGCTAGTGAAGGGTTCTATGACGGACTGGCATTTCACAGGGTTATCCCCGATTTTGTGATCCAGGGTGGCTGTCCGTTTTCAAAGGACATAAGTGATCCAAGGGTGGGAACCGGGGGTCCGGGTTATAAAATCAAATGTGAGCTTACTGGCGGAAATCAGTATCACGATAAGGGTGTTCTGTCGATGGCTCATGCAGGAAGGAATACAGGGGGCTCACAGTTTTTCATTTGCCACAGCAGAACAAATACAAAACATCTTGACGGTCAGCATACCTGTTTCGGGAAGGTCATTGAAGGCCTTGATGTCATTGGGAAAATCCATCAGGGTGATAAAATAGAAAAAATAACAATAAACGAAGATTAATATGGCTTTCGAAATCACCGGGAAAATAATTGAGGTTCTGCCGGTAAATCAAGTAAGCGATAAATTCAGGAAGCGGGAATTTGTCATTGAGAAAAAGGATACAGGCGGTTCAGCTGTTTTTATCGACTACATTAAATTCCAGCTGGTTCAGGATAAATGTGATCTCATAAATGAATCGTTTGTTAACGAAGAAGTCAGGATCTGGTTTAACCTGAAAGGGAATAAATGGGAACGCGACGGAAAGATCAACTATTTTACAAACCTCGATGCCTGGAAGATAGAAAAAGTAACAGAATCAGGCAGGAATCAGAGCGCTCAGCAGCAAAATCCTCTTGAAGATGGTCCCCCTGAGATCGATGAGCTAAGTGATCTTCCATTCTGAAGAAAATACCACCCCCGACCCCCCAAGGGGGGCTTTAAATATCATGAAATCAGCAAGTCCCCCCTGGGGGATTTAGGGGTAAAAATATATAAGAGGCTTTTTTTATAGCCTCTTTTATTTTTTTCAATTATCTTAGTGAATAACCAAAAGTTTACTGCATTTTCAGCAAACAGCTGATTTAATGGTATATAATTTTAAATTATTTCTGATTATGAGATATTTTCTGACATTAATAATGTTGGCCTTTTTTCTGAATGGGAGTTCGCAGGTTGTAACCGAAAAGGCCGTTGATAAGGACTTGCAGCGGATTCAGTTGCCTTACAACAGGTTTATCCAGCCGGCAGGACATCAGATCTTATTTGGGGATGCATCTCTCGAAAACCATGCTCTTGATGCAGCCCTTTCTCCCGACGGAAAATGGCTTGCAGTACAAGAGAGAACCAGCATAGTCTTTATAAGCACTTCTGCCGATACTGTCAAATTTATTCTGAGAAACAGCTCTCACCCTGATCTCCGGGGCGGAAGCAACACCTATTCAGGAATTACCTGGCACATCAGCAATGGCTTACCGGAAGTATACTGGAGCGTCATAGGAACAGATGACAGGTCTTTTGTTGCATCTGCGAAATGGGTCGGAACAAAAGCAGAATTCGGGCATTTCTTCGAATACAAAGCGGTCCCTCCCGCTGACATGGCATTGCCTAACGAGTTGCTGATAAGGAAAGAAGGAGGACGCGAATATCTTTATGTTGTTCTTAATGGAAACAATAAAGTAATAAAACAGGATTTAATAACTGGAGAAACAATCTGGATTGCAGATCCGGGAGTCGCACCTTACGGACTTACGATGGCTGCCGGAAAGCTGTATGTTACAAACTGGGCAGGAAGAGAACCATTGCCTTCCGATCAGGACGTTGCAGGTATTCCATGGGGCAGGGCCAAGGTTAACAATAAGACAGGCGGCGGAACACGCGAAGGAAGCGTGGTTATAATTGATCCGGCGACAGGAACGAAAATAAAAGAGCTTATCGTCGGATTACATCCGAATGAAATAATAAGCGAAAAAAAGGGAAGGTACGTTTATGTGACAAACTCAAACAGCGATAATGTAAGTGTAATAAATACACTAATAGATGAGATTACTGAAACCATAAGTGTCAGACTGCAACCCGAGATCAACCCGTTTTTTGGTGACTCACCCAACGGTTTATGCCTATCGGGTGATGAAACAACACTATATGTAGCAAATGGAATGGATAATGCCCTGGCTGTTATAAAATTATCTAAAAGAGCTGCCAGGAAGGGAAAAGGAAATGCCAGCATAGTCACAGGTTTTATACCGACCGGTGCTTACCCTTCAGGTATATGCCAGATGCCTTCAGGGAAACTTTATGTTACAAATCTGGAAGCCGTTAGTGCAAGATTAGCCTCAAATTATTCGCCTTCAAAAAACCTGATCTACAATTCTCATAATATGGTCGCTTCAGTATCGGCAATCCCTTTGCCCGATTTAATACAATTAAAAGCGTATACCGATACTGTGATTGCTGTTAATGACCTTTCGAGGGCAACTCTAGTAAGAGAGTCACCAAGGCCGGGAATCAAACCTGAAACTGTTCCGGCCAGGATCGGTGAACCATCAGTTTTTAAACACGTTGTTTATATTATTAAAGAAAACAGAACTTACGATCAGATCCTCGGTGATATGAAGCAGGGCAAAGGCGATCCCTCAATTTGTACCTATGGTGCATTTATAACGCCAAACACACATAAGCTGAGTGAGGAGTTCATGCTTCTGGATAATTTTCATGTGTCAGGTAAATGTTCAGCCGAGGGACATATGTGGACTGATGCCTCTATTGTTACAGACTATATAGAAAAAAACATGCGCGCCTGGTTCAGAAGCTATACTCATGTACTTTACGATGCCATGGCATATGCACCAACAGGGTTCCTCTGGGACAATGCACTGAACAAGGGTAAATCTGTAAGGATCTACGGTGAAGCCTCCGAACCGGTCCTTGATAACAAACTGAAATGGGCCGATATATATGAAAAATTCAAAAAAGGTGAAAAAGTTGATTTCGTCAACACTACAACACTTGAACCTGTGAAAGCTATCCTTTCGCAAACATATCCCTCATACGGCAATCATGAATTCACCGACAGCATGAGAGCAGCAGTCCTGATCAGGGAATTGCATGAATTCGAGGCAATGGAGGGTGACAGGCTTCCTGAACTTATGATTGTTGCCCTTCCTAATGACCACACCGCAGGAATAAGGCCGGGTTATCCGACTCCAAGGGCTATGGTAGCGGATAATGATGCAGCTCTCGGTAAGATTGTGGAGGCCTTCAGTAAAAGCCGCTTCTGGGAAAACACTGTAATTTTTGTTGTAGAGGACGACTCCCAGGGAGGATGGGATCATGTATCAGCATACCGTACGGTTGCCCTTGTCATAAGCCCGTATTCGAGACTGAAAAAAACTGTCAGCACCTATTATACCCAGCCATCGATGATCAGGACAATAGAACAGATCCTAGGATTGCCCCCGATGAATATTCAGGATGCAATCGCAAATCCGATGACGGAATGCTTTACTTCAGTTCCTGACTTAACTCCCTATACGGCACTGAAGTCAAATATCCCTCTGAATCAGATGAACCCGCAGATCATTTCTCTGAGGGGCAAAGCCCTGCATTACGCAAAGAAAAGCATGCTTCCTGAATTTGACGGGGTCGATTCAGGCAATGATGATCTGCTGAACAGAATCTTGTGGTTTGCCGAGAAAGGGAATATACCATATCCTTCAAAATTTGCCGGAAAGACCGGAAAAGAGGAGAGCACAGAGGAATTTGATGATTAAATCAGTGCCAGATACTGCCTTCCTATGATTAATCCATTANTGCAGGAGTGGGAAACCCCNTACGNGACACCACCGTTTCACCTGATTAAAACCGTACATTTCAAACCGGCAATAGTTGAGGCAATCAGATTGGCTGCNNTGGAGATTGACCAGATTGCCGAAAATCCTGATTTGCCAACATTTGAGAACAGTGTTGCCGGGCTCGACCGCAGTGGAGAAAAGCTTAGCCGGATCGCAGCAATTCTTTTTAATCTTAACAGCGCCGAAACTTCACCCAGGCTTCAGGCAGCCGCACAGGAGATATCTCCTTTGCTTACCCGGTTTTCCAATGATGTAACCCTGAACGAAAAGCTCTTCTCAAGGATCAGGTCAGTATTCGATAAAATGGATGATTCAGGTCTGAGCAGGGAACAAAAGATGCTGGTCGAGAAAAAGTACAGGGAGTTTGTGCTTGGAGGTGCAGGGCTCAATGATAAGGATAAAGTGCGATTCCGGGAGATTTCTGAAGAGCTTTCGAAGCTGACCCTCAGGTTCGAGGAGAATGTTCTTGATGAAACCAATTCATTTGAGCTGCAAATTACGGATCAGGATGACCTTAGTGGATTACCTGAAAGCATTATCGAGATGGCTTCACTTGAGGCAGCAAGGCGAAAGAAAGAAGGATGGATCTTCACACTTAATTACCCCAGCTATGTTCCTTTTATGCAATATTCAGATAAAAGGAACCTGCGCGAAAAGATGCTGAAGGCCTATAGCTCGAGGGCGCTCCATAAAAACAAAAAAGACAACCGGCACCTGGTTTCAAAGATTGTGAATCTCCGGCTTGAAATAGCAAATATTCTTGGTTTCAGCAATTATGCCGAAATGGTTCTCCGCGACCGCATGGCAGAAAATCCTGAAAAGGTTGAATCATTTCTCCTCGATCTGCATTCTGCTTCTCATGGTGCGGCAATACGTGATTTTGAAAACTTAAAGATTTTTGCCTTCAGGGATCGGATTCAAAGAAAGGATGGAAAGATGGGATTGGGCATATTATTCAGAAAAGCTCAGGAGAGAAAAATATAATATTGATGATGAAATACTTAAGCCATATTTTTCACTCGAAAAGGTGCAGGAAGCCATTTTCGGTCTTGCTTCACGTCTTTACGGTTTAAGGTTTAAAAGAAATGAAACTATTCCTGCATATCACAGGGAGGTGGTGGCATTTGAGGTCTTTGAGAGAGATAATTCACCGGNTGCAATCCTGTATCTCGATTTTCATCCACGTAAAGGAAAAAACGGTGGGGCATGGATGACAGCTTACAGGGAGCAGAGTATTGACGACGGTAAAAGAATCATTCCATTGATATCGATTGTATCCAACTTTTCCAGACCAGCAAAAACCCATCCATCTCTTCTTACATTTAATGAGCTGACAACTTTTCTTCACGAATTCGGTCATGCACTTCACGGGATGCTTTCAAAATGTACCTATGAAAGTCTTTCCGGAACAAATGTTGCACGCGATTTTGTTGAACTTCCATCTCAGTTTATGGAAAACTGGGCATTTGAGAAGGATTGGCTTGATTCATGGGCGGTTCACTACCTTACCGGAAGTAAAATTCCCGATGAACTGATAAGAAATATAAGGGAAGCTTCAACCTTTAATGAAGGTTATGCATGCAACAGGCAGAATGGATTTTCGTTTCTCGATATGGCATGGCATACAATCACTGAGCCATTCTGCGGTGATATTAGTGATTTTGAGGCAAAAGCCATGATGAAAACCGAACTGTTTCCATTTAATAAATCGCTTAACATGAGCTGCTCTTTTACCCATCTTTTCGGAGGAGGTTACGCTGCAGGATACTATGGTTACAAGTGGGCTGAGGTCCTTGATGCCGATGCATTCAGTTTCTTCAGGGAATCAGGAGTTTTTAATCCTGATGTGGCAGAATCGTTCAGAAAGAATATCCTCGAAAAGGGAGAGTCAGATAAGCCTATGAACTTATATGTTAATTTCAGAGGCAGGGAACCGTCGATGGATGCCTTCCTTGAAAGAAGCGGTTTTAAATAGAAATATTGTTTTTCCACCGCTAGCGCGGATCTGTGATCCGTGCTAAGTTCATAAATGGCACGGATTGTTAATCCGCGCCAGCAGAATATCACAGAGAAACAAAAACTAGTAGTATCTTTATTTAACATTCTTTACCAGAACAAAACAACTTATATTATTATTAATCAAATTCTTAAGTTCATAAATGATTCTTTTCTTTGAAAACAGTTCCGGGAATATAATCGCGGTCGGCACTACCACCTTGTTGTCAGAAAATGAGATCGAGAAACTGACATGGCTCTTTGGCGAAGCAACTCTTCTTCAGAAAAACATTATAGAGGGCAGGTTCATAGGTCCCCGACGCGAAATGATAACCCCGTGGAGCACAAATGCAGTTGAGATCACCCAGAATATGGGGATCAATAGTATAGTAAGGATAGAAGAGTTTTTCAAGGTAAGATCAGGTGATCCTGAATATGATCCAATGCTGCAGGCAATTTACAATGATCCTGATCAGAAGATCTTTACAATTGATCACAAGCCTGAAAATGTCATTTATGTTGAGGACATCAGGTACTACAGTGATAAGGAAGGACTTGCGCTTAATGATGACGAGATAAAATACCTTGATGATCTTGCACTCTCCATCAAACGTCCGCTGACCGACAGCGAGGTCTTTGGATTTTCCCAGGTAAATTCAGAGCATTGCCGTCATAAGATCTTCAACGGGATATTCATTATCGACAGCGAAGAAAAAGATTCGACCCTATTCCAGCTTATAAAGAATACAACTCATTTCAACCGCAATAAAGTTGTCTCGGCATACAAGGATAATTGCGCTTTTCTTCAAGGTCCGGTTGCAGAGCAATTTGCTCCGGTCTCCCAGAATAAGCCTGACTATTTTGAAGTAAAGAATTATGAATCGGTTCTGTCAATAAAAGCTGAAACCCATAATTTCCCAACGACCGTCGAACCTTTCAATGGAGCTTCAACGGGCACTGGAGGAGAGATCCGCGACAGGATTGCAGGTGGGAAAGGTGCTTTCCCTATTGCCGGAACTGCAGTTTATATGACCTCATACCCAAGGACCGACGGTGCCAGATCGTGGGAAAAAGCAACTCAGGAGAGACCCTGGCTATACAGGACCCCGGCGGATATACTGATTAAAGCATCCAACGGGGCAAGCGATTTCGGTAATAAATTCGGACAGCCACTAATTTGCGGATCTGTACTCACATTTGAACATTTCGAAAACCTCAGGAAATACGGTTATGACAAGGTGATAATGCTTGCCGGAGGAATTGGGACCGGTAAAAAGAAAGACTGTGAAAAAGACACTCCTGAGAAAGGAGATCTTGTTGTTCTTCTCGGCGGTGACAATTACAGGATCGGAATGGGCGGAGGAGCTGTCTCTTCTGTCGATACAGGCCTCTACGACAGTTCTATTGAGCTTAATGCAGTGCAGAGGGCAAATCCGGAAATGCAGAAAAGAGTATATAATGCCATACGTGCATTGAGCGAATCGGATAATAACCCTGTAGTTTCAATTCATGATCATGGTGCTGGCGGACATCTTAATTGTCTTTCAGAGCTTGTTGAAGCAACTGGCGGAAGAATAGATCTGAGCAAATTGCCTGTCGGTGACCCTACCCTGTCTGCGAAAGAACTTATTGGCAATGAATCGCAGGAGCGGATGGGCCTCGTCCTTAAAACAGGTGACATCGAATCGCTTGAACAGATAGCCGAAAGGGAAAGAGCACCAATCTATATAATTGGAGAGATCACCGGTGATCATCAGTTTACATTTGAGAACAGCATTACCGGCGAAAAACCAATAGATATAACCCTCGAATCATTGTTCGGTAATCCTCCCAGGACTATAATGGCTGACACTTCAATAGTTTCCAGGTACGGAAACCCTGAATACTCCCAGGATAAGATTCATGAATATGTCGAAAAAGTACTACAGCTTGAGGAAGTAGCCTGTAAAGACTGGCTTACGAACAAGGTCGACAGGTCAGTAACAGGACGGCTTGCTAAACAGCAGTGTGCAGGCCCGCTTCAGCTGCCACTGAATAATCTTGGGGCAATAACCCTGGATTACAGGGGCAGATACGGTATGGCAACATCGATAGGACATGCTCCTGCAGCCGGACTGGTTGATCCTGCAGCCGGTTCAATTCTTTCAATTGCNGAAGCTCTTACAAATATTATATGGGCACCACTGACCGATAAACTCAAAAGTGTTTCACTTTCGGCAAACTGGATGTGGCCCTGCAAGAATCCTGGTGAAGATGCAAGACTCTATTCTGCCGTGAGGGCCGCAAGTAAATTTACAATTGAACTGGGTATTAATATTCCAACAGGAAAAGACAGCCTCTCAATGACTCAGAAATACAGCGATCAGGTTGTCATTTCGCCTGGTACTGTAATTATCTCCGCTGCCGGGGAAGTAAGTAATATCAGAAAAATAGTTGAACCGGTCATGGTCAGCGATCCCTATACAAGCCTTATCTATATTGATATGAGCAGGGATATTTTCAGAACCGGAGGAAGCGCTTTTAACCAGATACTTAACAAACTCGGGGATGAGGTTCCTTCAGTAACTGATCCCTCATACTTTGCTGAAGTATTTAACACTGTCCAGGACCTGATCGAAAGAGGCAAAATACTTTCCGGTCATGATATTTCAGCCGGCGGAATGATCACAACACTTCTTGAGATGTGTTTTTCAAATACCGATGGTGGAGCAGCTGTCGACCTTACAGCTTTAGGTGAACCAGATACAGTCAGAATACTATTAAGTCAGAATCCAGGAATAATAATTCAGGTAAAAGATGTTGATGAGATATCTGAAGTACTTCTCGAGCACGGGATATCTTATTATGCCTTCGGTCATCCTGTAACAGAAAGGACGATTAAGATCACAAATAATAATGTCACTCTCAACTTTGAAATTGATCGCCTCAGAGACCTCTGGTTTCATACATCTTACCTTCTCGACCGCAGGCAGAGCTTACCCGATCTGGCCAGGGAAAGGTATCTGAATTATAAAAATCACGATCTGCATTATGAAACCGGAAATTTCCAGGGGACTTTCAAATCGCTTGGGATTTCCCCCGACCGGAGGAAGAAATGGGGTACCAGGGCAGCTATAATCAGGGAAAAAGGTGTTAATGGCGACAGGGAGATGGCATATGCACTATGGCTTGCCGGCTTCGATGTGAAAGATGTTCATATGACAGATCTGATAAGCGGGAGAGAAAACCTTGAAGAGATCAATATGATAGTGTTTGTGGGTGGTTTTTCAAATTCTGATGTTCTTGGATCAGCTAAAGGCTGGGCGGGAGCTTTCAGATATAACGAAAAAGCCAGAAAGTCTCTTGAAAACTTCTATCTGCGTAGGGATACCCTTTCTCTGGGAGTCTGCAATGGTTGCCAGCTTATGGCCGAACTGGAGCTGATTTATCCCGGACATAATAAGAAGGTCAGGCTGTTACATAATAAATCGAATAAATTTGAATCAGGGTTTATCGGAGTAAAAATTCCATCAAATAATTCGGTGATGTTTGAAAATATGTCAGGAATGGAGCTTGGAATCTGGGTTGCACATGGTGAAGGACAGTTCAGTCTGCCATACACCGAAGAGAAATACAATATCGTTCTCAGATACAGCAAAAGCACATACCCTGCAAATCCGAACGGGTCAGATTACGATATTGCAGGCTTATGTTCGGACGATGGCCGGCACCTTGTAATGATGCCTCACCTGGAAAGAGCATACTTTCCATGGCAGTGCGGATTTTATCCTTCAGGAAAAAGAAATGATGAAGTAACACCCTGGATCAAGGCCTTTGTTAATGCAAGGCAATGGATCGAGGAGAAAGTCAGCGCGTCATTGGAGTAAGGATCACCGACATAAGCTTGGTATCATTGAGCCCCGAAGGAATACGGTTCATGGCTTCCTTTGTAAGGACTTTCTCACTTATCACCTGGATGCTGTATTCACCAGGTTCTGAGATGTAGAACGATCCTGCATAGGAATCTGCCCTGAAATAAGGGTATGATACATCATCTGAATTAAGTACAACTTTATCAATTTCAGGATTAACCTCAATGAGCTTATCAAGCAGGCTTATCTTGACAGAATTGATATAGCTGAGACTTGTAGTATCCTTTGTTGCGCTTGAAAGCCATACTTTATACGTACCAGGCTTTGAAACAACAACATTCCATTCGGCAGTATTGATGGAAGGATTTACATCATCATTGTAACATGTTGCGCTTTCTACTTTAAGTGAAATAGTTCCGTCAGCTTTCTGCAAAACAGCATTTTCAGATACATTTTCTGAACCGGATTTCTTCCCGCACGATGACACTAAAAGTAAAACCAGACTTAGAAGTGTAAAGATTTTTCTGCTCATATAAATGGTATTATAACTAACAACTTTTTTTATAACGTACAATTAACATTTTCAGTATCCAATAATTGTGCGAAAAAACAAAAAAAATACCAAACTTCTATCTGAATGCATATAAGTTATTAACAATATGAAAATTGTTTTGTTTCCGGAACTGCGAAAAAATTTTCTGATTCAACTTTTTTCTACTCCGACAGATTCCCTGACAGTCTTTTTAAACCGGTAAGTATTTTTTTTTAAGACAGCAGGAGTCACAATTGATTCTGCTACTATTTCCGAAAGATCAATCACTTTGTATTTTGTGACAGGGGCAAGCGTTTTTTTACAGAGAGGACAGGCAGTTATCAGAAAATCGGGATTTTTTCTTGTAAGTTCAGCGGCAGTGCAAGAAGCTATTTTACGCTTATTTTCCTGACTAAGCATTAAATTCCCCAGACTGCCACCGCAGCAAAGTGAATTCTCATTATCAAAATCTGTGGTTTCAAGATTTGCAACATGCCTGAGAACCTCTCTCGGCTCATCATAAACTCCTGAACTCCTTCCAAGTTCACAGGGTGTATGGTAAGTTACTCTCTTATGAAGGAAATTCATTTTAACCGACCCGTCATCAATTATATTCTTAATAAACTGGGAATGATGAAGCACTTCGACATCGAGATAATAGCTCTCTTTAAACACTTTGTAACAGATGGGGCAGGATGTCACAAGGGTATGAGCACCTGACTTCCAGATTATCTGGGAATTATAGTTGATCAGTTCCCTGGCCTCCTTATCCTGGCCTGCAAGCATTAATGGTCTTCCGCAACAGGCACCGCCTTTTTCATCAATGAATGACCAGCTTAATCCCGAAGCATTCAGAATACTTGTCATAGCAATCTTTATTGAAGGGGTCAGGTGGGTCATGCAACCTGCGAAGTAAAGTATATCAGCCTTTCCAGGGTTGCTCTCAGGAAGAAAATCAAAGGAGTTCCTTATGTTCTGCTTTTTGACAGGTAAATGCTGCTTCTCCCGGAAATAACCTTTCCATGTATTTGTGTAACTTATTTCAGAATCTCCGGTCCGCCGTTGTATCATTCTGATCGGAGATAGCTCAATCCCCACCGGACATATCTGATCACATCTCCCGCACATAAGGCAGTTTTGTGCAATATCAAAGGTTTCGGTATTATTCCTTATTGCTTTTGTGAGATACGCTGCCTGCATATTATTTATTCCGGCTGAAAAATTCATCTGGCAGGTGTCAATGCATAATCCGCAGGAAGAACATGAGTGAACCTCAACCTCTGAAAATGATCCGGCTTTATCACCTGTTCTTATTCCTGAATTTCTCATGAAGATAAGGAACAGCTCAGTTGGAATATGAAGATACCTTGTAAGTGGAAGAAGCACAAAGAAAGTTCCCAGCGACAGTGAATAGAGCCACCAGAAAGGATAAGCCATCTGACTTGCAGGCAGGAATGAAGCAAGCCACGATCCCAGTGTTCCTGTAAGGAAGCTGCCTGTTCCATAAGCACCGCTTGTCAGACTTTCGGCAATCAGCCTGCTTGGGAAAATCAGCCAGAGAGATGTGAGTGCAATTTTATCAAGTGTCTTGAGCTTCGTTGTCTTTTTCATTCCTACTGCCTTTGAGGAGAACCTCTTTATTATTGCCAGGACAAGACCTGAAAGAATAAAGGCAAGTATAAGATCCATAAGGAATGAGTACCCGGCTTCAAAAGGTGTTTTCCCATGATCGGGGTTGAAGAACTTAAAGAAAATAGCCTTGTAGGGTGCATTCAGGTGTTTCTCACCGAAAATATCGGCTTCAATTGTACCGAACAAAATCAGTAAGAACCAGCCAAAGGCAAGACTCATGTGCATATACCCAAGCCTCAGATTTGATTTCAGGATTTTCCTGTGGATAAGACTTTCTAAGAATATTTCTTTAAGGCTCTGGCCAAAGGCTTTTCCGAAAAAACCCCTTTGCAATCTGAGCTTGTCGGGCCTCGAAAGTTCTCTGAACCAGATTATACTTCTGGTTACTGCATAAATAAGTATGAAGTAAAGCCCGAGATCAAATGGTATCACAAACGGGTCAAACTGCATAGTTATCAAATTTTTGAAAAGCCTGTTTCGCCACAAACACTACATTCCTGGTATTGACTCCCCTTGGACAAACAAGTGAACATTTTCCACAAAGCATGCATTTTTTTATTTTTTTTCTGACCTGATCATTTTCACCGCGTTTAAGTAGTACATTTATTTCCCTGAGACTGAATCCTGTGAAATTACCTGTTGTACAAGTTGCTGAACAACATCCACACTCGATACATGCTTTAAAGCTTGGCTCTCTCTCCATAATAAAATCAACGATCGAGTGATCGTTCCTATCATAGTCAATAACCCGTGCTTTTGTAAGAGTGAAACCAAACTTTTCCATATTACTTTCTGTCACTGTTCATGTAATTGATGATATCAGAAACGGCACTTCGGGCATGAGATATCGTTTCAGTAATATTCATTGGGGCTGTGCAGGTCCCTGCATAGAATAATCCTTTCAAATTACTTTTGTTGCTCCCGAAATGATTATCGGAAGCGGCAAAAAATCTGTTTTCACCAATTTCCAGTTTCCCTGCTTCCGCAAGCTTTAATCCTTCGGCGGACATTTCCATTCCTGCCATAAGTACGAGCAAATCGAGCTCCATTTTTAAGGGCCTCCCTGCCAGGGTGTCTTCAGCTTTTATGACCAGCCTCTTGCTGAAATTTACTCCTACCTCTGAAACTTTTCCCCTGATAAAAGTAATGCCATACTTCTCCTGGGCTTCCCTGTATAGCTCTTCATATAATGCTCCTCCCATCCGCATATCCATATAGAAGCAAAATACTTTGCATTTGTTCAGAGCCTCCTTCAGTTCAATGGCTTGTTTAACCGCGGTAACACAGCAAAGTTTTGAACAATAGAGGTTACCAACCTTTTCATCCCTTGATCCCACACAATGAACAATGCCAATTTTTTCTGGCTTTTCGCCATTCTTCATCATTATCTCACCACTGTGGAACATTTCCTCGAGGTCCGATGATGTAATCACATTGTCATAAATTCCATAGCCGTATTCCTCTTTCCGTTCGCTTCGGAACAGATCAAATCCTGTGGTAAGAAGAACCGCATCAGCCTTAACTACATCACCACTTCTTGTATTAATAATAAAATCATTGCCTCTTTTTTGGAATCCCTCTACACCTTCTCCTGTAAGAAGCCTTATATTATTATGGATAATCTGATTTTTCAGATAACTAAGGACTTCATCACCCGGACGCCGGTCGGGGAAAAGATGATGCCATTCTCTTAAATGGCCTCCCAAATATTTTTCCTTCTCGATAAGTGTGACTGATAATCCAGCCTTAGCAAGTTGTCCCGCTGCTTCCATACCCGCGGTACCGCCACCAACAACTACAACACTTCCTGTCATATCAGGCATTAATCAGGTTTTCAGGTACAGGCATCTGTCTGCCATCTTTGGTTTTGAATTTATCTTCCCGGCTAAAATCAACTCCCATTCTTCTAAGCAATGGTTCCGACTGAACCATATGGAACTGAAGACCGAGATCCCATGGGTTATAGCCCATTACAAGACCAGCAAGTTCCTCATAAGTCAGAACCGGGATCGAATCCCCGTTTGTCCCGTATGCAGTACCCTCCATCTCCTTTATAGTGTATTGCCACTTATCCATAAACATATTGCATCCAGGACAATTTGTTAGAACAAGATCAGGTTTGTATGGCATCATTGATGAAAATTTCTTTGCAGTATTCGATATTGAATATCCCCGGTTTGCCTGAACAAGATATTGCCTGAACCCGAACCCGCAGCAATGCCTTCTTTCGGGATAATCAATAACTTCACCACCCCAGGCTTCAGCCATTCCGCTCAAAACATGCGGAAATTCTGCCCCTCCGACCCCAAATTTCGGAAACATCTTAGCATAATGACATCCGATATGCTCCACAACCTTTAACGGTTCCCCGGTCTTCTTGTCAATAAGGAGATTCTTTGCCTTTGCTGCTATCTCATTTCTGAATTTATAAATTATGTCACTTGTGTGAGCCATATTTTCAGGGATATCGAACTCCCTTCCTGTAGCTTTGAAAAGATACTCCCTTGTTTTTGCAAGTTCATCAGGAAAGTGCTTCCATGTCTCGAGGATCTCTGTATAGATTCCGAATGATGTGACACATGAAATTGCAATATTCTTATATCCTGACTCCTTCATAAGTGCAAAATGACGAGCTACTATTGTCATAATGGTTGATAACGGGACAATATCTCCATGATATCCTATTCCCGTGCATGTTGTATGAGAAGGATTTTCATACACATCTTTTCCAAGAACATTTCTCATGAAATCAAGGAAAAATTGCTCTGATCCGGGGTAAAAACTTTGCCTTATGCAAGACCTGACATAAAAGAAATGGTCATTAGCAATCTCTTTCTGATATTCTGACCAGATCTTCTTCTTTCCTTCATTTTCCATAGCCATTCTTTACTTCATGTAGTATGTTTTCCGCTATTTGCAGTATAGACGTCGATGAAATATTCATTATCAATACCTTCATCACTGAATTGAAGTCCCATATCTGCTGCCTTTTTCTTTGAATGCTCTTCGATTTTGTTAAAAAAGTCTGTTCCGCCGGTGACCTCAAATATTTTTTTAAGCTCTTCTTTGGCATCCTCCGGAATCTTTCGTAAAGGTCCGGCTCCAAGTTCATTTATCTGACCTCCAAGCCGCTCATAAACATCTTGAGTATTATCAAGAATATAATTCCAAATCGGTCCCTGCTCAATATGCATCTCAGGTTTCACTGCATATGTTGCAACACAATACCCGTATTTGAAGATATTTTCTCCGACTGTTCTTTTTATTGCAAATTGTTGTCTTCCTTTCTCCGATTCCGTAAAGAATCCAAGCTTCTGGGAAAGGGTTCTTAAAGCCATAATTACAAGGGCTGGAGTATTTCCTCTTGGACACCTTGTCTTGCACGACATGCACTCACCGCAGTACCAGATCGTTTCAGACTTAAGAAGTTTCTCAATTTCAATATTATCTGCAGTTTGCACGGCGTCGACTACTTTCCTTGGATCATAATCATAGAATTCGGCAGCAGGACAAATGGCTGTACATACACCGCAATTCATACATGCATTCAGCCCCTCTTCAAACCTGATATCCTGCTTCAGCAATTCATAGTAGTTTTCCATCAAAAAATAATGTTTACTATATCAGGGTATGTTAATTAATTAACACAAAAGTACCGGTTCAAATTCAGCCATATAAGAGGCTTAAAACCTATTTTATATTAGTATAAATACTACCTCAACGGCGTAACGGTCTGACGGCATGACGGCGTAACGGCGTAACGGTGAAAACATTTATGGGGTATTGGGTGTATGGAAGGCAGAGGAAATGATGCGGGGGGCAGGGGGCGAAGGGCAAAAGGCAAACAATCATTCGGATTCTATCCGTGTAGATCCGTGTAAATCCGTGTAAATCCGTGGTTAAAAAGAAATTTTATTAAGATCAGAAACCATCATCTTCTTTTAGTATTTTTGAATTATGAAACTTATTGCTGAAAGCGGAGGCACCAAAACTCAGTGGTGTGCGGTGTCTGGATCGGAACAGACTGAAATAATCTCAACAATCGGACTAAACCCGAACTTTGTTTCAGAAGAAACGATCAGGGATGTTCTTTCCTCCGAAGTTATGCCGGC
>JGI20214J51650_10000029_pt1 | contig 85778 bp, 67 predicted proteins | sample WetSurMetagenome_FD_51650 | JGI IMG/M metagenome (IMG submission 51650)
CGAGATATTGACTGACATTTAGACTATGTTGTGTACTATTTATCACAACAGAAACCTTCGAAGTAGCAGATATTGATTCACCACCGAGATGTTCTAGAACAATAGTATTTCCCTGTATCGTTCCAACAATATCCACTCGAGGTGCAGATGAATGAAACGGAAAGGACATCACCACAATATACACAATAGCGAAAAGTGCTACCGCCATACTGAGCATGAGGACCGCTCCAAGGACATCTGAAACCGCCTCATCTTTTTTTTTCCCTTCTCTTTTCAAATCCATCACGCTATCTTCAAAATAAAAATTTAAACACAAAAAGCGAAATAATGCCAAGAACAAAGCTATACCGAAGTCCGGAAGAAAGCTTCCCATCCATCATAAATCCCGCTATGAGTCCTGCGCCAAGACCTTGAACAAACGTAAACGAAGACAACGCATACTCTAATGCCTTAGGATTCATATTGCTAATCATCATACCAATCATTTTTACCGTATTTTTTTGGTTTGAGAAAAATGACTTAAACAACGTTAAATTAAGGATCATTATTATTCCTAGGAACACAAAAAAACTCACCAGGATGACAGCGGTGTACGTCGACATCTCTGATTTTCTCTGATCTTCGATATTATTAATTTGATTGATTTCTTTAGCTGCTGCCATAAAAACTTTTGATGTCATACCTCCCATTTTTAGCCCGGTATTTATCGAGACGATTATTCTTTTGACGATGGCTGATTTCATCCGGTATGCAAAATTATCAAAAACCTTTGTCACCGGTATATGCCACGAGAGTTCAGCTTTCATTTTTAGTATTTCCGGGGTTAATTTCCCATAGCGGCCTTTCGCAGCTATAGAAATTGCATCAAAGACCGTCATCCCAGCGGAGATACAGTTCCCCAGTTCAATTACAAAATCAGGTAGTCTTTTCTCGATTTCTCGCTGTTTTTGCGCTTGTTTATGAGAGTAGAACGTAAAGGGTCCTATGATAACCAGCACAGAGATGAAAAAAATATCAAAAAATAAATAGGTCGTAAAAATCATGTATTTATAATAACTCAATATAAAAATAACACTGTAAAAAGAAAGGAGAACAGCTGTGGAGAGAAGTAGGATTAAAACATATGGTTTGTTTTTTATGTAATACTCTTTCAGAGAAATTTTTTTTTTCTTCCCCTCTGGGTTTCGAATCTCCTCTATACTTGTTGATTTTATGAGGAAGTAATACCCACCATAGGCGACTGGCAGAACAATGAATGAAAAAATGTATAAGATTTGTACTGTGAAATTTGAGTCACCGTTCATAAACCCCATCACGGAAATAATGATGACGAGAAATATCGGAAATGCAATGAGCGTGGTGACAAATGTTTCTGCGAGAATGCCAAGGGTATCGAGACTTTTCTTTCGTGATAAAAATTCATCTGCCATGTACTGATCGACGATGTTGGAAAGGTAGATGTGAAGATCACTGCCTGATTGAAGAGCACCAATTATCCCTTGGAGGAACGATTTGAATTTTTTTGAAGGGGTTTTTTCGATGGCGTGTTTTAACGCAGTGATCGTATCAACACCCATGATGTCGAGTTCTTTGATGATTTTTTTTGCTTCGGTCTGTACTTCCCCGTAGACGTCGATTGCTGCGAATGAGCGGAAGATATCTGCAGGTGAGACGCCTGCAATCGCCATGGTGCTGATAAAGTTCACCGCATATGGTAGAAACCTGTCAATATTGGCTCCTCTTCTTTTAATGGCGGAATGTGGGATGAATAGACACACTCCCCATATGCCAAGTGGTATGCACAGCGGTAAAAGGACTGCGAGTAAAAGTGTAGTAAGAGATGGGAATAACACAAAAAGCAAGAGGGCAGTGACCGTAGTGATAATAAATCCTAGGATAAAGGTCATTAAAAACATCGAGGAGTATTCCTGATACATCATGTTGATGTTGGCTTGTTTTAAGGTAATGTTTTTTTCCTCGAACTTCTGTTTTGTTTTTATTGAAAAAAACCTGTCAAATATCCCTGAACAGTACTGTGAATATCTTGTNGATTTCATATAGAAGCTCCTTTTGCCTTTGCAAGAACGGCATCAGATTCTTCGCTATATTGTGCGACAATCTTCCCAACATCTCTAAAAGATCGTATGTTGTTTTTCCTCATCCATTCCAGTACAATGATCCTGTTTCTCAGCTCTGAAACAAGCTNTTCATCACTCCATCCTCTCTTGTTTTTAGTTCTATCAAGTAATATGCTTTTTGCTTCCCTTTTAAAGCGGTCCTCTGTCTCTGAAACCCATGAAAAAGGGGCAGTAAAAATTAGTTTATTGGTACTGGCATCCATTTTTATTATTTCGATGACATTGGTGATTCTTCGCGCAGGTTGACCATTTATCACCGTGGATTTTAAAAACACGACCAGATTAAGGGAGGTCAACAGTGCTTTTGGTAAGGATATCGGGGGGTTTTCCAGTCTTTGAACCAAGGTGTGAATATCACTTGCATGAATGGTTGAGTAAGAGATATGACCAGTTGCCATCGCCTGGAAAAGAGCATAGGCTTCCTGACCNCGTATCTCACCGACAATGACGACTTGGGGGCGCTGGCGCAGAGCTGCTCTTGTAAGATCAAACATATCAATATCTTTGCTTGTTTTATGTTCTACAGACTGCGAAAAACCAGTTCTTGTGGTCCCTGCGACCCAGTTCTCATGAGGGAGCATGACCTCTCGAGTGTCCTCAATGGAAAAAATCTTATATGCTGCTGGTAAAAAGAGTGCAAAGGCATTCAATGTCGATGTTTTTCCAGAGGCGGTCCCTCCGCAGAAGAGGATGGATGCGCCGTTTTCAATCGCGAGCCAGAAATACGCGGCCATCTCTAGGGACATCGTGCCAGAATTGATCAGATCGATGGGGGTAAAAGGATCGGTGCGGAATCTCCGAATGGTAAATGTCGAAAATGGTGTCACGGTTTTTGCAAGCATGACCGATAACCGGGACCCATCCGCAAGTTTCCCATCGACAATTGGCTCATAAATCGATATTTGTTTGCCGCAGATCTGAGCCAGTTTCACGGCAAAGGAATCCAGCTCATCAGGGTTTTCATAGACGATGTTGCTTCTAATCGATTCATGTGTTTTATGATAAATAAAGATAGGGATGTTGGGGCCGTCGCAGGAGATATCCTCAATCCCTTCATCATGCATCAAGATGTCGACTTTGCCGTATCCTATGAACTCTTGAAAAATATAGTAAAAAATTTTATCCTTTGATATCTCGTTTAGTTTAATATGGTTATCAATGATAATCTTTTCTAATGCTTCATTCAGCATGGTTATTTTTTCTGTTGTGCTGCTATTAAACGTATCAATGGTGGTGCGTAATTCAAACAGTGCAATGAGTCTGTTTTTTATCTTCTTTTCATTTTCATCCAGTAAAGGCTCATGTACCTCATAGATGTGGGTTCTTGTTTTTTCATCAAACTTAATGATTCGGCTTCCGAGACCCTTCCACCCAAAACCTGTTCGTTCCTCTTGCTCTCGGCTCTGTTGTATTGTTTCTTCAGTAGTCTGTTTTTCAGGGTGGTTTGTCTTTTGTTGGAGAGTTTTTTTGTTAGGATCTATTGTCTCTTCATATTTTTTTTCCAAGTGTGGTATTTGAATCGTTTCTGGTTCTTCCAAAGTNTTGTTTCCTTGTGGTGCTATTGAAAGATCAGATGATTTTTTCTGGACCATTTCATTGTCATTGTCCTCTATTAACCTGGTGTGAAACTCTTGATTTTCTGACTGATTTCTATCCGCATCGGTTGTTTTTATTTCAAAAATATTTTCTAAATGTTGCTCAAGAACAGACCTAATTTTTAAATCAGGATTACGAGCGACTGGACTATCTGGCAGGTCTTTTCCTATTTCAGTGGTTTTATCACGGAAAATTTCTGTTGACGGTGTGGATAAATCTAATCCCTGATTTTTTTTCCTTTTTTTTTTCAGAATTTCTTCTTTACGTAGTATTTTTATAATTTCAGGTTCGTTTTTCATTAAACCAACCTTAAAACAACTTCACCAGGCTCTGAACAATGGATGTCTTTTCCAAAACTAACTACAAACGTATAGTCCATTTGGTGCATCATCCGTCCTCTGTTTCTGTGATTTTCAGATATACGTTCTGTAATTTATAAACATTACGATTGTAATGTAAATTAAAAAGTAATGCTCAATGAGCATAATAACTAAAGAAATAATATAGATCTTAAGTAAAAGTCATCACATAATTTAATTCCTATTTTGATAATCTGTTATGCTCAATGGATTTGAAAAATAAAGCATACCTGCCATCGTCGCAAAGAAATATTTATATGTAATCAAACTATTCGTAATTATTATGTAATTGATTTGTAATGTGTATTGTGAGCTGGAACGATGGGATGCAAAAAAAACGTTTCAATCAAAAGTAGATTAACGAAAATGTTATCAATCATGATATTTGCGACAGCAAAACCATTACTTTCGTTGTTTAAAAAACAAGGCATTTTAAATTCTCGGTGAAGGGATGCAAAACGAAAAAATGTTAACCAAATTTTCCCAACAACACCAGAATACTGAACAAGAAGTAGATCAAATACTATTGGAAAAAGAATCCCCCATAAAACCGTCTGAACAAGTTCTTTTGGCTGCTAATACGTATNGTCCACCTACAAGCAATGTTTCCATAACNGGTATAAAAGACTTTGATGAACTTCTTGATGGTGGATTTACCAAGGGTTCAATTATTTTACTCGCTGGTTCATCAGGGAGTGGTAAAACTATTTTTTCTTTCCAGTGGCTCTTTGAAGGAATTAAGCACAACGAAAATGGAATTTACATAACGCTGACCGAGCCACTTTTTAAAACCTTAGAAAACCTTGAAAAATTGAGTTATTACAATAAAGATGCAGTAGAAAATGAAAAGCTGAGAATCATTGACCTGCGGGAGATCTANGGGAAAGAAGGTTTTGATCAGCGAAAAATTCTCGATTTTATTGGAGAAGAGGTCAAACGAACAAATGCGAAACGAGTATGCATTGATTCAATTACCGCGATTGCGTATCAGATCGATGACCGGGCTAAAATCAGAGCATTTATTTTTGCTTTAGGCACAACACTAGCAACACTCGGCTGTACAACTATTTTAATCAGTGAAATTGCTGAAATGAATAAATATTCTAAGTACGAAGTTGAGGAATTTATATCCGATGCTATTTTACGATTTGATCAGATTAAAGTAAAAGATGAACCACAAAGAATAATACAGATTATCAAAGTCAGAGGCAGAAATTTCAGATCAGATGACATCCAATTCAAAATTTCAAAAGATGGCATTAACGTTTTTCCTAAACTCAGAGTCCCTCTTGAACATTTTTCTTCAACAGACCGTATATCGATTGGAATTTCTGCATTGGACGAAATGTTAGGTGGTGGAATTTTTGTCGGTTCCTCCACTCTCATAACAGGTTCACCTGGTACGGGAAAATCTACGTTAGGTTTAAGTTTCATTGCCGATGGATTGAAAAACGGGGAGATCTGTCTGTATGCTGGATTCGAAGAAAGCAAGAAACAAGTGCTAAGAAACGCTAAAAACTTTGGATGGGATTTTGAACAGTACGAACGAGAAGGTCTTCTTATAATGCGATGCATTTATCCAAACGAAAAGCATCTTGAAGAGCATCTGGCAGAAATAAAACAAATAGTGGAAGGAAAAAAAATCAGACGATGCGTTGTCGATCCTTTATCTGCCATTTCAAATGCTTTCTCAGTAGAAGAATTTATGAGTTTTTCAAAACGATTGAACGGATATTTGAAAACTCGTGAGGTAACCCCATTATTTACATCAGCCACAACTTCGCTCATAAGCAATTCAAAAGATGTTGATTCAAATCTTTCCACAATATCAGATAATATTATCTTGTTACGATATGTTGAAATGCAAGGTAATGTACAATCTGTCATAAACGTTATCAAAATGAGGGGCAGTGAACATAGTAAAAATCTTCGATTATATGACATCACCGATAAAGGTATCGTTGTCGGTAAAAGTCTCGAAGGTTATGAGGGAGTAACCACCGGCGTGAGTAAAAAAATTGCTGAACTTGAGAAAGAAAGCAAGGAGCTTAAGGAAATCATAAAACAGAAAGAAACAGCGGAAAATGCCTTGCAGGAAAGCGAAGAGAAATTCCGTAGAATTAGTAGTGCAGCTCTTGATGCAATCATCATGATAGATTCGCAAGGATGTGTTTCATTTTGGAATGAATCTGCGAAAAGAATCTTTGGGTATTCAACTGAAGAGATATCTGGAAAGAACTTCCATACGATACTAGTTCCCAATCAGTACCTCGACGCATTTATGAAAGGGTTCATCCATTTCCAGAAGACTGGTGAAGGACCAGGACTGAATAAAACAATCGAGATGGANGGATTACGAAAAGATGGGACTAAATTTCCTCTGGATCTATCGGTGTCACCAGTTNAAATACGTGGTCAATTGCACGCGGTCGGAATCATTCGTGATATCACCGAACGCAAGCATGCAGAAGATATATTAAAGGAGAGCGAAGAACGTCATCGAGTTCTTTTTGATAGCTCCCGAGATGCTATGATGTTTCTTGAACCTCCATCCTGGAATTTCACAACCGGAAACCCGGCGACAGTAAAAATGTTTAAGGCGAGGAACGTAGAGGAATTCATTTCCTGTGGACCTGGGGATTTATCTCCCGAGTACCAACCAGATGGACGCACTTCTGCAGAGAAGGCTAAAGAGATGATTGAAACAGCTATGCGCGAAGGTTCCCACTTTTTCGAGTGGATACACAAGCGTTTAGATGGCACTAGTTTTTCAACGACCGTTCTGTTGAACAGAATGGAAATCAAAGGACGACGATTCTTACAAGCTACCGTCAGAGATATTACCGAACAAAAACAGGTTGAGACGGAACGTGAGAAAATGCTTCTGTGGCAACAAGGTGTTAACATACTTCAACAGTCTCTTCTTCTACCAGGAGCATTTGAAGACAAACTTAAAATGATAACCGATGAAGTCGTTCATCTCTTCGACGCTGATTTCTGCAGAATTTGGCTTGTCCAATCAGGAGATCTTTGTGACCAGGGATGCATCCATGCTGAAGTGCATGAAGGACCGCACGTCTGTCGTTACCGCGACCGGTGTCTGCATTTACTGGCAAGCTCTGGTCGCTACACCCATACTGATGGTAAAATCCACCATCGTGTCCCATTGGGCTGCTACAAGATCGGACGTATCGCGTCAGGAGAAGAACACAAATTTATCACAAATGATGTACAGAATGATTCACGTATTCACAACAACGAATGGGCGCGTGAACTNGGACTTGTATCGTTTGTAGGATATCAGATTCGTTTTTCCAACGAAGAACCGTTAGGTGTTCTAGCCCTTTTTTCAAAACATCCTATAATACCTGTTGAAGAAACCATGCTGGATGAAATCAGTAACACTGTCGCTCGTGTTATTCAACGCGACTTTGCAGAGCAGAGATTTAAAGAAAGTAAAGACCGATATCTCGCCCTTTATGACCGTTCAATGGATGCCATCTATATCCATGATTTTCAGGGTAACTTCATTGATGCAAACCCTGCAGCTCTCCACATGTTTGGTTACACAAAAGATGAAGTTGTAAAACTGAATTTTGCATCTTTAATCCTGAATGAAGATGAACTACGAAAAACATATGAAACTACTTCTGAACTTAAAAAAACCGGTTCTCAAAAAATGATCTCAGAATACAAACTACGAAGGAAAGATGGAGAGACTATTATTGTAGAGACGCAGGCTTCTGTTATTTACAAAGATAATAAACCATATCTTATTCAAGGCGTCGCACGAGAGATCACCGAGCGCAAGAAAATTGAGACAGCACTGCGGGAAAGGATGAAGGAGCAGACCTGTATCTACGCAGTGAACAGCGACATGAAAGAAAACCTGTCCGTGGATGAGCTTTGCCAGCGAACTATCGAGCACTTGAAGTCAGCCATGCAGTTCCCAGAGATCACCGTACCCGTTATTGAACTGGATGGTAGACGATTTACCTCCGAGATGTTCACCGAGGGGTTGTTGTACAGTCTCCATGCAGAGATTATTGTGAGGGGTGAAGCCCGTGGGCAGTTGTGGGTCTACTACGTCGAAGACAAGCTCTTCTGGATCCCTGAAGAGCAGAACATGCTCAACAGCATTGCAAAAGCCCTTGGTCTATGGCTTGAGCATAAGCAGGGGGAAGAAAAAATCAAACACCAAAACATTCAACTGGAAAAACTCAATCAAATAAAATCAGATTTTTTAGATGTTACTACACGCGAAATAAGATCTCCGTTGACGACAATAAAAGCGTATACGCAGATGTTGTCAAATCAACTCGTTGGTGAAATAACCGATGAGCAAAAAAAATATCTTGAGATAATGTTACGGAATGCAAATCGTCTTGACGACCTTGTGTCTGGTCTTTTAGATATTTCACATATCGAAGCAGGAGAAATGATTTTTGCTCCGAAAAAAACGATTGTTGGAACGATAGTGAACCAAGCAGTCGAAAAAATGCAACCATCTGTAAAAGTAAAAAACATAGCAATCAATGTTGAAATGGAGGATGAAATACCGGATTTAATCGTTGACCCAGAGAGGATAAAACAAGTTATTCTAAATATTCTTGAAAATGCAATAAAATTCTCGCCGGATAAATCTACGGTTATTCTGCGCGTAAAAAAACAAGAAACTGATATATTGTTCGAAATTCAAGACTCGGGAAAAGGTATATCAAAGGATAAACAGAAAAAAATTTTTAATGCGTTTTATCGATCTGATGAAGGCAAGAGTAGAGAATACTCCGGAGGTGGTATTGGGCTTGCGCTATCCCGTAGTATCGTCACCGTTCATGGTGGTAAGATGTGGGTGGAAAGCAAAGATGGTAAAGGAAGTATTTTTAGATTTACATTACCAATAAAACCAGTTGATAATATCCAAACAAAATTTAGAGACGTAGACTTATTTGGATTAAAACAAGATGAGAACACTGAAGAAATTAAATAAAAAATTTCTCAACGTGATATAATGTTAAAAGATGAAACAACAAAATCTATTGAACAAGCGATACAGATGGACAAACATGGCGCTATAATCATGATTGAGCTTCCGATAAATGCTTATTTTGAAGTGAATTCTTCTACGATTAAACTATTGATGAATCAAGGTTTTCAAGGAATATATATTAGCTTTCAGAGACCTTTTAAAAATGTTTCTTCCTTTTTCGAATCCGAGGGGATAGATGTAAATAACCTTTTATTTATCGATGCTGCTTCTGCGCTTTCTGGTAGGCAGCAAAATGTTGATGCTCGTTGTGTTCATATTTCGCAGGAACTGGATATTGATGAATTGGTAAAAGCTATCTATCAGTCTTTACCAAAATTAAAAACCCAAAAAAAGTTCATCTTTATTGATTCCTTAACTACAATGGCTCTGTATAAACCCTTATCAGAAATCATGAGATTTTCTGAGTTCTTAATGGAAACTGTACGGAAAGAAAACGAGGAAAAAGTTCTCCTCGTTTTTAATGTAGCAAAGGACCTTGTTCAAAAAAAATTCATCAGAAATGTAGCCTTTCATGTTGACCATGTCATAAGTGTTGAAGAAAATGAATGATATCGAAAAAATTTCTAAAGAACTGAACAATCTACCAAAAGGTTGGATTGTGATGCTAGAAACTTCTGCAGAGAAGATGTTAGAGGTTTCTTTGTCGACAATAAAATATTTATCCGCCGAAAAAAAATACATTGGAATTATCGTGCTGGCAAGCAGACCTCAAAAGAATTTAGTGCAACTCTATCAACAAAACAACATCGATATAAAAAAAATTCTCATTCTTGACTGTATCTCAAAAAGTCAGAGTATGAATCTTGAAGAGGCTGACAATGTTTTATATCTTGAATCAGTATCTGATCTGACAAATATTTCTATCGCAATAACAGAGAGTACACAGAGAATCCCGGGGGATAAATTTGTTTTTATTGACACTATTAATAGCATGCTTATTCATAACAAACCTGAGGTTTTTGCTCAGTTCATACACGGGATTTTGACTAAAATGAGGATTGATGAGGTCAATGGTCTGCTTGTCTCTCTGAAAGGTGAAGCAGACAAATATATCTATGCAGAAATTGCTCAACTATGTGATCGGATTGTGAAAATATAATGAATGGAAAAAAGCAATCATGGCATTGACTTTGATCGAGCCTCAACTCAAAGTGGAATATGATATGGAAAGAAAAGGTGATTATTAATTTTTTAATCTCCTTGGAATGATTGGACCATGTCTATAAAAAAGAAGATTTCTATTGCTGTAATGAGCTTTATTCTGCTCTCTTCCCTTATCGGTGTTTTTTCAGTGAACCGGGTGCAAGCTGTGGGCCTAACAATTTACGTTAATTGCAATGGTGGCGCAAATTATATTAAAATCCAAGATGCGATCGATCATACAGTGACTGGTGATACTGTCTTTGTGTACAGCGGCACGTATTATGCAAAGATAGAAATTGACAAAGCGATCAACTTATTTTGTAGCAAGAACCCACCGACGATTATCGACGGTGGTGGGAGTGGAAATGTTGTGGATATTTCTGTTGATGATGTCAACCTGAGTGGTTTTCGGATTCAACATGGTATCGACGGTATAAGAATACACAACGCAAGCAATGTGACAATCAAAGACAATACTATCAGAGACACGGCTTACGGGATTTTTATCGAAAGTTTGTCTCACAACAATACAATCTATCGGAACAATTTACTCCACAACACGCAAAACGCCTATGATCAAGGAAGTAACAGTTGGGATGATGGCGCCGTTTTTGGTGGAAACTACTGGAGTGATTATACAGGAAACAATGCAAACAGCGATGGATTTGGAGACACGCCTTACACGATATCTGGTGGGAGCAATAAGGACCGATATCCGATGATGAAGCCGTTTAACGAGTCACCGGTTGCTGGCTTTACGTTTGTGCCTTCCAAGCCAACGACTCTAGATGTTATTCGATTTACTGATACATCAACGGTCCTTGAAGGGAACATTGTAAAGTACACCTGGAATTTTGGCGATGGAACAGCATCAACGGGGCAGGGCCCAACTCACCGCTATATTGACAATGGAACATACATTGTGACCCTGAATGTCACGGATGAATATGGGGTGGCAAATATAACATCTCAGAAAATTATCGTTCTCAATGGAAGACCAGCCCCAAATTTTATCTTCTCTCCATTAAATCCTTCTGATCTACAGATCGTGACTTTTAAAGATACCTCGGTTGATTTGGATGGAAATATTGTCGTCTGGTTATGGGATTTCGGAGATGGATTTACTTCTCCATTGCAGAACCCGACACATAAGTTTAACGATAACGGAATCTACACGGTTAGATTAAATATCACCGATGATGACAGGGATGCGAGTACAAAATCTCAGCAGATATCTGTTTCAAATGTTGGACCAGCAGTCAGCTTTTCTTATTCATCGCCTAATATTCTTGTCGTCGTGAATGACACGATTCTCTTTATTGATACCTCAACCGACGGAGATGGAACCATTGTTTCATGGTTGTGGGATTTCGGAGATAAAACCTCTTCAGCTGAAAAAAATCCTCCTCATCAATACATGACCGGAGGAACTCGCACGGTTACCTTAAAAGTTACTGATAATGATGGTGCTTCAAGCACGGTATCAAAATATCTTACCGTTATTGTTGGTCCAGGNGAACCAAATGGTGCTGGAGAAAAGAACCCACTGTTCAATGTGGTCATTTTTGCCTTCTTGATAGTAATAGTTATTATAATTATTGTGATCATAAGAAAATGGAAATAAACCACTAAAGTTTCGGGTCTTTTTGTAATTGGTGTCCTCAAATAGATCGATAACTTGAAAAAGTATNCAGAAAATAAAGCGGTAAAAATTTTCCCCTTTTTTATAAAAAAAACCATAAGATTTAAATGTTAAAAAGAGATTCGTAATTTAATTGTAATTTTTTGGTAATGTGAAAAGAACGTAAAAAGGATGGAACGTGAAACGACGGATGCCTGATCAAAAAATTGACACGATTAACGAATCCAACGCTTACACAATGACTGTTTTTGTTAGACCTCAGCCTACGNGAATTTGGGAGAAAACTGCTGACAATACGACTCGACTGGATGATGTAACCTATTTAGAAGGTGTCCAAGATATTGACTGCTTTCGCATCAAAAATAGATGGAGTGTATTTTGTTCAGAGTCCATACTCTGGACAACGAACCTCTTTTTTGTAATTGAATCTCATATCTCTACTCCACAATTGGTAGATCGCATCCTCTCCCCTGGTGCAGCAGGAATATCGACCGACGGCGTTTTTTTTAAAATAACATCTCTTTGTAAGAAAAATGACCCAATGAAAACGATCATCCGAACAAGTCCATCTTGGATTTAGAGTGCCCTTGGGGAAAGTTATCTCCCACCCAATGGTACCTTCCTTTTTTTTCTCTCTTCAACGAATCGAATTATTGATGTCATTGGAGTAGAAATTGACATGAGAATTCTGATGACGTAGAGGTCTTAAATTTTTCATTTCGCCCTTATCGAACCATCTCCCCCGAGAGGCTGTTTTTCGTTTATATCATATATATTTAAATACTAACAAAAGATTTGTAATTCCAATGTAATGTTTATGTAATGTTACATCTAAACGGACTCGCTAGGAGGGTCTAGGTGAAGGATGATGCACTAATGCATATATTTGTTGATAGCTACATCACTGTTGCCGTACCGATAGGATTTTTTTATAAATATGCTNCGGAGCTGGCCAATGAATGATGAACCCGATATTGTCAAACAGTTAAAAGAAGAGGAAAAGCAAGGAAAACTTCTCTTTAGCGAACAAAGCAGTAGTGAAGAAATTGAACTGCAGGACACAATGCCAGAGGGTGCACTAGACGATAGCGTTAATTCTATTAAGGATTTACAAAAGACCGATGCATTGGATAAAGATGCGCCGGGGTTCATCGATGAACATAAGCAAATCGCAGCGGCTCTGCAGGAGATGAAAGAACGGTATCAAGCATTATTTAACAGTACATTTGAATTGGTATATCTCTACGATTTCAAAGGAAGATTCATTGATGCTAACCCTGCGGCATTCAAACTATTTGGTTATGGGAAAGAGGAACTCAATTCAATAAATTTTTCTACATTGCTCGACAAAGGCCAACTTTTGAAAGCAATAAAAACTAATAGAGAAATCAGAAAATATGGCCATCAAAAAGAACCAATGGAATACAGAGTAAAAACCAAAAATGGCGCTACCGTCGATATAGAAACAACAGCAGAAATATTGTATCACAATGGAAAACCGTATGCTATTCAAGGGATTGGCCATGATATTACTGACCGAAAGAAAATAGAAAAAGCTTTAAAAGAAAGTGAAGAAAAATTAGGTAAATTGTTTGAAAATTCCCAGAATGGTATCGTCATCTGTAAATTGATTAAAGATGAAAAAGGCAGACCCATAGATTACATCCATATTTCTGCCAACCCTGCGGTAGAAAGACATCTTGGTTGTAAACCTGAAACTTTAATAAACAAGACTGCGACAGATCTCATTGGTAAGGACGCAGGAAAAAAATATGCTGAGATGAATGGAAGCTCAGTTATTACAGGAAAACCATACAGTTGGGTAGATTATACCCCATTTTATAACAAATATCTAAAAATGGATTCTTATTCAATAAAAGAAGATTTTTTTGCGATAACATTTGTTGATATCACCAAAGAAAAAAATGCAGAAAAAGAAATACGTAATTTAGCCAGATTGCCTGCTGAAAATCCTTATCCTGTGTTGCGTATTTCAAAAGATGGAAAAATCTTGTATGCGAACGATGCGAGCGTTGGACTACTTGCAAAATGGAAATCAAATGTTGGTGATGTTGCTCCCGAGCGGTGGCGTCATTTCATTGAGAATTCTTTAAAATCTGGAAAAATAAAAGCAGAAGAAGAAGAAGAAGAAGAAGATGCTAGTGGCAAGGTTTTTTCGTTTGTCATTGCACCTATTATNGAAGCCGGATATGCAAATGTTTATGGTCATGACATCACCGAGCGGAAGAAGGCTGAGCAAGAACTCCAAGCGTCTCAAGAAAAATATAAAAAGTTGTTTGATTCGTCTCCAAATTTAATCATCGAAACCGATGATGCAGGAAATATTCTATCTGCAAATGAACCCCTGGCTAGAAGCCTGGGCGCTCCGCTTGAAAAGTTGATTGGTAAAAATATTCTAAGCATTCTACCAAAAGAAATCGCTGAACAACGCTCAAGCATTGCCAGAAAGGCATTGCATGAAGGGAAAAATCAAGAAACAGAGGATGCACGAGGGGAAAGGTATTTTCACAATATTTACGTCCCTATTACATATTCCGACGGGAAGAAAACCGTCCAAGTAATCGGTAGGGACATTACTGATCAGAAGAAAGCAGAAGAAAATATCAAGACCAGTGAAGAACGGTTTAGACATATTTCCGAAAATGTCGGTGAATGGATCTGGGAAATCGATGTAAAAGGTTTATTCACATACACAAGTCCAGCTGTCGAAAAAATACTTGGCTACAAATCAGAAGAAATCGTTACAAAGAAATATTGGTATGATTTTTTCACCCCTGATATCAAAGAACAATTAATGAAAGTAGGAATTGAAAAATTAACGACGAAAGAACCCGCTAAAAACGTTTTATATGCANACGTACACAAGAATGGTAAAATTGTGTTGTTGGAAACANGTACTTTCCCTTTTCTGGATAAAGATGGTAATCTTTTAGGTTATCGTGGNGTGAATACCGACGTCACCGAGCGCAAGAAAATGGAAGATCTTTTAAACAAGTCAAGGGACTATTTTATGAACATCATAGATGCCGCCGGCGACCCCCTCTTTGTAAAAGACGGCCAATGCCGATTTGTTACCGTAAACGACGCCCTCTGTAAAATCCTAAAGAAGTCGCGCGAGGAGTTGTTAGGAAAGACCGGCGCTGAATTTCTGTTGGAAAGCGAGATGGAACATTTCCTGGAGATGGACAACAAAGTTTTATCTTCGGGCGAAGAGAACCTGTGCGAGGAAAAGCTTACCACCGGCGGCGGGGATGTCAGGGAAATTGTCACAAGGAAGACTAGGTATGTCAATCCCTCGGGCGAAAAGTTCGTCGTGGGCGTCATCCGAGACATCACCGAGCGCAAGCAAGCGGAGGAAGCTATCTTACAAAGTGAAAAAAAATATCGTGAATTGGCGGATTCGTTACCACAGATCGTCTACGAGACCAATGAACATGGGAATATAACTTATACTAATAAAGCTTCTTTTATTTCGTTAGGGTACACACAGGAAGATTTCAAAAAGGGATTGAATATTTTTCAGATGATTGCTCCTTGCGAACGTGAGAAACTACAAAGTGTCATCCAGAAAATACAGAATGGTGAATCGACAACAGGGGAGGTATATTTAGTTCAAAGGAAAGATGGAATGACTTTCCCAGCGATATTTCATTCAGTTCCAATTTTCAAAGAAAATAAATTTGTTGGCTTTCGAGGTTTTGCTGTTGATATTTCTGAACGGAAGAAAATGGAGGATTCGCTGAAAGAAAGCGAAGAGAAATACAGATCTCTTGTTGAAAATGCTTCCGATCAGATTGTTATGATTGATGATGAATTCAAAATGATATCCGTAAATAGAGCCGCATTGGAGCTCTTTGGAAAAACACAAAACGAAATAATTGGAAGAACTATTTCTGAATTATTCCCCAAAGAAATTGCTGCTAAAAATATCGAAAATGTGAAAAAAGTATTCAAAACAGGTCAAGTTTTTTCATTTGAAGAAAAACAGTTTGTTGGTGAGAATGAATTTTGGGCAAGTTCAATTCTTAGTCCTGTGAAAAATGATGCTGGAAAAACCATAACTGTGCTTGGTGTTATTAGAGACATAACCGAACGCAAGAAAATGGAAAAAGAACTAAACGAGAGCGAGGAGAAATACCGTAACGTGGTGGAGCGGGCTCACGACGCCATCGTCATTTTACAGGACAAAAACATCATCAAATACGTCAATCCCCGAGCGTTTAACATACTTGGTTACAACCCTGCAGAGATTATTGGTACTCCGATGTCTGACTACGTCCACCCTGACGAAATTCCAAAGGTTGTTGAATACTACAAACGACGTTTGGCCGGTGAAGATGTCCCGGGAGTATATGATTCAGTGCTTGTGCACAAAGATGGCCGGAAGATAAATGTTGAACTCAGCGGAGATGTTATTACATACCACGGAAAATCTGCGGATATGATTATGGTCCACGATATCACCGAACATAAAAAAGCCGAAGAAGCGTTAAAAGAAAAAATAAACGAACTGGAGAGATTCAAAAAAGTCACGGTCGACAGAGAACTAAAAATGGTNGAATTGAAGAATAAAATCATGCAATTACAAGAGGAGTCGAAAAGAACATGATGCTTCGTAGAAAAATCATATTTTCAATTACAGTAATAGTCGTTTGCTTAGTTTCTATTTTATTCTTCCTGTCAAATTTGGTATTAACCCAATCTATTGAAATCATTGAAAAAGATATAATCACAAAGAACATTGAAAGAATAATTAATGCCTTTTCAAATGAACAATATACTCTTGATACGATCGCAGGGGATTGGGCACAGTGGAATGATACCTATACCTTCGTTCAAGGAAAAAACCCAGAATATATTGCAAATAATCTTATGGATAATACATTCACAAACCTCAATATCAATTTCATGATATTTATTAACACCTCAGATCAGATTATCTACGGTAAAGCATTTGATTTACAAAAAAACGAAGAGATCCCTATCCCTCCAGAATTGATAGATCATCTTCGCCCTGGGTCAATACTCTTGGAGCATCCTACACTCAATAGTACAATCAGTGGAATCCTTATCTTTCAACAACAGGCTGTAATCCTTACATCCAGACCTATTCTCACCAATTATATGGAAGGTCCAATCCAAGGAACATTGCTCATTGGAATATATCTAAATGATGAAGAAATAAATGAAATCTCTTTAACAACCCAATTATCGATACAATTTGAATTCATTGACAATCCTCAATTACCAAAAGACTATCAGCAAGCGATTTCATTGTTATCTGAAAAAAACCCAATCGTTGTTCGACCACTAAACACTACATTTGTCGTAGGGTACACAGCATTAAAAGACATCTATGGGCAATCCGGTATTATCTTACGGACAGATAGTCCTCGATCAACCGCCATCCTTGGTCAAAATGCAATGATTCAATTCCTTGTCATTATTGTCGGTGTTATCGTTGTTGTGTCATGTGCCATCGTTCTTCTCGTGGACAGGATAATCATCTCCCGGTTGAATCGTCTGAAAAAACAAATTAAAAGCATCGGTGAGCTCAAAGATTTCTCCTCCAGGGTGAAGAGTAGCGGGAGAAACGATGAAATCACTCTGCTCACTCAAACAATAAATGAAATGCTTCTGCAGCTTCAACAAAGTCAAGTGAAATTGGATGAAACGCATCGCTCTTTGCAAGGTTCGACAGATGCTCTTATGAAGAAAGTTGATGAGCTTCAACGTTTTAAAAAAGTGACTATCGAAAGAGAAATGAAAATGATTGAATTGAAAAAAAGAATAAATGAACTGGCTGGAAAAGTGAAGAGTTGAACGAATTAATAAAAGAAATGCAAGTGGGCGAAAGTAGATTTTGTTATGATGAAGATGATATATTGTATATCGAAATTGCCGGGGAATACAATGAGCAAAATGCATTGGCAATAAGGGATGCTTTTTTGGAAATGTTAGGTATGGCTAAAAAAAATGATGAAGGGAAAATAAAAATCTTAGTAAATAGCAACGCGGCAAAGAAACCAACACCGGAAGCAAGAAAGATGTTCTCAAAATTGATGGAAGATGAATCGGTCGGAAAAATCGCCATATATGGAAGTAATCCTGTTGTCAGAGTGATTGCGTCTTTTGTCATTGGTTTTTCTAAGAATAAAAATATAAAAATTTTCAATTCAAAAGAAGATGCTCTTGCATGGTTTAAGGAGTAAAATGAGGAAATTTGAAGAATTGAAAAAAAGAATAAATGAACTAAACGGAAATGTGAAAAATTGAACAAAGAAGAAAGGGAAATTCGAGTGGGAGAAAGTAGATTTTATCTCGGTGAAGATGGCATTATGTATATTGATCTTGTTGGAGACTTCGATGTGCAAGATGCATTTGCGTTGAAGGATGCATCTACGAAACTGATGCGCAGGATTGAAGGGAACACTACAAGGAAAGTGGATCTGTTGATAAATAACAGTGTATGTAAGAAACCAACATCGGAAGCAAGAAAGATTTTCGCAAAAATGACCGAAGATGAATCGGTCGGAAAAATCGCCATTTATGGCTATAATCCAGTTGTCAGAGTGATTGCGTCTTTTGTCATTGGTTTTTCTAAGAATAAAAATATAAAAATTTTCAATTCAAAAGAAAGTAGTCTTGCATGGCTAAAGGAGTAGGATGAGAAGATAAAAACGAGGTTACTTGTGAAAATGAAGCTGATAATGGATCAAATATCGGAGAAAGATCGTATAAGTAAAATGGTCATAGCGATAGAACGAGTGGCGAGAGGAGATTATTCTACTCAGATTGTACTTTCAAACAAAAACGATGACTTTGATTCACTTGCGATTGGTATAAACATGATGATTGAAGACCTCGGGGAGAGTTTTAAAGAAAATAAAAAAAATCAAGAGTTGTTGCAGGAAAAAATTAACATTTTGGAAGGAAATGATCTGGCGACGTTGAACATCATGGAGGATTTATACGAAACTACTGATAAAATGAAAAAACTAAGTGAAATAAAATCAGCTTTTCTGAACATGACCTCTCATGAGCTCCGTACACCAATAGTTGCAATAAAAGGATACATCCAAATGATTTTGAGAGGAACTCTTGGGCCGATCAATGATGAACAAAAAAATGCATTGGACATCGCTCAACGTAATTCAGATCGATTAGCTCGTCTCATCCAAGATATTCTTGATGTTTCGCGACTGGAATCTGGAACGATGAAGTTTGTTGTTGAAAAAACAAATATCGAAAAAATGATAAAAGAAGTTTATGACGCAATGCAAATTACCGCTGGTTTAAAAGGAATAAAAATTGATACCGAAGTAGAAAAAGCAATCCCTGAATTAGGTATTGATAACAATCGGATTACACAGGTTATTATAAATATTTTAACCAACGCAGTCAAGTTCTCACCAAATGGGTCTGTTATTAATGTTAGAGTGAAAAAACAAGACCAGGATATCCTGTTTGAGATACAGGATTTCGGTCGGGGAATATCTACTGAACATCATCAGAAAATTTTCCAGACATTCTATCAGGTAGATTCCAGTACGGATGTAAAGTTTGGAGGAGCCGGTCTTGGTCTTGCCATTTGTTATGGTATTGTTGTTGCTCATGGCGGACGAATCTGGGTTGAAAGCGAAGGGATCCCTGGCAAGGGGAGCACGTTTAAGTTCGTTTTGCCCGTGGAATCCATAACCGGCATTGAAAAACGGTTCAAGGGAGTTGATCTGTTTGGGCTGGGGACAGGTACAAATACAGCAGAAAACCCTCTTCTTGGTGAAAAACCTGGAGAAATGAATGAGCTTGAGAAACAAGTAATCATACCTCAGGATTCCTTCAAAGCGGTAGATTTATCCTGTTCGTCATGTAAAATTTTAGATGAGACCCAGAACAAATGTATAGAAAACGCTCAATTTTTATCGACAACCGCAATTGAACTAGCGAATTTTCCAATTGGTGGTGATATTTACCAATACATTGGAGAAAAAATACAACAAATGGTAAGTAATGCTTTCGTGACGATTGCGTATTTTGATGAAAATTCGAGCAATTTTATTATTAACAAGGTCCTAGGATATGGAAAATACATGGAAAAATTTTTACAAATCCTGGGTAAAGATCCTGCCGGNACAAATTTTGTGTTAAACGATGAGGGAATACGGCAACAGTTAATCCAAGGAAAGTTCATACATCTCTCTGTCGATGATTTTNATAGATTTGTTCTCCCTCAGTTTCCAAAAGCGATATCTCTNATTATTGACAAGTTAATGAACCTAAATGAGTTATACACAATCGCCCTTGTTAAAGACGGAAAAATATTTGGGAATATATTTGTGGCTGCAAAAAATGATTGCAAGATCCAGAACCTTGAAGTTATTGAGACGTTTATCAACCAAGCCGCGATCGCCATTCAACGTAATAATGCCATTAAAGAAATTAAGGACCTCAACAAGTATTTTGAATTTCAGAATATACAATTGCAAAAACTGAATGACATCAAGACGACATTTCTGAAAAACACCTCTCATGAGCTGCGTACTCCGATTACGGCGATAAAGGGATATACGCAGATGTTGTTAAAACAGAGTTTCGGTNGCACAAATGCAGAGCAGATGAAAGGTCTTGAGGTAATCTTGCGTAATACCAACCGTCTTGATCATACCATACAGAATATTCTTGATATTTCCAATGTACAAACAGGGACCCTGATTATTACTCCCTGTAACGTGAATCCAAAAACTCTTGTCGAAGAAACAACCAAGACCTTGCAAGCGTATGATTATGAAAAGGAGATGGTAATCAACGTCGATGTGGAAAAAGAATTGCCTGATTTGATCGTTGACTNTGACAAGATAAAGCAGGTGATACAGAATCTTGTTGGTAATGCGATAAAGTTTTCACCAGACGGCTCGGTGATTAACATTAGAGCAAGGAAGGAAAATGACGATATTTTGTTTGAGGTGCAGGATTTTGGTCGTGGGATATCAAAGGATAAACAGGAAATGATTTTTGAGCCATTTTATCAGGTAGATTCTGGTGATGACCGATTGTTAGGTGGTGTTGGTCTTAGTCTTGCTCTTTGTAAGGGTATCATTAAGTTGCATGGTGGAAAAATATGGGTTGAAAGCTCAGAGGGCAAAGGCAGTATTTTTCGATTTGTTCTCCCCATTAAATCAAATGATGTTACTGTAAACAAGATTAAGGAGCTGGCAGAGACCTCTGTGTGAACATAGAACATGAACGGAAACTATTAAAAAAAACATTACATTAACATTACTTAAGTAAAGTGAGGGAAAATGACGAAAATAATGATCGTAGATGATGAACCCGATCTGAGAGAAATGATTAATCTCATGCTCCACAAAGAAGGATTTGTGACCGTCACCGCGGAGAATGGTGATGATTTTCTCAAAAAAATCGATGATTTCACACCAGACCTTGTCACCCTTGACGTCATGATGCCGGGTCTTACCACCAGAGAAATCCTTGAACAACTCAAAGCAAAAAAAACCAAACCAAAGATAATCCTTCTCTCGGTCGTGCGATATTCAGATGAAGAAAAACGAAAACTCTTCCAACTGGGAATCGTCGATTACATCACCAAACCATTTGAGTTTCCTGACCTCATCAACACGATCCACCAACATATCCTGCGTAGTCCTGCTATCTAAACAATTACGCTGGACTGATGATGAGAGGACCTATGGAAGAACTCAATATAGTTCAGATAAACTATTGGAAAGAAATACGAAAAGAAATCAGTATAACCTTTGAATCTCTCCATGGCTTAATCTTGCTTACCCACAACTCCATAGAGTTCTCAGACCTNGTCGATTTTCTAAAAAACCTGCGAAAAAACAAGGAGATAACGATCCTTTATATCTCCCTGATCAACAGTTATGATCATATCAAAAAAACCCTACAAATGTTTCCCTTGCCTTCAAAGAAGCTCTTTATCGTCGACTGTGTCTCCGGCTTCCTCCTTGACCATCATGATACGGCAGACTGCGTCTACCGAAGCCCTCCCAGTAATTTAGAGGAAATGAAACATTTGATTTTGGATAACATTCGGTGGTCAAACCCCAATGTCATCATCGTCGANTCAATCTCACANTTTATAAATTTCACCATGCCGACAGAAGAAGAACTTCACGATTTCTACACCTTTCTTAGATCNGTAAAAGAAGACACCCTCAACATCACTCGCGATGCCATCATCCTCCTCTATGATGATAAAATGGGGTCAATGAAAACACTCCCTACCCTGTTCACGGACACGATCATGAAGCTAGAAGTCATAAAAGAAAAACCAGAATGGAAAGATTAGAGCGATTCATATGATGGAAAAAGAAGGCGAAATAAGGTACTGGCGCGCGATACACAATGATGTTGANGAGGAAATGAAAAACCTCGACGGAATCCTCCTCGTGCTCCATGACTCAATGGAATTTACTCAGCTGATTGATTTTTTTAATAAAATCAAATCAAATCATTTCACCAATGTCCTCTANGTTTCATTGACACGAAGTCACGACTACATGAGACATGCGTTAGAGCAAAAACCCCTTGATCAAAAACGAGTTTTTTTCATCGATTGCGTCTCCGGATTTGCATTCCCTGTAGAAGAAAACATCGATAGGGTTCTGTACCATAAACCACCGCGGGATCTTCACACGATGAAAGAAATCATCCACTACGGCATTGAGAAAACAAACCCGGATATCGTCATCATCGATTCCCTCTCACAACTCATCAACTTCTCAAAACCAACAGGAGAGGAATTAGATGAGTTCTATAATTTTTTACATGATCTGCGAAAGCAGGAGATCAGTATGGTATGCAACACGTTCATTCTCTTATTTGACGCAAAGATGGGGGCGCTAGCCCATCTTCCCTCACAAGGTATCGATACCATCTTGAAACTAGAGATGAGTAAACCGACAAAGCTCCCTCTGGAGACTTCTTTTTTATTTGGGGAGAAAAAAGCGTTATCGTCTGAGCTTCTACATTAGGATTGCTGATGTGTTCATTTACGGGAATCTAACTGAGAACCCCCGCTGTATTTATTTTACTCTAATGATGAGTTCATTATGGAGTAATCACTTTATCTGATTTCATCAAAATCCCTACGATTTCCTGCATCTCGACTATCCGACCGATGANGACCTTCTTTTCGAGTTCATAATATCCGATGCATTTCTGGCAGGCGACAAGATCAACACCAGCCTTGGAAAGCCCNGTTAAGGAGTCCAACACCGATGACTTTTCGGTAAGCAGATGCACCGCTGAGTTATAAAAAATAATCGTATCTGGTTTTCTGTCTGATCCCCATAACTTTAGCAGGAATGCTCCAGTCATTGATTTTCCTAGCTCATCACTTCCTCTTCCTAGGGATTCACTATGTAAAATAACGGTTGTTTTTGTCATGGTTTCACCTCTAGATGAAGCAAGGAAAACACATCCTGAACTAAAAACTTATGCGTTCCAAAAACTATTAGTTCTCTCTCCTGATGTCAGGTATAAAGACGTATGAAAAAAACAAGTATCCTTGGGGTTGGAATCCTTACATTATTTTGTATTTTTCCATTTATTTTCTCAAGTGCATCCGCTGAGGAGATTGCCATACCAACTCTCTTTGTCGGAGGGAACGGACCAGGGAATTACACAATGATTCAGGATGCACTGGATAATGTCTCCTCTGGCGTTACCATCCAGGTTTTTTCAGGGACGTATCACGGACAGATCATAATTTCCACGCCTGTTCATCTCATTGGCGATAAGAAAGGTAGTACGATACTTGATGGGGATGCTGAAGGATACGTCATCAGCCTTGATGCAGGTCATAGCACGGTCTCTGGTTTTACGATCACCCATAGTGAGAAAAAATTTCCGTTCGCTGGCATCTACATCAACTCAGATAATAACACGATTTCAAACAACATCATCACTGATAATTTTTATGGGATGCAGCTTGGGTTTACCGCAGGCTACAATCTCATTGCCAATAACACGATTTTTCATAATGGGCGCTGTGGGGTCTATTTCAACCACGCATCAAACAACAGGCTCATTGGGAATGTCGTTTTTGATCAGCCTGCCAATGGGTTCGGGTTGTATGAGTTCTCAAATAACAATTGTATCCTGAACAACACGTTTTCTCAGAACGGATACACTGGGGTGAACATCCGAGAATCCTACGACAACCAGGTGATCGGCAATACCTTCATCCAAGATCAAATCGGGCTCCATAAACCGTCTCCTGAGTATCATACCGTCGTACGAGACAATACTTTTACTCAGAACGTCTTCTCATTAGAAGAAGAGCGTGACGCGATGGTGTGTACCGTCTTTATCTTCGGAATGCTGGTTTTCTTTGTTTATCTGGTGTTCAGAAAACTGTCTATATGATCACCGAGACTCAAGATTGATCAACGACGTTTTTTATGCAAGAAGAATACCGCTACTGCAAGGATGAGAGCGAAGAGAATAAGCAGGATGAGCATGTAAACCAGTGTGTAGGCGACATAATGGTCGATAAACAGGACGAACAAGGAATACGCGATGAGAAACCCAAACCCAGCAAATCCAAATACCCGAGCAGACGGCCTTTCCTTCAGAAGCCCGATGCATGCGATAATGAGCAAGATGCCGGCGAGAAACAAGGCGAGTGCTAGAGCAATTGAGTTCACGATATATCTGGTCGAGTAGCTCCAGATCAATCCTTGGTATGCGGTGTTCAGAGCAACCATCGAGGCAAATAATGATACGCTCCCGATCGAAAGATATAATGAGTAGAGGAGCAGGGTTTTTTTGTCTTTCAAAAATGTGGTTTCTGTTTTACTTTTTTGGTTTGGTGACATCATCGTCCTCCAGTAGTATCTTATTTTGTTGCACAAAGGTTATCGTCTGGGAGGATTTAAAGGATGTATTTCGGTTTCGTTGAATCAGATTTTTCAAATCGATTATGGTATCGACATCACTCCATACCGGTAAAAGACTAAGACGATTCTTCTTGCATTGTATCTTCTCCATTGTTTCTTTTAGCACGCGTGGGCTACTCCAGTGAATATCATCAAATACCAAGGGATCAAAGCTGGTGTCTCGAAATCCGATGAGATAGTATCCACCGTCAGATGATGGTCCTAGCACCACATCATGGGTTTGTAGCTCTGCAAGACTGTTTTGAAGAAAGCTTGCGGGAAGATCAGGGCTGTCGCTTCCCATGAGGATGACTCGTCGAAACCCTTGTAAAAACGCAGAAGAAAAACTGTTTTTCATCCGCTCCCCTAGATCAGTTCCTTGCTGAGGAAGAAACACTAAGTCTGACCCTAGCCATTCTTGAAATTTTTTCTGAGCGTCAGGCGGAAAAAAACAGACAAAGATCTCGGCATCAATTTTTTTTACTGTAGCAAGTGTATCGTACACAAAACGACGATACAGTTCTTGAACAATATCAACGTTAAGATCTGCGGAGAGCCTGAGTTTCACCTGGCCCTTTTCCGGGTATTTTACGAACAACAATAGGCAGGCATTATGGTTCTTCATCGGTGTTTTTGCTCCTTTGATGATGTTGCATCAAGTGCTTCTTCGAAGAGTTGCAACACATCAATGATCTCGATATCGGTGCGTATCTTTTTCAGCTCTTCATAGCAGGTAAGACAGTTACACGCCAGGGTTGGGGCAAGATTTTTTATCGCTGAAAAGTAGTTGGCCAAACGAAGGTTATTCCCCGGGTCGTTCCCATGGTTCCACTGATAACAGCAGGAGGACTGGTGACCTAAGGGAAACTCTACGAATTGGCCGAAGGTAGATGCTGCGTCTCGCGCTGCCAAGCCTTGCGGCGTCTCTTTCTGGAATCGGCAGGAGTCATGGACCGTTATCTTCCCTCTGATTTTCATATCAGGGAATTTGTTCTTCTGTTGTATGAGGTATTGTGCGACGCTGAGAACCTCGAATTTTTCATCAGATGATTTTTTTATTTGTTCGAGGACTTCAAAGCATTCAGCACACGCAGTAATTACTATCTTAGGATCGATAGATTTTATTTTCTTTGATAATACCTCACAGGCGTGATCAGCCTGTTCAAACTCACCCTGTAACATATGCGGTGCGCCACAGCATGAAGTAACACCCCCCAGAACCGTATACAAACAACCGAGATGATCAAGTAATCGGAGCGTCTGTCGAACCGTTTTTGTTGAGTAGATGTAACAGCCCGGGTAGAAAAGCACATCAGCCTTCTTGGTTGGTGTTGTTTCCATGAAGCAAGAAAGATTGCGGGTTGTTATTTTTTTTAATACAATATACAGTCGCTGTATAATTCCTTTTAAACCAGTCAGATCCGGTCCTTTGATGAAAAGGTATCGCCTATAGTTCCAAGGCTTTTGGTCCCTTACTTTCCATTTAATGTATCGAACCATTAAATCTCTGCGAATGCTCACCGGGCAGACCGGAACGCATTTCCCACATTGTATGCAGTGGAACGCGAACTCTTTGATGTTCGTAGGGACCTCTTGGCCTTCTTTTGATGCCTGGTTCAGCTCATCAATAGAAAACGCATCTTTAGTGACTGGACAGACGTCCATGCAACAATGACAGCTGGTGCATCTCTCGATATATTCAGAAACAACGGTAGCCATTATTTCTTTTGTATTTGATGATTTTTTGGTTCCATCGTTTTGTCCAACCATGGCAATCTCAAATCTTTTTTAGGGAATCAAATATTATTTTTTTATTGGTGATTCATCCTGGTTTTTTCTTTTCTCTTGTAATTGTCGTCGTGCGTACCAAACGATAAGTCCGAGTGTGAGTACAGTAATGATTAAAACACCTACTAACACCCAGGGAACTCGTCCTTGGGTGAGCCCCTGGGTGAGAGCATCAGTACCGACAACCACGATTATAGTGCCAGGGAGCATGCAGAGCCACGACCAGAACAAGTAGGTCTTAAATGAGACTCTCGTCAGACCAAACCCGTAATTCAATAAGGTGAAGGGGAATAACGGGATCAATCTGGTTAACCCGACGATGAACATGCCGTGTTCCTCGGTGAGGGTATCAAGCCGTTTCATTGTCTTGTTTTTTGAGAGCCATCGAGCCACTGCATCACGAGCAAAATAGCGGGCGATAAGGAATGTAAGGCTCGCGCCGACCGTTGATGCGACACTGATGAGGATGACCCCTACGAATGAGCCGAACAGCGCGCCAGCAATCACCCCAAAGATGGTCCCAGGGATTGTCGCAATCACCGCCCCGAGGTAGACGACAAAGAACGCAAGCGGTCCCCAAAGACCTAATGATCTGATCCAGTGTTGTAACTCCTCGATTTTCCCCCCGAATCCATATACATTNACGACAATAAAGACTGTTATGATGAGTGTGATCAAGACGACCGGTTTCCACCAGTCGTTTGGTTCATTATTTTTTAGTTTTTCCTTTTTCATAATTTCTTCAGTAATAATCTCCCATTACACTAGTGCTCCCTCGCAGGAAGACCCATGACCCGCGGTACATCCAAAGCAATGATCCCCTGTTAGAATCTCCCGTGTCGATAACACCGATTGGTCAAATTGCTGGATGTGACGTGGTACAGTTGATGTCACCGAAAGCTCGGCAGCAAGATTAAAATCGCAGTCATAAAGGATGCCGTCCCAGCCGATGTTAATTTGATGACGACACATCAGTGAAGGTAAGGTCTGTGGATTAAATGATTGTTTCAGCAGCGCCATATACTCTGGTTTTTTATCTTTTAAGACATCGAGGAATCGTCCGATCGGCATGTTCGTCAGGGTGATCAGTCGTGTGAACTGTATATTATAGCATTCTGCGAGACGCTTGCGGTACTCGTTTTCAAGTGCTTTTTGTTCTGGTGGCAAAACGGGTTCAAGAGGGTTGAATACAAGCGTGAGCGGAAGCTTTTCTGTTGTCCCATAACCGATTTTATTTAATACTTGGAGTGCTTCGATGCTTTTCTCAAACACACCTTTTCCGCGCTGCAGACGGACATCCTCTTCAAGATAGCACGGCAATGATGCAACCAGCTCTACTCCTAATTCTTTATAGAGCAAGGGAAAATGTTTATAGAGCGGGTCTAAGAGAATCGTAAGATTTGTTCGTAGTTGGATTCGATGGTGTTGGGAAACGAGGCTTCTGAGGAATTTTTCGATATGCGGATGAAGCTCAGGTGCTCCACCGGTGATATCAATACAGACCGATGGTAATTTTTCGGTAACTGAAAGTATCGATTCCATTGTTTTCCAGTTCATCTGCTCTTTCCTATGTGGCGATGCTTTCACATGGCAATGCATGCAGGTTTGATTACAGGTAAACCCGAGATTTATCTGTATGGTTTGGAGATCAATGCACTGCAATCGATGGTGGATGACGTCGAAAACACGCTGCTCGAACTCATTTTTCATCTGAGACATATCTTATAGTTTCCCCGGTGTCGATTTCTGTGTTCGGAATTCCATACCTCTATTTATCAATTTGTATAAGGAGGGTTCATATTCACCTATTTATTAGGTTCATTGTTCTTGCCAGGGATAGAATTTCGCGAGTTTTTCTGCTGGTATTCCGCACCAGTATAGGGTGATGATGATGCTATCACGTAAAGTCGTATACAAGAGTCCTTCTTGGTTCCATCGTCGATCAGAGGTGATGACCGGATTTGGAAGGATGATGATTTTTCCTTTCTTTTTTTTGAGTCGTCGCATCAGTTCAACATCCTCCATCAAGGGGATGTCCCAGTATCCTCCGAGCGCATCAAAAGAGGTTTTTCGAAGAAAGATGGTCTGATCCCCGTACGGGGCTCGAGTGATCTGAGAACGCAGCGTGGAGAATGCAGCGATCATTCTGAGCAAAGGATTGTGTGATCGAATCCGTAAGGTAAACGCACCTCCGACAAGCTGATGGTTTTGAAGGTGTTTATGAATCAGGACAAGAGCGTTTGTTGGAAGGAAGGTATCGACATGCAGAAAAACAAGGATATCACCAGTTGCGCGTGCTGCTCCAGCGTTCATCTGCCGTCCTCGACCCTGTTGGGACGGGATGGTGATGATTGTTTTGTCCGTGATGACCTTAATTGTATCCAGAGCCGGGCTTCCATCAACGACGATGATTTCAAAAGGCTCGTCTGTCTCGATTTTTTTTAATGATTCCAGGTGTGCATTAATTATTTCTGATTCATGCAGTACGGGAATGATGATNGAAAANCTAAAGCTTTCCGGCACAGGTCTCCCTTAGACCGACTCGAGGATCTTGAGGAGATATTTGTAGAATTTAGGGACAGTGCTGATATGAAGCTGCTCCTCAGGTGAATGCGGGTTTTTCAAGGTTGGTCCGATGGAGATCATGTCCATCCCTGGGAATTTCTCACCAATAATGCCGCATTCAAGTCCCGCGTGTATCGCCTCTATTTTAGGTTCAGCGTTGAACATGTCTTTGAATGTTTTCTTTGATAGCGCTAGGATCTTTGATTGAAGATCAGGTTTCCAGCCAGGATAGGGCGTTCCTTCTGATACGGTAGCACCAGAGAGTGATGCGATCGCTTTGATGCGATCCCGCATGTCCTGGAGCGCGGATTTCATCGGACTTCGGGAGCTCATCCCAATGGATACCGTGTTTTCCTTAACGGAGACCGTGGCAAGGTTCGTGGAGGTATTGACCAGTGTCTTGATATCGTAGTTCATCTGATGGACACCGTGCGGTAGTCCATGTAAAAGGTTGAGAATTTTAGCCTGAGATGTTTTATCCAAGGCTGTCTTGGATGGTTCGCAGGACTCAACATCGACTTTGAAATTCGGGTCAATCGGTCTGATTTCATCAAAGATATCTTTTTCTTCTGTCTTCAACGCAGTGACAAAAGCGTTTTTATTTTTCTTTTCGATAGCAACTTTTGCATACGCCTCACGTGGAATTGCATTATGTTTGTCCCCACCTTTGATGTCAAAGAGGAAGAAATCGAACTTCTGTGACGTCTTCCATAACAGCCGCGTCAGGATTTTTATGGCGTTTCCTCGCTGTTCGTGGATATCAACCCCTGAGTGTCCCCCTCGAAGACCGGAGGCTTTGACGACTATGTTTTCCATTCCTCCTTGAACGGGTTGCATTTTTACTGGAAGTTCTAGTACTGAGTCTCCTCCGCCTGCGCATCCGACTGTAATAACCCCGAAATCCTCGCTATCAAGGTTAAGCATTACCTTGCCGGTCAGCATGTCTGATTTCATGGCAAACGCGCCAGTAAGCCCGGTCTCCTCATCGATGGTGTATAATGATTCGATCGGTCCGTGTCGAAGATTCTTATCCTCCAGGATTGCTAGACTAATCGCAAGCCCTATGCCGTTGTCTGCACCAAGGGTCGTTCCATCCGCGGTGAGCAGATCTCCGTTGATTTTTAGCTGGATGGGGTCTTTGGAAAAATCGAATTTCACGTCACTGTTCTTTTCGCAGACCATGTCCATGTGGCCTTGCAGAATCACTGTGGGTTTGTTTTGCATCCCGGAGGATGCCGGTTTTAATATGACGACGTTTCCGACAGAATCTACTTTTGTTTTCAGCCCTTGTTTCTTACCAAAATTAACAATGTATTCCCTGATTTTTTCCTCATGTTTTGAACAGCGTGGGATTTTCCTAATCTCATCAAAATGTTTCCATACGAGTTTTGGCTCTAAATTCTCAATACTTGGCATAGGTTGCCTCCCTTATAGTACGGACTGGTAACACCACGGCACATAAAAAAGGTTTGCCAACCCAAAACTGGATATGACCTCCTGAGAAATATCGAGACATGGGAACAAAATTAAATAAAAAAGGGAGATTTGAATCTTCGAATTCTATAACAGGGGAATTATTTTTGGTGTTTTCACTGATTTGATGGGAAGAGTGAAACTAAACGTGCTTCCTTTGCCCAGGGTGCTATCAACCCATATCTGCCCCCCGTGTGCTTCAATGATGGTCTTTGCGATGGGAAGTCCCAGGCCGGTTCCTTTTACGTTTTTCTTTTTAGTTGATTCAGATTGGAAGAACATATCAAAAATTTTTTTATGTTCATCCTTGGGGATGCCTAGACCATAATCCTGGATCTCAAACAGGATGTCTTTATTTTTTTTGCTGATATGAACATTGATCGATGACCCTTTTGATGAAAATTTCAGGGCGTTCCCAATGATATTTATGAGGACCTGCTGCATCTTTATAAAATCAATACTGAGCTGCGGTAAACCCGCCTCCAATCGGACATTTATTTTTATTTCCTCTGAATCAGCCAAGGGGGAAATAATGTTCATGGTCTCTTTGATGAGACTGTGCAGTGAGATCTTCTCTGTTATAATGGTCATTGTCCCTGTTTTTAGTTGCACCAAGCTAAGATAATTGCCAACCAGGGTGTTCAAATGGTTAATATTTTTTTCCAGGATTTCAAGGGCGTTCTTTTGTGGTCCCGTGATTGTACCGAGTTGTCCTTTTAACAGGATTTGTGTGTACCCTTTCATTGATGTCAACGGTGTCTTTATCTCATGGGATGATATCCCGATCTGTCGAATTAAATCAATATTTTCTCCCCTGAGGTGATAGTGGATTTCAAGCAGCTTGTTGAGCATGTCTACAAAACTTCTTGCAACGATCCATTTGCCGTTGCGCCTGATCAAGGTATAGTGATGATTCTCTAAAACGTCAAAGATTTCTTTTGCTCCAAGGATCTCAAGAGGGTACGAGCAGATGGCAAGCATTCTTTTATTGTAGAACTCTTTGTTGACTTCATATTCATACCTGGCAAAGTCATCCCATTGATTCTTTTCAATCCATGAAATGTCCCCAGCGAGCCTGACTCCTTCAAATCCTGTGGAGAGCGCTGTCTTGAATTTTTTTCTCCAACCAGCAAGGATGACTTCCCCGTCGAATCTTTTTTTATTGATATAACATTCATCATATTCAAGAATCTCGAGATGGTTCTTTCGAATATAGTTCTGAAGATCAGGGACTACTTTTTGTAAAACATCGATTGCTTTTTCCTTTTCAATGCATTTTGGAATGACCCAGGTGCAGAATTCATTGTTTTCGAGACCTGTTTTAAGATAGGGATTGACGATATCGAAGTAGTCTTCGATTGATTCATAAAAACAGCATAGATGCGTCCCCCAAGGTACTTCTTTGAGTATGTCAATACCAAGTGGTCTTGAAGGTAAGTGTTCCATTTTTTGTAATCTTTCCTAATAATCAGGTTTGAGAATATTATCTTGTAGATGCATATAAATGTTTTGAAAAAAATATATTCATAATATATATAACAATATTTCTCTTTACATATTTAATAATCTCTTATATATGTTTTTTATATTTAAATAAAAACACTCCCCTCGAGATTCTTTTATTGTTACACGTTCATCTGTGAGTTATCTTTACACGGCTACACAATTAAGCTCGCATGATGAATCAAAGGAGAAAATCCTGCCTTAATAATGATAAATTACACCGAAGCTACAATTGTTCGGACGTTCTAAATAAAAAAACCTCCTGATATCCCAAGTAAGACGCTCTCCTGGGCATCAACAGTAATAATTTATATATTGCTCGTCTGTTTACAAGAGAAATGGAGGAATACGCTTATGGATTGGGGTATGAAAAATCGACTTTCAAGGATCATTAAACCAAAAGACGGCCGAACGGTGATGCTCGCTGTCGACCATGGATACTTCATGGGTCCGACATCAGGGCTTGAACAGCTTGATTCCATGGTGAACTCTTTGCTACCATATGCGGATACGTTGATGCTCACTCGCGGCGCGCTACGCAACTACATAAATCCAACGATCGATGTCCCGATAGTCCTCCGAGTCTCAGGGGGAACAAGCATCATTGGAAAAGAACTCTTGCACGAAGGGACAGTCGTTTCTATCGAGGATGCGATTCGCTTGAACGCGTCAGGTGTCGCCTACTCGATTCTTGTCGGTGCTGAGTTTGAGCGCGATACCATCCTAGGGATGACCCAGTATATCGACCTGGCGGAACGATACGGAATCCCGGTTATTGCAGTGACCGCAGTGGGCAAAGAAATGAAACGAGATGCCCGGTACATGGGTCTTGCTTCACGGATGGCTGCTGAGCTCGGCGCACATATCGTAAAGACCTATTTTGTGCCTGAGTTTGAAAAAGTAATAGAGTCCTGTCCGGTCCCTGTCGTGATCGCAGGTGGGAAGAAACAACCGGAAGATGAAGCGCTCAAGATGGCCTATGATGCGATTCATGCAGGAGCCATCGGTGTTGACATGGGGCGGAATATCTTCCAGAGCTCAAACCCCGTAAGTATGGTGAAAGCGGTGAACGCAATCGTCCATAAAAACGCAACCCCGAAAGAAGCATTTGAGGTCTTCAATGCAAAGAAAAAATAAGACAATCCTGAGGGCAGCTCATGCATCACGATATGTTTAAATAAAACATCTTATTACACCTACCCCAGAGGAGGCAAACTATGGACCTAACATTGATAATAGGACTCATCGTACTGCTGATAGTTGTGGTTGTTCTGCTATGGTTTTTCAGCTACTACAACCGAGTCATCAGATACGAAAACCAAATTGATAATGCATGGGCTCAGATAGATGTGCAGCTCAAACGACGGGCGGACCTTATCCCGAATCTCATGGAGACCGTCAAGGGATATATGTCTCATGAACGACAGACCCTTGAGAACGTCACCAAGGCACGCTCTGCTATTATGACGGCAAAATCACCTCAGGAAAGCATCAACGCCGATAACATGCTCACCGGTGCGTTAAAAAGCCTGTTTGCGGTCGCGGAAAGTTACCCTGATCTCAAAGCGAATCAGAATTTCTTGCAGCTTCAGGATGAACTGACACATACGGAAGATAAGATCGCGTACTCACGGCAACATTTCAATGATACAGTACTAAAGTTCAACAACACAGTCGAGACGTTCCCCGGCAACATTTTTGCCAACATGATGGGGAAGAAAGCACGAGAAATGCTGCAAATCCCGGAAGCATCAAAAGAAGTGCCCAAAGTATCATTCTAAGCGTAACAACCGATTGATACTATGGAAAAACAACCGCTACTCATAGAGGACCATATACGGAAAAACAAACGGGAAACCGTCGTCATCTGTATGTTCATGGTCATTCTCCTTTTTTCTTTTATTTTTGTAATAGGTCTACTGTTCGGGGCGCCACCAATTCTGACCATGATGATCGGGCTGCCGATCGCATTGTTCTACATCTTTATTACGTATTCATTTTCCGTGCAAAGCGTGATTTCAGCGGCTGGTGCACGACTGGCAAACCCGCAAATCCGTGAGGAAAAACTCCTTATCTACAAGGTCGAGGAAATGGCGCTTGCTGCTGGACTGCCCACCCCGAAGGTCTATGTACAGGAATCCCATCACATCAACGCGTTTGCCACGGGGCATAAACCTGATGATGCCATCATCTGTGCAACATCGGGGGCGCTACAGAAACTGAACACCGAACAACTTGAAGGTGTCATTGGCCATGAGATGAGCCATATACGGAACCGTGATATCCTGGTCATGACCGTCACCGTTGGAGTTGTCGGTGCGATTGCATTGATCGCAGAAATAGCGTTACGGATGCTGTTCTTTGGTGGAGCTGGTCGGGGAAATAAAAGAGATAGTAGTGGCGGGATCATTATCATTATAGCGATTATTTTCATTGTGCTTGCACCTATCTTCTCGCGGTTGACGTATCTAGCGATTTCACGGAAACGAGAATACCTTGCTGATGCCGATGGAGCTTATCTGACTCGGAACCCTGAGGGACTTGCCCAAGCTCTTGAGCAAATACGAGAGGATTTCCCTGACGATCCAAAAGGCTCAAAGACCGTTGCACCGCTCTACATTTCTAATCCTTTTAAAAGAGCGCTTCGTGACTCGGTATGGTCCACACATCCACCACTCGATGAGCGTATCCGTCGGTTACGAACGATGTGACCTGATTCTTTATTTTTTTTTAAATAAAAGAATAAGGAGTTATTTTTCGAGTATTGATTGGACGAACCCATCAATATGTTGTTCCCCTACTACTATCGAGCCTTTTTTCATCTGCAGCCCAAGGAATGAGTCAGAGAGGTTCACCCCGACATTCGTAAGGCTTTGTTGCATCATTTCTCTTGGTTTTCCCTGTGGATCTGGTATACCACCACCCGTGATGAACAGAGCGGTTTTTTTCCCTTTGATGTTTTTCGCAGAGGAAAAGAATGTTTTAACAAACGGTGAGCAGCATCCGCCCCAGGTTGGTGATCCAACGATCAATGAAGAATATTTTCCTAAATCAACATCGGTGTTTTTAACAGGTAACTCTAATTGTTTCATCGCGGCTCGTCCAGCGGTAAAAAACCCTGGTCGTTTCACCGCTTCGATTTCTATGAGATCAACAGCTGCCTGCTTCTTTTTGAGTTTTTCAGCAAGAATTTGTGCTGCAGCCCGGGTGTTTCCAGTTCTTGAATAATAAACGATTCCGACCGTCATGGTTTTCCGTCCTTTTTGTTATTTTGAGACGGGTAACTCCATTCTCTATATTAATAGTTCTGAGCATGTCCTAAAACACCAATGAAATCGACAACAAACATGAAAAAACAGAAGAAACCATGAATGCTGCATTCTCGGTTTCGTAACCCTGCGGAGGAGAAAAATCGAAAACTACATAAACGAGTAACACATGGTAACGGAGAATTCATATGAAGAAAACAGGAGCAATACTACTCATCTGCATGCTCGTACTTATTAGCATATACCCTTGCGTGAGTGCGGATGATACAGGAGTCATCGTTACCGAAGAGCGCGTCGAGATTTCCCTTGCGGCGAAAGGCCTGCAAGTAGATGAAACCGTGACAGTAATAAACAACGGAGGGGAAAACGCTACCTTCCTTCGCTTTTGGATTCAACAAAACGCCCAAGACACCAAGATCGTCGAGACCCAGTCAGGAAAAGAGCTCGTCCCGCTGATTACCGGGAATACCAGGACCTGTAACCTCAGTGCCCTGAATCTGACGATAGGACCGACGAAAACACTCACGGTTACCCTGACATACTTCCTGCCGACCACAGAGCAATACTTTGTTCAAACGCTCTTGTATGATACGGTCTCCTTTTTGGTTATCTATAACGATGGAAACACCGACTTGAATCTCTTCCAAGGCAAATACCTCCTGTACAGATCTGATGTGAGCAACGAGCTGCAGGTCCGATTATACAAACCAACAGAGGCCCCCTTAAACATCACCATTATCGTTATCGTGTTTGTTGTCGTCATCGTTGCGCTCGCACTGCTGCTGCTTCTGTTAAAGAAAAAACGGTCGAAAACAAAAAAAGCGGTCGCTGAATCAGAAGAAAACCTCATGACGAAGAAGACATTGCTGCTGTCGTTGTTAAAAGACCTGGAAAAACAATACCGTGCGCAATCCATCTCAGATGAGACCTATACCAAGATAAAAGACGAATACAAACAGCAAGCAGTCGATGTGATGAAAAAGCTTGATGACCTGAAAAAATAATATCAAAAATCAAAGATGCTTGGTTGTTTCAGATCACTGCTTTCTTTTTTCTCTTCTTCAACTTTCTTTTTAACAACAGCGGTGATTTCGATTTCTCCTTGTTTTTCGTCGGTTTTCTCAGCGCATTGCACAACATCTTTCATCTTATGAAGATGTTTTTCCCCTAGAAGGAATTTTACTTCGCTTTCTGAGAAATCCAACATTTTGATCATCCTACAGGCAAATCTCGTGTTGTTTCGGAACATAGCCTGGAAATGTGGAAGGATCATTTCTTTGGTCTTTTGATCTGAGGTATGATTCAGCATTGAGATCTTTTTTACAACACCATCTCGGAGCATCCGTGCGGATTGATTGCCTTTCATCTCCTTCATCCACAGGGGGAACATGTAGTGGGTGTTGCCGTAGCTATGGGTTTTTGCTACCGAAACCCCGCCGCTCATCAGATCGCAGGCATACGACCAGAGTTCATAGGCTCTTCCTCTTTTAACCCTGCCAAAAAACAAATCTGCCTTTGAGACCGCATCATATCCTCGCACGAGATCTTCGATGTCCAGATACTCTCTGGGGAGATTTTCGGTAATCCACAGCAAGAGCATCTCAGGTTGCACGTCGGTGTTTCTCATGCAATCCCTGCCGTTCTGAAGACTTTTTGTTTTGAACACCTCCCGTAAAGCATCAAAAATAAGAGTTTCTCGATCTCGATACCCGAGGACGTCCACATCTTCGATGCTGATTTGCTTCCGGTTCGAACCAAGTGATTGGAGGTCGTTGACCGCTGAGCGGACGTCCCCTTTCGACCGGTCGGTGATTGTTTTTAATACTTGTATATCTGCAACGATATCTTCCTGTCTGCAGATTCGTTTCAACAGCTCAACAATATGATTTGGGTTCACATCATAGAATTGAATGACGGTGCAGAGGCTTTTGAGCGCTTCCCCTCCCCCTTTCGTCAGATCATAATAATCGTTGACAATAAGGATGATCGGTTGTTTTGTTATTCTTATGGTGTCGATGATTGCTTTTTTACCGCCTTTGTCCCCGAGATTACCTTCTGCCTCTGATCTGTCGAGCTTTTCATAAAGATTATCTGCTTCGTCAAGAATGATAAGTTTTCGTCCTCCCTTCCGCGATGGCGTGAATTCCCCAGCGTTATCAAAGGTTTCATTGATCGCTCCTGCAGTAGCGACTCTTTTGATGGATGTTTCATTGCGTGCATCTGAGGCGTTAAGCTCAAGGACCGTCCATCCAAGGTCATGAGCAAGAGCAAGGGCGCTGCTGGTCTTTCCGGTCCCTGGTTTTCCAGAGAGGATCGCGGCGCGGCTCTTCGGTATTCTTCCTTGGTTCCACTGTTCAGCCCAAGCGCGCAAGGTAGAGATGGCGCGTTCGTTACCTACCACATCACGCAATGTTTTCGGTCGGTATTTCTCAGTCCAGTCCTCCATTGGTATCGGAGAAGAACCAGTGGGTATTTTAAGATTTGTTTTGACATAACCTTTTTATCAGACTGGTTTATTATCTTCTCCTCCGTCTGCGGGGATGGCCCAGCCCGGTAAGGCGTAGGATTGCTAATCCTATGGTCTCTGACCTCGGGAGTTCGAATCTCCCTCCCCGCGTAAATATTTATCATGGTTACGATTAGCACGGTTATTAAAACAGAAGAAAAATCAAATCGATTTTAATTCCAAAGAGTTCAAATCCCTTCCCCAGCACTAATTTTATCCTGACAAAGATTTAAATAACCACGGACACTTTATTTTCCTATAGGAGAAAGAAATAGATGAAAAAATATCTTCTAATAGGGGATAGTTTAGTGATTGGAATAAAATTTTTTTGCTTGTTTGTCGGTGTTCTTATGATCCTGCCAGCGTTCAACCTTTTCTTTCTTACAGGAGCAACTCAGCGCAACACCTCATCTGATCTGCCGTATGACATCCATCTGAACTGGCAGCAGAACTCTTCGACCACGATAACGGTGGTTTGGGAGACCACACCCTCAACAACAGGTAGCACGGTGAAATACGGACCAGACCTGAATTATAGCCAAATCGCGACAGGAACCACCGATAACCAAGGCACGAACGGACTAATCCATATCGTTGAGATAATCGGGCTGTCAGCTGGTACAACCTATCATTATATCTGTGGTGATGATGCCGGTGGTTGGAGTACAGATTTAACCTTCATGACGGCACCAGAAAACCCGGGTGATTTTGTGTTCTGCGCAATGGGTGATTCTCGTGATAACCCTAGCGAGCTCAACAAGATAGTCAGCAAAGCAAATGAAGCCAATCCTATGTTCACGGTATTTACCGGCGATTTATGCCACAGTGACAACAGCACCGACTATGACACATGGTTCTCAATCTGGGAGCAACTCGGCGATCATTCTCCTATCGTCCCAGCACTTGGTAACCATGAATTTAACGCGATAAACTACCTGCACCGGTTCGCACTGCCGAACAATGAGCGATGGTATTCATTCAATTACAGCAACATGCACATTATCGTTCTGAGCACTCAATTGGATAGTTACTCACAAGGGACCGCTCAATACACCTGGTTCGTCCATGACCTTACTGCAGCTACGAACGACTCAGCACATCCATGGAAAATTGTCAATTTCCATAACCCTCCATACAATGTGGGAGGACACGGCGGTGATTCAAGCGTTCAAAATACTTTATCACCACTAATCTCCCAGTATAAGGTGGATCTGGTCTTCAACGGACACAATCACTATTACGAAAGGACATATCCTCTCAAGGGCGGAGGCGCGACTCCAACAGTAACTGATACAAACCTGCATTATTACAAAAACCCGGATGGTGTGATATATGCGACCACAGGCTCGTGCGGCGCCCCGCTGTACGACGTGGGTTCCGCATACTACCTTGCGGTGGCAGTGAAGAACTATCAATTTGCAAAAATCAGTGTCTTCACAAACAACTCACTCCACATGGAGACGTTTCTGGACGATGGAACGACACGCATTGATGACTTCTGGATAGAAAAAAATGAAACACCAAACCAACCACCACATCCACCAACCATTACCGGCCCAGCAAACGGAAAAATAAAGGTTGCTACCCAGTATAATTTCACAACAACAGACCCTGATGGTGATGAGGTATCCTACTTCATCGATTGGGGTGATCACACCAACAGTAGCTGGATTGGTCCCTATTCATCAGGAGACCTCATTACCCAACCACATACCTGGTCCAAAAAGGGATCCTATACGATCAAAGCGAAAGCAAAAGACAGTAAAGGTGCTGAAAGCGACTGGGGCGCTCTGCAAGTGACCATGCCTCTGTCGTATGAGCCCCCGCAGTTCCGATTTCTTGAATGGCTTTTCGAACGATTCCCTCATGCGTTTCCAATACTAAGATATACCCTGGATTTCAACTGACCATCAATCCTTGTCGTACCGGCAAACGTGGGTTCAAATCCCTTCCCCGGCACTATTCGTTATGTTGATTTAATTTCATAGACAAGGTAGTATACACTTTACATGAACCTGTATAGTATGCGCATTTAATTATTCTCATGTTAGTTATGACATCCTTGATATAAAGAGGAAAAAAATTATAATTTCAATAATCGGTTGTGAGATATTTTACCACGTTGAGAATAATTTCACCGGTGACGTTTACGTCCTCCTGGTCAAAATACTTTAATACGTCCCCTTCAGAATGATTTACGCCATCTCTATGATGTAATTTCCATCCACTATCTTTCAGGAAACATAACATCTCACACGTAGGATGGCTTTTTTCAAATGGTAATGGATTACTGACGATGCCTTTTTTCAACCAGACGTATTTGAGACCACTTGAACTATTGACACGGTCGTCGTACTCTGCGTTTTGAATAAGCAGGGAGATTTTCGCTAAAAGACCGATGTTGTTTCCAATGATATTTAACGTTAATGTTGGGTCATCTTGTTTGAATCCCAGCTGGTTTACATCGATCATGTAGATTATGTTTTCATCGGTGTGTAATGATGCGTAATGTTTTGCTCCTACGCAAAACCCATGTTCTTCCCCGGAGAACCCGATGAATTTCATTGTATATTTTGGTGTGATATTCTGTTCCTTGAAATATTTCGCAATCGCAAGAACCATCGCCATTCCAATCGCTGCATCAGCAGTACCTTGGCACCACCAGGAATCATAAAGACAATCCACAATCACTGTTTTCGTTGGATCTGTGCCGTTCATCTGCCCGATCACATTATAACTAATAATTGAAGTATTCAAATGCTGTGTTAATGTAAAATCAACTCTCGTGTTCTGAATATCCTGTAGGATAGTTTCACCGTCGCTTTTATTGATATAAATAAACGGGATATGATTTTGATTTTTTAACAGATTCATATCATGGACATCTTCATTGAAATCATACAAAATTAATCCCTTGCAAAAGTCAAGATAGTTATCCCATAATAACGAATAGAATACTGGGATCCCCCCTTGTAATTGACGAATGACGTAATAGTTAAAATAAAAATTATCAAGGAACGGGATCGTGCTTAACGGATTATATGGGTAAAACGCTCTATCTTGAAGTATTAAAACAAATGGTTCAAGCCTGCCTACTATTTTTTGCTTCAGTATATACAATGATGGAGAGAGTGGCGGACGTATGACCATGAGATTCTCATAGTCATAGGTATGATTCAGATCTTGATTGTTTTCAGAGGTTTCAAACCATACCGGGGCGATATACGAATCAATTTTTTTCTTATTAATTTTAACAAAGTAATCAAGTATTTCTAATTCATGAGTCAGATCAGGATATTCTGTAGTGTTTGTAATTTGTTCTTTGTAGGTGTATAAACCCAAAGCGGTCATGTTTTCATAGATAATCTCTGCTGCTTTCTGTTCACCTTTTGTCCCATATGCTCTTCCTTTTGCGATTTCACCATTTGATTCATTGTACTCAGTGAAAATGATATTGCTGAGATTCTCAGTAATATTATGGATATACTGTAAGTCTAATTGTTCAAATGAATAGTCATAGGTTTTCCGTAGATTTAATTTTTCTACATCAGCTAAAATGTTGGGGGTAATATTTCCAAAAAACAACAGTGCGATAGTAGTATAAACTAACGATTTTAATATTAAATTATTATTTAGCATTCTGGAATAACAACTCTTTCTGGTTAACCTTGCTAGTTATTGTTTTCTGGTTTGATGATTGAGTGATTTGATATCCAATAACAACTGTTAAAGATGTATAAATAAGGAGAATCACTGTAAGAATGCTGATTTCAATGGCTAAACATTTCTTTATTAATCGATTTATTTGCATATCGGAATAACAACGGATATGTAATAACATTGTACTATTTCAGTAGGAAGTAACATAATATAAATGCATACTATTAAGATTAGGAGACAACCCAGAATGTATCCTGGGAACCAACATATCGGAATATCAAATATTGTTGGAACATCGCTATTAACATCTTTATTTACATTAAATCTCTCTGAATTTTTTCTTAACTGATGAAGAGCCTGTTCTATATCCGTAAAATCAATATCCTTTGTATTCTCTTTTTGAGATATTAGAGGTATTATTTTCTCTACAAATCTGTGAAATGTTTTATCATCCATTTTACTGATGATATCTATGACTTTGTTCAGTTGTTCAGTTCTATTATCTCTTGTTGGGAATTGCCATCGATTCCCTTTTCCCATTCCAAGATACTGAGATGTGGTGATATTTTGTTGTTGATTCGTTGCTCTCTGTGTTCTCATACTGAATAAAGGTGAATCATTCACTGTTGTTGATTTTACAGATTGATACCCAACTACATTACTCAATGAACCCAGAACAAGAAGAACCACAGCACAGATACTAACCCCTATCAATGGTTTCTTATCCATTTGCTTTTTCCCCTTTATCATATTTTATAACAGAGTTCTTCTATAAATATGTTTATTTCATCACTAATTAAATCCAAGCAGATATCGTAGTATTGGGTATGCATTCGGGAATCGTTCAAACAGCCATTCAATGAATTGAAAATGTGGTGGCTCATAGGAAAAGGGCATGGTGACCTCCATGGTCGTCCAGTTGCTCTCCGCACCAATGGAATCTCGTGCTTTCGCTTTGATAATATAGGTTCCTTGTTTCTCCCAAGTATGCAACATCCTAATAGAATATCCATGTACGCTTTCATATGACCAACCATTTGTCCCATCACCCCAGTCAACATAAACTTGAACCGGGTTGTTATCGGGGTCATCAATTAGGAATCGATAATCATATTCTTTACCGCTATTACCTTCTGTATTGCCACTGATGATTGGGGGATATGGAGGCAGATTCGATCCGACAGCCCCAAATGCGTGCAAGCCATTACCAACCCAAAAACCAGTTGATCCAATATAGACGGTTCCATCTGTAGCAATCGCCGGTGAGGAATCTACCCATTCATCTGATATGGTTTTCCGCCAACGTTCCGTTCCATCTGGATTTACTGCAAGGATTTCACCAGCAGTAGTTTCACCGACATCAACACCAACATATATAGTGCCTTCTGCCGCAATAGCAGGGCAGGATGTGAAGATATGCCGATCCGTTCCAAGATTAAATATCCAACGCATCGTTCCATTTGGATATACTGCATATAGGTCGTCGCCACCGACATAAATAGTCCCGTCCGCTGCTATTGCGGGGGTTGTTTCTGTCCCAGAGCCGACACTGCAGCGCCAAAGCATCGTCCCATTAGGATAGAGTGCGTAGAGATATCCATCCCAGGAACCGAAGTAGATAGTCCCATCGGGAATTACTGAGGGCACTCCTTTGACATGGTTTCCTGTTGGGAAATACCATTTCAATGTCCCATTGGGATTAAGAGCATAGAGACGGTTGTCCCAACTCCCGATGTATATAGTTCCATCCATAGCTAATGCAGGGTCGCCGTATATGTCATTTGGGAGATCATAATGCCAGAGTTCCGTTCCATTAGGATTGATGGCAAATACTCTGCCTTGTGAATGTCCGATGTAGATAGTTCCATTGGGAGCGATGACGGGTGATGATGAGATGATTTCACCGGTGTTGAATCGCCATTTGAGAGTTCCATCAGAACGTAAAGCATATAAGTAATTGTCGCAGGAAGTTATGTAGATGGTACCGTCAGCAGCAATTGCCGGAGTTGAAAAAATCGGCTGGGATGTTTTATAAGACCATTTTAATGTACTATTAGGATATAATGCATATACATACCAATTATTACTTCCAAAATAGATCGTACCATCAATAGCGACTACAGCACCAGAATCAACGCCACCTGAAATTGTAGTAAAACGCCATTTTTCAAGTCCAGGATTATTAATAGTGCTATAAATAGTTCGTCCGATGCGTTGCGCATTATAACTTTTCATCGGCCAAGACGAGTCCATTGAGCCACTCAATTCTACCGAGGATATAATTGATGTTGATGAACGAAAAACCTGCTTTCTTGAATCAGGATTCAACTGCTCCACGGGAAAGTAATACTGGTCGTGCAACGATTTAGATTTATAGGGATATGCTTTCTGAAGAAAAAACATCTCCTCGGAGGATATGTAATTTTGGGAATTATTTGTAATTCCATTAATGGGAATTGCTACTTGACTGGTGACTAAGGGTACAAGAAAGAAAGAAAAAATCAATATCAATGATATTCTTGATTTTTTTTCCATAAATCTATTGCTCCATTAATATAACTATATAAGATATTCCTTAAATATCTTTCCGTAAAACAATAAATCATTACAGATATCAATTTTTTAATTATAATTTTTTTCAACAATTTATTGTTAAAAAAGAAAATGTTAAATAATGAAATTATATTTACCTAAAAAAGGAGGAATAAATATAATAGAAATAAAAAAAATTAATGTTTTTTTTATTATAAACATGTTAGTTATAACATCAATATCAGCCATAATAAATAGCGATAATACCTCTGCGACATCTGATCCCGAAGATATCGCATTTGATTATCAGTTAGTTCACAATGTTACAAAATTTCTTTCATGGCGAATAAATCAATCCTATAATATTGAACGTGGTGAACTAGCAAAAGGACGCGATTTCGGATCAAAAGGTGAACATGCCGCAGCTATTTATTTAGATTCGATGATGAAAAATTTAGGTCTATACGCTCCGAATCTTGATAATAATACAAAAAATCCATATCTTCAACAAATTAAAGATTCTGAAGAGGTATTTCATACAAATTCAAATAAAATATGGAAAAATACAAATGATTTACTTGAAGTACTCGACAGAAAACTCATACTCCATAATATTACTTCAAATGAAACTGTCGATATTAAGGACTTCTATATTAGCCCTGAAATGGGAGAAGCCTGTTTTCCCAAAAGAAATCCGAATTACGATTATAATAACCTCACAAAAGATATTAACTATCCAAACCTCTTAATTTGTCCTACCTCAATTTATAGTTGGTCATTTCTCAATGTTTTTCTTGAAGATACTATTAATGAAGAATTCATTGACACTCTTATTGAAAACCCGAATCTTACGGATGGAGACACGTTCGATGATTACGTCATCAGTCTCTTCGAACAATACTACAACTTCACCTTTGAAGACATTACCGACAATCCTGAGAACATAACCAATCTCTCCTTCTACAACGAAACATTGTTCAACCACAGCTCAAACTTTGTTTTCCTCGACGAATTACTAAATTTTAACCCAAAATTATCCTCAACCCCTGGCTTAGATTTGCTCTTGAAAATGTTACATGACCGTTTAAAATTAAAATATGGCTGGGACATCGATTTTGAAATTAACGAACTACATGCATGGGTTACAGGAAAAATTAAACCAATTAGACAAAAGATTATAACAAATTTCATGTACATATTACCATTTTGTAAAGGTCTCATTCTCTATGATTATAACAATGATAGTTACAATATTCCAAACAGTGATTGTTCGATTCCCATCATCTACATCAATGGAAGTCTTGGTAACCAGATAAAGAATAACAGTAACGATTATAGGATAGACATCCAACTCAATCAAAGGTGGAACAACTCCATTGAAAGCTATAATGTCATCGGACAAATCAACGGCAGCGACCCAAATCCAAAAAAAGACATAATCATTGAATGCCTCTACGACTCTGTATGGTGTCAGGGAACAGGGGATTCAGCGATCGGCGTCGGCATGGTCCTTGCCTTCGCCAAATACATGAAACAATTAGAAGTTATAGGTATTAAACCAAAATACAACCTAACGTTCGCTTTATTCGGTGGGGAAGAGCGTGGTTGCAGAGGTGCATTTTATTATGAAATGACACTGCCAAATAGTGACAACATAACCAAAACTGTCATTGATCTCAACCAACTCGGTTTTGATCAAACAGCTCCAGATATCCCCTTGGTCATGAATGTCGCGACCAATAGAATCTGCCTTTTACCAATCATAAAACACATAACAGATATCACCAACTACGATGAAAGAACGAATGATGATACTGAATTCAAGCTTTCTCTGACTCCCCTTGGCTCCGTAAGTGATGAAATAGCATTTGCGAATCCATTTACAAGTCATATATTAAAAACGAAGACCGTAATGTTCTTGAAAGATTTCAACTGGACCCGCCATCACAAGGACGGTGCGAACCACACTAAAGGCGACGCTATGAACTACTACGACCAAGACGATATCGAGTTGACCACGGAGATGATTTGGAACGTCACACGTTTTTTTGCTTTGAAGCCAGATTCCTATTTTGAAAATTATCTCTTTGACTACACCGATAGTAACAATGATAATAAAGATGATACTGTGAGCGTTTCCTTCAATATTAAATCCGTACTCCCCGAGGATAAAGTGACTGTACGACTGATGCTTATCCCAGCATATCTCTCAAATCCGCTTCACCCGGGTTATCCGATCCTCTATAGGTACCGTACTGAAAAAGAGTTCATCGTCACTCCTGATGGTACGAATGGATTCATAAGCCTAACACTTCCTAAGGGGGCACCATCGGCCACCTACCGAGTTCAACTTGTGTTATTGAACTCAACTGGTGATACCTACGTGGATTTTTTAGGGAGTAATGGAATTCTTAGCAAAACGTTTAAAACATTTGATGAAATCATCGATTTTTTCAACGATGAGTATGACATCGATTACGAGGCAGCTTTAACAGAGAATTCCGAGGAAATCTATTCGGATTTCCACCTGGACATCACAGATTTCCTAGAGAAATACCCTCACCTGAAAGACATCCAGGATCTTATCCAGGATCTTTCTGCTCGTTACATCTTCAAAGACGATTATAAAAAAGATTATGCAGAGTTATCTCCCCCGAATAACCCACCAACTACTCCAACAAAACCAGATGGTCCACAGATAGTATACGCACAACATGAGTACGACTATACGACACAAGCAACAGATCCAAACAACGATAAGATTGAATATAAATGGCGGTTCCACCTTGGTGATCTTTTATTCAATTACAATAAATGGAGCTCTCCCTGCGACTCCGGAACAATTCATACCCAGAGTAACACCTGGGAAAACTGGGGACTTTTACCACGAGCAATCTTCGTAAAAGCCCGTGACACCTGGCATAGCCCCAACGTTCAAAGCGAATACTCAGAACCTCTTTTTGTCGAGGTGTTACCCAGTTCTTGGTTCGATGCACCAAGTGAACAACTGGTTGATGAACCTGTACAATTCAACGGATACCTGTACGGAGCAGAAGTGAATCAAATACAATGGGATATGGATCAATCTAAAGGCTGGCAGAATATAAGTGAGAGCAACCCCACTGAGAACTTCACTAAAGAAGGTAATTATACCATTACCTTGAATGTTACAGATGAGCAGCAAAACGTGTACCTGTTTACTAAAGATATCGAAATCAAATACATGATCTCGAATTTCACCGGCAGCTCAGGCAACACCAACCAAACACTCTGGTTCAATGACACCTCCCGCCTTTATCATGGATACAAGATCACGAACTGGACCTGGGATTTCGATGACGGCACCATCATCTACGGAGAACGCAACACCAACCATAAGTTTCTAACACCTGGTGTATATCACGTGTCACTCACCGTTAAAGATGAAAACAATGATAGTTATGATATCTGCTCCCAGACATATTACATCGAAAACGACCCACCAGTTGTATTGGATGTCACCAGTGAACCTGTATTTGCAGTTCCTAATCAAACAGTATTATTGTATGCGGATGTGATCGACTCCCTAGCAGGAATTAAAACTGTGACACTCAACATAACACTCCCGGATTCCTCATGGCAGACGATCATGATGGAGCCAACAACAGAATCAGAGTTGTATGATTCTGACTATGATTATCATGCTGAGTTCAATCATACAGATCAAGTTGGAGAATATTATTACACGATCACCGTTGAGGACAACGCAGGAAACAATGTGAATCATAGCGGTTTTAGTTTCACCGTCTCCCCGTTTGCGTTCGACTCATCCACCCCCTACTACGGTGCTCAATCATACAACACCATCCCTGTCAATCTCGTCTCAACTCTAACTTCAAATCAGCATTACGAGTTCACCAGTTTCGCCGATGACGTGGTCATGTGGATGCCGATGGACACCACGACCCCAGATGAGAACCCAGCAGACGTCAGTAGATACGAAAATAACGGTATACGCAACTGGGGCGCAAATCAGACAGAGAACGGGTTTTTCGGGAAAGGATTCCTCTTTGACGGGGTAGACGATTATCTGGAAATAGAACCGAATGCTTCGCTACTGTTTGACGCGTCTCGGCCGATGACCTGGTCCATCTGGATCCGCCCGGAATATTCTGCCGTAAACACAACCATGGGCGTGCTCTCGAAAGCCTCCTCAACATCAAACGGGTCTGGATTCACCTTCTGTCTCAACACAACAACGAATGACGCTGCATTCGTCATATGTGCCCCTGATGATGGAGTCTTGCGATATTCTGATAGTGTTGACCTGAATATTGGCAACTCCAGCTGGGCTCAACTCACCGTTGTCTATAACGGAAGCTCAGGATGGGACATGTACATGAACGGATCGAAAAAAGACACAATGTTCTTCCCAGTGTCCTCGAACGTAAATGCATCGTATCTCCTGGGTGCTGGGAGAAACGCGACCGGTGATGCTGCTGACCTGTTTTTCCAGGGCATCCTTGATGATTTCGTCATGTTCAAACGTGGAGTAGACACTGATGAGATCCCATCTCTTTTTAACGCATCAGAATACCCCTATTCTCATAATTTCACAGATTTAACTGACGGAACATATAACTTCACTGGATGTGCTGGATACCCAAGAGGGTTTGCGAATAAAACGGAGACACGAAGCATCCTGATAGACACTCTTGCACCAATCATCTCTAATATCACAGAGTTTCCTGATACTGTGGGTTTCGGAGGCAATGTTCAGATAAATGCGACAGTGGTGGAGAACGGCAGTGGTCTGTTACTGGTAGCGGTGAATATTAGTTATCCGAATGCCACATCATGGAATTATTCTATGACCTGTGTGGGTGATGATGCGTATCAGTTAAACTTCTCTGATACCTGGTTTGTTGGCCAATATAATTATTCAGTATGGGCGATGGACAATGTTGGTAATACCGCATTTGATTCTGGTCACAGCTTCAATGTGACCGCTAATGCAACCATTAGCATCGCCACCCTCAAGAACAGCTACAGCGGTACCCAATACATCAACATCACCGACCCACCAAACCCACCACAGAACCTCACATTGATTAACCGGGGGCTGACCTGGAACACCTACTATAACGCATCCACGGGAGAAAACATCCTGGAGGCCTACCAGGGACCGGTGAATTATCAAGATGATAACAGCACCTGGATCCCTATCAACAACACCATCAGCCAGCTGGCATCCAACCATCCAGCATATGTCTACGGGTATCACACCGGAAACAACAAGGGATTATATGGTGTGTATTTCAAATCCAATGCACAACTAGATTGGCCTGTCGCATTCACCTACAACCGGTCAGACGACCCCACCACCTACGTTATTAGAAGTAAACTCGTTGGTGTTGGATACGTTGATCCGCAGAACAACTGGGCGTACCAGTACCTGCAGAATGCCCAGAGCAGCCAGGGACAAACCAACGATTATACCATTACCTACCCGGGTGTATTTACTGGGACGGATGTCACCTGGAGCTACGGGAATACCGGACTCAAAGAAGAAATCACTCTCAGCAACACGACAAAGGCGGTGTTACAGAATCATCCACCATCACAATATGGGCTCAATGATGCCAGCTCGTATCTCGTATTCATCACTAAACTTGACTACCAGAACCTCAACCTCTACAACGGTTCAGGGTTGCTAGAGGGGAACATCACAATCTCCGATACTGGAGCTGTTTTCAAGGATGTCCTCGGGCAGTTCAAATGCGCGTTGCCGCTTGGAGATGCATTTGAATTGAACAATGAATCTATGCGACAAAAGCTAACCTACCGTATCATACACCTGAATGGCAACTCCTACCTGCTCTCAGGTTTGAAAGTCTCTAAATTGAATACGATGATATTCCCGGTGGTGATTGACCCAACGTTGACGGTGTATTCATCCTCCAGCGATGGTTATATCTACAAATCAGGTACGGTTTATACCACCGTCCAATCTGCATCGACTGGGACAGTGAATAGTTCTGGGACATATATCACGATTGGACAAAAGAAAATATCATTCCCAGGCACCTATTATATTTACCGCGGGTTCGTCTTCTTCAACACCTCTGCATTGCCCTCAAATGCGTACCTTGACAATGCAACACTCTCAGTATACAAGAAGGATGATTACTCGACAACAGACTTTGACATCACAATCCAGAACGGACAACCCACCTACCCACATAATCCGATGCAATCAGGTGATTATTATCGGAACTATTATTCCGGGAACGGCGGATCATTGAATACCGGTAGTTTCACAAGCGGATACAATGCGATAAAATTGAACAACCTGAACTGGATCAATAAAACCGGGATCACTAAATTGTGTCTGCGTAGCAGTCGGGACATCAGTGGGACGGCACCGACCAGCAGCGAATACGTCAATGTCTATTCATACGAATTCACAGGGATCGGCTGTCAGCCGAAACTGGTGATCAACTATCGGAACCAATCGAAAATCAAGAACACCGGCTCTACAAACATCAAGGGATACCTGTTGATCCAAGTTCAGTTCTACAACACTTCGCAAGCGCAATGGATGTTAGACAATGATACCGTAAACGAAACTACACCAAGAACTATTACGAGTGGCAACCAACTGGGACTGGACACTGTCTTCAATGGAAAGATCAGAGCGTTGAATCTTCAGCACGGGGCTGGGACGTATCGTGTCTATGCATCATTCCGAAATCCCGAAGGTGGTATCCTGAAAACGGATACAGGAACTGAATTGAAGGCTTGGTGGCAGTTCAGCAAAACGTAACAAAGCAATCCTCAACGATTAAAAACAATGGAAATCAGGCACATAAACTCGTCTGTTTTTCCATATTTTTATTAAAATGTAAAGCCTTTCCCTATCCACTTATGTTATTTTAGAGAGTAAGTTTTAGAGTAAGACTGAGATTTGAACTTGAAGTTTAAGTCTCTTCCCCTGCACTAATTTTTTATACAGTTTTTATGTACAAAACAAAGTATAAATTATAACGTATGCTTCTCTATTGTTGTGAGGAAAATAAGTATTAACAAAAAAACGTCTGAAACAGCGATAATAACTGCTTCGCTACGTGCTTTATCAAATTATGAGGAAAATGAAAAGATGCGAAGTAATGATTATTTTGCAGAAATATTTTTACCTGATGAACGAAGAACTCCTTTGAATGATAAAAATGCCAGAGCAATGATTAAAAAAGCAATTCCAAAAGGTCTATATGAATACGTTATTGCAAGAACAAAATATTTTGATAATGTATTTATTGAAGCAGCTAAAAACAATATTGACCAGGTAGTATTTTTAGGAGCAGGCTATGATAGTCGTTCATATAGATTTAGCGACCTAATTACAAAAACAAAGATATTTGAAGTTGATACAAAACCCACTCAAGAACATAAAATTTCATTGTTGCATAAAAACAAAATTAACATAAATGAAAGAATAGAATTTGTCCCTGTGGATTTCGAAAAAGGCAATTTATTCGACCTACTTAATGAGTGTGGATATGATAAAATAAAAAAGACATTATTCATGTGGGAAGGAGTTACCTTCTATTTATCCAATAACGTAGTGGTTCAAATGTTAAAAACGATAAAAGAAAACTCTTCATCTGGTAGCAGACTGTGTTTTGATTTTCAAACAATAACTAATAATGATGAACTTATAAAAACAGATCTGGAAGATGAAACAATTAAATTTGGAATCAAAAATGACCAAATTGAAATATTTGTTTCAGAGAACGGATATAGAATAGTGGAACATGTCAATGCAAGAGATATGGAAAAAATGTTTTTAATTCTGGAAAACGGAGAGCAATTCGGAGAGATATTACCAATAATGAATTTCTTATTAATTGAGCATATAGAATAAGATAAAAAAAAAATAGATCGGAACGGGAATGATTATTTATCAACCACTCAGAAAAATTTCTGTAATCTTGTGTTCAAATCCCTTTTCCTGTGCTATCAATCTTAATTAATCGAAAAAACTCCCTCAACAGATATGATACTAACAAATTTGTTAACAAATACGAGTTCGAATCTCCCTTCCAGCGTAAATATTTATCATGGTTATTATTAGCATGGTAATTAAAATGGGAGAAAATCAGAGCGATTTTAATCTCCAGGGGGTTCAAATCCCTTCCCCTGCACTTACTATCTTAATTGATAAAAAAAACCACTCAACCAATATGATATCATCAAATATGCTAACAAAGACAGGTCAGAATCTCCCTCCTGGCGTAAATTCTTGTTCTCCAGATTAGTCTATCAAATGAAAAGGGTATACTCAAGGTTTATTAAGAAACGAGTTGTTATGACCTTGTGTAAGTCAAGCGAGGAAAAAAGTATGACTGAAGAAACAAAAGAGGCAAAAACAACGAAAAAAGAAAGAACCGATGAAAACGTAATCTATGTTGGACACAAACCTCCAATGAGCTATGTGCTTGCAGTCGTGACACAGTTTCAGGGCAGTGGTTCTGAAGAGGTTATCATTAAAGCAAGAGGACGGGCGATTAGTACGGCGGTAGACACTGCGGAAATCGTGAGAAATAGGTTTATCAAAGACGCAAAAATCAAAGATATACGAATTAGTACTGAAAGCGTCACCAACGAAGAAGGCAGAACATCTAATGTCTCATCAATGGAAATTATCTTGACTACGAACAAGAAGAGTAAATAGGCAGAATGATACGCTGACGAGACAGCACACCCGTGCCTAGTCTCCGTTTTTTTCTTTCTTTGTAGTGGTATCGAGAGATGAATTCTGTAACGACTGTATAAAGAACAAACAGAGTCGTTACTTGCGAAGGAGTCCTAGCGAAGAAAGTTCTTTTGATAATTTATCGACTGCTATGGAGATATCCTCTATCTTTCTTGCACCAGCGCAGACTATTTTCCCTGAGCCGAACAGTAGCATAGCTACCTTTGGTTCTCTGATACGATAGACTAGTCCAGGGAACTGCTCAGGTTCATATTCGACATTTTCTAAACCCAGGGCGATAGCAACCTCGCTCAGATTAAGTTCCCCACCAAGATCAGAGGTAGCCACCATATTCTGGATCACGATCTCAGGGTTTTTAAATACTTTTACACCTATCTTTTCTAGTTTCTCTGCTATCGTTCTGATGGCGGTCTGTACATCCTGCATGGTTTTTGCGCCAGTGCAGTTCGCCTTTCCGCTTCTGAAGAGGAGCGTCGCTGTTTTCGGATTGTCTAACCGATAGACCAACCCCGGGAACTGTTCTGGTTCGTATTCTGCTTCTTCTAACGATTGTGCAATCACATCGAGATCTAATTTTTCGGCAAATGTTGTCGATGCGACAATATTTTCAACTTTTACTTCTATCATAGGGTATCACTTTTCATTCTATTGTTCGGTGTCACGGTCTTTTCAGAGCAAAATCAACAACACATCTGTCCGTTATATCAGTTATCGTCGGTCATACTAACGCAACAATCTGCTTTTTTCATCTTCCGCTCTGCTCTGCAAACCCAAATGGAGAGAGTGTGATGATTATATAAAAGATGAGGCGTTAACGAGTATGAGACAGTGGAGCCTATGAAACAAAAAAATGTTTTTATGCTGGATAAGGAGGACGATAAAGCCGTCCAATTATTTGTAAAGCTAGGGATGCCGAAGAATCTTGCGAAAACATTGCTGTGGATTTCACAATTTGATGAATGCAAATGTGCAGATGTTGAACAGGGAGCGAATCTTCGACAACCTGAAGTAAGTATCGTCATGCAAGAACTAAGGCGACGAGGCTGGGTTCAAAAACGGAACCTTAAAAAGGAAGGAAAAGGCAGACCTGTCCATGTCTATAAGACCACGGCAGACCTGTCTGAAATTGTGAATGCCTTTGAGCAGGAGAAATTACAAGAAGTCGATCGGGTTAAAAAAGATTTATCTGAACTAAAAAACATCATGGCAAGTCGATGAAGGGTGACTTCTAACTTTCATACCAGATGCCTACACACAAAACAGTGACGTCATGATCTTTTTCCCCTTCATTTACAATTGAAATGAAATCACACTCCTTATGTAATTTTTCCAATCCTTCTTATACCAAGTGATGTAAGCCTGTTGAAAAAGGGTTAAAGACTACGTCTCACCAAGGGCCCACACCCCGCCGCGCGTCGTTGCAAAAACAATGCGAGGTTTCCCATCCTTCAGCAGAACTGGATATTGTCCCAAGGGTATTTGCAAATTGGCGAATGTCGCTTCAGCGATTTTCAACTTCCAAAGCAGAGTATTGTTCTGTTGAAGATCAATGGCGATGACATAGGTGTTCGATTTGAACAACCGTATTGCTGTTGCCGAGACCAAGAGTATCGGCCGTGTTTCGTTACCACTGATAGTGATGATGGATGATGGAGTATGCCATCCTGGTTCTTGTACCAGTGCGTTTACATTGATTTTTTCGATGATCTTCCCGGTTTCAATTGAATATCGTACTAATCGCCCAAGATACGTATCAACGACCCATAAACCGCCTCGTGGGTCAGAGGCCATATTGGCGTCAATTGATGTCGGCATCGCGGTCTTCCATTTGAGTTTTCCATAGCTGCCCATGTCTTGTACGGCGTAGATGTGCGGCCTGAGCATTAGAGAGGGTTGTCCTCGGTCGCCATCAAAGAAGATGGTGTCGTTAATCAGGGTAGGACTCGCCCCGCTTGGGCCACCAAATCCCCTATGCCATGCCACCTGCAGGCGCTCCTCTGGATTTGGGTTGTCGGAGTCAACGTCGATTGCGTATAAACGGGCATCGAACAAGAGGCCGAACCATCCCCGGAGGTCCTTATAATGTGTTGAGATGTACACCCGGTTCCCTTTCGTACAGGGAGTGTTTATCGTCGAATAAAACCCTGAATCATTAAAACCGAACAAGCGCAAAAGGGTGAGGACCGGTTTTTCTGGAATGAGATATTTTATAGCAAGTAATGAGCCGTTGCTGCTGTCAAGGGCGTAGATGGGTCCTCTGTCCGTGGCAATGATGACGGTTCCATCCTTGGTGAGAATAGGACTGAACGGGATTCCGCCGTTAGGAAGCTTCGTGACCCATTCGATGATTTGTTGATCGGCATCAGCGTCCAGTGGATCAACCATGACCACCACTTTATTGTCACAAGCAATAACCCTTCCGTATATATCGATCATTGGCGCTGAAGACCCAGTCCAGCTGTTCAGTAAATCCGCTGATTGCCATAAACGATTTCCGTCATAATCATATATGACCAAATTGTCATACAGACCAGAAAATGTGCATGCGGCGATATCCTTATTTCCAGAAAACCCTACTCCTATTGTTCCGATGATTTCTCCGATTAACTCTCGATGGTACCAGACCACGCTGACATTTTTCTCAGGGATGGGCATGAGATTGTTATCGGTTTGGCATTGATCGCAATGCGCCATATAGCATCCTTTATCTGGTAACGTGAAGTCTAAGTCTTCTTTTGCACAAGCAGGCTCTATGGTGGAATTTGCGATGAGGAAAAAAATGAAAATAAATGAAATGATGATGTTTCCCTTCATTTTTTTAAACCGCCAAATATATTACTATTAAAATCAAACGATTGAATAGATTATAAACGTTCTGCCCAATCCTTTTGGACAGAATAGCAGATATCAAATAGGGATAATTAATTAAAAAACAAGATCATTTGGATGTGCGGTGATCGTGTGGCCATTGAGCAGATCAGAGTCGGGTATGATAACTTCAGTTATGTTATTTATTGTCCTGTTCATAAAAAAGCTGCGATTGTTGATCCTGGTGTTGATGCAGCGCAATCCCTTCTATTTCTTGCGAAGAAAAAATTGATTTTGGATTACATTATCCTTACTCATCATCATAGTGATCATTGCGCTGAGACTGGTACTATTAAGGAGTTATTTCCTTTCTCAAAGATTGTTACCTCCAAAGAAGATGGGGAAAAATTACCAATGAAACCAGATTTTGTTGTTTCTGATGGAAGTCAAATCCAGGTGGGAAATATTCGTCTTTCTTTCCTGGCAACTCCTGGTCATACCAGGGGTGGCATCTGCATTATCGTCGATGATAATGCACTGCTGACTGGTGATACCTTATTTATTGGGGACTGTGGGAGGACTGATTTAGCAGGAGGTAGCCTTGCTCAAATGTTTAGGACACTGCAGGAGAAGATTTTGCCTCTTCCTGATGAGTTGATGGTGTACCCTGGACATGATTATGGTAAAAGACCCTTTGATAGCCTCGGGAATCAAAAACGTACCAATAAAACGTTAGTTGCGAAAAATCTTAAGGAATTTTCATCGATCCCGTAATGTTGATAGATGAAAGCCGGTTTTTTTCCGTCTACGGGTGGACAAGCTACTGGAATTGAGATTTTTGGTATAGAAAAGTTAATTAACAATTGTTAACTATAATATAGTACGTTAATAAAAACAAGAAAAGGGGAGAATAAAAAATGTTTAATGAAGAAAAAACCATTAAAGCAGTAGAAAAAGTAAGCCCCAGTGTCGTCAACGTTGTTACCCAGAGAATTATGAGATATGACCGGTTCAATACCTACGAATTCAAAGGAGCAGGTTCAGGGATTATCATGACTCCTGAGGGATATATCGTAACCAATAATCACGTCGTCGAACAAGCAAAAAAAGTCGACATCTATCTCTGCGATGGCCAGAAATACGAAGGCCACGTCGTAGGAGCTGATCCACACACCGATATCGCGGTCATTAAAATCAATGGAGACAATTTTTATTCAGGAGAATTTGGTAACTCCGATGATCTTAAACCAGGGCAAATGGCTATCGCCATAGGAAATTCTCTTGGATTGTCCGGAGGACCATCTGTTACCATCGGAGTCATCTCTGCAATCCGACGAAACATACCCTCGGAACGAGGTGTTCTTGAAAACATGATCCAAACTGATGCTGCGATAAACCCTGGGAACAGCGGCGGTCCACTCATCGATAGCGAAGGAAAAATAATCGGGATAAATAACGCGATCATCCCCTTTGCTCAGGGGATCGGGTTTGCCATTCCCATCAACGTAGCAAANGATGTCGCCAATGAACTCATCTCCTGCGGACAGGTCACCAGACCCTGGCTTGGNATCCTGGGAATCGACCTCAATCCGACCCTTGCATCCTATTACCAGCTTGCATCAAATGAAGGTGCCCTCATCGTTCAAATCAATGAAGGTAGCCCAGCCCATAAAACCGGATTGGAACCAGGAGATATCATCCTTGAAATAGAAGAAAATTCCATAAAAGGTATGGAAGATGTACGCCATACCATTTGGAAACGGAAAGTCGGAGAAAAAATCAAAATAAAAATTCTGCGAAAACATCAACAATTTTTTGGGACCCTGCAGCTTGCGCACACGCCAGCAAGTTAGTTGATATAGAAATACAATACCTATTGCTTCCCGGCAACAAACACATCTTGGAGTTGACATCAAAAATGAATTCGACTGAACAATCAAATGCGTCTTGTGTCAGCATTCAAAAAAGCACCTATGAGCACATAAATATAAACACGCTTTTACAACCACTTGGAGGAATTAGGCAATATATCGAAAAAGGGGAGCATGTCTTATTAAAAACAAATCTTCTAATCCCAAGTGACCCCATAAAAGCGGTCGTAACCAACCCTGCAGTAATACGAGCAGTCGCACAGATGATCCTGGAGATCGGAGGCATTCCTTATATCGGTGATTCTCCTTCAGGGCAATTCACGAAAAGGCGACTCGAAAAAACGTATACAAAATCAGGGTTGACCGCCCTTGCAAATGACCTTGGAATCGAGCTGAACTATGATACCGGTGTCACAAAGATAAATATCTCCGATGGTAAGAAGCTAAAAAAAACTTTATTCTGTGATTTTGTTCTCAACGCTGATAAGATCATTGCTTTTCCGAAAATCAAAACACATTCTTTCATGATTATGACGCTGGCAACAAAGATCATGTATGGTGCGGTGCCAGGGTTAACGAAGACAAAGTATCATTCTCTTTTTATCAGGAGAGCAGCGTTTGCTGATATGCTTCTGGACGTGCTTTCCGTCAGAACACCAGACCTTTTTATCATGGATGGAGTAACCGGTATGCAAGGAAATGGTCCTTCCGGTGGAACACCGGTCAGTTTAGGGGTATTGCTTGCATCAGACGACGCGATTGCGATGGATCTTGCAATCTGCAACATGTTAGGCATAGAGCCGATAGGGATTCCAACGCTCAGACAAGCAAATATACGACGCCTGTGGCCATCAGAGATACAATACCCATTGCTTTCACCCGATGATGTCCATTATTCTGGGTTTCTTTTACCATCTACCATTGACCTCCTCGTCCCAAGTTCGAAGAAACGCCGTCAACAGCCAGTCCCGACAGCGAAATGCACCGCCTGTGGGCAGTGCGTGGAGATTTGCCCAAAGAAAGCAATACGAATCATCCAAAATAGAGCGTCGGTCGATTATTCAAAATGTATCGCCTGTTATTGTTGTCATGAGATATGCCCCTACGAAGCAATCAAACTAGAATTCGTTACATAACAGGAAATGCTGCTCATTGCATCAAGAAATTATTTTAAATTTGTTTCACTGATCTATCGAGGCTCACTGAGGTTCCCTAATGTCCGCAAGATCAACTCAGGGAGCGCAGGATGGATATGCAATCCATGAGAAATAAAGGAAATATTTCCACCAAGAGCCATCCCATTTATCACTTCCTGAATGAGCATTGGAGCATACGGCCCGATGATATGGAATCCTAAGATTTTCCCGGTTTGCTTATCGACGATTGCTTTCGTAAACCCGTCATACTCCATCATTGCTTGACCCTTTGCGACATCAGAATATCGTGCGCTCCCCACAAGAATTTCATGGTGTTTCTTTGCTTCTTCCTGGGTCATCCCGACTGCAGCGATCTCCGGGTAGGTAAACACAGCATAGGGTATCGCATGATAGTCCATGGTCGTTTTTTTGTCATGGAACGCGTTTCCCCAGGCAACTGATGCCTCCTCGTTTGCCACGTGTTTGAACATTGCTTTTCCAATCGCATCCCCCAAAGCCCAGATATCCTTCTTACTTGTCTCAAGATACTCATTGACTTTGATATATCCGCGTGGGTCTGTCTGAACCCCGGTGTTTTCAACTTTTAGCAGATCAGCGTTTGATTGCCGACCTGCGGCAACAAAAACATTCTCAGCGGTCATTGTTATTTCTTTTCCGGACAAGCTGTCTTTTCCTGTTACGACAGCCTTATTCCCTTGGTTTTGCACCTCCGTCACTTCGGTGTTAAGATAAATACGCATCCGTTTCATGAGTTGATTTTTCAGCAACTCTGAGATTTCAGGCTCGCTGTTCGGAATCAATCGATCCCCTCGCTGGAAAATCGTCACCGCGGTTCCTACTGCAGAGAAAAAATGAGCAAACTCCATGGCAATGTATCCCCCGCCGATGATCGCCATGCTCTCAGGTTTTTCTTTTAAGTAAAAAACCGTTTCATTTGTTAAATAGGGGATGGAATCCAACCCTCGTATAGGAGGAATGAGCGGTCGTGCACCGGATCCAAGAAAGATTTTTTCTCCTTTGATTTCTTTTCCGAGAATCTCAAGTGTATAATCTTTGATAAAATGTCCTTGGCCCTTGTAATAATCAACGTTCTCTGTATGCTCTATGCCTTTTTCCATCGAAGCGCGACTCTCCTGGATGGGTTGTTGAACACGTTCCATGATTCCTTGGAAATCTATGTCTTTTATTTCAACGGTGATCCCGAGTTTTTTTGCTTCCTGTATCTCCATGATTCTGTCTGCTGGATGTATCAATATCTTTGAAGGGATGCATCCGACATTCAGACAGGTTCCTCCTAATGGGCCTTTGTCCACCCATGCAACATTCATTCCATGGGATACCGCGGCTTCGACAATCTCTCCTCCTGAGCCGCTGCCGACGACGACTACATCGTATGTCTTCATCTCCAACTCCTCTTATGATTCTCTTTTAACGGTTTATTTTAAATGACTTATTTCGACTGCAACTATCACTTCAGGGTCAGACGTATTTCCATATCCTCAATTTTTAAACTACCTCACTGGGTCCTTATATAATAATGCTGGAAAATATATGATATTTGGGTATATATGATTGTGGTCGCCTCATGCTCAGATTAATTTTTTCGTCAAAGAGTTTTTGCACCAAATTTACTTGCCATAATGTTTTCTTAAGGAGACACCAATCAAGTCACCAGCGTTATCCTTCGTATACTTGGCTTGATATGAATGTTTTTTAAAACAAAGGAGATATCAGAATTGATGAATGGTTCAAACCAAAACCTGCCGCTCTTGGACGTTCCTTACTTTCAGCAGACCAGTACTGCCACCTGCGGTCCTGCGTGTCTTATGATGGTGATGAAATATTGGGATCCTTCCTTAGAGTTTTCACGACGGTTCGAATCTCGCCTCTGGAAAAAGAGCTATTCCTTGTTATTGTTGGGAGGCACATACCAGTTTGGGTTAGCAGCAACTGCGGCACAGCTTGGTTTTAAAGCAGAAATTTATCAAAAGACGAGGTTCGCAGTGGCTTATCCGAATTTACCTCAGGTATTTACACTTGTAGAAAGCATTGTTTCTTACAAATCTCGTCGCTTAAAAATACCGGTCCAGTACGGAAAAGAAACCATCGAAGTGATCAATGATTCGTTACGAAGATCGATTCCTCCAATTGTTTTTTTGAACCTGAAACCGATTCTTGGCGAGAATGTGTTCCATTGGGTCGTCGTCACCGGTTTTGATGAGCAGAATGTCTTCATGAATGATCCGTATGTTCCAAAGGGGTTTGCATCAGGTCAAAAGAAAGGCTATCCCGTGGCTTTAGATCTCTTTTATAGGGCAATGACCACAGATACTGGCAGAATGCTTCGGCTGCCCTCCTGCGCCGTTTTAATTCACAAATAGAGCATTTTTTGAAGAACGCCTGTTTTGACGCCAAACTTTAAATGTCAATATTCTTTTTTAATTCTTCATGAGGATTCTCATCACCGATGAAATGAGCATTAGTAATGTACTAACCTCATTTGATCGTTCGTTTCTCTATTCGTTTTCCTTTGTTCCCACCGTTATTACTGCCCGACAGTTGGCAGCAGTCACCCCACCGCATCATATGCTAACGATCCTGGAAGGAAACCGATCCATTGATTTCAATGCCGACTATGACGTTGTCCATATCAATTTCAAGACCGCGCTTGCCCCGAGAGCTTATGAGATTGCAGATATCTTCCGAAAGAATGGAAAGATCGTTGTCTTGAGTGGCTATCATCCTTCTGCGTTACCATGGGAGGCTAAGCAGCATGCGGATAGTGTGATCATCGGTGACGCTGTCACACTATGGCCAGTTGTGGTAAAAGACCTTGAAGCAGGGACACTGCAGCCGTTCTACACCTCGGCCGACACGCATGAGTCGTTAGTACTTCCTTCAACACATATGATTACGTTGAAGGGTCTTCAGCTGACCAACTCCATCGAAGCAACACGGGGCTGTCCTCATAAATGTGATTTTTGTCAGGATGCAAATATCCGTGATGGATCAGTGTTTCGTGCAAGACCCATAGATGACGTTATTGAAGAAATTGCTGCGCTTCGCCAAAAAATATTTTTTTTCACTGATTTTTCGTTGACCATTGATCTGGCATATACAAAAGAGCTGTTTCGACGTATGCGGAACTTAAAGAAGAAATTTATCTGCGGGGGTAATGTTGATGTTCTGGCCAAGGATGAAGAACTACTTCGTGTTTCCCATGAGGCTGGATGCATCGAGTGGATCAGTGGATTTGAGACGTTTTCCCAAGAATCCCTCAACGGTGCGCACAAACAAACAAACATTGTGGAGGATTACTCACGTGCCGTAAAAAAAATACATAAATACAGGATGGCGGTGTTTGGGACGTTTGTTGTCGGTTTTGATGAGGATACTCCTGACATATTCCATGTGATGCAAGCGCATATCGGAAAGCTTGGTATTGATGCGGTGAATTTCGCAATCCTCACACCGTACCCCGGTACTCCTCTTTTCAATCGTTTAGAGGCGGAGGGGAGAATACTTACCAGGGATTGGTCAAAGTATAATCGTAAAAATGTTGTGTTCCGGCCAAAGAACATGACAAAAAAGGAACTAGAAGAGGGATTTCGGAAGATTACTCTATATTATAGTTCCCTGCCCTACATGGGTTATCGAACGTTGCGGAGTATAGGTCTTGGGCCATATCCCTTTATTGCGTCTGCTGCGGGGAACCTGGGGCAATATATGAAAACCTAACGGGAGTAAAAGCCGTTTATTTTTTTCTGTTTCTATTATGAATTCCAAATAACTTAACAATCGTTAAATTTATATATCGTTAGAGTACAATATAGATTAGGTATGAAAACACACTTTAAAATCGGGGTAATCATTGTTGTTTCTATTCTTCTTGTCTCTTCAGCCTATGCTCTTTATTTCGTAGGAATGGCCAATCCGGCAAAAGAAGATCAACCTCATACTGAGAATCCAGTTGATACTGTCTCACCGGTCATCAATTCAAGTTCCGGAGACATGACCGGGGATGCAGGGGGCACGATTTCAGTTTCAGCTTCGTTTAATGATAACGTCGGGGTTACCGCTGCAAAATTGTACTATAGACCTGCCGGAGCTTATGCATGGAGCTCAAAGTCAATCTTGGGTGGCACTGCAAGCATTTCTCTTCCCNGCGACTCTAATGAAAGTTGGTTTTATTACCTGACCGTGGATGATGCGGCAGGCAATGGACCTGTTGGAGACCCATCCGCAGACGGGAGTTCTTATTATACTATAACGGTTATTGATACTAGCAGCAGCCAACCTGATGGCAACGATTCAAATGGTGAACAAGGAAACAATACTTCGAATTATTCACGGTTCGTCTTTGTTGAGCTGGGGACCAAAATCGTATGCTCCGAGTGCCCGAAAATCTCGGTTATCCTCAATGACTTATACAAATCAGGGAACCTTCCGTTTTATTATGTCAGTATGCCGCTTGACAATCCGAAGGCTTTGGAGCGGCTCACTGAATATAACATTCTTGGATATCCGACGGTGTATATCGACGGTGGGTATACCGTTCTTGTGGGAAGCAAGGTCCCAAAATCAGATTTTGAAAAAAACATTACCGCAGCTGCGGCGCGAGTAACCCAAAAAATCGACGTGCGCACTATTGCGTCTTGGGACAATCAGACAAACCTGATAAAAATCGACATTGTCACCAAGAACCAAGAACAGTCAGCGTACAATGGACGTTTACGTGTCTATATCACGGAGATTGTTTCTACGAAATGGCAGGGAGGAACACCTCAGCATTTCTCTTTCCTTGATTTTTTACTAAATGAGGATATTCAAATACCTGCCAATGGGGATATCTCTTTTTCAAAGACGATGGATGCCTCAGGTCTTGATCCTGAGGATCTAATGATTTTTTCCGTCATCTTTAACGCGGAGAAGACCACGAGATATTCACAACCACCTGATAAGAACCCCTTTGAAGCACAATATATCGATGCGGTCAATGCAACTCGAGTTATCCAAGGTGGGAATCTTCCACCGGAGTTAGGTATTCAAAATCCCTCGGTGAAATACTTCCATCGTTTTGGTAAACCAATTCGAAAGACTCTGACTGGAAAGACTGTTGTCGTAGGTAAAACAGTCATTGTTGCCTCTGCCCATGATGATTCTAAAATCGAAAAAGTCGAGTTTTATATCAATAATAAACTCATGGCAACAATTACCCAGGAACCGTATCAATGGACCTGGTATAAGCTAAGTTTTGGGAAAAAAACCATTGCCGTTAAAGCCTATGATGATTCAGGAAAAATAACAACCGCAAGTATCGATGTGCTAGCCTTCATGCTTTAGAGCTTTTTCTGTAACAAAGCCATGTAATCGTAACAGATGGCAGATTCTGCATGTTTCTGTTTTCATTACTTGAATGTCCCCTTTAATAATTCGTTTTGTCGATTCTTTGATTTCTCGTTGAATCGCTACGTCTGTTACTTTGAAATCCCCTCGTTTTTTTGAGACATATTGTGAGACAGCGGATTCCGTGATTCCTAGTTTTTCAGCGGCTTTTCTTTGGGTGAGACCATGATCTTTTATGAGACTTTTAGCAAATTCCTTCCTTATGAGGGGGAGAAGATACCAGACTGATTCTTCACAATCAATTTTAATCGTCATTCTTACCACAACCATTATATATATCACGTTTTCATATAAGTACTTAACGATTGTTAAGGAACAACGGTGATTCTATGAAAAATAAACAGAAAAGAAAATCGTGGATAATATTGCTGATACTGCTTTTATTGATGGAGGTATGCGTGTTTCCACTCACGGCAAGCATTGGTGAAGCACAATTGACACAAAACCAACCTCCGACGGTTACCATCATTAAACCGGAAGAAAAAAGCATGTATCTAAGAGATATTCGGTTCTTTCCGGCTTTTCGAACCCTTATCTTTGGTTATATTACCATTAAGGCAAACACTACTGATGATCTGGGGATAAAACAGGTGGAATTCTATGTTGACGGAGTATTAAGAAATGTTAATACAAAAGTCCATTCTTGCGGATCTTTTATGTGGACTTGGAACGAATGCGTCTGGTTTCAATCTCGACATACCATAAAAGTAATCGCTATGGATAATGAAAGTCTTGTTGCAGAGGATACCTGCGAAGTCGTTATTCATAATTTTCCACTGTTGCATCTGCTGTATCCCTGATTTTGTAGGTGCCAAAAATTATATATATGACAAAGGGACATATACATACTTAACAATTGTTAAGCAATGGCTGGTGATAAAATGTTCATGCGCATCCTTGGAAAATCATTACTGAAACGAAAATCCCGCATAGCAATCGCGGTTATCTCCGTCGTCATAGGGTCTGCAATCGCAACAGCACTGCTCAGTGTTTCTCTTGATGTCAGCCAAAAAGTCGGTTTGGAGTTCAGAAAATACGGTGCCAACCTCATGGTCGTACCTAAATCCGACACCATAGAGGTAGGATTCCCCGGCGTACAATTTGGTTCCATAACCGAACAACGCTACATCAATGAAAGCGACCTGTGGAAGATAAAAACCATCTATTGGAGAAACAATGTACTGGGATTTGCTCCGTTCCTCTACCAAGTAGTGAGCGTTGGCGACGGACTCGATCGGCAAAACGTTGTGCTCGCAGGAACGTATTTTGATAAAAACGTTGTAATTCTTCAACCATACTCGCCAAATGACAAACCAATGTTTATCACCGGAATACAAAAGATAAGCCCCTGGTGGTCGGTCAATGGTTCCTGGATATCTGATCAAAATGATACCACCAGCAGCATGATTGGAATAAAGGTCGCAGAATCACTGCACCTGCGTATCGGGGACTCCTATACGATCCATTATGACGAATATGCAGCAGACACCATAAACGAAACAAGCCATAATCTGACCGTCGTCGGTATTATCCAAACAGAAGGAAATGAGGATAATCAAATATTTGTCAATTTACAGGTCGCCCAGGAATTAACCAATCGACCAGGGAAGCTGCACACCGTACAGGTCTCTGCACTCTGTAATGCCTGTCCTGTCGAAGCATTCGTAGAAGAAATACAAGCAAATATCCCAGATGTCGAAGCACGAACCGTCAAGCAGCTCGCGAGTGCAGAAATGAACATCCTTGGTAAAATCGAGAACATGATGTTCCTCATTACCATTGTCGGTCTAATAGCATCTGCCTTGGGCGTCATGACCACGATGATAACATCAGTCATCGAACGACAAAAAGAAATAGGACTGATGAAAAGCGTAGGAGCCGAAAATAAAAAAATCATAGCCCTCTTCCTATCCGAAGCAACGATCATCGGGATCATCGGCGGTGTCCTTGGGTATATCATCGGAATAATCCTTGCTCAATTCATTGGTTATAGTGTATTTGCTATGTCCATTACCCCCCGTTTTGAAGTCATCCCGATCTCCATTGGAATCTCTATTGGCGTCGCTTTACTGGCAAGCATCCTCCCCGTAAGACGAGCAATCAATGTCGAACCAGCAATAGTACTACGAGGTGAATAAACAATGAACGAAGAAATCATCAGACTGCAAGCGGTTAAAAAACATTATGACGAAAGCACCCATGTTCTTGAAAATCTCAACCTCATCATCCACAAAGGCGCCTGGACGTCCATTATGGGTCCGTCCGGCTCTGGAAAAACAACACTGCTGAACATCATCGGATGTTTGGATTCAGCGACCGCCGGCTCAGTGATCATCAATGGAACAGAAATAACGAAGTTAAATCAAATACAGCTGACCAGGTTTCGCCGAGAGAACATCGGTCTCATCTTCCAGCAGTACCACCTGGTCTCCTATCTGACCGCACTGGAAAACGTCATGATGGCACAATATTATTCCGGTGTGATCGATGAAGTAAAAGCAGCAGAAGCGCTAAAAAAGGTCGGATTAGGCCACCGACTGGACCACGTACCTTCCCATTTATCAGGGGGAGAACAACAACGGGTCTGTATCGCACGCGCACTCATCAATGAACCAAAAATACTGCTGGCCGATGAACCAACAGGAAATCTCGATCAGAAAAACGGTGAAATCGTCCTGAATCTTATCCGACAACTCCATGCCGAAGGACACACCATCATTCTGGTGACCCACAACCCTGAAATAGCAAAACTTGGACAGCGGATTATCACAGTCATTGATGGAAAAATATGTTCTGATTCGACATGTACATCTGAAATAAATGAAACATAAAAAAGGTGAAAAATATGAAGAAAAAAATAGTGTTGATAAGTGTTGTAGCACTTGTAGCGATGATATATTTAGCAGGATGTACCGGTACAACACAAAACAAAAATAATTCAACTACGGATACGAATCCCGGTTCGACACCCCAGCAGAATGCAACCGAGGTTCGAATCCCCCTGGCTGAAATCGGAACGACCGCAAAATTCTATTCTTATGACGCTAGTGGTGTGACCGTCCGGTATTTTGCTGTAAAAGACAAACAGGGGACTGTCCATGTCGCTTTTGATGCCTGTGATGTCTGTTATGAGGCAAAAAAAGGATACAAACAAAATGGGGAAGTCATGCAGTGTCTCAACTGTGGTAAAACATTTGCTGTGACAAGTATAGGAACTGAAAATACTGCTGGTGGCTGCTGGCCGAGTTATTTACCAATGCAAATCGATGGCAACAATATAATTATCAAAAACACTGATTTGGAAGCAAAAAGCTACATGTTCTAGCAANAAAATCAACGACCTTAACTTGAGATGTTGCAGACCTCAGATCCCTGTTCTGTACATATTTGGATTGTGCATTCGATGATGTTGTATTTCTTTAATAAATAATCATTTATCTTTGATATGATTTCTTCTTGTTTTGCCTCAGATTTGCCTAATTCGATCTGAGCATGAGCAGAAAACACCAGCATGTCCGGGGTAATCGACCAAAGATGAACGTTATGGAGTTCTCGTATCTCTGAAAAATTCTCTTTTAGGTCATCAGCAATCATGTCGATATTCAGGCCTTTTGGTGCGGTCTCAAGTAGAATTCTTGTCGAATCCTTTAACACACCCCACGCCCAGAACAGGATGATAATCGAAATACCGATACTGACAAGCGGATCGATAAATGTCCAGTTGGTGTACATGATGACGAGTGCAGCGATAACAATGCCGACCGATGATATCGCATCAGCAAACATGTGATAAAAGACACCTCGTATGTTGAGGTTCTCCTTATGTACTCCTCTGAGAATCATGATGCTTGCGATATTGACTATCAGACCAATGAATGCTATCAGGAGCATCTCCAAACCAAGAATCTCGGAAGGATGCAGTAGCCGAAGAATCGCTTCGTAGACAATAAGGCCAACAACAGCAATGAGGAACAATCCGTTGACAAACGCGGCAAGTACTTCTGCACGGTACAGTCCAAATGTTTGATGGTGACAGGGGGGTTTTCGTGCGATAATGATCGCAGCAAGGCCGATGATGAGGGCAAACGCATGGGTGAACATATGACCGGCGTCGCTGATTAACGCCATGCTGTTGGAAAGATATCCTCCCACAAACTCCAGGATCATAGTGATAACGGTTATGGAAAGCGANAACAGGAGTTTTTTTTGCGCAACATGCCGATATTCAAAAAGACCTTCGGAAAACNCTTTTTTTNTTGAATGGTTCGTCATAATCTTGACCNTCTCTCATATGATTCTTTTTTCAGTATCAAAAGATATCCATCTCTTTGAATTTTCCGTCCCTGTCCTGAGTTGGTTTGATTGGAAGAGTGAATCGGAAGATATTTCCTTTGTCGTTTTCACTTTCGATCCATATTTTTCCACCATGAGCAAGAACTATACCTCGTGAAATTATAAGTCCAAGGCCGATGTCGCCAAATGTTCGATCNATTCCTGATTCAACTTGATGGAAGATGTCAAAAATCTTCTTCTGTTTGTTCTTTGGTATCCCGCGGCCAAAATCTTGTATCTCAAATAACACGTCATCTGGTTCTTTATTCACGCGGATGGAAACCGTAGAACCATCTGGAGAAAACATTATCGCGTTGTTTAAAAGATTGATAATCGCTTGTTTGATACGTTCCTGATCGATGTTGAGCTCAGGGAGCTCTTGGTCAATTTCCTTGGTTATTTTAATTTGTCTGTTGTCTGCAGCTGTTTGCATGGTACCTTTGGCATCTTCGATCAATTTCTCCACGTTTGTTTGCTCCGGAATGAACTTCATAGTGCCGGATTCAAGCCGGGAGACATCAAGAATATCCTGAATAAGCTGATCCAGCCGATTCGTGTTTTTTAAAATAACATCGAGCCCCTGCTTCTGTTCATAGTTGATCGGGCCAAGACTCTTCATAAGAAGGATTTCGACATATCCTTTGATCGTAGCCATTGATGTGCGGAGCTCATGGGAGGTGATATTGAGGAAATTTGATTTGATATGGTCGAGTTTTTTTAACTTTGTGTTCTGCTGTTCTGTTTTCTTCTGTGATTTCTGAAGTTTCTCAAGTTCAATATGAAGTTCTCCGACGGTTCGTTTATATTCGTTGATTTTCTTTTTCAACAAGGTGTTTTGTTTGGATAGCTCGACGGTCCGCTCTTGAACTTTTTTTTCTAACCAATAGTGAGCCTTGCGGAGTTCTTCTTCAATTTTTTTCCGTTCAGTGATATCCTCCATGGTGGACTGAATGGAAGTTACTACCCCTGATTCGTTCATGCTAAGAAAATCATTGATGACAAAAACACGAGCCTCACCATTTTTAGTGATATAGGTTCGTTCATGTCCGNCGGTGTATGGTTTTTTACTGTTTATTTTTTCTTTAAAAGCAGATTCAGCTACCTGTTGTTCATCGCTATGGATATAATAAAAGATAGGATTTCCGATGACTTCTTCTTTAGAATACCCAAACGTTTTGGACCATTTTTCGTTGACGTTAGTAATCGTCCCATCTGGTGATAGCGTATGATACGGGACTGGTGCTTTTTCATAGAGTTGCTTGAATACCTCTCCAGATGCTCGTGCTGCTTTTTCCATCTGTTTATTGGTTGAAATATCCTTTACAATCCCAATGGAGCCAATGACNTTGCCGATGTGGTCTTTAAGGACACTAAGGGAAATATCGACNTCGAGTACATTGCTGTCTTTTCGTATCATTTTGGTTTCCAGATGATGATGTATCCCTTTTTGTCGAATGTTTTCTGATCGTATCTTTTTCCATTCTTCTTGCGGATAGAGGAATTTTACCGGCTTCATCATGAGATCTTCTCTGCTCATGCCTAGGAGTTGTTCTGTGGCTTTATTCCAGTGGACAATCCGTTCGTTCTCATCGGTTAGCATGATTGCGATTGCTGAATTTTCAAAAATAATGCGGTATTTNTCGCTTGGGTCGCCCAAATCGATTGTTTTTACATCATCTTCAAGACGATGCCGTAAAATTGTGAAAATTGATTCAAGGGGGTCGTTTTGATCTTCCTCTGATATGGGTGCTTTTTGTTCTTCTGAGGTGTGGCTGTGGAGTCTTCCGAGCCGCTCCTCTTCTCGTAATGTTTTTATGATTTCTGGGTCATCAGTAGTCATATTTTCCCTCCTGGTATATATAAGCCGGTCGATGGTAATTTCAAACCTGTGATAGACTGGTCAGTATCATAGAATGAATACCTATTACTCATCTCGTATCCCATCCGTATTGTGATAAAAAAGTAAACATATTTTGGTATAAAACATTAATGGAGGTTTTTAACACTCCAAGATGTTTTGATTAAGAAGACGATGATTTGCAAATAATAATGTAGTGATGCTTCTTGTAGACTACCGTTTACTGATTGATGGAATCAACAATCATCTTAATTTCCTTACCATGATTACTTTAATAATGACGCTTTTTATTCTGTTGACTGATCGTGAGTTCCTTGTCAACCACTCCACCTTCAACTCCGTCGATATTTCATTATAACGATTTAGTTATTGCGTTGCATCCAGAGGTCTATGATCCTGCTGAGGATTCCTTTCTGCTGCTGGAATCAATCAAGGTCGATTCAAAAGACGCGATCTTGGAGATTGGTACTGGATGCGGTCTGATTGCCCTGGGTTGCGCTCGTCGAGGAGCAAAGGTGCTTTGCACAGATATAAACCCGTTTGCGGTTCAGCTCACTCGTCATAATATTGAACGGAACCGTCATCTTCTCAAAGGAGTTGTTGAGATACGACAAGGTGACTTATTTTCTGTGCTGAAAAAAAAAGAACTGTTCAANATCATCATCTTCAATCCACCCTATCTCCCGACCAAAAAAAAAGAAAAATTCGGAGGATGGTTCGATGTCGCAACAGACGGAGGACGAAATGGTTTGAACGTCACAAAACGATTTCTTCGAGAGCTTCACCAGCATCTTCAGAGAAATGGGTGTGCATATTTTATTTTTAGCTCCCTGTCCNGTCGGTTAACGTTGGAGTGCTATCTGAAAAATGAAGGATTATCGGCATGCATCGTAGCTCGTCATCTCTGTGTCGATGAGGAGCTTGATGTGTATCGGGTGACTCCGGCAGATTAAAATCAAATAATATAGTTACGTATTCAAAAGGAAACAGGCTATCAATGATTGAAGACTACTACCCTTGGGGCGGTGAATTCACCGCGTGTTCACCGAAAGGATGTGTCGCTGTCGTGTTGCTTAACATTCAGTACAATCCACCTGAAAGTGTCGCAATCTATGGTCGATTAAAAACTGAAAATATAGGGATAGAAAAAATCATTGCAAACACGATATCAAATCCGTACATTCGTTTTCTGATCCTCTGTGGTGATGATATCAGGGGGCATCGCTCAGGTGCCTCCCTGCTTGCATTACATAAAAACGGCATCGATCATAATCATCGGATCATTGAAGCACCAGGGGCAATTCCGTATATTGAAAACCTGAAAGAAGAAGCAATAAAACGATTTCAGGCCCAGCTGAATGTCGTTGATTTGATTGGAGAAAAAGAAAAAGAAAAAATCGATGAAATAATTGCTGATTGCGCAAGAAAAGAGCCATCATCTTTCGGAGAACCGTATATTGCGATACGGATCAAACCTGAAGCAACCGTCAGCCTGACAGACAAGCGTGCGTTACATTCGCGGATTATTTTCGATTATTTAGGAAACGTGAAGAAGAGAGGTGAATAAATGTTTTCGTTTACCAAAGAACAAAAGGTATTTGAGATATCAGGGATTTCGATCGGTGGACAACCAGGAATGTATCCCACTGTCCTTTTTGGTGGATTGTTCTTCAAAGGAGAGCCTGATTTTGATGATGCAAAACGGCACATCCTGACCATCCTTGAACTCAGTAAACAAACCGGAACTCCGGTCATTCCTGATTTCTTCATCCGAAAAGTCGAGTACATCCAGCCGATCATCTCGCTTATTGAAAAAGTTCTTCCAAAGAAACATCCGTTTTCCATTGATGTCATCGAACCATCCATCAAGATTGAGACATTAGAACGTCTTGATGAGGAAAAATTACTTTCACGGATGATCTATAATTCAATACATATTGGTATTACAAAAGAAGAAACAGAAGCGTTGCAGAAGCATACACCTGAAATGGCACTCGTGGTTGCATTTAATCCAAAGGACAGGTCGCCAGATGGGAAAATCGAAGTCCTGGAGAATNGTGCGCATCTTATTGATACAGGTCTCCTTGAGCTTGCTCGTAAAATAGGTATCGAAAAGATCCTCATCGACACTGCTGCCCTTTCACCTGGTGAGAATAGCGGGGCTGCGATCGCAGCATTACCGGTGATTAAGGAGGAGTACGGTCTTCCGACAGGTTGTGCGATTCATAACGTCGTGGAAAAATCACGATGGTTAAACGATTTTCCGTTTGCAAAAAAAACTGTTGATGTCGCATCGAATAATGCGATACCTCTCTTTGGAGGGGACTATGCTATCTTTGGTCCTATAGAAAACGCAGAGATTGTCATCCCTCTTATCGCTTGGCAGGATATCCTTATCTCTGAATACGCAGAGAATTATTTCGGTGTCAGTCCTATCGCGTCACATCCTCGGAGGAAACTCCTAAAATGAAACAGAAATTAAAAACAAGCGTCATCGGATCATACCCGATTCCTATTGATACCCTGGGATTGGCTCAAGATTATTTTTCAGAGCAGGATTCGTCATGGGCAGACTACATAAACCAAGCGGTCCATGATATGACCTCGGCAGGGATTAACCTGGTGTCTGATGGACAGACACGGGATCCATTTATTCAATTGTTCACTCGAAAATTAAAAGGATGCAGGATACGAGAAAGAACCGAAATCGTCGGGCCTGTAGAGTACCATGGTCCTATCACGGTGCCAGACCAGATATACGCAAGACAACTACTGCCAAGAAATGTAGGTCTTGTCGGGGTTCTCACCGGTCCGTTTACATTGACGAAATCCTCTATCGATTCTTTCTACCATGGTGAAAAAGAATTGGCGTTTGATTTCGCTGTGGCACTACGAGCTGAAGCAGAGCATCTTTTGAAACATGTTGATGTCATCAGCATCGATGAGCCGTGTTTTTCTAATGAACTCCCCGACTATGCAAATGAGCTGATCGGGTGTATTACTAAGGGTCTTTCCCGTCCGACCCGTCTGCATGTCTGCGGCGATGTGTCACAAAGTGTTCCGCAACTGGTTGATATGCCGGTCGATATCCTCTCTCATGAGTTCAAAGCATCACCCTTTCTCTTCGATTTTTTTAAAGAATATCCATCGGAAAGGAAGATNTGTGTAGGTGCTGTCCGCTCCGATGATCTCCGTGTTGAATCTGTCGAAGAAATTGTCGCTCATGTAAAGAAGGCCATGGCTATTTTCGGGGGGAATTGTATTCAGATCGCCCCTGATTGTGGACAGCGGTTGCTTCCGCGGAACATCGCATTTCTTAAATTAAAAAACCTTGCTGCAGCAGGAGAGATCATCAATGGTCGATAAGGAAGTTCCTTTGGTCAAAGCAAAAAAAACGATGGAAAAAGATGTTGTTCTTGATCCAGAAGGGTTTTTTGTAATCGAACTCGATGCAAAAGGTATTCGCACCGAGTACTACTCGAACGTCTATAAAAATAAACGGATTGTCTCCGGTCGTCTTGAGAAGGTTTTTGTAGGAACCGAAGCAGATGCGTTGTCTGATTCTATCGCTTTGCATGTGCCTTGCTTGCGGCCAGAGCATTATCTGTATCTTGGGCGTGAGCTGCAGAAAGCGCAATTTGCGTTTGAACAAAAGAAGAGATATGTGCAAGGTGGATGTTAACTTCTGATGATTCTTTCCTCATGTCGCAGGATGTTTTTTTCGCTGGATTAACAAAGCTTTTTTCTTCAGGGCTGCCATGGTTCGTTTGTCAATTTTTGATTTGGTGTGAAAATATTGTTTATCGCGGGGTGGTTGATAATGCGGCCGCATATTCAAAGGCTCTCCCTAAATGTTAAATAACAGGTTATATGTCACTATAACGAAGAAAAGAGGAGGTTTATTTAGGTTTTCCTAGGGAACTATTCTGACTGACATGAAACTCAGTCTTCCCGTTACCCCATTTTTTTGTGACGTTTTTCAGGGTGATGTGCTCTCCGATTTTGTAGGTCTGGATGTCTTTGACGCATTGATCCCACAGGATGATTTCTTTTTTTGTGTTTTGTTCCTTTATGGTAATAGTGGTGACAAAACCGAATTCACCATCGTCTTTAAAAAATGCCTTGGACGATTCCTTATGAACCAATACCCCCGTGATTTCGTCAGCGGTCTGTTTTTGTTGTTTTCCTTTAGACGAATCGTTGGACGGTTCGATATCTAAAAGTCCCCAGCGACCAAGGTTGATCTCAATGCCGCCGGTGTATCCACGTTTTGTGTATCCATTGATAATCTTGACGGTTGTCCCTGGCTGGATTTCCTTGTGTTTTATATGGTCAATATCCCCGTTCCAAAGGACAAGTCTGCAGGTGGCGGTCTTATCCTGTATCTCAAGGTTGATTACTTTTCCCGGTGTGCCGTTTTTTCGTTTGAATGTCTTAGAATCAGAGATGTTCAGGACCTTTCCTATTACTGAATAGTCCCCATCTGGGGTGAGATCAATGATGTTGGTGAAGCTCTGTTTATTGCGCCCCAGTTCATCAACGATTAAATAAGCGATGGTGTCTTTGTCAATGAGTTCATCGTAACTTTTATAGCGAGAATTTATTTCTTTTTCAAAATCTTTTTTCGTTTTAATATCAGCGATTAATTCAATACACTCGGTTTTGGTTTTATGCATCCGCAACAAAACTAGGTATGTTTTTTTCTTTCTTATAGTCTGCTATTAATTAAAAAATAAAGAGAAGGGGTGGTAGTTGGGATTGCATGGAAACGAACGGACCAACATTGCAAGACGCTTAGGTCGATCGAATTGATTTCTGATGATTTTTCCAAGGATACGTGGTTTTTTTGGTATATGATTCTGTCTTTTTCCTGTATTTATCATCATATCGTTCTTTGTTGTCCCATTTCCCTCCAGATTCCTTATAGCGATGTTGTTTCATCTCTTCACCTCTCTTTCAGCTCTCATATGAGTGGAAAGCATGATAGTTTCTGTTGATTATGATATATATAATTGCTCTGTGAAAATGTCAAAACGTAAAAAACGAAACATGAAAAGGACTCTAAACAAAATATAAATATAATACCATTGATATAATGTGGTAAGTGATAATTTTTATGACGAACAATAAACTCATTGGTGGTGGAATCATCTGCATTCTTCTCCTTTTGCTTCTCCTTGCTGGCTGTATCACACCCAAACAGTATATGGTCCCTATGCGAGATGGTGTAAACCTTGCTACTGATGTGTATCTACCAAAGACGATCGCTCAGCCGCATGGTACGATTCTCATTAGAACACCCTATAATAAAAATGGAATTTTGCTGCTCGGAATGAACTGGGCCAAGAGCGGTTGGCCAACGGTGGGGCAGGATATGAGAGGGAGGTATGCTTCTGAAGGAAATGATACGGTTTTTAGAAACGAGCATACCGATGGCCCTGACACCCTTGCCTGGATCGCTGATCAGACGTGGTCGAACGGGAGAATCGCGACCTTTGGCGGTTCTGCGTTAGGGATCACTCAATACATGACTGCTGGGGCAAACCCGCCACAGCTTGCGTGTCAATATATCCAGGTCGCAACCCCCAACATGTACAAACATGCAATGTACCCTGGTGGGGAGTTTCGAAAAAATTTGATAGAGGAATGGTTGAAAGGAGAAGGGAGCACCTATATTCTCCCGGAGCTCTGGGCTCATGAGAATTATTCGTTGGACTACTGGACGAACGTCTCTTTGGATGATAACTGGGAAGACGTCAACGTCCCTGCCATCCATATCGGTGGGTGGTATGATATTTTTACGCAGGGGACTATCGATGGGTTCCTCGGGTATCAACACCAGGGTGGGCCTGGGGCACTAGGAAAATCAAAACTGATTATGGGACCGTGGACACATGGGGGTGCCGGCACGATGAAGCAAGGAGAACTGACCTATCCAGCAAATTCCGTTGATAATTTCTCACAAGCCCTGTTTTGGCAAATGGTCAATGAATATACCATGAACGGTCCAACTGATTTTGACGACTGGCCTGCAGTCACCTATTACGTGATGGGTGATGTGAATACCTCTACAGCACCAGGGAATGAATGGCGCTATGCTGATGACTGGCCGATACCGTGTAATGAGCGTGCATGGTTCTTCCAAGCCAACGGAAGCCTACAAACCACATTTCCTACTGATGCTCAGCCTTTCACCTTTAACTATGACCCGGCTCAGCCTGTTCCTACCATTGGCGGGGGTAATCTGAATATTCCTGCTGGTCCTTTTGATCAGCGTTCAGTGGAAAATCGATCTGATGTGCTGCTCTTAACCAGCCCTGTGTTGCTGCAACCGTATGAGGCTACCGGGTCGATTATCGCACGATTATTTGTTTCTTCTGATTGTCCCGATACTGATTTTACCGTAAAACTCACTGATGTCTACCCAGATGGGCGCTCTATGTTGATTACTGATGGGATTCTTCGTATGAGAAATCGGAACGGGACTGATCATTGGGAACTGATGAATCCTGGGACAATTTACCAAGTGGATGTTGATCTCTGGAGCACGTCGTATATTTGGAATATCGGTCATCGGATCCGTGTTGATGTCTCCTCGTCGAACTACCCTCGATGTCTTAACAATCCGAACACCGCTGCGGGGATTTATAAAAACACCTCGTCTGCCATTGCACATAACACGGTCTATGTTGATAGTGCTCATCCCTCTTGTCTGATTCTCCCTGAGATGTCGCTCAACGCGACCGGTCATCAAAAGGACTGGGTGTCTTCCTATCATAATGATATTAGTAGTAAGGATTTCTCGTACCTTCAGCTTCCAGAAAGACTACAAAATATACTCGATCATCTCTCGATACATAACCAACTCTTTCAATACCGTTCATTCATGATTCATTAATATTCAGTAATGTCCCTATTGCTCGAAGGTGCTCTTGGAGTGACTTCCCTTTAAAAAAATATATATATTATATAAGTTTACTTATATATAACGTAAACGGGAATTATCATAGTGTAAAGACCATGAAAAAGAAAATCATTGCAGTTATTCTAGCGTTGCTCTTTGTCATCAACATCGTTGCCGCCGCTTTGCTTTTTGTTGATATACAGGTACTTGCCTTTCCTCAGACAACAGTCCGCGTTGATGTCGTCGAAGTAAATACAGATGAAGTAATAATCCACTATGATGCTCAGTTATACAACCCAAATTCTTTTGAAATGATTCTGAAGGACATCCGAATTGTTGCCATAACAGCATCAGGTGATGAAGTGGCAAATATAACCATCGACGGTGGGTCTATCTCAGGTCAGTCGAATCGAAGTTTTATTGCAAATGACCGTATCGCCATGAAAGGAAACCTCTCAGACACTCTAAGCATTACCATAACAGGTGTTGTAGGTATTAACGTTCTTGGCATCATTAAAAAGACGATTCCACTTGAGGTGACGGTTCTTACATCATTGAAAGAAGCACTGAATAAAATATCATTACCAACACTTACGGTTCGCGCAGAATTTGGAGCAATTACACGGTATGCGGTGAACCTTACCACAGAAATAGATATGACAAACCAAAATCCCTTTGGTTTGATCATAAAAAATATTATTCTCAATATCACCACGGAGACCGGCAAAAATGTAGGACATTTCACTATTCCCGGCGCTCAGATCCCAGCAGAAAGCGCGGTTATTCTCCATGGATACGGCTCTATCATCATCGAAGCTTTGAACGCAAAAAAACTCTTTATCGCTTTATATGCCGAAGTAGGAGCTAACATCGCCGGTATCAACAAATCGCTTCCCTTTTCTAGCAATATTGAAATCGCCATCCCAGATTTCACTGAGTTTATCCCATCTGATAAACCTCTTGAACTCGCCCTCGATATTGATCTTCATCGCGCACGAGGCGGTCTGAACGGTTCCATGACCCTTGAAGTCATCAACCCCTCAAAGATACCACTTTTTTTATCAGATGTTGCAGTACTGTATTACGGAGTCAAGAATAACCAGAAATACTTTGTCGCAAAGGGTTCACTTGGTACTGGCGAAATAGCTCCAGAAAACACCACGATGTTCCAAGGAGATATGCTACTTCGCTACTCCAAGCTCCTAAACTTCACCGGAAAAGGATTTTTACCGGACAAGGTGTTTGCACAGTTACGTGCCAATGTTTCTATTTCCGGCGTCAATATCACCATTCCTGTTGCCATAGGTTCATATATTGATCTTCATCTATTTCGCTCTTCATAATAAACAATTTTTTTTTTTAAATTCTATGCAAAAACAGTTCTTAAAATATATAACTATTCAAATTTTATACATTATTCTCTCGATAGAAAACTTGAAATATGGCGTAATAAATAGCAATATTGCATCCGATGCGGGGGAGTTATGGTTAATGTAAAAAGGTCGGAGGAATGGCTTATCAATAGAAATATAAGAAAATTTTATATTTTAAGCATAATTTTTATCTTAGTTTCCAGCGTTTTTCCTCCGATTGGCATCGCTGAACCACTACCTAATTCTCATCTTACTATCGTAAATGTCACTGCAACACCAGACCCTGCTATTGAAGGAGACACGGTCAACATCTGTGTCACCATTCAAAACATCGGGTCTCAAAACATCTCTGCTGATCAGCAAATAATCATTACCGTAACAATCGACAATGAACCATCGGTTGCTACATCTCTTATCGATACATTAGGATTGTTGAAAAATCAACAACGCACCGAAAATCTCACCTGGACCGCTGCGCTAGGCTTAACACAGCGCAGGCTTCTGCATGTCACCGTAACCTATTTGGGAATCGCTGAGGCTATATTTGAAGGAGAAATACGGATTAATGAGCGAAAGACCGATCTGCTCTTTGTCTCAACCCCATCTATGAGCGGAATAGCCACTCTTGGAAAACCTGTCACCATTACCGCTCTGGTAAAAAACATTGGAAAAAACACAACACAGGAGATTAATGTCTCTGTGAGCATTGATCAATCATTGGTGAAATGGTACATTAAAAGTAGTGGTTTGATAAAGGGAGAATCCTTCGGCGTCTCCTTCACCTGGACACCCCTTACCTTTGGAGTTCATACCATAAATCTATCCATAGATCCGAAAAAAACTATCATTGAAGAGAAAAAGAGCAACAATTACTATGATACAACCACCTCGATCATACCCTGGTGGAACACAAGCTGGCACTACCGGAGAATCTACAACGTCACCGGTGTAGGAAACCTTTCTCTTTCCGTGAATTTTACCGCACTTCTTGGTTCATTGAACGTCGTGAACAAAACGTTTGATAATGCCGGTATTGCCATTATTCGATATTATACCAATGGAACCCTGATCGTAGTCAACAAAACCTGGTTTAATGAAAGCAGTGCGTTTAACAATCGCACCAACGCTCTAGGTAATCTCACCTGGATGATACCTGGTCCCTCTCTGTATGGCGTGTATTTCGATGTTCNCGAAAATAGGGGAACACGCAGTCCAATGACTGAAACCAATAACCTCACGCAATCAGGATCAGTGCAAGCATCTCTCGTGGCAACCCAAGGATGGTCGCCTGAATTCACCCACCCCTTTGAAACATACTACCGTGTGAACAAAACATTGTTGATTCAANTGTCTACAGCAGCACTGGCAAAAAACGTTACAGCCCATTTCTTCTGGAATGGTCATGCTGAGTTTAATATATCGTTATATACGCTCAATAATCTCAACTGGTCAAATACCACCAAGAAGCTTTCGAAAATAGGTAATTGGACGGTGAACGCCATCGGATATGATGATGCAGGGTATCAAACCGTCCCACTCATCGCTGGTTTTTATATTGGCCAGCCTGATCTTGTTGTATCTGTCCTCACGACCCCTGATGTCTGTTATGTAGGATACAATACCACNATTACCGCACACGTTCGTGCGTTCAACACCACGGTTGAACATGTTAACGTTTCTCTTCTCGTTGATAATGCCATAAAATCAACTCAAAGAAATCTTACGATTCAAAAAGATGAAAACATGACCCTCCAGTTCCTCTGGCAGCCTGCAACCAAAGGAAAACATAATGTCTCGGTCAGAATTAATTACATTGATTCAAACCCCGGGAATAATAAGAAATGGAAATGGGTGAACGTCGAAGGAATACCTGATCTTGATATCCTTAATATCTCTGTGGCACCAACCATGGTTAATGAGGGTGAACCAGTAATGATTAGCACTCGTATCACCAACAGGGGAGATGGGAATGCTACGAACTACACTGTGGTCCTCTACGCCGAACAAAATGGAGTAGACAACACTTCAATGAGAATGGGGTACAATGATGAAAAGAATTCAACGACCATCAGTATCAAGAAAAATGAAATCAAATACGTCAACCTCACCTGGGAAAAAACAAAATATGGAAAAAATAGTTTCCATGGCGAATGGGCTGTTGGCATAAAGATCTTTACCACCACCCAGACCCCGGATAAAAACACTACGAATAACTACGAAGCACTTCTTCATGCTCTGCGGGTCATCCCTGGGGAACGGAACCCGCCGGTTCTTTCCAATCTTGAGTACCCCCTGACCAAAGAACAAGGAAACCCANTGTACATCAGAGTAAAGGCGACCGATGCGTCAGGTATAGCTACGGTCGTGATTTTTATAAAGACTCCGAATCAGACGTTTGTGAACACGACAATGACCGCAATAGAGGACGATCGGTACGAGTATCCTTTTAACGCCGTCCAGCTCGGCAGGCATAACTTCTCTATCAAAGCTACCGACCTATCACCCAATAAAAATCAGTCGACCATCACCGGCTCCTTTGAGGTCACGGGAGATAAAACACAGCCAACGATCTCATACTGTGGAGTCAATCCCTTTGTACAGCTCCAATACCGTCAGCTGGAGATCCGCTGCATCACTACTGATTTCTCAGGGATTAAATCAGTCGAGGTGACGATACGTTTCCCAGATGACTTCTCTGAGATACACGCCATGAGCAACGCATCGTTTGATACGAAATACGTCTACACACAGGCATATGAGGATGTCGGAAAATACGTTTTTTCCATCACCGTGGAAGACAACAGAGGAAATCAAAAGACCACCGATGAAAAGACTTTTTGGGTCACCGATAATCTGAACGACACCGATGGTGACGGCATGCCAGATAACTGGGAGGAACGTTACGGGTTTAACCCCTATGATCCCAACGATGCATCACTGGATGCAGATGATGATGGTATTACCAACTTTATGGAATATCGGCAAGGCTCCAACCCCTTAAAGAAACTATCACCCTCCTCTGAATTCTTTGAGCGTCTAAAAGATAATGTGGCGTATCTTGTTGCCTCCATCATCGTCTGTGCACTGATTGTGATTCTCGCTAGTTATGGGATGCGGAGAAAAAAACAATGAAGATATTCTCACGAAGATCCTTACCATTCATTAGCATCATTCTCCTTGCATTCCTGGTCTTTGTTTTCTCAATTTGGGATATTATCAATAATGAACAATGGTTGGAACGCGTTATCGCGCTCTACGGGATCCTGATCATCCTTACCTTGTTGTTCCTTGTTTCCAAGGAGAAGAGAAAATCGTTTGTGAAAACAAATGTTGATGAGTTTGAAAAATCACTCAAAGGGAAACTGTATCATTTCAAATGCCCCTTTTGCGGTGGAATTTTTGCTATAAAAAAATCAAAACATAACAACAAAAAACCTTTCACCTTGACCTGTCCTGATTGTGGCACTACAGGGACCGTCCCCTCAAAACCATTTCAGATACTTGGAGAAATCCCTGAGATGAAATCGGTTCATAAAAATTTCAAATGTGAGCACTGCGGAGAGTGGATTATGGTCTGGGCTGAAGGAACGGACATCATCTCAGATATTCATGTGCATTCCTGTCCTTATTGCGGGACAAAACGAGATATGAGTCTTGTTTAGATATGATGCCGTATTTTCACTGCTTCTCCATGGGTTGATTCAATCATCTCTATGCCATTCATGAGTGCTACACCCACGCCGCAGAGTTGACTCTTTTTTCGGACCAGCACCTCATCACCGATCCGAATTGATTCATCCGCATTCTTTATTCCCGGCGCAAACACGGATCCTTTCACCGTGAAATCATCAGAAATCTCCACCCAGTATTGCTCGGTTTCCATCAGCCGTTCAGCTCCAGGGAGTGTCAATGAAATAAGTCCCCGCTCCTCAGTGATCATCCCGAGTTGAATGTTCTTGTGCATGATTTTCTGATACGGATATTTTCCTCTGATGACGCAGTCTTTCATTAGTGCCTCTGCAACTGATTTCCCAAATTGATAACGCGCAAGTGAGCNGATGTTTTCATAGGTCCGTCTTGAAGCCTCAACGCGGGGATATTGTTGCGTTGTTTGTTGTAACACACTGNATAATGCAGCAAGTGATTCATCTGAAGTTGGTGAATCCCTACAGGTTATATGAGGGTTTTTCAGAAGATCATCTACAAATGCTTGTATTGAGGGAGGGATATGCATAATTGTCGCATCATACGTGTTGTTCTGCAGGTATTGCTGGAGTAGTACTCGCATCATTTTCTTTTCATCTTCATCCCAATGACCGGTCACTGCGATATCATACGCAGATGCAGGGTAGGTCAGCTCAAGTTCCCGGGGCACCAGTCCTAAAGGGGAGGTGAGTATTAGCTCGTGGATGACCCATTGGTTTTCTGCCGATTGAATTGCCTCTCTGAAGAGTTTGTGGGATTTTGAAAACGAGTACGGTTTTTTTGCTGAACAGGGGAGNAGAAGCAGAATATGCGTACTTGGAGGTTTTTCGTATCTGTGGATAACGCGATGTTGGAACCGTTGGATCTCTGGCCGTGCCAGTGCATCTTTAGTGGTTGCGATCAACGGTTGTTTTCGAATAATTGGTGTTCGTTCCTCTAAAAACTGATTATGATTGAGATCAAGGACTCTTAACAATGCGGCAAGGTGTGGATTGGTTCTTACCCGTATCTCCACAAGTTCCCGTAACGAACCAGCATTAATTGCGTTCCTCACCAGTTTCAGTTCATAAAAAAGCATATAATAATTATGCTCCAGGATGTCTTCATATCTCATCATGGAGGCATCTTTAGTGTTTATACAGGAGGGGCAGCCGCAGGGAAGTTCCGGGAGTTGATTTTTTCTGAAAAAACCTGTTGGAACGACCAAGGTATCGTTTCTAGCTGCCATGCATGCGGAAAAAGAATCAAAAAAGTCAATACCTAGATACGTAAGAAATGCAAGAGATGTCGGGTCGCCGACACAAGGCAGATAGAGCAGTTTTTGGTACCCGATTTTCTGTCGTAAATCCGTTATGAAATCAACGAAATATGATTGTTGAGAAAACAGCTGAGTCGCGTTTGAAACGATAAAAAGGTCTGCATCGTTGCAGTTCACCAGTTCTGATGTCAGTTCTTTTTTTGCAGGGATGACACAACACTCGTTATTTTTATTCTGAGGACCAGCGCTGAGATGTAAACCCTTGGAAACGTCCTTTGGATAGATCAGGTAATTCTCCAAAGACACGTTTTTCTGTGTCTTTTTTTTTACTGCTGAAAAGATGCTTTCTGCGATTCGCACCGTAGGTTTTTTNGTTTTCACATCTTCGTATGTAAGCAGGATGTCGGAAAAGTCAGGTGCTCTGCATNGAGACGTTTGAAGAAAAAGTATGTTTGGAGTCACAATAGTCTGTTTATTGATTGTAAGCTGTCCGATTCGGGCAGGTCCGTCTCTAGTATTCACGCGAAAATCCATCGGCTACTGATAATATGTCCTCTTTAAGAACATTTAGATATCATATTAGTGCCGGAAGTATCGCTGACCGGTAAACACCATAGCAATCCCATGTTCGTTTGCTGCTTGAATCACTTCCTTATCACGAATTGAGCCGCCAGGCTGAATAATGGCTTTAACTCCTGCGTTTACTGCGACATCAACAGCATCCCTGAAGGGGAAGAACGCATCGCTAGCCATGATAGATCCTTTGATCTGGTCCTTGCCCTTGTGAGTCGCAATCCATGCTGCATCAACACGGGAGGTTTGACCACCACCAATACCTACGGTCCGTGTGTTTTTGACGAACACAACGGAGTTAGATTTTATATGTTTGACGCATTTCACTGCAAAATCCATGGAACAAAGGTCCTCTTTTGTCGGCTTGGTCTTCGACACAATCTTCCATGTGCTTTTATCAGCAAACCAGACATCTCTTTCCTGTATAAGGTATCCCCCGACGACGCTTCTGATATCCAGGCCTTTTCTCTTCATTTGCTTTTCAAGTCCACTCAGTTCAAGTAAACGAAGGTTTTTCTTCTCGCTAAAAATCTCTTGAACGTCTTTTCCAAAGCGTGGCGCCACAATCACCTCAAGGTAATACTTGGTGAGCTCCTGTGCGACGTCTTTTTGTAGCTCTCTGTTAAAGGCGACGATACCACCGTAAGGAGAATAAATATCGGTTGCGTACGCATCATTCCAAGCATGCAGCAAGCTTTGTGCCGTCGCAATACCACAGGGGGTCGCATGTTTGATAATTACACAGGATGCTTCTTTGAATTCCTTTATGCATTCAACGGCGCAGTTCGCATCAAGGATGTTGTTGAACGAAAGTTCCTTTCCTTGCAGTTGTTTTGAATTCGAGATACAGGGTTCTTCAGAAGAGGGAAGTGCTGTATAAAACGCGCCTTTCTGATGCGGGTTTTCTCCATATCGCATCTCCTGGATTTTCCGCATGGTGATCGTGAAATCATCTGGTAAAAGCTCATCGATCCATCGATTTCTCAGGTAGTGCGCAATGATCGTATCGTATTGTGCCGTATGAGCATACGCTTGAATCGCTAACAGTTCACGATACTTTTGCGATATCCCTTTTTTTGATTTGAGAGCAGCGAGTATCTCCGGGTATTGCTTTGGGTCTGTGGCGACGACAACGTCTTTATAATTCTTTGCCGCTGCTCTGATTAGTGTTGGTCCACCGATATCAATGTTTTCGATGACTTCTTCGATACTGACCATGGATTTTTGTATGGTTTGCTCAAAGGGATAGAGGTTACAGATTACAAAATCAATCAGGTTGATGTTATGGTCTTTGATGGTTTTTTGGTGTTTTTTGTTGTCTCGGCAAGCAAGAATTCCTGCATGGATAATCGGATGAAGGGTTTTTACCCTGCCGTCGAGCATTTCAGGAAACCCAGTAACATCTGATATCTCGGTGTAAGGGATTCCTGCTTTTTGTAAAAAGGAAGCGGTGCCACCTGTAGTAAGAATGTGTAACCCCATGTTTGATAGTTCTTTTGAAAAATCAATGATGCCTTCTTTATCGTAGACACTTATCAGTGCGTATCGATGTTCCATTACTCTTACCCAGTAAGGATAGGAGCGAAGCTCATAAACATTTGGGTGTCCTC
>JGI20214J51650_10000030_pt1 | contig 85745 bp, 88 predicted proteins | sample WetSurMetagenome_FD_51650 | JGI IMG/M metagenome (IMG submission 51650)
GCGTGAGGTCGCAATGAACATCAAGAGGCTTACCGATATCGGCTCATACCGCGGCTTGAGGCACAAGATGCATCTTCCGGCCAGAGGCCAGAGGACCCGTACAAACGCAAGGACGCGCAAGGGCCCGCGGAAGCTCGTCGTAAAGAAAAAGTAAGGGAGGTTCCATTTTAATATGGCTCAGAAGAAACGGATAGGTAAAAAGGTAAAGAAAAACATACCCAGCGGCGCCGCGCATATCCAGACCACATTCAACAACACGATCGTTACTATTACGGACCAGAACGGCAATGTTGTGGCGTGGTCGACCGCAGGAAGTCTGGGGTTCAAGGGTTCCAGAAAAGGGACTCCGTTTGCTGCGCAGATGGCGTCCGAGGCTGCTGCAAAGAAGGCCATGGAGATGGGCCTCAAGCATGTTGATGTGTTCGTGAAAGGTCCGGGCGCAGGCAGGGAGACCGCCATACGCGCCCTGCAGGCGACGGGACTTGAGATCACACTCATAAAAGATGTAACGCCTGTTCCGCATAATGGTTGCAGGCCGCCGAAAAGGAGGAGGGTGTAATGGCTCGTTATACCGGTCCTTTATGCAGGCTTTGCCGTAGGGAGGGCGAGAAGCTCTTTCTTAAAGGCACAAGGTGTTATACGGATAAGTGTGGCATCGAAAGAAGGAAATATGCCCCGGGGCAGCACGGACAGGGCAGGGGCAAACTTTCCGACTACGGCATACAGCTCAGGGAGAAACAGAAGGTAAGAAGGATCTACGGCATCCTGGAACGTCAGTTCAGGCTTTATTTCGAGAGGGCTTCCAAGATGAAGGGCGTTACCGGCGAAATATTGCTGCAGCTGCTTGAAAGAAGGCTCGATGACGCAGTCTACAGGATGGGTTTTGCATCCAACAGGAGAGAGGCTCGGCAGCTTGTCAATCACGGGCACTTTTTGGTCAATGGCCGGCGCGTCGACATTCCGTCATTCCTGCTCAAGCCGGGTGATGTCGTTGAAGTGAAGGAAACCAGCAGGGAATGCACGACTATTACGGAGAGTCTCGCGATAGCGGAACACAGGGGTATCCCCGCGTGGATAGAGTTCGACGCAAAGGTGATGAAGGGCACGTTTGTCAGGATCCCGAGTCGTGAAGAGATACAGTTGCCGGTGCAGGAGCAGTTGATCGTCGAACTGTATTCGAAATAAACACTGAATTCCGGCCGCCGTCCCGCATGGACGGTATTTATGGGCATAGATGGGAAAAAATTATTTAAGGCATAGGAGGCCTTACGATGGACCTTGTTAAGAGGGGCTTTCAGTTGCCCAAGAAGATCAACTTCGACACTGAAACACGTACCGATTCGTACGGAAAACTCGTTGTAGAGCCTTTGGAGCGCGGTTTCGGCATGACGATCGGAAACACCCTGCGCAGGATACTGCTTTCATCGCTCGAAGGGGCGGCGGTAACGGGCGTAAGGATAGCGGGCGTGTTGCATGAGTTTTCCGCCATCAAGGGCGTAAAGGAAGATGTAGTCGATGTTATTCTTAATATAAAGAAACTCAGGCTCAAGGCGCATGGAGATGAGACGAGGACTATTACAGTCAGTGTGAAGGGGCCTTGTGTTGTAACAGGCGCGGACATACAGACGGACCAGGGTGTAGAGGTGCTGAACAAGGACCATTATATCGCCACAGTTGATACGAATGTCCGGCTCGAGATGGAGATGCTCGTAAAGAACGGTAAGGGGTACTGTCCTTCGGAGGAGAACAAGGAAGAAGGCCTCCCCGTTGACATGATAGCCGTCGATTCCGCATTCAGTCCGATCAAGAGGGTGAATTTCAGCGTAGAAAAGGCGAGGGTCGGCAGGTCAACCGATTATGACAGGCTCGTTATGGAAGTTTGGACCGACGGCGGCATTACCCCGGAAAAGGCCATTACCGACGCAGCCTCGATCATGATGGAGCACCTCGATCTTTTCATTTTTATCGATGAGTCGGATGAGCTTGGCGATGCGACAGGCGCCCTGGGCAAGGTTTCGCTCATAGGTCTGGACAATGAAAATCTCAAGAAGAACATAGACGAACTCGAACTTTCAGTGCGTGCATACAACTGCCTGAAGCAGGCAAATATCAAATCAATAGCCGAACTTGTTCAGAAGACCGAAAACGAGATGCTGAGGACAAAGAATTTCGGACGAAGGTCATTAAACGAGATTAAGGACATCCTGGGGACCATGGGGTTGCATCTGGGAATGAGGTTCGACACGGCGCCCAAAGGAGGTAAGGACAGCGATGCGTCATAAGGTAGCAGGAAGGCTGTTTGGAAGGACGGCCAACCAGAGGAAAGCGTTACTGAGGGGCCTTGTAGTCTCTCTTTTCGAGTATCAGAAGATAGAGACGACTGTGGCAAAGGCAAAGGCCATCAAGGGTATTGCGGAAAAGCTTGTCACCTTCGGCAAGAGAGGTGACCTCCATGCAAAGAGGATGGTCATGTCGTATATCCCCAACAGGGCTGTTATGGCCAAACTGTTCTCGGATATTGCCCCGCGTTTTGCGGACCGCAACGGCGGATATCTGAGGATTATACATACAAGGCAGAGGGTCAATGACCGCGCGCCGATGGCTATTGTGGAGTTTGTGGATTATGAGACCGCAGTGCCCAGGGTCTCAAAGAAAAAGGAAGAAAAAAAGGCCGACGTCCCGGCATAGAAGAGGCGCACAAGGCTGTTCTGAGCATATTAAAGATTTACCGAAAAGGCAGGGTTAGTACAGGAATCCCTGCCTTTTTCTATTTCGTCTCCAGTCCTGTTTTACAATTTCGGTCTTTTGCTGTTATTCTATAATGATACACCATTTTTTGGGAGAAAATGGGGTGTTTTCGTTGACGACACATAACCGGCAGCAGAATGATATTGGGGGGGCAGGGAAAATGTTCAAGGATATGAAGATCAAGGCAAAACTCTTATTCGGATTCGGGATCATGATTTTTTTGGCGATGGCGATTTCGCTAACGGCTTTTTTCTCGATCGGTGTGCTTGGCGACAATATCGACGAACTCGGGAACAGAAATCTGCCTGAAGCCATCATACTCGGTGACCTGACGGAAAATATTCTTGTGGCGACATCCCATCTCCAAAAGGGATTTATAGCTGAAGACAAAGCAGGCCTCGACAAGGCAATACAAGGCATGCTGGGAACGAGAAAGGCAATTACCGAAAGTTTCGACAAGCTCAAGGCCCTGCTTAGAACCGATCAGGGCAAGGCCCTCTATCAGGCGATGGTGGACGCCAGAAAGCCGAACGCGTCAATGAGGGACCAGGTGGTGAAGGCGCTGCAGGCCGGAAACAGGAAAGAAGCCACGCTGCTGCTTGCAAAGTATGAGCAAATACAGACGAATTATCTGAAATCGGTCGATGATATGAGCGATTATGTAAGGACCTATGCAAAGAAGACAAATGCAGCTTCGGAATCCGACGCCAGGACTACACGCATTATTATAGTCGTCCTCGGAATTTCGGCTGTGGTGATCGCTTTTATTGTGACCTTCTGGATTGTCGGAAGCATAACGGGTCCGCTGAATGAGGCGGTCGAGACGGCCAACAGGATCGCCGGAGGTGATCTTACCGTCCGTATTGAAAATACCGGGAACAATGAAACCGGACAACTTCTCCTTGCAATAAAGGAGATGGCCGATAAACTCAAGGGTGTAATCAACGATATCAAGCAGGCCTCTGCAAGCGTAGCCTCCGGGAGCGACGAGCTGAGCGCAAGTTCGGAAGAGATAACAAGGACGATGAACGATCAGTCGAACCGCGCGTCGCAGATAGCGACCGCCGCCGAAGAGATGTCGCAGACGGTAATCGATATAGCGAAGAATGCGGCGACGATTTCACAGTCATCGTCGGACACGGCGGCGCAAGCCAGAAAAGGCGCGGATGTAGTAAGAAAATCCGTTACCGAATCCAAGGCTATAGCGGACACCGTAAACACATCGACAACTGTTGTGCAGTCTCTCGGTGAAAAATCAAAGCAGATCGGTGAAATTGTTGATGTCATTAACGATATAGCGGACCAGACGAATCTTCTTGCCCTTAATGCTGCGATAGAAGCAGCCAGGGCGGGCGAGCAGGGGCGCGGATTTGCGGTGGTTGCGGATGAAGTCAGAAAGCTGGCGGAACGGACCGCAAAGGCTACAACCGAGATCAGCCGGATGATAGGGTCTATTCAGGGTGAAGTCGACAGCGCAGTTGAATCGATGGACCAGACAAATGGAAGAGTAAATGTGGGACTTCAGTACTCTATGGAGGCAGGCGAAGAACTTAAACAGATCGTTGTAAGCGCCGTCCACCTGAATAAATTAGTGGAGCAGATAGCGGCCGCCACAGAGCAGATGTCCACCACGTCCGAGGCAATCAGCGGGGATATACAGGCGGTTGCAGGAGGGGCCAGGGAGATATCGGGCGGATCGGACCAGATAGCGCAGTCTTCGTCCGGGCTTGCGCGTCTTGCCGGACAGCTGAAGACCATAGTGGACAGGTTTACAGTTTAAGATTTGGGCTTCGACGGTCGGAGCCGATTCTCAGGAATCAAAAATAATAGATATTGCGGGACGGGGATTCTTCGGAATCCCCCGCCTATTGACCAACGCAATTTGTTTTTGATTTGCCCGGCATGCCTATGGACATCTTTTCGCCTGTAAAAGACGGTTCCGACCCGAATATATAAATATCAAGCGCTGCGCGGAGTCTTGACACGAGTTCCCTGAGGTGGATCATGACATCTTCGGAGAGTTCGACATCCTGAGCGTTGAACCCTATCGCGTTAATGCCCCGATGGCCTGCGATGAAGATGGCGCGCCTGTTGTGAAACTCCTGGGAAATAATAATCATATCGTTCTGTCCGAAAATATCTTTTGCCCGCACGACCGAATCCAGGGTCCTCATGCCCCTGTAATCGCAATAAATCCTGTCGGCAGGAATGCCGTGTTCGATCAGGTCCGTTCTCATCGAAACGGTCTCATTGCACCCACGGCTGACATTGTCGCCGCTTACGATCAGATAATCGACCTTGCCTGCGCGAAAAAGGGCGGCTGCTGCGTCAATCCGCGCGCTGAAATAGATATTTTCGCGGCCCCCCGACAATTTCTTTGGACAGCCCAGCACGAGGCCGGTCCTGGTGTGAGGGACTGATGACACATCCGAGTATGTCAGCCCGTCGGTTTCCGATTCGATCAGTATATGGGGAATCAGGAACACGGCGAAGAGCAGTATCACTGAAGCTGAGAAAGCCGTTATTATTTTCCGTTTCATCGTGCGCCCGTATTTACGAAAGTCGTCCTGTTCATTTGCAGTGCAAACAAAGAATATCAGATTGAAGAAGTTATTGCAATACACCGGCAGGCAGCCGCACGAATAAATAATAAATTGGTATACTTTAAGCGAGGGATTGCCCGTATCAATCATTATGCGACCGGCTGTTTTACCTTTATCACCGGACATGATATTTATGAGAGGATGGTTTTATGAGACTTGAGGTCATAGACGCCGACAAATGCGTGGGCTGCCAGTGCTGCATGTTCGCCTGCACGCGCATTCACAGGGACGCGGGCCTCGCAAAAAGCTGCATAAGCGTAAAGTCGGCCGGGGGTATGCAGCATGGCTTTCTCCTGACCGTCTGCCGCGCCTGCGAAGACCCTCCGTGCGCCCGCGCCTGCCCTGAAGACGCGCTTGTCCTGCGTAAAGGCGGCGGCGTGCTCCTCAAGGAGGAAAGGTGCGCAGGTTGCGGCGCATGCGTCAAGGCTTGCATACTCGGAGCCGTTTTCTGGGATGAAGATAATAACAAGCCGCTCATATGCCGGCATTGCGGCTTTTGCGCCGAACATTGTCCCTATAACGTCATAGGGATGGATAAAAAGCGCACAGCCTCGGGAGAAAAGATATGATCGGCGCAGATCCACTCCGGAATGTCCTTTATGTCAACCTCACCAACAAGAGCTTCAGGATAGCGGACCGTTCCGACCTTTTCGGAAAATATATGGGCGGAGCGGGTGTCGCAATTCAGCTTCTGACTGAAGAATGTCCAAAAGGCGCCGATCCTCTCGGCCCCGATAATCCGATTGTCTTTGCAGTCGGACCGCTCAACGGTCTTTATCCCCTTGCCTCAAAGACAGTGGCGATGTTCAAGTCGCCGCATACCGGTAACCTCGGCGAAAGTCATGCGGGCGGTCGCAGCGCTGTTTCGATACGCATGGCGGGCTACGGCGCCATTGTGATAAACGGCGTCAGTGAGAGGCCCTGCTATATCTCGGTCACCGGGAATATGGTTTATTTCAGGGACGCCTCAACCCTGTGGGGGATGGGCAAGAGCGAGACCGTCGGCAAGGTCATTCGCGCCAATGAGCCCTCGTCGGGCCTTCGCACGATCATGCGCATCGGCATTGCCGGTGAAAGGCTGATACCGTATTCCTGCGTGACTACGGAGACCTATCGCCATTTCGGCAGGCTTGGTCTCGGGGCCGTGTTCGGGAGCAAAAAACTTAAGGCGGTTGTTGTTTCGGGCAAGAGGTCCCTGCCGGTAATCGACCAGCGGCAATATGAAAAGCATTATGAACTGATCTTCAACAAGGCCACTGAATCACCGGTCATGAAGAAGTATCATGAAATCGGGACGCCGGTGAATGTGACACCGCTTAACGTATCCGGGGCGCTTCCCACCAGGAATCTTCTTTCCGCGCATTTTGAACAGGCAGACCTGATATCCGGAGAGACGATTGCGCAGCAATGTCTCGGCAAACGTCTTGCCTGCGCGCACTGTCCTGTGGCGTGCATTCATATTGCCGCGCTTCGCGAGCCTTATGAAGACGAACCTTATTTCTACAAGACCTCGATGATCGGCTACGATTACGAACTCCTGTATTCCTGCGGTTCCCTGCTCGGAGGTTCGGATGTCCCCGGTATTTTGGAATTGCTCGACGGCATAGAGGCATACGGCCTTGACTGCATGAGCGCAGGAGTTGTGCTGGCCTGGGCGACCGAGGCGTTCATTAACGGTCTCATATCCGAAAAAGAGACGGACGGTTTGCGCCTTGCCTGGGGAGATTACAAGGTGTATTTAAAGGCAGTCGCGAATATCGTCGAACAGCCCAATGACTTTTATCGGGCACTCGCAAAAGGGGTGGATTATGCGTCATCGGCGTATGGCGGGCAGGAATATGCCCTTGCCTTCGGCGGCAATGAGATGCCCGGTTATCATACCGGCCCTGCAGCCCATATAGGATATCTTGCCGGCGCGCGCCATAGCCATCTCGACTCGGGAGCTTACTCCATCGACAAGAAGATCATGGTGAACAAGGCTATGACCCCCGAAATGGTTGCGACGGAAATCATTGCGGAAGAGCGGTGGCGGCAGATACTGACATCCCTTGTCATCTGCTTCTTTGCTCGGGAGCTTTATTCGACGGATGTGGTTATTGAAGCCCTGAGGCTGTCCGGATTCGACCTTGATGAGCCTGCCCTGAAAAAGCTCGGCGAGGATATCCATACGGAGAAGTTCCGCTTCAAGGTGAGAGAGGGTTTTTCGTTCGACGCATTGCGCATCCCGAAAAGGATATTCCAGACCCCGAGCGGGGCCGGTATGATTGATGAGCAATTCGTAAGAACAGCCATGGAATGTGTAAAAAAAGAGATTATGTCAAAGGTCGAAGCTACGCAATAAACCGGTTGTCCGCAGTGAAAATATGGGCCAAACAGGCCCTTGATCCGAAAGCGGCATAATAACCCATGGAGTTCCAGTCCGGAATGGTTGTATTTTTCACTTGATCTTGCAGGAGGCTTCTGCTATTATCAAGAGAATCCGTTAATCATATCCAGGTTGCAAAGAATTACTTGTCGGGCGTATTGACAGGATCGGGCAATTGCCGGACCATATTAAATCAACGGGAGGATCTATGGAACTTGACATTACGTGGGACAGGGTGGTTCGCGTCTGGTGGGCATTATTATGGCGGAATTTAATAGCGGTTGTGGCGGCCGTGCTTATCGGAAGTGTGATCGGCGGAATTATCGGGGTCATACTCGGTATGGCCGGTGTCCCGGTTGGAACAATAAGAATTATTGTCATGCCGATAGGAATCATTATAGGTTTTGCCGTGTCGATAGTCCCCCTTAAAATGATTCTCGGAAAAGACTTTGGGGATTTCCGGCTTGTGCCGGCGCCGAAACAGTAAAACAACGATGAGGAAAAAGGGCAGGGCGTTTTGCTCCTGACCGGCTGCGCCGGCAGCAGGCCTGTTGCAGTGACGGTTGCGGAATAATCGACCTGTCGAAATCGTCTTTAAATGCTTTAAAATATCATCTATGATCTATCTCGATAATGCAGCCACCTCTTTCCCAAAGCCGGAAGGGGTGGCCCTTGCCATGAATCGGTTCATGACTTCTGTTGGGGCCAATCCGGGGCGTTCCGGGCATAGGCTCTCACTTGAGGCTGCGCGCGCGATATTCGACGCAAGGGAAAAGGTGGCCGATTTGTTCGGGGCCGGAGGTCCTTTGAGGGTAATATTCTGCCTTAACGCTACGGAGGCCCTGAACCTTGCGATCAGGGGGCTGCTCAGGCCCGGCGATCATGTGATTGCGAGCAGCATGGAGCATAATTCCGTTATGCGTCCCTTGAGGAGGCTTGAGGCCGAAGGTGTGGAGTTGTCAATTGCCCGATGCTCTTCCGAAGGAATCCTTGATCCCTCTGATGTAAGAAAGCTGGTCAGGGGAAATACGGCCATGATCGTCATAACCCATGCCTCTAATGTGACCGGAAGTATTCTCCCGGTCGCGGAAATCGGCAGGCTGGCGAGGGAGAATGGTATCCTGTCGCTCGTCGACGCAGCGCAGACCGGCGGATGTTATCCCATAGATATCGAAACCGACTGCATAGACCTGCTTGCCTTTTCCGGGCACAAGGGCCTGTTCGGGCCTCAGGGCACAGGCGGGCTTGTTGCCGGCGCAAGGGTTGATACAAACAGTTTGGCTCCCCTGAAGACCGGCGGCACGGGCAGCAGGTCCGAATATGAGACGCAGCCCGATTTTCTGCCCGACAAATATGAGAGCGGCACCCCCAATACTGTCGGGATAGCAGGGCTCGGCGCGGGGCTCGAATTTGTCCTGGGTGAAGGCATCGGGCGGATCAGGGAACATGAGAAAGCATTGACCAAAAGGCTTCTTTCCGGGCTGGCAGATATTCCCGCTATTACCGTGTATGGCGAACGTAATCCCGAAAGGCAGACGGCTACTGTGTCCTTTAACATCAGGGGCATTGATTCATCGGAGGCGGCCATGAGGCTCGATGAGGAATATGAGATCATGTGCAGGCCCGGACTCCATTGTTCTCCTGCGGCGCACAGGACGATAGGCGCTTTTCCGGGCGGGACAATCAGATTCAGCATGAGCTATATGAATAGCCGTGAAGAGATCGACTGTGCAGTTCACGCCGTCGCCGACATAGCCGGTGGGGCCGGTGGGGCCGGGAAATGAGCTCCGGCATCGAGTGCGGAGTGGTCCTCTTCGAGTCAACGAGCGCGGCCCTGAAGGCCGAAAAAGAGGCGGTGAAGACGGGTTTGAAGGTAAAGCTCATCCCCGTGCCGAGGGCGCTCAATTCCGGCTGCGGATTCTGCCTCCGTTTCGATTGGCAGGACATTGAAAAGATCAGGGGGCTTCTCATCAGCAGGGAGTTGAAGTTTGAAGGCATTCATAAGCTCAAATGGCCTCCAAATTGACAAGAAAGTATTGCAGATATTAAACTACTAATTTGAAAATAAAGCATAAATTGAATAATAGGGGAGGACACATTGCTTAAATCGTGTGAAGACGTATCAGCGACCAGGAAGCGCATTACAATTGAGGTCCCGGTCGATGTGATAGAGTCGGAGATTCAGAAGAAACTTGTAGATACCCAGTCGAAGACCAGGATACCGGGGTTCAGACCCGGCAAGGCCCCACTCAGCATGGTAGAAAAGAAGTTCGGTAAGTCCGTCGAGTCTGAAGTCGTGGATAAGGCAATATCCGACGAATACAAGGCTGCGGTCAGGGAATCGGGCTTTAAGCCCATGATGCATCCGAAGATCGAACAGGAAGTGGAGTTCAAGAGAAATGAGCCGCTTACAGTGACCTTTACCGTGGAAGTAAGACCGGCCATCGAAAATCTCGATTATGAGAATATTGCGGTGGAAGAGGTCCCGGTGGAGATGACAGATGAAGAAGTCGAAGCCGTTATGAAGAGTTTTGCAACCGCAAAAGGCACATATGAAGTGGTTGATGATGCGGCCGCCGCAGGTGACCTTGTTGTCGTGGATTTCAGGACGGATGGCGGTGTCGAGAAGAAGGATGTCGTGATCCAGCTCGGCGCAGGCCCGTTCCCCAAGGAGTTTTTTGACGCCTTTACAGGCAGGAAAAAGGACGAGGCTTTTGAAGCCGAGGCCGCGTTCCCGGCGGATTCCCAGTCCGAGTTCGCAGGCAATACGGTAAAGTTCTCGATTACCCTGAAAGAGGTAAAGAGAAACAACGTCCCACCCGTGGACGATGAACTCGCAAAGGACATGGGACTTGAGAGCGTTGAAGCCATGCGCACACAGGTGAAGGCCGATATGCTTGCCCTGAAGCATAGTGATGTCAACAGAAAGCAGCAGAACGAGATTCTCGACAAGATACTCGACGCCAACAGTTTTGAGGCGCCTGAAGGGCTTGTGACCGCAGAACTCGCAAGACTTGTTTCGCAGGCAAAGGCCTCGGGCAAAAAAAACGGCGCGGATGAAGAGCTGGAGAAGGAACTGCGTCCCGAGGCGGAGAAGAACGCAAGGGCCGTATGTGTGTTTGATATCGTTGGGGAGAAGGAAGGCGTCGAAGTCACCGAGGACGATATGAAACGCGAAATATACCAGACGGCCATGAGATACAATGTCACGCCCGATACCCTGATCAAACATTATATCGAAAGAGACGGCTCTCTTGAGGGGATAAGGAACGCTATCTTCGACAGGAAGACCATGAAGGTGTTGCTTGAAAAAGCGAGAAAACGAAAGGAGTAATATATGGGTATTATCCCTATAGTCATTGAACAGACGGGGAGGTCCGAAAGGGCTTATGATATTTATTCGAGACTGCTTAAAGACAGGATCATATTCCTCGGGACTGAGATAGATGATTTTGTCGCCAATGTAGTAATAGCGCAATTGCTCTTTTTGCAGACCGAAGACCCGGAAAAGGACATACATATTTATGTCAACTCTCCCGGCGGTTCCGTGACGGCGGGGCTTGCCATATATGACACCATGCAGTATGTCAAACCCAACATCTGCACTTACTGTATCGGTATGGCCGCAAGCATGGGCTCGTTACTGCTTTCGGCCGGAACGGCCGGCAAGAGGTTCGCGCTTCCCAACTCAAGGGTGATGATCCATCAGCCGATAGGCGGTTTTTATGGCCAGGCCACCGATGTGGAGATCCATGCGCGGGAGATATTGAAGACAAAGGAGCTTTTGAACGGCATCCTTGCCAAACACACCGGTCAGGGGCTCGACAGGATAAAGGTGGATACGGAGAGGGACTATTTCATGTCGGCTGAAGAGGCGAAACAGTACGGCATAGTCGATGAGGTTATTTTCACCATCAAGGAACCAAAGAAAGATTGAATAAGCGGGGAATTTTCAGCCGATCCCGTATAGTCGGCGTATTGTTGGACATGGAGATGAGCGGTGGCTAAAAAAAACGACAATTCGGGCCTTAGATGCTCCTTTTGCGCAAAGGGGCAGGATGAGGTAAAGAAACTTATCGCAGGCCCGAATGTGCATATCTGCAACGAATGTGTAAGCCTTTGCAACGAAATCATAGTTGAAGAGGCTTCAGCCGGGGAAGAAGACATATCAAAAAAGCTGCCGACACCCCATGAGATAACCGGGTTTCTGAATGAGTATGTCATAGGACAGGAGAAGGCCAAAAAGATACTCTCCGTAGCTGTGCATAATCATTATAAACGCATCTTCAGGGGGGCGAAGTCCGACGTGGAACTCCAGAAGAGCAACATACTGCTGATAGGTCCGACAGGCGCGGGCAAGACGCTCTTTGCGCAGACACTGGCGCGGATGCTCGACGTGCCGTTTACCATTGCGGACGCAACAACCCTTACCGAGGCCGGATATGTAGGGGAGGATGTCGAGAATGTCCTGCTGAAGCTGCTTCAGGCCGCTAATTTCAATGTGGGCAAGGCGCAGCTGGGCATTATCTATATCGACGAGATAGACAAGATCAGCAGGAAGAGCGACAGTCCGTCCATCACAAGGGATGTCTCCGGCGAGGGGGTGCAACAGGCCCTGCTCAAGATTATCGAGGGGACGGTCGCCAATATTCCGCCTCAGGGCGGGCGCAAGCATCCGCAGCAGGAATATATCCAGCTCGACACGACCAATATACTCTTTATCTGCGGCGGCGCGTTTGTGGGCCTCGACAGGATTGTCGAGGAGCGCATAGGCAAGAAGCGCATAGGTTTCGGGGCTGCGCAGCTCAAGGATGAGGACAAAAAGACGACCGCAATCCTGGAATCTGCCGAGCCCGAGGACCTGCTGAAATTCGGGCTCATCCCCGAGTTCATAGGCAGGCTGCCCGTCGTGGCCACACTTACCGAGCTCGATGAAGGGGAGCTTGTCAGGATATTGACCGAGCCCAAAAATGCGCTGGTCAAACAGTATCAGAAGATGCTGTCGTTCGATAATGTCAAACTCAAATTCAGCGACGCCGCGCTCTCCGCAGTGGCAAAAAAAGCGGTCGGAAGAAAGACGGGGGCGAGGGGGCTCAGGTCCATACTCGAAGATGTGATGCTCGACATAATGTACGATATTCCCTCCAAGAAGGAAGTCGCCGAGTGCATTGTAAATGAAGAGGCGATCAATAAAAAGGAGAGTCCTCTCATCGTCTATCATAAGAAGGCGGAGTCGGCATAAATTCATCCGCCCATCTGTAGAGTCTGCAGCCGGATGAAAACAGGGAGGACACCATGATCTGCGAATCCTGCAAAAGCAATATCCCCGATGCCGCCAAATTCTGTCACAAATGCGGCAATAAAATAGAAAAGGAAGCTCCTGCCCGTGCGGAAGACAAGCAGGAGTTTCAGACCCGGGACGCTGCCGGGTCGGCCCCGGTTGTTGATGCAGCGGCTGCTTCTTCCGTTACAGCCGCCTCCGGACCGGTGGGGGATTCAGTGACGGGAAGCGCAGACAAGCCTGAATCCGGCAATAGGGCCCGCTGGATAATTGTGTCGATTTTGCTTTTTGTCGCGGCTGTTGCCGGCGGTTATCTTTTCTATAAAAGCTTTCTGATAAAAGAGCCTCCGAAGGCGGAAGCTCCCAAAATCCCCGGCCTTCCCGATCAGTCCCGGGTCTCTCCGGCAGCGCAAAGTCCCCCCTCTACTGGGCGGCCGGCGCAGCAGACGGCTCCTCCCGCTTATCAGGACCAATACCAATCCAGGCCGCAGATGCGTACGAAGGTTGTGATCATGGATTCGGCCCTTGCAGCCGATATAAGGAACGGGCGTCCGACCGGGGTTGCCGCCAATTTCAGGTATGGAGCGTCAAGAGTGGCGCATTACGTGGAGTATGGAAGGGCCGGAGCCGGACTGACGACCTTCAGTTCGCAATACTATCAGAATGGCGCGCTGCTCTTCAAGTGCGGGCCGAGGCCGTTGCAATATGCGTCCGGAAAGTATTTCTGCAGGCCGGCGCAACATCTGGACCCCGGCAACTATGAAGTGAGGTTTTTCGTGGACGGAAATGAAGAGCAGATATTGGAATTCAGGGTGGATTATTAGGCTCGCGGAAAAGCCGAACAGTTATTCCGGATTATCTAATAAGTAATCACTCTGCCCGAGCCCATGCCTTTTACGGCATTTTCTCCAAATTTTGCCCTGAAGTATTTAATTGCGTTGTTTCCGGTGCAGTGACCGCCGTAGAAGGAAAAATCATCGGCCTTTAAACTGTTGGTAAAGGACGTCGCTTCTGCGAGGACCGGCTCGTCCGCGTCGATAAAATGCAGTCCTCCGATGACGGCGAGGAGTTTTTCTTCCGGGAATTTCCTGTGAACGGACTTGAGAATGTTGGTATATCCCGCATGAGCGCAGCCGAAGATGATGACGAGTCCGTGGCCCGTTGTAATGACGAGGGTAGCGTCATCCACGATGGGGCAGGGGCCGGTCCCGTCTTCATTGAAGTAATTGCCGCGTGCAGGCGCAAAGCCGCCCGGTTCCCGGGGGATATCCGTGAAAAAATAAAGATTATCGTCGAGCCCGGCGACGCCGTTGACCGGATGAAACGCAGGGGCCGCATATTGTCTCGCAAGATGAGGCATCCCGGTTATCCTGACCGGTTTTCCGGTCTTCACCTGGTATGACTTGTTCCATATATACGGATGGCCGTAAACAGGCGGGTTGCCTTTGAGACGCGGATAAAATATCAGGCCGCCGGTATGATCATCATGTCCGTGTGTGAGGACAATGCCTGTAAGGTTGTCGAGGTCGGCGCCCATCCGGCGTCCGTTTTCGAGAAAGACATCCGTTGAGCCTGTGTCCGTCAGCCAGCGATGACCGTTCGGCAGTTCAATGAGTATCGAAAGCCCGTGTTCGGTCACGAATTGACCGGATATGGCCGTATCATCGCAGAGGACCGAAAGAGTAAGCCTGCCTGTTTTGCCGGTTGATGTCATATCTTCCTGCGGCATAATATGTGTCTCACCTATACCCGTTTCCTGCCGACCGATTTTTCGAGCACGCTCCTGACAATATCTTTCAGTTCATCGTCTTCTATTTCAGTCACCGCCCGGTTGATCCCCTCGGTTTCTCCGGCTGTAAGTTCCCTGTAAAGCGGCTCGTCGGGGCTGCCTCCCGGTTTTACGCCTTCCCTGTCCCGATGAACGGTCCCATGTTTCAACTTAAGGTCTTTGACCCCGTGTCCCTTCAGTTTTTCGAGAATGTCCTTTTTCATGAACTTCAGATGCTGCAGCCATGTCGGGGAATCTACAGCTATAACGAGTATGCCTTCTTTCATGTCCACGGGCGCGGTGTGGGAGGCAAGAGGGCCCGTGAATATCTCGGGCCAGCGACGGCAGAGGGTGTCGAGTTTCATACGCTCGGAAACGCCGAGATCTCTGAAGATAGAGTCCAGAAGCGGACTGATCGGCTGTAACGGACCCCGGTGTTTACGCATATAATTGCGCCTGCCGGCCGGATACCCGGAGGCATCCGGCCGGTTACTGTTGATGGGTTAACCCGCCTTGACTACTTTGTTGGAGCGAAGGCATCTCGTGCAGACGTATGTCCTCTTTGTCGCTCCGCTTTCCGTGCGAATCTTGATCCTCTGTATGTTGGGCATCACGATCCTGCTTGACTTGTTGTTGGCGTGGCTGACGTTATTGCCAACAATCCTTTTCTTACCGCATACCTGGCAAACCGACATTGCTTCCTCCTCAATTCATTGCATATAGAAAGTCTTTTATGATAACATTTTATCTATGCTGTTACAAGAGTTTATTCAAAATTGACTATATAGCCCCATGGGAGGAGTATAACTGAATGTCAGGTGAAGGTATAAAGAGCGCGGATCTCGCAAAGGAATTGGGTATAAAGGCGACCGATATCGCTATGGAGGTTGCGCATATAAGGCATTTGGAGTACAAAAAAGGGGCTACCAACGTAAAGATCAGTGAGGAAGAGGCCGGGCAGCTTAGAAAACATTTTGCGGGCGAGGGCGTTAAAGTCGTTGATAAAACGGAGAAGACGGAAGCAGTCAAAGAAGCTCCCTCCGGGCCGGATATAAAGCCCGAACAAAAAAAAGAACCTGCTGCGCATAAAGACAGGAAGCCTGCAAAGGAAGCGGGGCATCCAAAGTCCGGAGATGAGGCTGCGAAGCCCGGGACGAAACCCCATGTTGCCAGGGCTGCTGTGAAAAAAGAGGAACGCGCCGCGCCTGCGCCGAAGGTCGAAGAAGCGGTTTTGAGCGAACCGTCTCCGGAATCAGCTGAAGATACCGCAATTGAAGATATTGCCCCGATCATCCCTGTTGCCGATGATGAGGAAATTGCATTGCCCGACCGTTTCCGTAAAGAGACGGAGGTGGAGAAGCTCGAAAAGATCAAGGTCAAACCTACGATGCAAAAGGCCTTCCAGTCGGTAAGGAAGATCGAGCAGAAAAAGTGGGTGGACCTCAAGTCGCAGAAGAAATCGCATAAATACAGAAAACAGGAGCCTGTTCTCCCGGCGCCCATCACTGCGCCGAGGCGGAAATCCATAAAGCTGCATGAAGGCGCTACGGTGAAGGAGTTTGCCGATGCGATAGGCTGCAAGATTCCCGAGATAATAAAGAAGTTCATGGACATGGGGTATATGGCGACCATTAACCAGCCGGTCGATACCGACGCCGCCCTGCTTGTGGCCGATGCGATGGGGATAAAGGTCGAATTTGCCACTTCCGAGCAATTAGGCGAGGATGAAGGGGAGCTCGAGAACCAGGAAAACCTTGTGCATCGTCCTCCGGTTGTGACAATCATGGGTCATGTGGACCACGGAAAGACATCTCTGCTTGACGCCATCAGGGAGACCAAAGTGACCGAGACGGAGGCCGGAGGCATCACCCAGCATATAGGCGCGTATAAGGTCTCGCTGCAGGGCAAGGAGATTACATTCCTTGATACCCCCGGACATGAGGCGTTTACGGCCCTGAGGGCCAGGGGCGCGCAGGTTACGGATGTGGTCGTGCTGGTAGTCGCGGCGGATGACGGCGTAATGCCGCAGACAATAGAGGCGATAGACCATGCAAAGGCCGCCAAGGTCCCGATAGTGGTGGCTGTAAACAAGATAGACAAGCCCGAGGTGAATCTGCAGCGGGTCAGAACCGAGCTTGCCGAGCATCAGGTGGTGTCGGAAGATTGGGGAGGCCAGAATATTTTTGTCGAGGTCTCGGCAAAGAAGCGCATCGGAATTGAACACCTGCTCGAAATGATCCTTCTCCAGTCCGATATCATGGACCTTAAGGCCAATCCTCTAAAGCGCGCAAAGGGGACCATTATAGAGGCCAAGCTTGACCGCGGCAGGGGCCCGGTCGCAACCGTCCTTATCCAGTCGGGCACTCTGAATGTCGGCGACGCTTTTGTCTCGGGCTCTACTTCCGGAAAGGTGAGGCTTCTTATTGACGACACCGGGAAAAAGATCCTCAGGGCCGGACCGTCTACGCCGGTCGAGGTAATAGGTTTCTCCGAGGTGCCCGCTTCAGGCGATTCTTTTGTCTCAGTCGAGGACGAGAGAAAGGCAAGGCAGATAGCTCTCACAAGGGCGCAGAAACAGAGGACCTCGGATGTCGTCGCCCACGGCAAACTCACTCTGGATGAACTCTATGCAAAGATCAAGGAAGGCCAGATCAGGGACCTGAATATAGTGCTCAAGGGAGACGTGCAGGGCTCGGTTGAGGCCATAAAAAGCGCGTTTGAAAGTATTACCCATCCCGAGGTGAAGGTTTGTGTGATACACACTTCAGTCGGCGGTATCAATGAATCGGATGTCATGCTTGCAGCGGCTTCAAACGCCGTCATAGTCGGGTTCAATGTCCGGCCTGAGACCAAGGCAGCCCAGCTGGCTGAAAAGGAAGGCGTGGATATCAGGCTTTACAACATTATCTATGAGGCCATAGAGGCCGTCAAGAAGGCCCTTGAGGGCATGCTGGAGCCTACCATGAAGGAAAAGGTCATGGGCAGGGCCGAGGTGAGGCAGACCTTCCAGGTCTCGCGTCTCGGCGTGATTGCAGGTTGCTATGTAATAGACGGCGTGATGCTGCGCACATGCGACGGCGTAAGGGTGATCCGCGACAATATTGTGGTCTATCAGGGAAAGCTGTCGTCCCTCAAGAGGTTCAAGGATGACGCGCGCGAAGTGGCGACCGGTTATGAATGCGGCATTATGGTGGAGAATTTTAATGACCTCAAACAGGGCGATATCATCGAGGACTTTATTATCGAGAAGATAGCCGCCAAACTGTAGGCTGCGCCGCAGGGCCTGAAATCAATGCTGCCATACAAACGCTCACAGAGGCTCAATATCCTCCTCCGGGAGGAGATCGCCGATATCATAATGAAGCGGGTAAAAGACCCGCGTTTCGGTTTCGTGACCGTTACGGAAGTGAGTCTTTCGCCCGACCTGAAGATCGCGCATGTGTATATAAGTGTCTTCAAGCGTGAAGAACAGGAAGTTGCGCTTGAGATACTGAATTCGGCCAAAGGCGTAATACGCAGCGAGGTTGCAAAAAGGGTAAGGTCGAAATATATACCGCAGCTCGAATTCAGGATAGATGAATCCATAGACCGGGGCTTTGAAATCGATAAGCTCCTGAGGGATGTAAAGGAAAAAGGTCCGGCTGAAGAGGCGGATGAATGACCCCGGCTGCCGATTTTACACCGATCCCTCCTGCCTGCCTTATAGAGACACTGCGAAACAGGGACAACTTTCTTGTGGCGACGCATGTCAATCCCGACGGCGACGCAGTGGGCTCTGCAGTCGCGCTCTCAATGGCGCTCGAAAAAATCGGCAAAAAGATTGTTCTGGTCGACAAACATCCGGTCTCTCCGCAATATTTTTTTCTGCCCGGGCATGAGAGGTTCCACACTTATGAGACCTTTCAGGCTTCGGGCCACAGGGTTTCCGACTTTGAGACACTGGTGATGCTTGACTGCAATACCGTGGGGCGGATCGGCCTCGAAAGCGTGGAACAGCATCCGGCAATCGAAGAGCTGAAAGGCGCTGTTGCCGGCGGGATGTTTTCGATCATCATAGATCACCATCAGGTCAATAATGATTTCGGAAATGTGAAATGGATCGACTCCGCAGCCGCTGCTACGGGCATTCTGGTCTATTCTATTATCAAGACCATGGGTATCCCGATAACTATGGACATGGCGGAAAATCTTTATACTGCCATAGTGATAGACACCGGCAATTTCAGGTTTGACAACACGACCCCTGATGTTTTGCGCATAGCAGCAGAGCTGGCGGATTACGGGGTTTCGCCCGGCGTGATCTACGAAGAGGTTTATGAATCGTTTTCCGAAGACCGCTTCAGGCTTTATATGCAGGTAATCGGGTCCATAGAACTCCACGGGGATATAGCCGTTTCAGTAGTGACGAGGAAGATGCTCGATGAGACATCCACCACGGCGGACGACACGGAGAATTTTGTCTCTTTCCCGAGGCTCATGAGAGAAGTAAAGATTTCAGCGCTTGTGAGGGAACTGAACTCGGGTGGATGCAAGGTCAGCCTGAGGTCGAAAGGCGCCATTAATATCTCGGAGGTCGCCGAATATTTTGGCGGCGGCGGACACAGGAACGCCGCAGGTTGCAGGATAAACGCCGGAGTTGAAGACGCAAAACGCCTTGTGCTCGAAAAGATCAGTGAGATGGCCAAACGCTGACGGGCTGTTACTTCTGTTTGATCCTGTCGTAAAGCTCCTCGGGTGTTATAAGGCTGCCGCCCGGCCTTCCGTAAAAAGAAACCTCTGCCTTACCGTTTACAGCCAGCTTCACATCTTCGACCATCTGTCCCATATTGAGTTCAACGCAGAGGAAGCGTTTGTTCAATGCCGCAAGCCCGGCTATCTGCTTTTCCGGGAACGGGAACAGGGTAACAGGTCTGAAAAGACCGACCTTTGCGCCTTCATCTCTGAGCCTTTTGACTGCTGAAAGCGCAATCCTCGCCGAAATCCCGAAGGCGACCAGCACCAGCTCGGCGTCATCCGTCATGTATTCCTCATATCTCACTTCCGACGACTTCATCTCCGAGTATTTTCCGGCAAATATATAGTTGCGCTGCTCAAGGTCGCCTTCGCCCATGTACAGGGATTTTACAACGTTAGGCAGCCTGCCCCTGCAATTGCCGAGGGCCCAGGTCTTGGGCGGCAGATCGGGCTTGATGTACGGGGTTTCCGTCAAAGGCTCCATCATCTGCCCCAGCACGCCGTCTCCGAGTATCATCACGGGGTTTCTGTACTTGTCGGCCTTGTCAAAGGCGAGCATGGTAAGGTCACGGCATTCCTGAAGATTGTAGGGCGCATAAACGAGCATCCTGTAGTCTCCGTGTCCTCCGCCCTTTACCGCCTGAAAGTAGTCCCCCTGACTTGCGGATATGTTGCCGAGGCCCGGCCCTCCGCGCTGCATATTGACAATGACCGCAGGAAGTTCGGCTGCCGCCAGATAGGATATGCCTTCCTGTTTCAGGCTTATCCCGGGGCTGCTGGATGAGGTCATCGCCCTGGTCCCGCAGGCCGATGCGCCGTAAACCATATATATGGCCGCCAGCTCGCTTTCGGACTGGATGAATACGCCGTTTACCTCAGGCATGCGGCGAGACATGTATTCGGGTATCTCGTTCTGCGGGGTGATGGGATATCCCGCGTAGAACCTGCATCCGGCGGTTATGGCCGCCTCCGCTATAACATCATTTCCGCGCATCAGAATCTTTTTCATCAGAAAATTATACCATATTTGCGCGCTTCGGCTCCTCCGGTTGCCGGATTGTCCGACCATAGGCAGGGCTTTGAGGCGGTTTTGCCTATTTGAACTCAGGCAACGGGGTAAGCAGCTTCCACTCTTTTTCCTTATTTTCTTCGACATGCGCCCATTCCTGGGCATATCTCAGGGTCTTTACCCTGTTGGAATTGAGCATATAGTAGTCGATTGCAACATCCACGCGCGCCGTGCGTTTAAGCTCGTCGACGCTTTTTTTTGTGATGCGATATTCGAATATGCGGGCGTTTTTTGAAGCTTCACAGCTCTTCATATATTCGTCTTTGGCCTTGTCGGAAACAAAGATGAAGGTTGAACGCAGGTCACTGCTCACAAGCGCGTCATTATATTTGTTGAATACGGAATCGAAATCATCCCGGATATTGGGACTGCATGCAACGAACACGAAAACCGCTATCAGGACCGCAAAAAGGTTCCGCATGAGTCCTCCCCTGTTGGGTATTATTTGAGTTGTCCCCTGATTATGGAATAATCCGGCGGCAAAAGCAAGGGAAAATGTTATAATTCTGATACTCGGCAAGATTTTGTTTCCCGAATATGCCGGGCCCGGGCAATCTTGCGGATTTAACTTTTTGCGCATACTGTGCCATGTTTTAGATAACGGCAAAAATATATAAGGAGTTGATACTTATGGAACCCATACTGAAAAAGATCCAGGAACTTGCGCTGATTCACGACAAGGTGGATGCCCGCATTATCAGGGAGAAGAATATCAAACTTGGTCTCAGGAATGAGGACGGCACCGGAGTCTTTGTGGGTATAACCAGCAAGGGGCAGGTCATCGGGTATGAAAAGGTCGTCCATGGCGACGGCACGGAGCATGTCAATCCCGTGCCGGGCAAGCTTTTTTATTGCGGCTATGATGTGGCCGAGCTTGTCAGACAGAAGGAGATTGAGCAGCGTTTCGGTTTTGAAGAGGTCATCTATCTGCTCCTGACCGGCAAACTCCCTACCATGCTTAATCTCAAGACCTTCACTCAGTATCTCGGCAAGAGGCGTTCCATCCCTTATGAGATGAAAGAGCTTATCACCAAGAGGCCGCCGCATGATGACCAGATGGGCTCTCTGCATACCATCGTTTCCGCCATGCACCTTTACGACACGAAGCCGAACTCGACCGATATTTACGATGTCATCAGGCAGTGCATCGACCTGATTGCAAAGTTTCCGACTATGATCGCTTACAACTATGTAAACACCACCTTGACCAAAAAGGACATCTCGAAGCTGAGGGAGCCGGACGCTGAAAAGAGCACGGCCGAGATATTCCTCACACTCCTTCAGGGCAAAGAGCCCGACAGGGCCACTGCGGAGCTCTTTGACACCATGTTGATGTTCCATGCCGAACATGGCGGGGGGAATAACTCTACATTCTCGACCCGTTGCGTCTCTTCGTCCGGGGCCAATTCATACATGGCCATTTGCGCAGGCATAGGCTCTCTCTCCGGCCATCTTCATGGAGGCGCCAATGAAGCGGTAATGAAGATGATGGCCGATATTAAACGCAAGGTCAGGGACTGGGACAGCGACGACGAAGTTACGGCTTATCTCGAAAAGATCCTCAATAAAGAGGTCGGGGACAAGTCGGGCAAGATTTACGGAATAGGGCACGCTGTTTATACCATATCCGACCCGAGGGCGGTTTATCTTGAGAAAAAGGCCCTGGAGCTTGCAAAGTCCGTCGGTCGCGAAGATGAGTATAATCTCTTCACGCGGATAGCGAGGATAGCGCCGCAACTGGTAAGGGAAAAGAAGGGCAAGAAGGTTTGCGCTAATGTGGACTTTTATTCCGGCTTTGTATATGAATGCATAGGCATACCCAAGGAACTCTTCACCCCGATATTCGCCATGGCGAGGGTCGCGGGCTGGTCGGCTCACAGGATTGAGGAAATTGTGCAGGGCAGGCTTATCCGTCCGTCATATGTTACGTCCCTGAAGGGTAAAAAAAATTATATCCCCCTCTTTAACAGGGGATAGGTTTGAAGGACCGCGCAGGCGTTTGGCGAAAGCTTGCAGAATCCCCCGCGGCAAGCCGCGGGGGATTCATTTATTGGTCCGATCTGTCTTTTCTGGCCGACACTGTAATGATAAAATTCTCGGGCAGGAGCTCGGGGTTTTTCTCAAGCTCTTCTGTAAATATATCGATGGCCTTCTCCATGAAGGGCCCGAATTTTACGCCCCTCGGCAGGGCGAGTATCCTTTGACGCATCTCTTCGCTGATTGCAGCCGTATATTTTGCCATGACAACTCCTTGTTTATGTCCGGATGTCCGGCACAGTCGGACCCATTGAATTAATGTTACCCCTATAATAGCACAAGAGCAGGCCGGCCAAAGAGGCCGCTGTTGAGGCGCCGACGGTCTCAAGTCTGGTAAACTATGAGGGAAGATGAGAAGGCCACTATCCCCAAAACCGGCGTCGTCGCCGTATATTACACCTGAAGGGTTTGAACGTTTCAACTCGGAACTGACATATCTGTGGAAGGTGAAACGACCTGAGGTCACCCAGGCGGTTTCCGAGGCCGCAGCCATGGGGGACCGTTCCGAGAACGCAGAATATATCTACGGCAAAAAGCAGCTGCGCCAGATCGACTCCCGCATACGTTTCCTCTCAAAGAGACTGGGCGAGCTGAATGTTGTGGACAGGACCCCTGACGATAAATCGGTGATCTATTTCGGCGCCTGGGTCGGGCTTGAGGACGACGCCTGCAACTCATACTGTTATCGTATAGTCGGGGCTGATGAAAGCGACGCTGAAAAGGGTTATATAAGCATCGATTCCCCTATGGCAAAGGCGTTGATGCGTAAATCCGAGGGCGATGAGATAGTTGTGAACAGGCCTAACGGATCTGCAACTTTTTATGTGACGTCCATCAGTTATGGGCTTGCCGGGGAGAATAAGTAAGGACCTGGAACCAGGCGCATACCTTAGCGCGACCCCGCTGATACGACATGGCTATCTGTGGTTCTTTTTCAGCAGTTTCGACAAGGTCAGAAAAGAACGGTTCTGCATTATCGTCGATATGGCTATCGGGGTTTTCCTGGACCAGTTGGGATAGGCGTCAATAGTGCCCGGCATATTCTGCTGGTCGAGCGCCCCTATCATATCATCAAGGTTCACTGCCAGCAGCCTGCAGGGGGTCCTTGCCAGAAATTCGTATATGGTGAGGCACAGGGCGGATATCATGTCCTGTTTGTCGGGTTGATCGTCTGCAAAGGTGTCCGGCAGCAGCCCTTCCGATTTAAGCGCCTGCAGGAGCAGCGCTTTGTCTCTCCTGCGTTCGCTGATCTGTCTGCTCATGAATTCGTCGTTGGGGTATAGCCCCAGGCATGTCCTGGCCTCGATATCCCGGCCTTCCCAGAAGCCGTAAAGTGTGGGCAGGTCATGGGTCGTCACTGCGCAGAGAGCAAGGTCGGAGTAGCGGGCCGGCATCTTGAATGACGGGTCCGGGTAGTTCCTCTCAAAGTACAGGAGCTTGTATCCGAGCATCCTGAACCTTACAAGCGTTTCGCGTACGTCTTCGCCGACAGTGCCGAGGTCTTCACCGATTATCATTGAGCTGTTTCTCACGCTTTCGAGCGCGATGATCCTCAGTATATCTTCAGACGGGTATTTTACATAGGCCCCATGCTCCGGATTCATGCCTTTCGGTATCCAGAAGAGCCTGAACATGCCAAGGGCATGGTCTATCCTCAGCGCGCCGGAGTGGCGCATGTTTTGCCTTATGGTGGTGATGAGGAATTCGTATCCGGACGCCCTCATCTTCTCCGGTATGGCGGGCGGGAAGCCCCAGTTCTGGCCCGTCGGATTGAAATCATCAGGGGGCGCGCCGACATCCATGCCGTCCGCGATAATGTCATGCGCTATCCAGGTGTCGAACCCTCCGTCTGAGGAGCCGACGGCAAGGTCGTGATAAAGTCCGATAGGCATGCCGAGGTCGGCAAGGCGTTCGGATATTGCGCCATGCTGCTCATCTATCAGCCATTGAACATACTTGTGGAAGAGCGCCGCTTCGGTATTCGAATCCAGGTACTCCCGGACCTGGGCTGAATCCCTCTCTCTGTACTCTTCGGGCCAGTTGCGCCACGACAGAGACCCGCAATCCGTGTTCATGTCCTGCTGCAGCGCCGAGAAGAGGGCGAAGTCATCGAGGACCTTTCCCCCTGCTTCGGCATACCGCCTGAATTCCTCTGCCCTGGGGGTGTTTTTCAGGTAGTGGTTGACATAAAAATATTCGAACGCCTGATGCAATATACGTGTTTTCAGCGCAGCAACCCGCTCATAATCTATGAATTCAGCAGACCGCAGCCCATTGAGGGCCTCCTGAAAATCATGGGCCTGTATCGTAATCCCGGCTTCATTCGAATCCATAACGTCCGGTATTGATTCCATGTCAAGGTAGATGGGATTCTTGTAAAGTCTGCTCAACGGTGAATATGGACTTATGCCGCAAGGCGGCATGTTCGGTATCGAATGCAGGGGATTGATCCCGATAAACCCTCCGCCGAGGGCAGCGGTCCACTCCCCGATATTTTTAAGGTCTCCGAAATCACCTATCCCCCAGTTTCTTCCCGAGGTCAATGAATAGAGATTAATGCAGAGTCCCCACGTCTTGCTCTTTTCGGGTTGCAGCCGGGATTCCGGTGAACAGTCGCTCCAGGAATCCATATGGTCGGGGATGTAGCATGATTCGGGTGTTATGATCAACTTCGACCGGGCCGTAAGCCCGAAGTTTGAACTCTTGTAAAGCACATCCAGATCGTAATAACCGATATCTTTTATGGCATTGATGGTCACGCCTATCTTCACATGCGGCACATCTTCGACGACCCTGCGCTCTATTAACCTTATATCGGCCGGCCCGAATGCGAATTCCTCCCTGTTATTCCCTTCATCGCCCAGCGCAAGTTTGACCAATATATTGCTTTCGTCATTCTCCCTCAAGGGAGTATGCAGTATGATTTCGAGAGGCTGTTCGGTGGAGAGAAAGACTATTACCGGTTCAATAAACCTCTTCCACTCTCTGAGGCGCGCTTTGGCAATTTCGGAATGCAGGTCTTCAGTGTTTCCGGTTTTCAGCCCCATGGCCGTGAGTATGGCTGTTTTTGTTGCAATAGAGGCCTCATGCCTTGTGCCGAATATATCGTAATATTCAGGGACTATCCCGCAGATATCGGACAGTTCATTAAGAAGCTCTTCGTACTCAGGCAAAGCGATGTCCCCCCATTTATGTTATCCATACATTTTATCAAGGGCTGTATACAATACAAATACAATACAGAGGGGCGACGGAAAACAGCAAACCGGCAGGTCGCGAACTCCCGGGGTATAAACGCCGTCTAACAAGAGGATTTCGCAATCCGGTCGCAGGCATGGTTAAGCCCGGCAACGGGTCCGGTTTGATCCCGGAGATAATCGGCAAAATAATCCCACGATGACGCCTCATCCAGCATTTCCATGTCCCGGACGACATGGCTGAAGACCCTGTTCTGAACATGCCGGGTCCCGAACAGCCGTAATGACCCGGTGTTGATTATCTCGGGGTTGGGATAGACGCCTATCTTGATTTTGCCGTAGTCAAAGCCGTTCTTGTGTAATGCCGCCAGCGTCTTTGCCGCCGCGCGGATGGAAAAATCAAACAACTGCTGATTGGGAACGGCTTTATCAAATCGCAGCCACAGATGATACCCCCGCCCGCTTGTCAGCGCAAGGGGCGGCAGCCCCAATTCGCGCAATAATCCGGCCAGTTCTTTCAATGCGCATTGGACCTCGGGGTTACGGTCGGCCCCGGCGCTGTAATCGAAGTCCTTCAGATTGCTGTCAAGATTGAAGCAGCAGACGTTGTTGGCGTCCTCCCGGAAATAGCAGCATATATTGTATTCGCCATTGACATGGCCCTGAAGCAATTCACCAAGCCGCGACCGGGATACGTTTAACAGTTTGTACTTATGAATCAGGCCGTCGGCCAGCTGGCCATATTCCAGGGAGCATTCCCCGGCCAGTATGGTATGCAGGAAATCGAAACCATACTGCCTGGATTCCAGCTTCAGCTTGTCCAACTGCATGCCGCCGAAAAATCTTTTCAGCAATTCTATTCTTGAATCCACTGCCTGACCTCTTCAAATGAATGGAATCCGCGCGCTCCGTTGTTTGGGATATCACAATGATAATCCATCACGGGATAGTAAACGTTGACTCCGTATGCGGCGCCGTGAATAATGTTGAGCGGGTCATCGTCTATGAGGTGATGAATTTTCCACATGCCGCAGAATACGATCTTGTTTATGACGTTGAAAATGTAATCAAAGGGGATACGGTTCCGCCTCAGCCATTGCTGGGTATAATCAGTGCGACGAAGGTCCCGATACGTGCAGATGACAATCGTCCAGCCATTGGTTTTCAGCCACTGCATGAATTCCACGGCGTCGGGTTTGGCCCGGGCCAGATGGTGGCATTGAATCTGTATCTTGACCTTGAAATAGGCGAATTCCGTGCAGAGCAGTTCTCCGGAGTCTTTCTCTCCGCTCCTGATATGATTGAGGTAGTTATGGAAATTGTCCGGCGTAAGCCGGTACGCCTCGTCATATTGAAATTCGGTGTTTTTCAATATTTCCGAAAAGTTGTTCAGCGTATCGTCCACATCGACCGCAATTATTTTGTCCGTGAGACTCATCATTTTCCCGCCATATTATCGCGCCATTTGCGGACCGGCATGGCCGTAAACTCCGGCCCGACGCATCGCCGAATCCGATATGTTACTCTATATCCGATCCGGACGGCAGGTCAATCCGCTTGCCGCCTGCGGCGCGGGACTGTCCCTCTCTGCCTGCCGGCAGGCGTTTTCTATTGACTATCAAAATGGAAGCGTGATAACGTAAACACATTGTAGTGCGGGACAATCAAAGCTGGAGTGGTTTTTCAGGGATACGACCGGAACGCTTCTTGGGAGGGGGCGGGCGGTCCAACGGATGATATTTATACAAGCCGGGTCGGCAAAGGGCTTAACCTTTGTTGTGCCCGGCTTTTTTTTGAGGAGGAGGAAAGAGAAATATGATATTACATGATCGTATCCCAAGGCACACGGCGCTTGTCATTGTCCTCGTCTCCATGTTTTTCGCATCGTTTTTTTCAGGCTGCGATAAATCCATTGGGCCGCCGCCTGGAAAGAAAACGGATCAGGCGCAGGCGGACCGCCTGAAGATTGATGACTCTTATATTATCAGGCTGGAGTTCGCAATAAAAGATTACGAAGAAAACCTCAAGCGGCATAATATTGATGCCGATATGTACAGGAAACTGCTTGTTTACAGGACTGAATTGATAAGCTTCGAAAACGGCGGCGGAAGGAAGGCCGAAGATGGAACGCAAAAAGAGATACTCGACAAGATCAAAAAAATGCGGCCCAGGGTTGAAGTTATGACCAGAGAGGTTTATGCGGAAGATCTTAAACGTTTGTCCCGCGAAAAGGGCCATAATATTGAAGTAACGGCAACGGGCAATAATAAAAACGTTCTTGTATATGCGCATGGTTTGATGTCGGAAGCCCTGGTGAACAGATTGCGGAAAGAGAGCGCAATATTTAAAGACGCCAAAAATATAGGATTCAAAAAGATTATTTTCAAATCCGGAATGGGTGATGTGTGGCCGTTCGATCTTAAATAGAATAAGTGGGGACCCCCGGAATTTTATTGAGCGCAAGGGGATGGACAACCTGATAAAATAATATATGAACTTATCAGGGTGGCACAAGCAACGGTTAATAAAAATATTAAAGCGGATTATAAGCCGGCGACGGGTGGGCAGCGGGTTTTAATAACAGTATTTTGATGAAGGCTCTTTACGGGCAAAGGATGCCACCATGAGACCCTGTTCTAAAATATCGAGTTTGAAGAAAAAAAGGAAAATATTCGGTTGGCTGTTTCTGGTCTCTATTCTTGTATTTATTGCGGCATATATACTGCTGTCGGGAGTTTCAAAGGAAAGCGCGCCGCCGTTGAGCAAGGATACAATACATTCGCAAACACTATCGCGGCAATCAATTCAGGCGCAAAGCGCATCAGGGCCTGATACAACGGTAATTGTCGCTATTGTTTCCCTGCTTACTTCCATTATGTCTCTGGTCGGGTTCTTCTCGACTACTGTATTGGCATGGAGAAAGGAAAAAAGAGAAACTGTTGCCGCAGCGCTGGAAATCAAGAAACAGGAGCTGGAGTTGGAAAAATTACGTGCGGAATTGACGGAGACCAAAAAGGAAAAAATTAAGGAATAAATACGGACGCTTCTGTTAAAGCAATCTTGCGGTCTGCATAAACACCTCTCTGCAATGACATAACCGGATTTTTTGGCGGCCTGCGGATATTTCATACTTTAAACCTCAATATGTTGCGGCCCTGTCAAATATTGAGGCCGGACAAGGCATCAGGCATTTCTCCATTTTTCTTAATCTCTTTGTTACTGACTGATATCCATGGATAATTTCATATGCCGGTATTTTAACTCTGCCTGGCAAGCAATATGCTTATTATAAAGTGTAAAAGGAAATTGGTTGAAGATGGACGATAAAAGGAGGTGATGATATGGGATATGGAATGGTTAAGAGACGGGGAAAAGCGAATACCGACTTTCTCGCCAAGGATTAGATCGACAAGGTATTAAGGACTAGTTTTTGGCCGGAAATGTCGGGCTCTCGGACAGTAACGGGAGAGAACAAATTATGGCCCGTCAAAAAGGGCATAAACAAGAGCGGAAACCGCCATTAGGCGGCTGATAAAAGCAGACTTTGATTACGGAAAGAAGGAAAATAAAATGAAACTTGAAAATAAGAAAAAATGTGTTGTGATAGGCATTATGCTGATAATCCTCGGTATCGCGGGCCTGGGGTATGGGGTGTATACACATGCCATAGTAAATAACGATACCTTCGCGGCAGACGCAACTCCGCTGCAGAAGCCGAATCCTGCGCCGCAGATGATCGGGGCGATCTTGACTGCTATAGGTATAGGTTTGCTGACGGCAGGAACCAGAAAGGACGATGCCTTCGACACTACTAAAAAAGCGGTTGCGGACAAGAAAAAGGACAAGGTGGTTACAACAGTCGGAGCTGAGCATCATGAGGGAATATACCACGGAGTATAGGTATATAAGACCCCAATTACGTTTACAGACATTACATCCGGGCTTGACTTCCCTATGGGGGCTCAATCCCGGACGTAAATTGGCCTGAAAGGCCGCCCCTTCTTATTCCTCATCTTGAGACTTTCCCTCCCACCCCCTGTCTGTTATACTGTCTTATTAATGTGTTTCCGGGCCGGTTATTGCTGGATCATGCAATGGTTGCCGGGCTGCTTAATAAGGCGGTGAAATGATTGTGAGGAGAAAAAAGTCGGCTGAATTATTTAAGGAGGCGCTCGGACTCATGCCCGGCGGCGTCAACAGCCCGGTAAGGGCGTTCAGGCCGGTTGGGGGCTCTCCGGTGTTTATCAAAAATGCAAAGGGCTCCCGTATCTTTGATGTCGACGGCAATGAATACATAGATTATGTCCTTTCGTGGGGGCCGATGATCGCCGGCCATGCGCATCCAAAGGTTGTAAAGGCCCTGAAGTCTGCAGTCGAAAGCGGCACGAGTTACGGAGCCCCTACGGCGCTTGAAAACGAACTGGCCCGTCTGATCATGCGGCTATATCCTTCCATCGGCAGGATCAGGATGGTCAATTCCGGCACAGAGGCAGCCATGAGCGCCATCAGGGTTGCGAGGGGATTTACCGGCAGGGACAAGGTCATCAAGTTCGGGGGCTGCTATCACGGCCATGCCGACGGGTTGCTGGTAAAGGCAGGGTCCGGAGGCGCCACGTTCGGGGTCCCGGACAGCAGGGGCGTGCCGAAGTCTTATGCAAGGGATACTATTACGGCTCCTTATAATGATATCGCCGCCTTCAGGAAAATAATCGGCGCGGAGTGGAAATCCATAGCTTGCGTAATCGTGGAGCCCGTTGCCGGCAACATCGGCTGTGTGCTTCCCGCGAAGGGGTTTCTCGAAACATTAAGGATGGAGACTGAACGTCACGGCATAGTCCTGATCTTTGATGAGGTGATGACCGGATTCAGGGTCTCTCCAGGGGGCGCCCAGGCTGCATACGGGATCGTTCCCGACATGACCTGCCTCGGCAAGGTGATCGGCGGCGGCCTTCCTGTTGGGGCTTATGGCGGCAGGGTAGATATTATGGCCTGTGTCTCTCCCGAAGGCCCGGTGTATCAGGCCGGGACGTTATCAGGCAATCCGATTGCAATGACGGCGGGTATCGAGACGCTCAGGATATTGATGCGCGACGGCATTTATGAAAAACTTGAAGCGGGGATGCGGCAGCTCGAAGCCGGATTGAAGGACGCTGCTAAGAGGGCCGGAGCGGAGACGAGGTTTTACCGGGCAGGCTCGATGTTCTGCAACTATTTTATCGACAGGGATGTAACGGATTATGAGACTGCGAAGCTTGCGGACACTGCGCGCTTCGGGCGTTATTTCTCGGGCATGCTTGACCGGGGCATATATCTTGCGCCGTCGCAGTTCGAGGCGGGGTTCATATCAATAGCCCATTCGGAGGCTGATATAAATAAAACAATAAAGGCCGCATACGAGACTATGAAGGAGATGGGCAAGTAGTTTGGTCCGTAGCTCCGGTATGCGGTTATCCATGCCGCCCGCTCAGCCGGGCGCAAAGTGACACGGCTGCCTCTGATATGCGAATATATATTAATGACAGGGCAGGACAGAGAAAAATCGGTTACCAGACAGCTGTTCGACGCAAGCTGCGTTGGGGTGCATCTCGTCCTGTGCACCTTCGCAGGGTTTGCCATAGGATATGGGCTGGATGAGCTTTTCGACGTCTCTTTCCTGAAGTTTGTGTTCCTGTTCATGGGTATTGCCGCCGGATTCAGGGAGCTATTGAGGGTCGCGAAAAAACAGGAGGACAAATAAAGGATGCAGGAACAGCTGCCGGAGATGGTCCAAAGAATAACAAGGTTTTCGCTTATCGTCCTTCCTGTGGTCGCTTTCCTGTTCATCTTCTTCACTGACCTGCTGTCTGCGCTGAATCTCCTTATGGGCGGCGCAATCAGCCTGCTGAGCTTCAGGACCATTGTATGGGCTGTGCGCAAGTTCATGGGCAGGCAGATAGCGCAGCCGTTCATCATGGGTATCAGCATATTGAAGATTACGGCCATAGGCATCTTCCTGGTTGCGCTTGCATTGTTGCAGCTGATGAGGCCGGTCCCGTTTCTCGCGGGATTTACCCTTGTGCTTGCGATAATCATTATACAGGGCATTGTTGCGGCGAGAAAGGCTTCCTGACGTCCGTCGGCCTGAACGGCCTGCTGTTTCTCCATCGGCATGCGCGGCTCGCATCTGAAACAAAAATATGGGAATTTTTTTTGTATAATAAAGATGTCTCATGCGTTATTCCATCACGGGTAAAAGGTGGTCCGGGGATGACCCCGAAACTGATGAAAAATATTGCGCTGACCGGTTTTATGGGCACGGGAAAGACCGAGGTGGGGAAGGCCCTTGCCAGAAAACTCGGATACTCATTTGTGGATGTGGATGCGGCAATAGAGGAAAAGAGCGGTCTGAAGATCAACGATATCTTCAGCAAACAGGGTGAAGCGGCCTTCAGGGATATGGAGGCTGAAGCCATCAGGGCCGCTTCCGGCGGGGACTGCCTGATTATATCGACCGGCGGCGGGGCCGTGCTGAGACGGGAGAATATGGACCACCTGAGAAGGAAAGGGGTTGTTGTATGCCTGTCGGCTTCGCCGGACACCATACTGTTCAGGACGCAGGATAGCCGGGACAGGCCGCTGCTCTGTGTCGAAGACCCCCTTGCGAGGATCAGGGAACTTCTTGCCGCCCGGCAGCCGTATTACGAAGAGGCGGACATTATGGTGGACACCGAGGGCAAATCGCCTCTGCAGATAGCCGACGAGATCATTGAGGAGATGAGAGTATTATGAAAAAGGTAACGGTTGAGCTTGGGGAAAGAAGTTACGATATCGTCATAGGCAGCGGCAATCTTTGCGGGATCGGCAAAAGGCTTGCGCAGTTCCGTTTCAGCCCTGTTGTCGCGGTTGTGAGCAATCCGACCGTCTTCATGCTTTATGGCGACCAGGTAATGAGTTCCCTTGAAGACGCAGGGTTCAGCTGCTTTACCGTCATAATACCGGACGGCGAGGAATACAAGGACTACAACTGGACATATCATATCCTTACCGAATTCCTTAAACACGGCCTTGACAGGCATTCATGCGCGGTTGCGCTCGGCGGAGGTGTGATAGGAGATATTACGGGGTTTGCGGCCTCCACATACATGAGGGGCATCCATTTTGTGCAGATACCCACTACGCTCCTGGCCCAGGTCGACAGCTCGGTCGGCGGCAAGACAGGCGTCAATCACTCTCTCGGCAAGAACATGATAGGGACTTTTTATCAGCCGAGGCTTGTATGGGTGGATGTGAAGACGCTTTCCACTCTCAGGTCCAGGGATTTCACGAGCGGCATTGCGGAGGCCCTCAAATACGGCGTTATAAGGGACGCCGGACTTTTTGATTATATGGAAAACAAGAGGGAGGCCATAACCGGCCTTGACGCCGGCGCCCTGACTCATCTGATCAAATGTTCCTGCTCCATCAAGGCCGATATCGTGGCCCGGGACGAGCGCGAGGCGGGGTTACGGGCCATTCTCAACTTCGGGCATAACATAGGACATGCGATCGAGACGGAGACGCGCTATCAGCAGTTCACCCACGGTGAGGCGGTCGGTCTCGGAATGTGTCTCGAATCAGCGCTGTCCGAGTCTCTCGGCCTGCTTGAACCGGCTGAAACCCGCCGCATAACCGGACTTATTGCCGCTTATGGATTGCCGTCGGTTTTGCCTGAAGGAATTGATTTGTCCGCGCTGATGCATCATATGAAGCTCGACAAAAAGACGGTTGCGGGTGAGATGACCTTCATTTTGCCGAAGGGCATCGGCGAGGCGCTCATCAAAAGGGGAGTTACGGAAGAGGATGTCGGAAAGGCGCTGGGTCAATAGCCTTTTTGCAGGCCGGCCGGCGGCAGACGGCCCGTTTTTGTTTGACATGCTCCGGCCTCATCAATTAATCTATTCAGCGGTGAATGAATGAGACTGTTTATGCGCAAGGATATCGATTTCTTCGAGCCTTTTGACAAGGCCTCCCGCAATGTCATTAAGGCCGCCTCTTTGCTGCTTTCAGCGTTCAAGGACATGGAGCATCTCGAGTCGATCTCAAAAGAGATCCGTGAGGCCGAAAAAGAGGGCGACATGATGACCCATGATATTATCAGGCAGCTTAACAAGTCTTTTATCACACCGATAGACCGCGAAGACATGCATGCCCTCTGCGACAAGATTGATGATGTAGTGGACCGTATCTGGGCCTGCGCCGAGAGGCTCACCATGTTCAGGATCAAGGAGCCGACCGACGAGGCCATCGAGATGGCCATGGAACTGCTTGTGACTACCGAGATGATGAGCAAGGCGATAATAGCCCTGAGGGACAAGAAATATCCCTTTGTCCAGGAATATTGCATAGAGATAAACAGCCTCGAAAACAGGATAGACAAACTGTACAGAGGCGCGCTCGGCAGACTTTTTGACGAGGTCAAAGACCCGATCTTCCTTATTAAATGGAAAGAAGTCTATGAGTACATCGAGGACGCTTCGGACGCATGTGAAGATGTCGCAAATATTCTAGAGGGCATAGTCCTTAAATATGCTTGATTCTTTTTATCTGCTGGTAGCTGTAATAGTCTTTGCAGTAATCTTCGATTTTATCAATGGATTTCACGATACGGCCAACGCCATTGCCAACTCTATTTCGACGCGGGTGCTGACGCCGCGCGTTGCCATTGCGATGGCCGCGGTCATGAATCTTGTGGGAGCCCTTTCCGGCACTGCTGTCGCGAAAACGGTCGGTTCCGGCCTGGTTATCCCTGTCGGGATTACGCAGGTGACGATCCTTGCCGCGCTCAGCTCGGCGATATTATGGAACCTGCTGACATGGCTTTACGGTATTCCATCTTCATCCAGCCATGCCCTGCTGTCGAGCCTCGTGGGGGCCGCTATTGCGACCTCGGGGACTGATGTCATTATCATATCGGGGGTGCTGAAGATTTTTGGGGCGCTTATCCTCACCCCTCTTGTCTGCTTTTTTATCGGATGGTTCGCAATGTCCATGATCTCACAATTGCTTGCCCGCGCAAACCCGTCCAGGGTGAACAAGGTTTCCCAGCGGCTGCAGATATTTTCCGCCGCCTATATGGCCTTCAGCCACGGCAACAATGATGCGCAAAAGACGATGGGTATCATCACTATGGCGCTTTTGAGCTATGGGACCATACAGACATTCGATGTGCCTAATTGGGTAATATTCCTGTGTGGTATTGCCATGGCAATGGGCACAGGCATCGGAGGCTGGCGAATAATCAAGACCCTCGGGATAAAGCTTGCCTGTATGAAGCCGATCAACGGGTTTGCCGCGGACACTGTTGCGGCATCCATTATTGAGATCGCTTCCAGATTCGGGCTCCCGCTGTCGACTACGCATATAATGACATCCGCCATCATGGGCGTGGCGGCGTCGCACAGACTTTCAGCCGTGCGCTGGGGCATTGGCGGCAATATTGTGCTTACCTGGGTTCTCACAATCCCTCTTTGCGGAGTAATGGCCTGGGCCATCTGCATGTTCGCTCACCTTATTTTCGACTGATATCGCATACCGCAAGTCTTCCTGAGAACACTTTCAACTCCCGGACCGGGCTGCCCCGTGTTTTATTGGAATATGATTTGGATCATAGAAGCGGCGCCCGTTTTTTTGTATACTTAGACTAAAGGTTTGAATAAATATGATGGAGGGGTTATATATGTTCTGTTATCAGTGTGAACAGACGATGCATGAAACGGGTTGCACCGTAGTGGGTGTTTGCGGAAAGCAGCCTGAGGTGGCAGCCCTTCAGGATTTACTGATTTATGCTCTTAAGGGCCTTTCCCTGTACGCGGTTGAGGCGAGGAAAAAGGGGGTTGTCGACAATGAGGTGAATGCGTTCACGGTCAAGGCCCTCTTTTCAACCCTCACGAATGTCGATTTCGATCCCGACCGTTTTGTGGACCTTATAAATGAGGCGGTTACTCTCAGGGAAATGTTGAAGACCAGGGCCGAGCTGTCGATCAGCGGGAGGGCGGCGTCATTCAAACCTGCCGCTACAATGGATGAACTGGTCGGGCAGGGTGAGGCGGTCGGCCTGAAGTCCGAACCGGATGTGCCCCCCGATATACAATCGCTGCAGCATACCCTCCTGTATGGACTGAAAGGGGTTGCGGCATATGCCGACCATGCGCAGATACTCGGACAGCACGACGACGCCGTCTATGCGTTTGTCCAGGAGGCGCTTGTGGCCGACATGGATAAGTCGCTCGGGCTTGATGAGTGGGTGGCCCTTGTGCTCAAATGCGGCGAGATCAATCTCAGGACAATGGAACTGCTGGATGCGGGCAACACCGGGACGTACGGCCATCCCGTCCCGACGCCTGTGCCTCTCGGCCCCAAAATGGGCAAGGCTTTGCTCGTTTCAGGCCATGACCTGAAGGACCTGGACGCGATCCTCAAACAGAGCGAAGGCACGGGGATCAATGTATACACTCATGGCGAGATGCTTCCGGCCCATGGGTATCCGGGCCTTAAAAAGTATCCGCATTTTTACGGCCACTGGGGCACTGCCTGGCAGAACCAGCACAAGGATTTTTCTGATTTCCCGGGCGCGATCATCATGACAACCAACTGCCTGCAGAGGCCGCAGGAATCTTACAGGGACAGGATATTTACTACAGGACTTGTGGGCTGGCCGGGAACGCCGCATATTTCAGACGGCAATTTCAGGACCGCGATAGACAAGGCCCTGGCCCTGCCCGGATTCAGCGCAGACGCTCCGGGCAGGACAGTTACGGTCGGATTCGGCAGGAATACCGTCATGGGGGTTGCGGGTAGTGTGGTGGATGCGGTCAGGAACGGGCAGATCCGCCATTTCTTTCTCGTAGGCGGCTGCGACGGGGCAAAGCCCGGACGCAATTATTACACGGAATTTGTCGAAAAGGTCCCGAAGGATTGCATTGTACTCACTCTGGCCTGCGGCAAGTTCAGGTTTTTCGACAGGGACATGGGCAATATCGGCGGCTTGCCGAGGCTCCTTGATGTGGGCCAGTGTAACGACGCATATTCGGCTATCCAGATTGCGCTTGCCCTCAGCAAGGCATTCAATGTGGGCGTCAATGAACTGCCGTTGTCGCTGATAATCTCATGGTATGAACAGAAGGCAGTCGCCGTCCTGCTCACGCTGCTGAGTCTGGGTATAAAAAATATCAGGTTGGGGCCGTCGCTTCCGGCCTTTATCACCCCTAATGTGCTCGATGTCCTTGTCAAGAACTTCGACCTTAAGCCTATAACGACTCCGGACGAGGACCTCAAGGCGATTCTCGGATAAAATCCGCATTGTTGCGCCATGGCGGGAGGGGCGATCCTCCCGCCTTTTTATTCTCTTCCGCCCGTCTGCGGCAGCTATGGTATTTGGCCTCATTTACTGTATAATATTAGGATTAATTTTATGGCGGATATATTACGAGAGCCCTGTATGGATGAATCCCTGAGGATCTTCACTCAGAATATAAAAAAGATCCCCACCATACCTGCTGTCGCTGAAGGGATAATCGGTATCATTGGCAACAGGTCCGCCTATGTGTATAGTGTGGTGGAGACGATCGAAAGAGACCCTGCCATATCGTCAAAGGTCCTGAGTGTGGCCAACGCCGCGTTCTTCAGGCTGGGAGATCCGGTTGTCAATATAAAGGATGCGGTCATGAAGATCGGGTTCGATAATATCAGGGGCATAGCCCTCGGGGTATCGCTGCTTACGACCTTCAGGGCTGAACATCCTTTGCGCAAGGCGGAATATGCGCGGATCTTCAGGCATTGTCTGGCTGTCGGCATCGTTTCAAGGGAGATTGAGAATCATATCGGGGGCAAGAGGCCTGAAGATATCTTTACGAGCGGGCTTTTACATGACCTCGGTTTGCTTGTTATCCATAGTTTTTTGCCTGATATATTCGACCGGATACTGCTCCGGTTAAAAAGGGGAAAGCCATATACTGAGATTGAGAAGGAGGTTTATGGTTTCACCCATGCGGATGTGGGTGGCTGGCTGGCGGACAAATGGAATCTTCCCGAAAGCATTCAGACGGCTGTTTATTGTCATCACAATTTGGCGCGGGCTGAGCTTTATCCGCATACGGCTGCGGTCGTTCATCTTGCAGACAATATTGCCGTAGCAAAAGGCTACAGCCCGATATCCGGCGATTTGTTCGATTGCGGCATTGATGACGCCGCAATGAAGACTGTCGGGGTGTCAAGGACGGATATGGCTGAAATGGAGAAGATGATGAATACGGTACTTGTCCCGGTCGGGGACATATATTTATGACCAAGATCGATCTCATGGGGCGTATCAACAATGCCCTTGCCAAACCTGCTCCCAAGCCCATACGGCTTGACGGTTTGTCCGGCATAGAGCTGTCTGTTGCGGAAAAAATCAATAATGAGATCCTGAAGGCCTCGCATTACGAGGACATGGCAAAGGGATCTCTCGGGATAATAGAGAAGACCGAAGGGTTTTCCGAAAAGATCGTCAGGGTGATCTCGGCCATGATAAGGCTGAACATGCTGAGCAGCAAAGGGGATGATATCAGAATCCTCTGCACGCATATCGTCGGGATAATATCAAAAGAGCTGGAGTTCGACAACTGTTCGATCATGCTAAGGGATGAGACAGGCGAATATCTGGAATTGATAGCAGGGTGCGGCAAGGGCGACAGGTTCGACTCAACAAAAAACGGCAGGACCGGCCTGCGTATCATGGCGGACGAAGGGGTGGCGGGGAAGGCCTTCTCGACGGGCAGGGCCGTGTTCGTGTCCGACATAACGACCGACAAGATATTCAAAAAATTCGACAGCAGGATGAAAATAAAGTCGATACTTTGCATCCCGATTATTTCAGGCGATGAAAAAATGGGGATTATCAGCTTCAGCCATCCTGAACAGGGCGATATATATGACATCGATATGGAAGGTATTATGACCCTGCTTGCCGGATTTATCGGCCAGGTTATCTCCATCTCAAAGCTCTATACGGACATGCTCAGGTGGAATGAAAAACTCAAGGATGAAGTCGACAGGAGAACGGTTGAACTCACAAGAAAGAACAGGAAGCTGCGCAAACTCGCGCTGATAGATCCGCTCAGCGGCATCTTCAACAGGCGCTTTTTCTTTAAACGGCTTGAAGAGGAGTTTTTGAGGTCCAAGCGTTATGACGTGCAGTTTTCCCTGCTGTTTATAGATATCGATAATCTTAAACCCATAAATGATCATCAGGGCCATATCCAGGGAGACAAGGTCATCAAATGGCTTGCAACCTGCATGAGGGATGTGGGGAGAAAGGGCGATGTGGCAAGCAGGATCGGAGGGGATGAGTTCGGGTATATGCTTCTGGAATCCGACCCGGAAGGCGCCTTCAATTTTGCCCAGCGGCTTCAGGAGAAATTCTCGAGGCATAATATAAGGGGGCTAAAGCATGTCGCCACCGTCAGCATTGGGATTGCCAATACCAGCAACGACAAGTTCAGGGATTACAGGGACTTCTATGATGCGGCCGACAAGGCCCTGTACGAGGCCAAGCTTATGAAGAATTCCATTCGTATCTATTCGAAAAGAAAGACTTATAACAAGGCCCAGCTCCCGCTTATACACTGATTCGCATACAGGTTGCCCGGTTTTCCCGTGCCGATATTAGACGGCGCACATTTAGTTCCTTGTAAAATAGGCATAATTTATGCTAAAATTTCTCGCTCAAAAAACGCACGCCCTATAAGCCCCTCTGATGGTCCCGCCTTGCGGGGTAGGAGGAAAGGGCGGAGGAAAAAACCAGAGCAATCAGGAGGTTACAGATGAGTGTTGTCACAATGAAGGAGCTTCTGGAGTCCGGGGCCCATTTCGGACATCAGGTGAAAAGGTGGAACCCGAAGATGAAGAAGTTTATTTTCGGTGAACGCAATGGTATCCACATAGTCGACCTTCAGAAGACGCTGAAGGGCGTTGAAGAGGCATATAATTTTCTCAAGAATCTGTCGGCTTCAGGCGCCTATGTGCTGTTTGTAGGCACAAAGAAGCAGGCCCAGGACGCAGTGACCGAGGAGGCGAAAAAGGCCGGCGCATATTATGTCACAAACAGGTGGCTCGGCGGCATGCTCACAAATTTCGCTACGGTAAAAAAGAGCATCGAGCGTCTCAAGAAGATCGAGACCATGAAAGAGGACGGCACATACAACGTGCTGACCAAGAAAGAGGTTTCCCAGCTCGAAAAGGAGAGGGAAAAGCTCGAAAAGAATCTCTGCGGTATAAAGGACATGAAGGGCGTTCCGGGGGCCATATTCATCATCGATCCCCGCAAGGAGAAGATTGCCGTGCTGGAAGCGAAGAGGCTTTCGATTCCGATTGTGGCCATCGTAGACACAAATTGCGACCCTGAAGACGCGGATTTTGTAATACCCGGCAATGATGACGCAATCAGGGCGATCAAACTGGTGTCGTCGAAGATGGGGGCGGCAATTACCGAAGGCAAGGGTGTTCTGGCCAAGAAGTCGGAAGATGTTGCGGAAAAGGCTGCGGCTGAAGAAAAGGTGTCCGGAGCCGCAGATGTTCAGGAGGAGAGTAAATAATGATCAGCGCTGATGTTGTAAAGGAATTAAGGGAAAAGACCGGGGCCGGGCTGATGGACTGCAAGCGGGCCCTTGCCGAAAGCAACGGCGATATGGAAAAGGCCATCGATGTCCTCAGGCAGAAGGGCCTTGCCTCTGCCGCAAAGAAGTCCGGACGCAGCGCCTCACAGGGACTTATAGGCTCATATATTCATATGGATAAATTAGGGGTCATGGTCGAGATAAACTGCGAGACCGATTTTGTGGCGAGGACCGACGACTTCAGGGACCTTGTCAAGGATGTAGCCATGCATATAGCCGCAGCCAACCCCCTTTATGTTTCAAGGGAAGAGGTGCCGGCGGATACGATAGAGAGGGAAAAAGAGATATACAGGGCGCAGGTCGAGAACAAGCCTCCGCAGGTTGTGGAAAAGATTATAGAGGGCAAGCTCGACAAGTTTTTCGGAGACATGTGCCTGTTGGACCAGGTCTTCATAAAAGACCCCGACGGCAAGAAGAAGATAAAGGACCTTGTCACTGAAAAGGTGTCCAAGATCGGCGAAAATATTGTAATAAGAAGGTTCGTACGCTATCAGCTCGGCGAGGGGTTGGCAAAGACCGAAGCCTGTTAGCGCAGGAAAGGAAGGTTGATGTGTCTCCTGTAAAGAAGCCCGGGGCCAAAAAACCGATATACAAGAGGATACTGCTGAAGCTGAGCGGCGAGGTCCTTATGGGAGAAAAAACCTATGGGCTTGACCCCGTCACAGTCCATTTCATGGCCGAAGAGATCAAAAAGGCCTTTGATATGGGAGTGCAGGTGGCGGTTGTAATAGGCGGGGGCAATATATTCCGGGGCGTTTCAGCCTCGCTGAAGGGAATGGAGAGGGCGTCGGCCGACTACATGGGCATGCTTGCCACTGTAATCAACGCCCTCGCGCTCCAGAACGCCCTCGAAAGGATCGGGCTCCAGACAAGGGTCCAGTCCGCCATCGAGATGAGGCAGCTTGCCGAATCCTATATAAGGAGAAAGGCCATGCGCCATCTCGAAAAGGACAGGATCGTCATATTCGCCGCAGGCACCGGAAATCCTTATTTCACCACCGACACGGCCGCTGCGCTCAGGGCCATGGAGATAGGCGCCGATGTGATCATGAAGGGCACCAAGGTGGACGGTGTCTATGATTCCGACCCGGCAAAGAATCCCGATGCAAAGAAGTATGCCGATATCTCATATATCGATGTGATCAAGCAGGACCTGAAGGTCATGGATGCGACGGCCATCACATTGTGTATGGACAATAATCTGCCGATAGTTGTCTTTGACATCAAAAAAAACGATAATATCAGAAATATTCTGCTCGGTCACAAGATCGGCACTACTGTAGGAAGGTTTGACGATTGATCGCAGCAGGTCTCGACGCGTTGTTGTTAGTCCATAAATAGACGGGGTGGAGAATGAAGGAACTGAAGAAAAAGGCGACGGACAGGATGAATACTGCGATAGAGTCGTTGAAAAAGGATTTCGGCTCGGTCAGGACGGGCAGGGCCTCGCTCAGCCTGCTTGACGGAATCAGGGTCGACTATTACGGGACGCCTACCGAACTTAGCCAGGTTGCAACCCTTGGTATTCCGGACAGCAGACAGATCACTATCCAGCCGTGGGACCCGAAGATTATTTCGAATATCGAGAAGGCAATACTCAAGTCCGACCTCGGGCTGACGCCCGGCAATGACGGCAAGCTCATAAGGATCACTATCCCCCATCTTACCGAAGAGAGACGGGTGCAGCTTGTAAAGGTCGTCAAGAAAAGATCGGAAGAGGGACGAGTGGCGGTCAGAAATATCAGGCGCGATATCCTCGAAGAGCTGAAGAAGAAGGAAAAGGACGAGCATATCAGCGAAGATGATGTTAAAAGGCTGCAGGAAGAGATACAGAAGGTGACCGATTCATATATTGAAAAGGTCGAAGAGACGCTCCGGCACAAGGAGAAGGAGATAATGGAGGTTTAGTTCGGCCGGACGCGCAAACTTAAGCTTATTAATTCGGAGGGCAGATATGGCCGGCAAGGTCCAGAAAAAAAGCGCCGCAAAAACCGGTATGCCGACAAAGACCGGAAAGAAGGCAGAGTCTGCTCCGGAGATCAACCCCAAGATTGGGTCTGCAGCAAAGCCGAATGCTGAAAAAACACGGAAGCCTATGGAGGGCTCCGGGTTTGACAGGAACGAACAGATCAGGAAAATCCTTGCTCGAAAGAGGGCCGATATAATCAATGAGACCAGGGAAGAGATAAAAAAGTATGTGACCGGCGAGAACAGGCAGCTGGTCGAGACGGCCCTTGATGAGGGCGACCTTTCGGTGGTCGATCTTGCAGAAGACCTGAATCTCAGGAAATTGAGCGTTCACAGGGAAACCCTCGGGAAAATTGATGTCGCGTTCGGAAAGCTCGATGAAGGCACATATGGTATTTGCGATGAATGCGGCGATGAAATAAGCGCACAGAGGCTCATGATCATGCCGTTCGCTGTTTTGTGCAGGGACTGTCAGGAGGAGCGCGAGATCAGGGAAAAGATCGAGAGGGAAAACGCCGCGCAGTAGAGGCCTGCAGGACTAATCGTAGTAAATCCGTTCAAGAAACAGGCCCTGAGCAGGCGCAGTGGGGCCGGCCAGTCTTCTGTCACATTTGGCGAGTATTTCCGCAATGGCCTCCGGTTCCGTCTTCCGGCGACCGACATCCACGAGCGTGCCGACCATGTTCCTCACCATATGTCTTAAAAAGGCGTTGCCTTCAAATCTGAAGACTATAAACTTACCCGCCATACCCATGGACATGAATTCCATGCCCTCTTTTTCCTCTATGGACGCGGACCTGATCGTGCGCACAGTTGTCCTTGCGCCGCAGCCGCTCCCCCTGAATGCCGAGAAATCGTGGGCGCCCAACAGATGCGTAGCAGCGTCGCGCATTGCCCTGATGTCGGGGCTGTACGGCAGGCTCCAGAGGTATTTGTGCAGGAACGGAGATGTAACGCGTCCGGTCTGGAGGATATAGACGTAAGATTTCCCTGTGGCGGAGAAGCGGGCATGAAACGAATCATCGACCTCTTCAGCCGCTATTATCCGGATGTCCGGAGGCAGTTTTGCGTTAAGCGCTTTTTTCAGGGTTTCGGGCGCAAGCCCGGTGGATGTCCTGAAGCATGCGCATTGTCCCAGGGCGTGGACGCCTGCGTCCGTCCTGCCGGCCCCGATAATATCCACTTCGCTTCCGGTTATCTCTTCGAGACCCGCTTCAATCAGGCCCTGAATGGTTATGCCGTTTGGTTGTTCCTGCCAGCCGTGATAAGCCGAGCCGTCGTACTGCAGCAGCAGTCTGATGTTCCGCATACGGTTATTTTACATCATTAATGCCTGTTTTATATCAGGGGCCGAAATAGTTTAAAATAATAGTCATGAAGGCGAAAAAGAAATTAATAGTCATAGGAGATCGTGTTCTTGTGGAGCTTGACGAGAGCAAGGAGCGCACTACGGCAGGGCTTTATCTGCCGCCCACGGTCAAGGAAAAGGAAAAGGTCCAGAGCGGATATATAGTCAAGGTCGGGCCGGGATATCCGGTCAGCGATCCGAATGCGGTGATGGACGAGCCGTGGTCATCAAAAAAGAGGGAGGACCAGAAGTATATACCGCTGCAGGCGCAGGAGGGGGACTATGCCATATTCCTGAGGGACGCAGCCGTGGAGATCGAATTCGAGAGCAAAAAGTATCTGATAGTGCCTTATTCCGCCGTACTCGCGCTTTTGCGCACGGAACTCTCGACTGAAGAGTGGAGTCCGCAATGACCGAGATACTGTTCGTTCTTGCAGGCGCAGTTATTGGGATTTCGATAGCTTATCTGTTACTGGCAGGCCGGTTCAAAAAGGTGTCCGCCCTCGAAAAGGCGGCCCTTCAGGAGCGTCTTGCAAGGGATATAAGGGATGCCGAAGGAAGGGCTGCAGCGGCCGTGGCCGTTGTCACGGAACTGCGCATGCAGTTGCAGAAGTCGGACTCTGAAAAGGGCAGACTCGGGACCGAACTCGACGCGGAACGGCTTCAGCGGGCGGAGACCGCAACGCGCCTGGATGAGTCGTACAAGAGGCTCGAAGATTCCTACAGGAATCTCGAAGAGCAGAAGGCCCTTATCGTTCAGATGAAAGAGGAGATGACCGACACCTTTAATGCCCTTTCCTCGGCGGCTCTCAAGAGCAGCAGCGAGGATTTCCTTCGCCTCGCCTCCGAACACCTCGGCAAGGTGGTTGTCGAGACCGAGGGCAGGCTCGGCAAACACCAGACTTCCATGGACGCCACGGTAAAGCCGCTGCAGGACATGCTCAAACGATATGAACAGCAGCTCAGGGAGATGGAAGACAACAGGCACAAGACCTTCGGCAGTCTTTCGGAGCAGATCAGGAACCTGTCCGGCATGCAGGACAGGCTGCAGCAGGAGACGCATAATCTTGTGACCGCCCTGCGACGTCCCAAGGTCAGCGGATCGTGGGGAGAACTCGGCCTCAAGCGTGTCGCAGAACTGGCGGGCATGACTGCATATTGCGACTTCTACGAGCAGGAGTCCGTGACTGCAGAATCAGGCAGGCTTAGGCCCGACATGATCGTCAGGCTGCCGAACGGCCGAGAGATCGTTGTCGACGCCAAGGCCCCGGTCGACGCCTATCTGAACGCGCTTTCAGCCGGTTCGGACGAGGAGAGAAAGCGCGGCATTGCCGGCTATATTGCGCAGATCAGGAACCATATGAATTCCCTGAGCTCCAAGACCTACTGGGACCAGTTCGAAAGATCGCCCGAGCTGGTTGTAATGTACCTTCCGGGCGAATCGTTCTTCAGCGCCGCCCTTGAGCATGACCCGAAACTCATTGAGGACGGCAGTATAAAAAAGGTTGTGCTCGCCACTCCGACCACCTTTATCGCGCTGCTGAAGGCTGTGGCTTACGGCTGGCAGCAGGAACAGGTGACGAAGAGCGCCCAGGAGGTCAACAGGCTCGGAAAAGAACTCTATGAAAGGTTTGCGATTGTGATCGAGCATTTTGCCAGGACCGGGGATTCGCTCCGCAGGGCGGTCGGTTCATACAACGATGGGGTGCGTTCATTCGAAACCAGGCTCATACCGTCCATACGGAAGTTCAGGGAACTCGGGGTTTCGAGTCCCAGGGAGATCGAATCCCTGAAAGAGATCGACCAGTCCCTTAAATCGGGGTCGGCCCTTGCAGCTGAATTCGGAGACCCCAAAGAGGAAGGGAGGCTGCTGTGATCGAGGATTTCAAGAAATCGGACACATGGAGGGTCTTCAGGATACAGTCGGAACTGGTGGAGGGGTTCGAGTCTTTATGTGATGTCGGGCCTGCAATCGCCGTATTCGGCGGGGCCCGTTTCAGCGAGAAGTCGGAATATTACAATGACGCAGTGAACGTCTGCGCCAAACTTTCGGACCTCGGCTTTTCGATCATCACCGGCGGCGGCCCGGGCATAATGGAGGCGGCCAATAAAGGCGCCGGGATGGGAAAGAGCAAGTCGATAGGGCTGAATATAGAACTGCCGCATGAGCAGTCCGCAAATAAATATCAGGATGTCAGCATGGCGTTCAGATATTTTTTCGTCAGAAAGCTCATGTTCGTAAAATACTCGACCGGCTTTGTGATTTTCCCCGGAGGGTTCGGCACCCTCGATGAATTCTTCGAGGCCCTTACGCTTGTGCAGACAAACAAGATAGAGAAGTTCCCCATCGTGCTTTACGGCAAGACATACTGGCAGGGGCTTGTGGACTGGATGAAGGGAACGCTTGTCGAGCGGGGCGTGATAGGAAGCGGGGACGTGGACCTTTTCCATGTTGTGGACGATACGGACGACATAGGAAGGATATTTATGCAATATGTGTCCCTTCCGCCGGACAACATGCCGCCCGGTTTTACGGATGGATAGACTTTGCCGACGTTGAATGCGAGGTGACGTTATGCAACAATTATTTTTGAGGCTGGCTATTAACGCTATTTCCCTTGCTGCCGCGATAAAGCTTATCAACGGCATAAATTTCAGCGGTGAGTGGTGGAAGGTAATACTGGTAGCGGTCGTGTTCGGCCTGGTAAACGCCCTGATAAAGCCGATAGTGCAGTTTTTCACCTTACCGCTTATCATAATCTCTCTCGGTTTTTTTACCCTGCTGATTAATGCGGCCATGCTTGCAGTAACTGCGGCACTGTCGGAGCCTCTTAATCTTGGGCTTGAGATTGCCGGATTCTGGCCTGCGCTGTGGGGCGCTCTTGTGATCAGTCTGGTCAGTATCCTGCTTACCGCGATAACCGGGATCAGGAGATAATGGTCTTCGGCGTGAAATTATGCTTCTGTCCGGCCCCTGTTTGAGTTGACTGCAAAGAAGAGATAGCCTGTCGCAAGGACTATGTCCACTGCCATGGGCGCAGGGATCTGGGCCCTGAAGAAAAGGGCCAGCGCATTGAACATGATGAGAGGCGTAACCGCAATTGCGCTTATCCTTACCAGCTCTCCGTAAGTCAGGTCCACCTTCAATGTTTTGGCAAGGATGATCCCCAGAAAGGCAATAATCAGTGTCTGGGCCGTCCTGAAGAGAAAAGAGAACAGGACGGCAAAGGGATAAACCAGAAGGCCGAACCACTCCGTAAATCGTTCGAGCCATTGATACATGAGCGGTCTGGTTATGGTCTCATCCGTGAAATCACGCAGGTCGAAGGAGCGCTGGTCGAATGCGTCCCGATTGTCCTCTTTCAGCCCGACTATCAGACGGTCTTTTGTGAGCAGGACCGAGGCCTTTGATCCCTCGAGCGATCTGATGCCCCCGGTTGTGTCGATGATCATGAATAACTCTCCGTTTTCCGGGTCTTTGATGAGATACGGCTGGGGTCCCCTGATGGACGCCTCCCCTTTTGACAGCGATATGTCGGGCATCTGGGATATATATTTCGGGGCATTGTTGTTCAGGTAATACGCAAGGTCGGTGTCGAGCCTTATCATGCCCGGTATCCAGCATATCGCAAGCAGCGACAGCAGATACAGAAAGCAGCCCAGTGTTGACCAGTTGCGGGCCACATCGCGATAGAGGTCCCTGGAATAAAAGGACATATATAGGGGGTCTATTACCGTGAATTTTTTCATTTTGTCTTTTGCGCTGAAAGGGATATTCTACTTTGTTAAGGTATTCCAAGACAAGGCCGGGACGGAAGGCAGCGTTTAAACCTGACTTTTTACCTGATTATGGCCTGGTGGTGGGTCAGGCTTCCTTTTCCCTTAGGCGGATATCGACCCTGCGGTTTTTGGCCCTGTTGTCGGGCGTGTCATTTTCGGCCAGAGGTTTCTGTTCTGCATTGCCCTTGATGGTGAGGCGCGAGGAATCTATTCCATGCCGATTGATGAAATACTTCAGCACGCCGGTCGCCCTTGCAACAGATAGTTCCCAGTTCGACGGATATCGCCTGGTCGTAATCGGAACATTGTCCGTATGCCCTTCGATATCCACCTGGAATGTGGGATGCTGCCGGATTATGCCTGCAATCCTGTCGAGGATCGGCTCGGAGCTTTTCAGCGGTTCGGCCTCACCGGGCAGGAAGGTGATTTTCTCCTTCAGTGTTATGATAATCTCTTTGTTTACGGCATGAACCGATACATCATTTTCCAGATCAAGCCTTTTAATGGCTCCGCTCATTTCGTCCACCATCTTCTTCTGTGATAAAACAGCTTCATCCTGAATGCGGGCGGCCGCAGCCGTCTTGTCGGCAGGTTCTTTGGACGCAGTCGCCCTGGAACTCTTCGATATGAAGGTGAACACGACGAAGAACACCAGCAGAAGGGAAAGGACATCACTGAGAGTGATAAGCCAGTTGCTGTCAGGATCGTTCTGTAACGAAGACCTGTTCCTGCGCATTTTATCCAGAAAAGATTTCATATTGCCTGCTCCCATGCCGGGTTCCTGTTTTGTTTGTTCATCCTGATAGTTTGTAGGGGTCGACCTACGCCGTATGCAAACTGTGTCTGAGGCGCGTAGCAGCGGACCCGGAGCCGGCTTCGGCATAATCGGGGACGTCGCATTCGTAATTTCCGCTTACCCGTTCTTCAACATGCAGCGGGTTCTGCAGGTCGTTCATTGCCACAACGCCTTCCATGACGGCGTACATATGCGCCTCGACCCGGAGAGCGCGCTCCTCCAGTTTTGCGCAGAGAGGCAGCATGAACAGGTTGGAAATAATCACGCCGTAGAAGGTGGACATCATTGCGACGGCCATCAGGGGGGTGACGTCATCAATGGACTGGCTGGTATTGAATATCTTGATGAGGCTGATTACCGTGCCTGCCAGGCCGAACGAAGGAGTGAGCCGCGCAATTGCCTTCAACACATTTTGACTTAGCTGAAGGTCCATAACCCGCATCGCCATCTCGCTCTCCATGGCAGCCCTGATTTCCGGACTGGTCCGGCGGGTTATCAGGAGGTTCATGCCGAGCCGAAGAAAATCGTCTTTTATGGTCCGTATCTTTTTTTCGAGTCCGTGGATATCGGCCCTTCTTGATATCCGCGCCAGCTCAAGCATCTCTTTTGCCAGTTCCTGCCTGTCCGTCAGCGGATGAAACGAATCGACCACATCAACAGCCGTCTTTTTCAGACGCCCTGCCGGAAAGCCGAGAAAAATCGCTATTATCGTTCCGCCGCAGACGATCATCAGCGCATCGGTGTTTAAAATCGTGGAGAGCCCGATGTTGCTGAATACCGTCATGGAGAAGAGCGCTAAAGCCGCGAAAAAGATAAAAGTCATAATTATATTCATGCTTACCTCTCGGTCATGGAGTTGTTACTGATGTTATATATGACAAGCAACATTAATGCCAGGAGGGTTGATTGCGCAAAAAGGCGTTGTTTTCGTTCAAAAGCGGCCTTGCGGCGCATTGAAAACCAGGGGGGACGCTTTCCATGATCGCAAGGTTTATGGGAAATATTTGCTTGTCGGGTAATTTTTTCCCGGGATGAACCGGCAGGGGCAGCGCTCCGCGGGATTTGCAGCGCGGAATAAAGCGGCGGCATCAGGAGAAACGGACGGGGCCATGCGCCCGGCATGGGCCCGTCCAGGGCAAGTTCAAAAGATCATAATTTGGAAGGGCTTACTTCAGTCTTTTCTTTCTTGGCGTTTCTTTTTTCCTTCAGGGTGTGCTGGGGTTTTTTCTTGGCGCTCGGTTTTTGCTTGTTCTTTTCTTTGCTCATGATTGCCTCCTCGATGATATTTACTCTAATCTTATTCTACATCATCTCCCGCAATAGTCAACGGGTCCAACACGGCAGCCGTCGCATCCTTGATATTGACAATTCAAATCTCTTAAAATACCCCTGCGTTAATGTTTATCGGAGGGGCAGGTTTGTCCGGTCATTTTCTGAATATTCCCGCAGTATACAGGATCGGGACGAGATGGGTCGCGTGCGTACCCAGGTCTTTGGCCTATGCCGTTTCTCAGGGAATTGCCGTCGTCAGTTATCTGTTCTATAAACAGGCGGTTGCCAACGTCAAGTCCAATCTGATGAAGGCGCTTCCATACAAGTCCGCTGCGGGTATTTCGGCTCTGGCTCTCAGGCTGTTCATGAATTACAGCAAGTATCTGGTGGATTACGGCAGGTTTACGGGCCTGAACAGGAATGTGATAATCGGCAAGATCATCTCGTTTGATGGAATGGAAAATCTGCGTGACGCGCTGACTATGAAAAAAGGGATCATATTACTTACGGCCCATCTCGGCAACTGGGAGCTTGGAGGCATAGCTTTCGGCAGTTTCGGTCTCAAGACAAATGTTGTTAGTGTGAAGGACGAAAATGCCCGGATCGAAAACGTCCGCAGGGCCTACCGGGAGCAATATGATGTACACACGATCACTACAGGCGATTCACCCTTTTCGACGATCGATATGCTCGATGCGCTGAACAAAGGCGAAATGATCGCCATGCTGATTGATCGCTGCCCGGAGGGCATGGATTATCTTGAAGCGGACTTCTTCGGCCGCCCGGCGAGGTTCCCCAAAGGGCCTTTTACACTCAGCCGGCTGACGGGGGCTCCGATCATAATAGCGTTTGTTGTAAGGGAAGGAATGGGATACCGGGGAATAATAGAAATCCCCATGGTTGTGAAAGAAGAAGGAGAAGAAGCAGGGGCCCTGGAGCGCGCAGTCCGGGTCCTTGAGAAGTATATTTTAAAGTATCCTGATCAATGGTATAATTTTACTGCCGTTCAGATTGGAGGAATATAATGTACATAGGGTTGCCGACCGAAAAAGACGCAGTCAATAGAGAGTTGCTTTCCAAACCGGCCTGCACGCTGACGGGAAGCGTCATCCCTCCGCTCGTTATGGGGTTGCCGAAGAACACCATGTCGCTTTGCCCGGAATGTCTTGAACCCATACCTGCAACGGAGTATGAGCAGGGCGGCAAGGTCCTTATGACCAAAGAGTGTCCGCGGCATGGCGTATTCAACGACATCATAGCCTCGGATGTGAGGATCTTTCATGAGCTTGAGAGATGGCACTTCAGGGACGGCAGCGGGTTTTCGAATCCGCAGGTAACGGACGCGTCCGACTGCCCCTCCGACTGCGGCATCTGTAACATGCACGCGACACATACCTCCGTGGCCAATATCGATGTGACCGGCCGCTGCAATCTCAGCTGCAATATATGCTTTGCGGATTCCAACAAGAGTCTCTATGAGCCGTCCATAGATGAAATCACGGTAATGCTGGAAAGGCTCAGGAACACCAGGCCGGCGCCGTGCACCACGATACAGTATACGGGTGGTGAACCAACAGTCCATCCTGAATTCATGGAGATCGTGAAGAAGTCGAAAGAGCTTGGGTTCACCCATATACAGTGCGCAACGAACGGACTCAAATTTGCCGATCCGGAGTTCGCGGAAAGGGCGCGCGAAGCAGGTCTCCAGTATCTCTACCTGCAGATGGACGGAGTAACGGATGATGTGTTTGAAAAGATAAGGGGACGCAGGCTGCTCGATACAAAGCTCAAGACAATAGAGGCGGCAAGAAAGGCCGGACTCAGGATCATCTTTGTCCCTACCATAATAAGGGGCGTCAACAACCACCAGATCGGCGACCTGGTCCGCCTGGCCTTCGATAATCTGGATGTGGTGACCGGGATATCGATACAACCCATAGTGTTTACCGGGAGATATCCGGAAGCCCATCGCATGAAAGAGCGCTATACGCTTGCGGACATGATCCTCGACGCAAGCAGTCAGACCGGCTTTGTTGATCCTTACTCCGACTGGTTTTCACTGAATTCCGGCGCTCCGTTCGTGAAGCTTGCGGAAGCGCTTACCGGATCTCCCATAACCAACCATACCTGTCATCCGCACTGCGGCGCCATGTCCCTGCTCTTCATAGACAAGGACAGGAATGCGGTCCCGGTTACGAAGTTCCTCGATTTTTTCAGCGCCCTGAAAGATATCGACGCCATGGCCGCCGTGACCGGAAAACGCCGTTTCAATGTCTTTTCCAGGCTCAAGGTCCTGAATATCCTTCACAAGCATTTCAGGGCCGGCAACGCTCCGAAGGGACTGACCTTTGGAAGATTCCTGAAGACCCTGGACGGTTATGCCGACAAAAAATATACCTGGACTGAAGAACACAGGGGGCACACATATAAAACCTTCTTTATCTTCGGCATGCATTTCATGGACAGCTATAATTATGACCTCCAGAGGATACGCCGGTGCGCAGTCCATTACACTGCGACCGACGGCAGGTTATATCCCTTCTGCACCTATAATTCGGGCCATACGTTCAGGAACCGTGTCGAGAAGCAATATGCCGAGAGCAAGAAGAGTTAGCGCTCTCTTTCTTCCGGTTTTCCTTGGGACGTTCCTGCTGGTGGGCGCCGTATTGCCGGCCGGCCACAGCCATGCGAAGAATAATGGGCTTCAGGAGGTGTCTGCCTCCGAGAAACAGAGGATATTCGACAAGTTCAGACTGCTGCGCAGGGACATGCGCTCCATCCATGCCTCGGTGGTCCAGGAAAAGCAGGCGGCGGCCCTGAAGAAAAAGATTGTCGTGAAAGGGACCGTGACCCTGGCGAAACCGAATATGCTCAAATGGGATGTGGTGAAGCCCGAGAGGTCGGTCACCGTCATCGACGGCGAAACGATGACGGTGTACCATCCCGCCGTCAAAGAGGCGCAGGTATACACTCTTTCCGAAAATATTATTGCGCATAACACCATGACCTTTTTCTCGTCGGTCATGAGCGGCGACATGACGGAAATGGAAGGTAAATTCAGTGTGAGCGTTTTCAGAAACGGCAGCGAAGTTGTAATCAGGTTGGTCCCCAAGTCAAAGCTTGTGGGCAGATATCTTGCCGGGGTTGTCATTCATGTGGATGAAAAGACCGCGCTCCCGAACGGCTTTGAAGTCTCTACCCCCAGAGGCGATAAAACGATCACGCGCCTTACCAATATAAAAGTGAACCCTGAACTGACCTCCGGGGCCTTTCAGCTGAAAATGCCGCCTGGTGTCTGGATAACCAACAAGGTGGAGCCGATAAGCGATTAATGTTCGACGCCGCCAAAATCATTACGATCATTGCTTTAGTCATTGCGTGTATTCTTTTCTACCCATATTTGACCCCCCAGAACATCAGCGCCTTTATCAGCCGGAACAGTGTATCGGCGCCCCTGCTTTTCATCGCAATATGCGCCGTCCGGCCCCTCCTTTTTTTTCTCCCTTCGTTGGGGCTTACGATAGTGGCAGGAGCGCTTTTTGGGGCCTTCTGGGGGACTGTCTATGTCGTCATCGGCGGGGCCTTGTCGACAGCCGTCGGTTATTACTTTGCCAAATGGACAGGGCGCCGCGCAGTCCAAAAATTAGTGGCCAATAATGCCGTGCTTATGGAATGGGAACAAAAGGCCCATAAACATCCGCGCAGGTCTGTGCTTCTTATGCGTCTCTTCAATCTGCCGTGGGATATGGTTAGTTACTGGGCCGGCCTCCAGGGGATCAGGTTCCGGGACTTCTATACGGCAAGCCTTATCCCGCTTGTCCCGGTCAGCTTTCTTTATACCTATTTCGGGAGCACGATGTTCGATCCATGCAGCGCCGGCTTTATCCTGTCGCTGGCGATAATAATCATCATGGGGGCGGTCCCGTTTATAAAGGCCCGCCGGGACAGGAAGGCTTGTGATGGGTAATATCGGCTGCATAAAGCTGCCCGTAAACAGGCTGCATATGGAGCTTACCAATATCTGTAACTTCTCCTGTGAATTCTGTCCGGACTCGAAGATGAAAAGGCCGAGGGGTATCATGCCGGTCGCGACGGCCAGGGCCATACTGGATGAAGTGGGCGGGACCGGGGTGGCGAAAACAGTTCATTTCCATGTAATGGGAGAACCGACACTGCATCCCCATCTGGTCGATATCGCGGCGTACGCGCACAGCAGAGGCGTTGAAACCTGTCTTACTACAAACGGCGGAAGCCTGGATGCGGCGCTGATCGGGGAACTTGTCGGGGCAGGTGTTAACCGGATAATCATATCGCTTCAGACCCCCGACGAAAAGACCTTTGCGCTGCGCGGCACAAAGGGCCTGACGTATAATGATTATTCGGAAGGGGTCCTGGGGATTGCGCGGCGGTTTATTGATGCCGGAGGAGAAACAACGCTGACCATCAGCTTTCTTTCGTCTCCGCTGCGCCGCCTTATCATCCCGATTTATCCCGAGGTGAGCATTGCGGACACCTCGTTTGATCTGAAAAAATACATGGAGCGCTGGGCCGACATGATCATAAAAGGGACGGTCATCGAAAACAGGCGCGCCGAGATTGTAAAACAGATAAAAAAAATAAACTCCTGGCGCGAAAATATGATACAATTATCCGGCAGGCTGTCCTTTCAGACAAGGATCATGGGCGACTGGTCGGTCCATTTCGACCGGAAGAATGTGAATGCCGTGTTCAGTTACTGCCCGGGTGTGCAGGAGAATTTCGGGGTCTTGTGGAACGGGGATTACACCTTCTGCTGCACGGATTTTGACGCAGGGACGTCGACCGGAAACTTTAATAATATGCCGATAAGGGATTATCTTGCGTCGGACGCCGTCCAGCGGGTTGTAAAAGGGTTCAACAGGTTCAGGGTGTTGCATCCATACTGCAGGCAGTGCCTCGGAGACAGGAATATCCTGAACGCTGTTGTGAAGCAGATAGGATCGATCTTTTATTTCAAGTTTTTCAGGAAACTTCAATAAGGAGGCCACAGTGAAAAAAGCATTGATTGTCTCGGCATGTATCGGTATCTCATTTTTATTCGCAAGCTTTGCCCTTGCAGACGACACGTATTATGCAAGATGCAACCTCAAAGTCCTGAAAGGCAATAATATTACGTGGGTCAATTGGCAGTCCGCTCCGTATTCCATTCCGGTCGGTACGAAGCTCAAGGTGACCGGAAACGGTCGGGAAACTGTTTTTATCAGGGAAGATAACGGTGAAAGATATCAGGTGGACCTCGGGGCCGACAGCGATATCGCCCTCAATAAATTCGTGACCAAAAAACCGGTCAGAACAGGCAAATTTCCGAAAGACGTTCAGGCCGGCATCAGCAGGGGATTTGCGAAAGTCGGTATGACCAGGGAGCAGGCCTATATGGCAATGTGCGCGCCTTCCACTGTCTCCTCGGGCCGCACCGACAGGATGACCCTTGAGGAGATCATGAAATATGACAACTGGATATACTCAAGAAGACGTTTCGGTAAAAACATCGGGGTCGAGTTCAATGCTGCGACAGGCAGGGTGATAAAGACCGAAGGCATATGGGGCAAGAATTAGGCAGTAAGGATTCGCACTGCTTTTCCATGCTGCTCGCGAAACGTTTATTAACTTTTACGGTTTTCCGGAGGTGAAATATGCTGAGAATCCGTGTGTTGTTGATATGTGTTGCTTTATTAATGGTCTCCTGTGCCGGCAACTCAGGTTATATGAAGCCGGCGGAGACGATGCTCAGTCCGACAAAAGAAAAGGCGCTCGTTCGCATTATGAGACCGTCAGGCATGGGATATGCCATCAATTTCAATATATGGGACGGCGAGAAGGTCATAGGAAACAGCGTAGCCAAGGGACAATTCGATTACCTTGCGGACCCGGGCAGGCATCTTTTTGTGGCAGTCGCAGAGAACAAGACGTTTCTCGATGCGGAACTCGAAGCAGGAAAGGTTTACTATATTTTAACGCAGGTTAAAATGGGATGGTGGAAGGCCCGAGTGGGCCTTGTGTCCGTCAACAGGGGCTCTGAATGGTGGGAAAAGGTCGCGGAATACGAGAAGGAGCTGAACAGGCTCCAGCCGGAGCCGGCCTCGTTAAAGGCATGGGAAGACGCCAACAGGGAAAAGATAAAGGCCATTATTGCCGAATATGAAACGAAATTGAAAACCGAGGAGAAGTGGCCCAAACTGACGATACAGGACGGGCGGTAGCTACTGAACGGAAAGTGATGAAGAAACTTATACTGATCTCACCCATCGCGAGCAAGAGCCTTCTCGGAGGCGACTTCTATTTCAGGCTGCCTTATCTGGGCCTTCTCAAAGTCGCATCTCTCACTCCTCCGGACTGGGAAGTGAAGATTGTCGACGAAAAGGTCGAACCTGTAGACTGCCTGCTGGATGCCGATCTGGTGGGCATAACCGCCATGACCCCCGCTGCCTGCAGAGGGTACGAAATAGCCGATAATTTCAGGCGGCGCGGAATAAAGGTGGTAATGGGAGGCATGCATATATCGAAGATGCCGGAGGAGGCCCTGCAGCATTGCGACAGCGTTGTTATCGGTGAGGCCGAAGATATTTGGGACAAGGCCCTTGCTGATTTCGCAAAGGGCGAGCTGAAGAGGATTTACAGGCACGAAAACGGTTTTCCGTCTCTTGAGAGCCGGCCCCCCACGAATTGGGACCTGTATCGCGACAAAGGATACCTGCCTGTCCACTTTGTCGAAACCACGCGCGGATGCCCGCACAATTGCGAATTCTGTTCGGTCACAAGCTCGTTTGGAGGTAAATTCAGAAACAGGCCTGTTGACGAGGTCGAAAAGGAAATACGGAATCTCAGGCCGTTTGACGGAAGGTTTACCCTGAAAAATGTTGTCTTCTTTGCCGATGACAACATTATCAGCAGCCGTAACCATGCAACCGAATTGCTGACGAGGATCATTCCATACAACCTGAAGTGGCTCGGTCAGACCTCGGTGAATATTGCAAAGGATGAAGAGATGATGAAACTTTGCAGGAAGAGCGGGTGCATGGGGCTCCTCATCGGGTTTGAAACCCTGTCGCCTGAAAATCTCGCCAATGCCGGAAAGTCTTTCAACAGGCCGCAGGACTATATGGATGTCGTCAACAGGATGCATGATCACGGCCTGGGAGTGAACGGCTCATTCGTGTTCGGGTTCGACCATGACGACGAAGGCGTGTTTGAGCGCACGATGGAATTCGTCATAAAGGCGAAGATAGATGTCTGTTACTTTTCGATACTCACTCCGTATCCCGGCACAGTCCTGCATGCGCAGATGGAACAGGCAGGCAGGATCATTGACCGTGACTGGTCGGATTACAACACAAACAACGTCGTATACATGCCGAAGCTTATGAAGCCCGAAAGGTTGCTGGAAGGCTATCACGAGGTGTTAAAGGAGTGTTTTTCGTATTCCTCGATAGTCAAACGTCTCTGGGGTAACGGGACATATAAAAATTTTTTCTACCCCATGAATTTCGGTTTCAGACAGACCATATTAAAGACGGTCGGGCACAGGCAGAATTTTTCGTACGACCGGATGAACAATGTCTGATGACGGCTGGTATTGGGCATGTGGAGAGACTTCATAGGGGGCTGAATGAGTAGTTGCCGGCCCAAGGTCCTCATTCTCGACGGCATGTGGAACAAGACCCTTGCCGCAGTGCGCTCGTTCGGCAGAAGAGGCTTTCATGTAACAGTCGGAGAGAAGACCCGGCTTGCTTCCGCGCTTTTTTCGCGATATTGCTCAAAGAGTCTGATCTATTCGTCGCCTTCGGAAAGCCCGGGGGCGTTCCTTGATGAGCTTGAAAGGGAATTGGAATCCGGCTGCTATGATGTTGTCTTCCCAATGGAATGGACAACCCAGACTCTCCTCACCGGGCCGGAAAACAGGAAGAGGTTCGAACGATACTCAAGGATTCCGTTTGCAGATTCGGCCCTCGCGCAATCCGTCAATGACAAGGCGCAACTACTGCGTTACGCTAAGGACCACGGGGTTGATATGCCTGAAACATACTTTGTCGAAGACCCGGAAGAGCTTTACGGGACTGCCTGCAAGATGAAATATCCCGCAGTCATAAAACCCAGGATCAGTTCCGGGTCCCGCGGTATGGTGTATGTCGGGAACGAAGAGGAACTGCTCCGGAATTATGCAGCGGTGCACAAACGATATCCTTTCCCGCTTGTCCAGGAATATATTCCGGGCGACGGGGAGGTTTACGGTGTCGGGGCGCTGCTCAATTTTCAGTCAAAGGTAAGGGCGTCGTTTGTTTACAGACGCATCCGTTCGTACCCTGTTGCCGGAGGGCCGAGCACGCTGCGGGAAAGCGTAAAGCGGGAGGACCTGCAAAATATAGCCGGATCGCTGCTGCGGTCCCTGAACTGGACCGGAGTTGCGCATGTTGAGTTCAAGATCGATTCAAGGGACGGACGCCCCAAACTCCTCGAGATCAATCCGCGGTTCTGGGGATCGCTGGCCCTTGCCGTTGAGTCCGGAGTCGACTTCCCCTTTCTTCTCTATAAGCTCGCCATGGAAGGAGATGTGGAACAGGTCTGTGAGTATAAGACGGGGATTCGGCTCAGGTGGCTGATACCGGGCGACATCCTGCATTATATCCATAATCCGCAGCGTTTCAGGATGGAGCCGGGCTTTTTCGATTTTCGAGTCAAAGATGATATTATGTCCATGCATGACCCGCTGCCGACACTCGGCAGAATATTGTCGGCATTTACCCTGCTCTCCGACAGGGAGATGCGGGGATTAATAAAACGTTAAGGAGTAAATATGAAGAGTCTCAAGCTTGCAGCTGTTCTTTTCGCAGTATGTCTCATCCTGGCTGGCAGCGTGTATGCTGCCGACAGGGCCGATGTTGAAGAGAGGTATCGACAGGCGATTGCGCTCAGGGAAAACGGCGATTATGATTCTTCAATAGACATACTCCATAAACTCATGAATGATAATCGGGGCTTGAGCAGGTATGAGATCGCATGGCTGGATGTTATCCTCGATCAGGGCCGTGAAATGAAGGGAAGCGGGAACCCGGCATGGAAGATTAAAGCCGTGGCAGCCGGCCACAGGATAAAGGCGATACGCGCCGCCAATACAGGCAATCCGGATTACTGGGTCGTCTATGCAAAATATTCATGTCTTATGGAAACGAGGAAGGAAGGGTATGTTACAAAGGCCCTTATGAAGTCGTTCGTCTATAAGCCGAATAATCCCGAAGCGTATATTGCGCAGGCTGATTATTACGTCGATAGCGCAAGACAGTCCGGCATTGACGCCGGGAGTCAATACGGCATGGGTAATGTCACGGGAAACGGCGGAGAAGTCAACAAGTTCAACCTGGCAAAGAGCGCAAAGGCGTCATATGAAGCGGCCCTTGCCGGTCCTGTGAGCGCCGCCAGAAAGGCTTATATCCTGCTCAATTTGGGTGATCTTGAAGCCCGGTTATTGGGGGACAGGGAAGCCGCAAAAAAATATTGGGCCGGGGCCGTGGAACTTGCTCCCGACGGCAAGTTCGGCAAACTTGCCGCGCAGCGTCTTGGGGACAAGAGATAATTTGTCCGTCATGCGCAATGTCCTGAGCGTAGATCTTGAAGACTGGTATCATATATGCGGTGTCGAAGGTTATACCGATCCCCTGAAATGGGACGCCTGTGAGAACCGCATAACCGGGAACACCGAGAAGATATTGGCCCTTCTCGACAGGTATGATGCCAGGGCGACCTTCTTTGTCCTTGGGTATATTGCGGCCAGAGAGCCGGACCTTGTAAGGTGTATCATCGAAAGAGGGCATGAGATTGCCACTCACGGATTTTATCACCGCCGTATCTTCGAGATGACCGCCGCGGAATTCGAGGAGGATGTCGCGGCTTCCATCGAAACATTATCAGCGATCACAAAACAGAGAGTGCTCGGATTCAGGGCCCCCGAATGGTCCGTGCGGAAGGAGACGCCCTGGGCATTCGAAACGCTGAGAAAGCTCGGAATCCTCTACGATTCGAGTATGGTGCCTCTGACGCGAATGGGAAGCCCGGACTTTCCTCTTTATCCTGCGGAATTCGACACCGGCAGCGGTAAAATCCTGGAATTCCCGCTTTCGACCATCAGGCTGTTCAATGAAAACATACCCTTCAGCGGCGGACTGCCGTTGAGACTTACGCCGTATTTTTATGTTGCCTCCGCCATCCGCGGGATGAACCGGCGCGGAGTCCCCGCGCTCGTCTATATTCATCCCTGGGAATTCGACTCTGAACAGCCACGCATCGAACTGCCTTTCAGCCGGCGTTTTATGCACTATTTCAATATCAGTGCGACTCCGAGGAAGGTCGAGGGTTTGCTCAGACATTTCAGCTTCGCCCCGATGCGGGATGTGCTTGGTTTGACCTCATGATTGACGGCCTGTATCTGAAGTCCCTTATATCCACTCTTGTCGTATATTTTCTCCTGGTCGGGGCGCTGGCAACATTCGTCTTCTTTACCGGCGCAGCGGGAGTTTTCCTGATTTTCCTGATTATTGTATTATTAGTGTGTTATTTTTACGGCTGCTTCAGGTCCATTGATTTCAGAAAAAAAGGATAGGGTCTTGAAAAGAAAAGTCGTCATTACAGGAACGGGTATTGTCACCGCCCTTGGAACAGGGCGTGAAGCAAACCGTGTAAAAATACTCGCAGGCGAGTCCGCCATCAGGGACATAAAGGCCTTCGATTCCCGGAAGTATCGGGGGAAACAGGGCGGCGAGGCGCAGGAATTTGTGACGACCGACCTGCATAATCTCGACGGCAGGCGGCTCGACAGGGCGTCACATCTTCTTGTCCATGCAGCCCGTGAGGCCCTCACCGAGGCCGGTATCTGCGATACGATAGGCTCCACCCGGGTCCTCGTCTCCCTCGGCACAACTCTGGGAGGTATGCTTTCGGGACAGGGGTTTCATGCCGAAGTCTTGGAAAAAGGGCTGCATAAAGCCCGTTTTTCCCTGTTGTCCGACCACCTCGCCGGTTGCCAGGCGATGAATCTTTTCAGGGAGTTCAGACTGGGGGGAGACTTTCGTGTCTTGTCCGATGCCTGCGCTTCCGGCACAAATGCCATTGGGCATGCCTTCAGGTCCCTGCGGTCCGGCGAATATGATATCGCGATCTGCGGGGGATACGACACTATGAGCGAGTTTACCTTTGCCGGTTTTAATTCCCTTATGGTTGTTTCTCCCGGGCTTTGCCGGCCTTTTGATAAAAACAGGAACGGTCTGGTCCTGGGGGAAGGTTCGGGGATACTGGTTCTCGAAGAACTGGAACATGCAATCAAGCGCGGGGCGACTATAATCGGAGAGGTGAAGGGTTATGGAGAGTCTTCCGACGGCTACCATATGACAAGCCCCGACCCTTCCGGAAAGGGAGCTGCTGCAGCCATCTGCGGCGCGTTGGAGGATGCCGGCCGGCCGCAGATCGACTACATAAACGCTCACGGCACAGGGACGGCTCTTAATGACGCAGTGGAAAGCAGGGCCATAGCTCTCGCATTCGGAGACAGGGCCGCGGAGATACCGGTCAGTTCGATAAAGCCGATGACGGGTCATCTTCTTGGAGCTGCGGGTGCGGTTGAGGCGATAGTCGCCCTGTTTGCGATAAAACATAAAACGGCGCCGCCCAATATCAATTTTGAAACACCCGATCCTGAATGCGCGCTTAATGTTGTTACCGGAATTCATAAACAATACGATATCAGCACGGTAATTTCAAATTCCTTCGGTTTCGGAGGATCGAATGCGGCCATAGTTTTTGGTGAACTCCTATGAAAAAATTAGTGATTACCGGGACCGGAATGGTGAGCCCGGTCGGGATGGGAAGTCATGATGTCTGGAATGCAGTCGGTAGCGGGGCAGGAGGCATGCGCAAATTGCCCCGGTTCCCGTCTTTGCCGGACATCTTGTGCGGAGAAATAGGGGATTTCGATCTGGGCGATTATATCCGGGATACGCGGTTCAGGCGCGCGGCCCCGGTCTCCCGGTATGCGCTCGCGTCAACCGCCCTTGCGCTGGCAGAGGCCGGACCGGCCTGCAACAACGATGATACGGGCCTGTTTATGGGTATTACTCACGGCGCGCTCAACTATACTCAGGCTTTTCATAGGGAGTTGCTTGAAAGTGGTCCGGGGGCTGTGAGTCCTGTCTATTTTTCGGACTCAGTCCTTAATGCCCCGGCGGGAAACGCCTCGATCTGTTTTGGCCTCAGGGGCCCGGTGCATACGGTCCTTGGCGGAGCTGAAGCAGCCGTAAAATCCATTATGATGGCCTGCCGGATGCTTGATGACGGAGAAATTGAGCGGGCGATAGTTGTTGCTGCCGAGGAACTCAACGAATTTTCACTGGCCTACCATACCCGACTTGGAGTTGCTTTTATATCCGAAGGCGCAGGCTCCGTTGTTATTGAAAAGGAAGAGGCTGCGTCCCAATCATCTCCCTATTGTTATATTGCGGGTATGGACTCCGGTTTCAATCCGTCCGGTCCGTCTGCGGCGCTCCGGGACTCGCTTGAACGTTGTATGGACAGTGCGGGGCTGAAGCTTACGGACATGGACCTGGCGCTGGCCGGCGTAAAGAACCCTGTCGGCCCGCTTTTGGAAGGGACACCTACGGCTTCCCTGACTCCTCTTATGGGCGACGCCTTTGCCGTGAGTATGATGTGGGACACTATTTTCTCCGCGATGGCTATAAAAAAAGGATCTATACCGCAATCGGTCGTCAATTGTGGGGAGATTCCTTCCCGCCTGAACAATGTGCTGGTGTGCGCTGCGGACGGGGCGGGGGGCGCCGCTTCGATAATTCTTTCGAGGCATGTGTGAAAGTGCATGGAGAGGGATTCTCGGGACATAAAAACATTTTTGAGCCGCTTTCTCGCGCAGAAGTATCTGACGGACAGGCTTCTGCGTTTTGTGGAAGAACAGGGCATTGCGGGGATATTTGAGTCCATGCATAGTTTCTGTCCGGAGGATGCGATTGCTGCGCTGGAGCGTGAGCGTGGTTACTGCCTGCGGGATGGAGTGAGAAACAGGATGGCGCGTGTTCTCATGGATTTTCTGTGCGAGTGCGGACGGTTGGAGAGGGGGAATGGTAATTATTCCTGGACGGGCGGTAACGGCCCCGGAATCGCATTGTCGAATGAAGAATGCGGAATGGCGAAAGAATTTTTCAGGGGGCAGGTGGATTTTTTCGAGAGGTGCATTGTTCATGCCGATTCATATTTGCGCGGCGGCTCGCCCCTGTATACTTTCGATAGCGGCACGACACACATTTGGGAAGAGTTTCTCGGCAATGCCGAATTCAATTTCGCGCGTTTTATTCTCGCAAAGATGATGCTTGCCGGAAAAGATGAAAAATCCCATGTCCTGGATCTCTGTTACGGACCGGGCTTTGATATACTCCAGATCCAGGAATGTCTCGACAGTGTAAAGGTGACGGCGCTCGATTTCAAGGATGTTTTCAGGGAACGGGCGTTAAGCAGGATACCTAATCCCGCAGTGGTGGAATGGATCGATGCGGAATACTGGAACGGATTCGGCGCGCCGCTGCCCTTTCCCGCTGAAACTTTCGACGGAGCTTTCTTTGCATGCGCCGACCCATATGTGCCGGAGGAGTTGCGCGAGTTTGTGTACCGGGACATATTCAGGGTCCTGAAACATGGCGGTTCGGTCAATATCCTGAGCCATAGTTATCCCGACCCGGAAAAGGAATATGTGTACGAGCCGTGGGTCAGGAGAGGCACACTTTGCCACGATTTTTCGGAGAGTGTATGCGAGGGCTGGCATGGATTCTATGGGGCAGGGGAATCACGCGGACTTTTTGAGTCGATTGGATTTTCCGTAGGAGCCGTAATAATGAACTCGTCTGTCTGGAGACTCGACAAACCGTGAAAAGATCCGTAGTAGTGAGCGGCATCGGACTGGTAACTCCTTTGAGCCCGTTCGGCACGGTCGGGGAGTTCTGGACCTCTCTCTGCTCGGGGAAAGACGCCGTAAGGAGAATGGCCGCTCCGATGCTCGATACCGGCAGGGAATGGCTTGCGGCCCGGATCGATGTTGGGCCTGATGTGCAGCCTGAAGACAAGTTCCTTCATATTGCCGACTCGGCGCTGATTATGGCTGTTGCCGATGCCGGGCTTGATGACCGGAAGGCCGGGATTTCAGTCGGGACGCTCCTCGGCAATATGCTTTTAAAACAGAAACGGCTGATGAATGGCGGAGGACATCCGGATGGCATGAAGGGACCGGAATCCCTGTCATACCCGGCTGCATACCTCGCAAAAAAACATGAGCTTGGCGGTTTGGGCCTCACTATATCTACTGCATGCGCTTCCGGCGCAGATGCGATAGGCGCGGCTGCGCGTGAGATAATGTCGGGCAGGGCCGATGTCATGATAGCCGGCGGCGTCGATGTGCTCAGCGATTTCGCCCTTACCGGGTTTCATGTCCTGCAGGCCCTCACCGAAACGAAGGTGAGGCCCTTTGATAAAAACAGATCCGGACTGGCTCTTGGTGAAGGAGCGGCCTTTGTTGTGCTGGAACCGGAAAAGCTCGCGGTCCGGAGGGGCGCGAGGATATATGGAAGGATATTGGGATATGCGTCGAGATTCGATGCTCATCACCTTACCGCTCCACACAGGGAAGGCAGGGGGCTGGCCGCTGCGGCTGGCGAGGCCCTTTTGCAGTCCGGACTTGCTCCGGCTGAAATAGGCTATATTAATGCCCACGGAACCGGTACGATCTATAACGATCTCATGGAAACCGTAGTCATCAGGAATGTGTTTGGAAAGGCGGCGTACAATATCCCGGTGAGTTCGACCAAGTCCATGCTCGGTCATTCGTTCGGGGCTGCGGGCGCCATAGAGGCTATCTGCTGCCTGCTTTCGATCGGCCATAATACGGTCCCGCCGACCATCAATTTCGAAGAGAGAGACCCTGCATGCGACCTCGATTATGTGCCCAATCTGGCGCGTGAGCATACCGTCAACGCGGCCATGTCTCTTTCTGCCGGGTTCGGCGGGCAGAACTCCGCAATAATAGTAGGGGCCTTATGAAAATGGTAATTACAGGGGAAAGCCTGCTCGACAGCGCAGGCGCCTGCGAGGCCATAGAGAAGCTGACCGGGCGGGTCAAACAGATGAGACTTGTCCATGCGCTTGAGAGACTTGCCGTTGCCGCTGCCGGTTGCGCTTTGGTCGATTCCGGGCTGGACTTTCAGGGCGGGGCTTCCGACATCGGAATTTATATCGGTATCGATGACGCGATAGAGGACATAAAAGATGAGTATTTCAACGGGGTCCTTGCCGACGGGCTCCTCGGCGCGAGTCCCCTCCTGTTTCCCTTCACTTCGCCGAATACCCTTGCTGCGCAGATATCCATTGCCTTTGACCTGCGGGGGGAGGGCATAGTGATGCCTGTTAAAAGTTCATGTTCCGATGTGATAGAATATGCAGTCGGGTGTATTGCCGGAGGATATGCGGAAAAGGCGATTACCGGGGCAATTACCGTCAGGGACCCCAGGCTGTCCACAGATGAAGGCCGATACCTTGCAGAGTTTTTCATTGTCGAGAAAAATGCTGCCGCAGTAAAGCGTGAAGCAGGAATATATCGTTCATTCAAGGCAGGGAACAGTGAAAAAGTTTGACCCTATAGACATGCTGTCGGAGCGCAATATAGAGGAGATTCAGGGCCGTCTGCTCGCAGAGACGGTCCGGTACGCATATGACCGTTCTCCCTATTACAGACGCAGATTCGACGGCCTCGGCGTCCCGGCTCCGGGTGTGAAGGGTGTGAACGAGCTGGAAAGGTTGCCGCTTACCGACAGGAAGGATTTCCAGGAGAACAACCGGGAGTTTCTGGCAGTCCCGCGCCATGACATTGCCGAAGTGGTCTCTACTACCGGCACGAGCGGAGAGCCTGCCTTTGTTTCCATGACGTCCAATGATCTGACAAGACTTGCCTGCAACGAGGAAAGGGGTTTCCGGGCGGCTGGCGCGGTCAGGGGAGACCTGTTTCACCTCGCCGTGACATGCGACAACCTCTTCATTGCCGGGATAGCGTACTACGAAGGCCTGAAAAGACTCGGGGTCTCGGTGGCAAGGATAGGTCCGCAGAATATCCAGAGGCATCTTGATCTTGCCCGGAATCTGAAACCGTCGGGTATGGTTGCCGTTCCTTCTTTTATGGCCCATATGGCCCGCCGCATGAGCGAAAAAGGTATCACGGCAGGGGATATCGGGTTGAAAAAGATTGTGTTTATCGGCGACAGCGTCAGGGACGCCGATCTGAAAATCAATTCCCTCGGCCGCCTGATAGAGGAGGCCTTCGGAAATATATTCTATTCCACATACGGCATTACGGAGGCGCAGCTCTCTTTTTTCGAGTGTGAGGCCCATCAGGGGTTTCATAGTCATCCTGATTTTATCATGGCTGAGATAATAGATGATGATGGGAACCCGCTTCCCGACGGGGAAGTCGGAGAGCTTGTGTTGACAACGCTCCAGGTCGAAGGCATGCCGTTGATCCGGTACCGGACCGGCGACATAACATTTAAAATAGCCGGGGGCTGCCCGTGCGGCAGAAACTCCGGCCGCATCGGCCCTATCCTCGGCAGAAAGTGCCAGAGACTGAAATACAAGGGGGTCACTCTTTATCCGAAGACTGTGGAAAACGCGCTCCTTGGAATAAAAGATATAGTGAATTACCAGATCGAGGCATATACCGGCGAAGACCATACGGACGCAATCGTGCTGCGGGTCGGAGCCGGCCCGAATATCGGCGGGCTGGAAGCGGAACTGCATGACGCCCTGCTGGCAAAGGCGCGGGNGAGACCGCGCATAGAGATCGAACGCCCCGAAGAGATCGAAAAAAGACTGTATGAAGGCGGCGGCCGCAAGGCCGTCACCTTCGTGGACAAAAGGATAAAGGCATATGAATAACTCTGCCGATATAATGGATGCCCTGGGCTTCGGCAGCGACGAAGTAGCGGCCTGCTTGAGGAGGAGGGGACTTCTGTCGCTGGAACTTGAATTCACCCGCAAGTGCAATCTCCGTTGCGTCTATTGCTATTCTTCGGCTGGCGATCCCGAAGAAGGCGAAATGGGGCTGGACGAAATGAAATCCGTTATTGCCCAGGCGAGGGACCTTGGAGCCAGGAAGATAATATTGCTGGGTGGCGGAGAGCCTCTCGTCTTTGACGGCATCGAAGCTATAGTTGAATACATAGCAGACCTCGGGATGAGGCAGATCCTTTTCACAAACGGAACTCTCCTGACCGAAAAGACAGCGCAGTTTCTCAGGGGGCATGGGGTGTCGGTCATCATCAAGAACAACAGTCTCAAGCCCGAAGTGCAGGATGAACTCGCAGGAGTCAATGGGGCATTCGACAGGATGAAAAAAGGGCTCGCGCACCTTGTGAACGCGGGTTATCCGGATGATGAAGTCATGCTCGGGGTCCAGACGGTCATTTGCCGTCAGAACATAGCCGAACTTCCCGACATGTGGAGATGGGCGCGCAGGCAGGGATTCATGCCCTATTTCGAGATAATGACCGACCAGGGCAGGGCCAGGAGTCATCCCGGGCTTTATGTCCCTCTTTCAGAAATCAGGGCGGTTTTCGAAGAGCTGGAGGCAATCGACAAGGCGAATTTCGGCGTCGCATGGCATTCTCATCCCACGATCGCCGCCTTTTCGTGCAAGCGTCATTTGTACAGCTGCCTTGTGAACTCACGCGGCTTTGTCCAGCCATGCACCGGGGTCGATATCCATGTCGGTAACATACGTGAAAAGGCGCTCGCTGAAATACTGCGGGAGAGCCCTGTTATAGACGATCTCAGGAATATCTACGAAAGGATCGAGGGCGAGTGCCGGCAATGCGATCATCGTTACGATTGTTACGGCTGCAGGGGGAACGCCTATCAGACCACCGGGAATTATCTGGCCTCCGACCCTGCCTGCTGGCACTGCAGCCGGAAAATATGAATGAAGATCCTCATAGTCTCTGCGAATAAGGAACGCGATCCTTACCCGGTTGCTCCCCTCGGCGCGTCCTATGTCGCAGGCGCCCTGAAAAGGGAGGGACACGAGGCGCGCATCCTTGATCTCTGTTTTGAGGAAGACTCTGCAATAAAAAATGCAGTCGCCGGCTTTCAGCCCGACATGATTGGTCTTTCGATCCGCAACATCGACAACCTTACCTATGGCAAGAGCGTTTATTACCTGCCTGCCGTTAAAGACATGGTGGATACAATAAAAAAGACGACCGGCGCGGCAATTGTTGCGGGCGGGTCCGGCTTCTCGATCTTCCCTGAAGAGACGCTGCGCTATCTCGGGCTCGAAATGGGTATAGTCGGAGAGGGTGAACAGTCCCTTGTCCGGCTTGCAGAGGCTTGCCAAAACGGCGGCAGCCCAGATTCGGTCCCAAATCTCTGCAGGATCGGCAATGGGCGTTTCATTGTCAACCAGGGTTGCTGCGACAATGGCTTCTCAAGGCCGGACCGTTCTCTCCTTGATAACGGGAAGTATATGGAACTCGGCGGCATGGGGAACGTCCAGACCAAGCGGGGCTGCCCTTTCGCATGCACGTACTGCACTTATCCGGCAATTGAGGGTTGTGAAATAAGATTGCGTGACGCCGCGGATGTGGCGGAGGAGCTGAAAGAGGCCCGGATGCGGTACGGCGTCGACTATTTCTTTTTTGTGGACGATATCTTCAACTTCCCCGAAGAACATGCGATGGCTGTATGCGAAGAGATGATCCGCCGTGACGTCAGGGTCGACTGGACCTGTTTTGCGACTCCCTTAGGCATGTCCGGAGAGATGGCGGGACTCATGAAAAGGGCCGGTTGCAGGGGGGTCGAATTCGGTTCCGACGGCGGCTCGGAAAAGACGCTGGCAGCGCTCGGGAAGGGCTTTTCACCGGGCGATATCGCCTATGCATCGGCGTGTTGCAGTAATGTTGACTTGCCGCACGCGCACTATATTATAATTGGTGGCCCGGGGGAGGATATGGGCACTCTGGAGGAGACGTTTGCGCTCTTTGACCGGGTCAGGCCTACGGCAGTCATAGCTCTTATAGGGGTGAGGATTTATCCGAACACGCCTCTCAGGCAAAAAGCTGTTGAAGACGGCATAATCCGGGAAAGGAACACTCTGTTGGAGCCCGCGTTCTACCTTACGCAGGCAATGAATGCGGGTTCTTTGGTAAAATCAGTGACCGCCCATGCAACGGACAGACTTAACTGGATTGTCCCGGCGCTCGATATCCGCTGTAATCCGGACATGATGGCGCTGCTTAGAAAAAGCGGGAGAAGGGGGCCCTTGTGGGATCTCCTGTCATGAATTGAAGATATGGAGGCCGGGAAGGGAATAATGCAGGATAACGCCCGTAAAGTAGCTCTGGTCACAGGCGGGAGCAGGGGGATTGGAAAGGCCGTGGTCGAGGCCTTTGCCGGGGCGGGCTATGATGTAGTGGTCAACTACGCCAAATCCTGCGCTGAAGCCGAGGCATTGAAGGCCGAATTGTCCCTGAAGAATCAATCCATCGCACTGGAACAGGCCGATGTGTCGGACCATATCCGGGCAAAGCTGATGATTGATAATGTGATCTCAAGGTTCGGCAGGCTCGATGTGCTTGTCAATAATGCCGGCATAACGAGGGACTGCTTTTTAATGCTCATGTCCCAGGACGACTGGAGCGAAGTGATCTCCACCAATCTCACCGGTGTCTTCAACTGCTCAAAGGCGGCGACGGCGCATATGATAGAGCAGAGGAGAGGAGTCATTATAAATATTTCTTCGCTGAGCGGGATAACCGGATTGCCGGGGCAGACGAATTATGCCGCCGCAAAAGGCGGGGTCATATCCTTTACCAGGGCGCTTTCAAAAGAACTGGCTTCGTTCGGGATAAGGGTCAATGCCGTTGCGCCCGGAGTTATCGAGACCGAAATGATCGAATCTCTCGGCAAAAGGGCAAAGGACGGGTTCATAGAGGCGATTCCCCTAAGGAGATTCGGCAGGCCACATGAAGTGGCTGCTGTTGTCAAATTCCTTGCATCAGACGACGCATCATACATTACGGGAGAAACAATTTGCGTAACGGGAGGTTTGATTTGATGTCTGAAACACTTCACAAGGTCAGGGAACTGATGATAAAAAGATTGAAACTCAACAAGCTCACGCCTGAAGAGATAACCGGGGACACTCTGCTTTTCGGGCCTGGGAGCCTGGAGCTCGACTCCATTGATGTGCTCGAACTGGTCGTCGGCATCAAAAAGGAATTCGGCGTCGAGATTGCCGATCGGCAGACAGCTGAAAAGGTTTTCACCTCGGTCGGGGCCATCGTCCGATTTATCGAAGAGAATAAATGACCGGGGATTATCATGGTCCGGCAAGCATCCTGCCGCACTCCTATCCGTTTGTCCTGATCGACAGGATCATCGAACGCGAGGAAGGCAAAAGTATCGTCTGCCTGAAAAATGTGACCTGTAACGAGGAGTTTTTTTTAGGGCACTTCAGGGACAACCCTGTTATGCCCGGGGTCCTGATAATCGAGGCCATGGCGCAGGCCTCCGGTCTTATAATCGGAGCGGCGCAACCTGTAGCAGCCTTTCTCAGCAGGATCGGCGACGCAAGGTTCAGGCGGGCGGTAACGCCGGGCGATCAGCTTGTCATCAAATCGTCGGTAATCAGCGAATTCCGGCCGCTCTATGTTTTTGAGGCGTCGGCTTATGTCCGGGACGTCATCGTGGCTGAGGCCGAAATAACCATCGCAATACAATAGCATGCAGAGCGTCAATTGCAATCTCTGCGGGTTTGACGGGAGCGATCCGGTGGCGATATGGAATGAATACCGGATGGTGAAATGCAGCAGGTGCGGGCTGGTATATGCCGACCCGAGGCCTGCGCATGAAACGCTCATCGCGCTCTATAACGGATATCACCAGAGAGGCAGCAAGGATGAGCATACATGGGCGCGGCTTATGGGGCCCAACTTTCTGGAGGTTGCGGCCCTGCTCAACCGCATGTTTCCCGGAAAGGGCAGGCTTCTGGATATCGGATGCGGATACGGCCACTTCATCGAACTGATGTGTAACCGGGGCTGGGCCGCAGCCGGGATCGAACCGGCTGAGAAGACATTTGCATATGCCCGTTCGAAGGGGCTTGACGTCTGCAGGACGGTCATAGAAGACGCTTCGTTTCCTGAAAATTCCCTCGAAGTCGTAACCGCTTTTTATGTGCTTGAACATCTCCGGGACCCGCTTGCGGCCCTGATCAAGACCAGGGCGATGCTCAGGCCGGGAGGAATAATCGTGCTGAGGGTGCCTCATACCACGCCGCTTGTGGAATTGCTCGGCCGCCTCGGCGTCGGGAACAATCTCTATGACCTGCCGTTTCATCTGTATGATTTTTCTCCTGCAACCATCAGGAGCATACTTGAAAAGGCCGGATTTGAAGACATAAGGGTAACCCCGGGCCGCCCTACCATACCGCCGCGGCTCGCGGAGCGTTTCGTGTCGCAGCTTTCGGGGGCCGTCGCCCGACTGCTGTTCGGATTGAGCGGAAACAGGTTCCTGATGCCCGGCGTAAGCAAGACGGTTATCGCCCGGAAGCCTGCGGCAGGACATGGGGAAAGCAATGCTTGAGCGCCTTTTAAAGATGGCGGCGGACCTCGTCCTTGCACGTTATCGTCTTATCTCCTGCGTGTTCGCCCTCCTGACAGCAGGGTCTGTTTATATGGTGTGTCATATGGAGATCAGGACCGATATCATTGATGTCCTGCCGTCGGGCAATCCTGCGGTCTCCCAGTTCAGGGACTTCATGCAGAAGTACAATATCCTTGAATCCGTTACCGTAATTATTTCTTCACGGACAAATCCGGTCGAAGAAAACAGCGACCTTATAGAGACGCTTGCCGCAAAACTTAAACAATCGGCGCTTGTAGCGCAGGTGGACCATACGGCCTTCGGCGGGAATAACGGGTTTTTTCTGAGGAATTTCCCCCTTTTTCTCGACAATACCGGGCTCAGGCAGCTTTCCGAAAGGCTCTCACCTCCGGGTATTGAGCTCCAGGTCAGACGGAATTATCAGAAGCTGGTCTCTCCCGTCGCTTCTCCCGCCGATTTCGAACTTGTCGATCAGGACCCGCTGAACCTGCGGGAGATTGTTGCGTCAAGTATGAAGCGCAGTCGTTCCGACAATCCTCTGGACCTTTCTTTGGGTTATTACATGACAAAGGACCATTCCACCGCGCTTATATTCGTCAAACCGGCCGGCAGGAGCAGGGACATGGCATTTGTGGACAAGCTCAGGCCGGAGCTCGACCGGCTTGTCGAATCCGCCCTCGCGGAAAACGGCAATCCGCAGGGGATTACGGTGCAGCTCACGGGCGGGCATATTTTTTCGGAAGAAGCGCGCAGGGTCATCCGCGGCGACATCATAAGCTCTACGCTCCTTTCGATTGTGCTTATAGCCCTGATCATATGGTTTGCGTACAGGGTGCGTCCGATTGTCCTTCTGATCACGGCATTCACGATGCTGGCGTCCCTCTCCATGACCCTGGCCATTGCATATCTCATCTTCGGCAGCCTGAACATAGTCACAAGCATTGTCTGCGCCATGCTGATCGGCATGTATGTGGACTACTCACTCCTAACTATCAAGCGCTACGGTGATGAATTGCTTCTGGAAAAAGGCCGGCGGGTTGCCCTGGAAATCACTATTGCAAAGGCCGGCGCCGCCACATTGATGTCCGCGCTTACCACGGCTGTTTCATTTTTCAGCATTATCGTCACCCGGTTTGACGGCTTGTACGAATTGGGCATTGTTTCGGGGATAGGCGTGCTTATCTGCTATTTCGTGAACCTGTTCCTGATGAACTCGCTGCTGGTATGGGTGAGCGCAGGAGGGGCGGCCCGCATCCTGTCCGTCAGGGAGCCGGTTTCCGGGGTCGTCAGGCTGACTAAAATCATCGAAAGGCATCCGCGGCGCATTGTGTATATAGGCATTCTTGTGGTTGTAATACTTGCCGTCGGGCTGACGCAAATCAGGTTCGACGGCAATTTCGATAATATCGGCATTAAAAACAGCCGGGCCGTCTCCGCCATGAAGGAGCTCAGCCATAAGCTCGGAATATCCGGCGAGCCGCTCCAGGTCATGATCAGGGCCGAAAATATGGAAAAGCTCACCGCAGCATTCGACAGGAGCGAACAGCTCCTCGTTCAATGGAAAAGAGAGGGCCTGATCAGCCGGTCCGATTCCATGGGCAGCCTGCTGCCTCCGCCGACGGCGCAGAAACAGTCGATTGAGATGATGAGACGGCTGTTTCAGGCCCATCCCCTTTCAATGACTGCTGTCGAACCGGCGACGCTCCGGGAACTCGACAGGCACGGCATCGCATATGACCCTGAACGGCTGAAAAGTTATCTCTCTTTGATTGTCGACGCCGCAAATCGCGCAGGAATCATCGGCCTTGACGGCATAAACGGTATATCCGATTCCCGCATCAGCCGTTTTTATAACAGGGAGGACATGTCTATTGTCGCCTATCTCTATTCAGGGACCGGCTGGGACAAGGAAAAGATAGAAGCCATCAGGAAAGGTGTGGCGGAAGAGGGACAGGGCTGGGCTCTGCTCGGCGGCCCGGTCCTTTACCCTGAGATCAAGTCGTCCATCCTGTGGGGAAGCGCATTAGCGGCCCTGATCACGCTCGTCATGAACGTGCTGCTTGTCCTCCTGTTCCTGAGGGAAGATAAACGCTATCTTGTCATGGCTATGCTGCCGGTCAGCATGGGGTTCCTCCTGACCCCGGCCGTCATGGGATGGCTCGGCGCATCTTTTAATTGCATCAACATCGGCACAATGGCGCTTATCCTCGGATTCGGCGTCGATTACGGGATATATATCATGCAGGCGTATCTGCAGGAAGAAACGCGCAATGTCAACAACGCCCTCAAATTGTCCGGCAAGAACATCATGATGTGCGCGGCCACGACCATTGCGGGCTGCGGGAGCCTGATAACCGCAGAGTTTGCGGGCATTGCCTCGCTCGGTCTCGTCCTGACCATCGGGGCCTTATGCTGCGCCGCGACTACGCTCATTCTCCTGCCTTCGCTGCTTTGGCTTCTGACGGGAAAGGACAACCCCACTGATGAAAAAGTATGACGTCGTTGTCATAGGCAGCGGGATCGGCGGGCTGGTCGGAGCCGCCATACTGGCGGCCGGGGGCTTGAAGCCCCTTGTTGTTGAGAAGCATACCGCGCCCGGAGGTTATCTTTCTTCATTCAGGAGGGAGGGGTTTGTCTTCGATTCGGCCGTGGATTGCATATCCGGGGTTGCGCCGGGAGGGTTGATCCACCGGACCCTTGAACTCCTCGGCGTCGCAAATGACATAAGATTTCTCAGGGTCGATCCGATCAGGGTAAGCAGATTCCCGGACTTTCATATTGCCGTCGATTCGGATGTGAATGCATACAGGGAGAGGCTCACAGGGCTGTTCCCGTCGGAAGCATCCGCAATCGGAGCGTTCTTCGAAAAGATCGGCAGGGCATACTCGCAATTGAGTTCGGCCTGCCGGGCAATTATTGCGGGCAGTTTCCGGTTGAAGGAGCTCACCCCTGAGGCGCTGTGTCTTATGGACAGGTCATACGGGGAATTACTGGATGAGTATTTCCGGGACCATCGTCTCAAGGCGGCCCTTTCCGACAGATGTCCGTTTATAGGGCTTTCACCTGAAAGGGTGTCGGCTGCTGCAATTATCATTATGATGATGAGCTATTTCGAGCTTGGAGCGTACAGGCCCGAGGGGGGCTTCCAGAGACTTGCGGATATCTTTGTAGAGGGCATAAAAAAACGCGGCGGAGAGGTCATATTCGGCAGCGGAGCCGAACGGATTCTGCTCGATGAAAGGGACTCCTGCCGGGGCGTCGGACTCTGCAATGGAGAGGAATATGCGGCAAAATATGTGATATCGAACGCGGACTTCGGATTGACCTTCGGTTCTCTCCTTGGTGGGGGATACAGGCATAAGGCTGTTGAAATGATGCGCAATCCGGGCGTCTCGACTTCTTTTTTCATATTGTACGCAGGCGTCGAAGGGGATTTGAATACGCACTCCAGCGTGGGTTATTATCCTTCTTATAACATGGGGGCTTTTTTTGAGGCCGGCATGGAGTTCCGGGAGGACTCGACCATAGGCGTGACCGTGGCTTCAAAAGAAGACGGGTCCCGCGCCCCGCATGGTTTTAATACGGTTGTTTTCCATGAAATGGTCGTAACTGCCGGCAGGGATCTTGATAAAACAGTCTGCATCGGCCGGACCCTGAAAAAGGCCGGGTTGATTTTCCCGGGGATACGTGACAGGATAACGCTGCTTGAAGCTGCGACCCCTTCAACTCTTGAGAAGTATACCGGGAACTGCAGGGGCGCGGCCTTCGGCTGGAGACAGGTCCCAGGGGGTAGAGGCCCGGGTCGTCACGGGGTGAAAAACCTGTATATCGCGGGCCATTGGGGCGACTTTGGAGGAGGTGTCCTTGCCGCCGCATATTCCGGCGCAAAGGCTGCCGGAGAAATACTTGCAATGGAAGGTATAAAAGATGTCCTCTGATATCTGTGTTGTCATACCGGCTTTCAATGCGTCGAAAACAGTGGGCGACGTTGTTCGCGGAGCATTGAAATATGTTGACAGGGTTATAGTAGCGGACGACGGGTCCGGCGATGACACAGCCGCCGTCGCATCCGCCGCAGGCGCGGAGGTAATCTCTATTGGAACAAATAAAGGCAAGGGGAACGCCCTGAAGGCGCTCTTTCGGCGTGCGGCGGATGACGGATATACCGCGACTCTCAGCATGGACGCGGACGGGCAGCATGACCCTGAGGAGATACCTCAATTTCTCGCGGAATACGGGCGGAATCCGGGGTGTATCATCGTCGGGTCAAGGATGAGTGAAAAAGAGAAGATCCCGAGGGCGCGCTACAATTCCATGCATATAGCGCGGTTTTATGTCTCTCTCGTCGCCAACCAGTTTATCGAAGATACGCAGTGCGGATACCGTCTGTATCCCCTGTCCATAATCAGCGGTCTGAGGCTGGTTACCGGGAAATATGTGACCGAGACCGAGCTGCTCATGAAGGCCGGAGATATGGGCACACAGATACGGTTTATAAAGATAAGAACCATCTATGGAGAAGCGGGGAGCCACTTCAGGCCGATTACTGATGTCACCCTCATAACGGCATATGTGATTTCGTATGTTCATGTCAAGTGGCTTATTGAAGGCGTCACATCCAATAATCCCAATACATATTCACCAAAGCGTTATCTGAGGGACATGATAAGCAGATACAGGATCGTCGATGTCCTCTTTCAGACTTTTACCGCATTCAGCGCTCTTCCGGCAAGCATATTTTATCTGTCGGAGTATATCTTTCTGTCGCCGTTTGTGCCTAATAATTTTGCCTCGGTGAGGAAACTCGGGTGCGGTTTCGCAAGGATCACACTTGCAACGCAGATGCTTCCGGTTATCCTCCTCCTCGCCATAACTGAAAAAGTCCTCGGCAGGTTCGGCATCAAAGTGGACATGTTGGATGGATTCATACTGAAATATTATCCGCACCTCTGGTAAAAGAGAAGCCGGCGCTTATGGAGTTGATTCCCGGGATATGAATTGTTTAAGCTTCTTATTGCCGAATTCTCATATGGGGAATAATTTTTATGAGGGACCGACTTGAATATTGCGGATAAAAACTCATATATAACGGACCCGGACCGTCCGCGCGGATTGTTGTCAAGGCTTTTTCTAAGCTGGAAACATACGTTCTATATCCAGTTATTCTGGCATATCTGGATATATGGCAGAAGGGCCGCCAAAAGAGTTCACAGCGGAAAGGAATGGACGGAGGGCAGTTACGCAGTCCTGAGATCGCTTGAGAATGTCGGGGTCGGGTTCGAGGTCACAGGTATCGATAATATCCGCAGTTTTGAAGGCCCTGCAGTCTTCATCGGCAATCATATGAGCGCGCTCGAAACCTTTGTGCTCCCCTGTATCGTTCAACCTCTGAAGCCCATGACTTTTGTAGTCAAAAGCGATCTGGTCCATATCCCCGTATACAGACATTTGGTCCGCTATGGCGATCCCATTATTGTAACGAGGAAAAATCCCAGGGAGGACCTGAAGCTGGTGCTGGAGGAGGGCTCGAAGAAGTTACAGCAGGGAATATCCATAGTTATTTTCCCCCAGCGCACACGAAGTGTTGTATTCAGGCCTGAAGATTTCAATACCCTGGGGGTGAAACTGGCGTCAAGGGCCGGGGTCCCTGTTGTGCCTTTTGCACTGAAAACCGACGCCTGGGGTGTCGGGACATGCTCAAGGGATTTTGGCCCTTTGGACCCCGGGAAAAAGGTATATTTCTCGTTTGGGGCCCCTTTGATCATCAATGGCAGCGGTTCTGCAAAAGGCCGGCAGATAACAGGATTCATTCAGGAAAAGCTTGATATGTGGAATAAAGAGGGGAATTAAGCCGTAAATTACCGGGCTGACGATTCCGGGACATGCTTCGCCCGTTGTCTTTCCGGGCCCCGGTATTTTTGGTTGCCATCCGGTAAAAGAAGCGTGTATATTACATAGTGCGTGAAATCGGGCCGCGGCAGGCCCGGCGCAAACAGGTATAGATGCAGCGGCCCTTACTGTCGTTGACGTTCGGGGCGTGTGACGCGGACCATATCATCTTTGAAGCCGGAGTGGCGGAACTGGCAGACGCAAGGGACTTAAAATCCCTCGGTGCTTGCACCATACGAGTTCGACCCTCGTCTCCGGCACCATAAAATCAACAGTGTTAAGGCTGTCCGGGGGCGCTCCGGACAGCCTTATTTTTTGCCTGAGCCGGAGCGCCGTTGTGAACTACAGTCTGTGCCGATGGATGCCGGCTGTCCCCAATGATTTCTATGTCTTGTCTTCCTTGTTGTTTTCCTTGATTTTTTTTATGATGCTCGAAACTTCTTCCAGGTCTTTTAAATATTGTTCCAATTCCAGAATCTTGGGTCTGTAAATATCGGGGACATCGCCTCTGATCTCAATTTTATACCCTTTGATATGGTCCCAGATATCGTAAGAAAGCAGGTTGTCATCAACGTTGAAGGCAATCCCGTCACGAATGAAATATGCCATATTCTCATATTCGGCTTTACCATCAGTTTGCGAATGGGCCAGGAGTTCGCCAAGCTTATAACGTGGGGCAATTATCGGGGTCAAAGATCCTTCTTTATATTTCCAGCCGAAAACGGGAATGAATTCTATGAGAAGAGGCTCTTCAGTATCCCAGGACGCCTTATTGATATCTCCGTCGCTTTTGGTTTTGTGCGACAGCAGAATTATCCAGTCATTGGAGTTTGAGGACAGGATGAGGGTCTCCCCCCCAAAGGCTATTTTGCATAACAAAATTACGGCTACTATAAGAATAATCATTATTACCAATTCCATGGATTACTCCTTTTCACTGGTTAATTTTGCCGTCCTTATTGGATCATATTCCATAGGAGCTTCTGATTCCCTGTAATAAGGTTTTATTTGCCGCGGATTTATGCGCCCAAAATAAAGAAGTGATGCGACAGGGACCAAAAGGATTGCGATTATAACAAATGGTTGCAAATGGTTATTTATTATAAAATCCGTCATTTGACAGGGTATCATCAAGTCCATTATATCGTCCTGATAACATTTTATCCGGATGATATAAGATTTACCGGTTGCATGATGTTAACAGATAATACGGGTAATGTCAATAAAACGTATATTTAACAGCAATGTATCCTGCCGGTTCGCTGCTTCGTGTCAGGCCCCGGCAAGATGCATTGCAATGATTCCTTCGCTGCATATCTTCAGGAAGCAGTCAGGCAATATCTCCGTTCCATGCCTTTATGTACAGCTCTTTGATCTCTGCAATCAGCGGGAATCTCGGGTTGCCGCCGGTGCATTGATCGTCGAACGCCAGTTCGGACAGTTCATCGAGTTTTGACATGAAATCCGCCTCGTTGACGCCCGCTTCCCTGATGGACATGGGGATATCCAGGATCTTTTTCAGCTCCTGCATCCTTGCGACGAGCCCGTCCACTTTTTCATCGGGGGTTGCGCCCTGCACACCGAGGTAATCGGCGATCTTTCCATAACGGTCTATTGCGAGCGGATATTTGTACTGCGCAAAGGCCGCCTGTTTCTTCGGCACGTCCGTCGCATTATACCTTATCACCTGGCTGATCAAAAGCGCATTTGCCAGACCGTGGGGGAGATGGAACGCAGCGCCGAGTTTATGCGCCATAGAGTGGCAGACCCCGAGAAACGCATTCGCAAACGCCATGCCTGTCAGGCACGAAGCATAATGCACTTTTTCACGCGCCTTGACGGCCGCAGCCCCCTTCTCATATGCGTCGGGCAGATATTTATTCAGCAGTCTCATCCCTTCCAGAGCCTGTCCGTTGGTGTACTCGTTGGCAAAGGTGGAGACGTATGCCTCGATGCCGTGCACCATGGCGTCTATCCCGGAATTTGCCGTCAGCTTTTTGGGCATATTGAGTACCAGTTCCGGATCGACAATGGCCATGTCGGGCGTCAGCTCATAATCCGTAACAGGATATTTGATGCCCGTCACATCGTCGGTCACTACGGCAAACGGCGTCACCTCGCTGCCTGTGCCGCTGGTGGTCGGTATGGCGACCATCAGCGATTTCCTGGGCTGCTCGGGCACGTTGTATATGCGTTTACGGATATCCATGAAGCGCTGGGCAAGTCCGTCGAAGGTGATTTCCGGATGCTCGTACATCGCCCACATGATCTTCGTCGCATCGATAGGCGATCCGCCGCCGAGCGCAATAAAAACATCGGGCTTGAATCCCCTGATGCGGTCAAGCGCCCTGGTGACGCAGCTGAGAGTCGGGTCGGGCGCGACCTCGGGAAAGATCTCTATGTCGATCTTCAGCTCTTCCAGGATAGTGGTGATCTTGTTGGTGTATCCGAGATCGAACAGGGATTTGTCGGTGACGATAAAGGCGCGTTTCTTTCCCGCAAGCTCCTGCAACGCAATCGGGAGGCATCCGTACTTGAAATAGATCTTGGGCGGGACCCTGAACCAGAGCATGTTCTCTCTCCGCTCTGCAATCGTTTTTACGTTGATCAGATGTTTGATGCCTACATTTTCACTCACGGAATTCCCCCCCCACGATCCGCAGCCCAGGGTCAGGCTCGGATCGAGCTTGAAGTTGTAGATATCGCCTATGGCGCCCTGTGATGCCGGAGTGTTTATGAGGACTCTCCCGGTCTTCAGTCTTGCGCCGGCATAATCAATGCGGTCGATATTCCTTGCGTCCGTATAGACCACGGAGGTATGGCCCAGCCCGCCGAAACGGACCAGCTTGTCGGCAAGATCGACGGCAGCCCTGAAATCCGCGGCGTGGTACAGAGCCAGGGTGGGAGATAGTTTTTCATAAGAGAAGGCTTCATCGCTCCCGACCTTTGCGCATTCCGCCATCAGGACCTTAGCGTCTTTCGGGACCTTAATCCCCGCCATCTCTGCGATCGTTTCAGCGCTCTGCCCGACAATGTCCGCGCTGATCTTCCCATCTTTCAGGATCACCGCGCCGACTTTATCTTTTTCTTCGGGGGTTAAAATATAAGCGCCGCGGTCAATGAATTCCTGACGGACGAAATCATACACCGAGTCCACCACTATTACCGATTGTTCGCTGGCGCAGATCATTCCGTTATCAAAGGTTTTGGAGATCAGGATGCTCGAAACCGCCATGCGCAGATGGGCGGTTTCGTCGATGACGGCAGGCGTATTGCCTGCGCCGACCCCGAGGGCGGGCTTTCCGCTGGAGTATGCCGCTTTCACCATGCCGGGGCCGCCGGTCGCAAGTATCAGATTGATCTTCTTGTGGTGCATCAGGCGGTTGCTCAGATCAATGGTAGGCTCTTCAATCCAGCCGATGATATCTTCCGGCGCGCCTGCCGCTACGGCAGCGTCCAGTACGGTCTTTGCCGCCAGTATGGTGCAATGTTTTGCGCGGGGGTGGGGTGAAAAGATGATCGCATTGCGTGTCTTCAGCGCCAGCAATGCCTTGAAAATGGCCGTTGAAGTCGGGTTTGTCGTCGGGATAATCCCCGCAATAATGCCTATCGGCTCTGCGATACGCTTGATGCCGTATGTCGTGTCGACCTCAATCACGCCGCAGGTCTTTTCATCTTTATATTTGTTGTAAATGTATTCCGAGGCGAACTGGTTTTTGATGACCTTGTCTTCGACCACCCCCATACCTGTTTCTTCGCGGGCGGCCTTTGCCAGCTGAATGCGCATCGAACTTGCCGCTGATGCGGCCTTACGGAAGACGGCGTCTACCCTTTCCTGCGAAAAAGCGGAATACTGTTCCTGCGCCCGCGCGACACGTGCGATCAGTTGCTCCAGATCATCCTGCTGCTGGTTTGCCGGTTTGTTTTCCATGGTATTGTCCCTCGATCACGTATTGATGATTATTTTTGACGCCGATACATATGGCGGATTACCCCGGTTTCTGTATGTCCCAACGCTTCCCTCCCCAAAGCCCCGGTTTATTTGACCATTCTTCAGTCTGTGGTATGGTGATGCCGTCCGACTGATTTATGATTGGATAATAACTTTATAGTTAAAGGGTATTTGATCGTACTTCCTTTGTCAAGCGGACACCCGGAAATACACTGATTTCTCTTCCGATTGTTGCCATCATCCGCCGACATTGGGTATAATCCTAAGTCTCTGAAATCCGTGAAATAGTCGGCAATATCAAACATACGGGGAGATTGGCGTCTAAAGGGATGCATGGACTGAAATCCCCCGGCGCTTGGCGCCATACGAGTTTAATTCAAGTGTCCGGAGCCGAAAAAACATGAAGACTTCCATAAAGAAAGCGATTTTCCCTGCTGCAGGACTCGGCACCAGGTTTCTTCCCGCTACAAAGGCGTCGCCCAAGGAGATGATGCCTATTGTGGACAAGCCGCTTATACAGTACGGGGTTGAAGAGTGCGTCCGTTGCGGGATCGAAGAGTTCATCATCATTACCGGCAAGAACAAGAGGACGATTGAAGACCATTTCGATTCGGCCTATGAGCTTGAAGACAAGCTCAGAAAATCCGGCAAGCAAAAGCTGCTGGATGAGATCAACAAGCTGCAGCAGATCAAGTTTGCCTATATCCGCCAGGGTGTAGCCTTGGGCCTTGGGCATGCGATCCTCTGCGCAAAACCCTTTGTGAAGGACGAGCCGTTTGCGGTCATACTCAGCGACGACCTTCTTGATCAGGATTCGACTGCGCTGAAGGACATGATGGAGATATACGAGAGGACGCAGTCTCCTGTTATTGCCGTCGAGAAGGTCGACAAGGCCGATGTCCAGAGGTACGGTATTATCGACGGCAATTTGCGCGACGGGGTGTATGAGATCAGGGACCTCGTCGAAAAACCGAAGCCTGAAGACGCTCCGTCAACGAACGGCATTATCGGAAGGTATATACTTACTCCGGACATATTCGACATACTCGAAAAACAGAAACCCGGGGCGGGCGGAGAGATACAGCTTACCGACGCATTGAAGACGCTTGTTAAAAAAAGGCCCATTTATGGATATGCTATAAAAGGGAGAAGGTACGATGCGGGCGACAAGCTGGGCTATCTTCAGGCGACTGTGGATTTTGCCCTTGCCAATAAGGAGCTTTCCTCTGCCTTCAGGAAGTTTCTGGTCGAAAAGGTAAGGAATTTGCAGGCCCCGTAAACAGGCTGGGGTTGTACAATGCAGGCATATCAGGTCGCGCAGGTTATAGGGAGGCCACTTTATGAATAACGCCGAAGAATTCAGCGAAGTTGAAATTGATGATAAAGATAAATATAAAGAGGTTGAGATACCGGATACGCTTCCAGTATTGCCTGTAAGAGATATAGTGGTCTTCCCTTTCATGATCATCCCGCTGTTTGTCGGCAGGGATATCTCCATAAAGGCCATAGACAGCGCCCTGAACTCGAACCGCATGGTGCTGCTGCTCAGCCAGAAAGATATAAACATAGAGTCGCCCGCCCCGTCGGACCTCTATTCCGTAGGCACCGTTTGCCAGATCATGCGCATGCTCAAGCTGCCCGACGGCAGGGTCAAGGTGCTGATCCAGGGCCTCAGCAAGGCCAGGACTGTCGAGGTCACGCAGTCGGAGGCTTTCTTTACGGCAAAGATCGAAAAACTTCTGGAAAAAGGGTCTGGGAATATGAGCATAGAAAACGAGGCCCTTATCAGGAATATCAAGGAGCAGTTCGACAAGGTAGTCACTCTCGGCAGGACTGTGCTGCCGGATGTTATGGTGGTGATCGAAAACCTGAATGAGCCGGGCAGGCTTGCGGACCTCATAGCGTCCAATCTCGGGCTGAGGACCGAATTGGCCCAGGAGATACTCGAGATGTCCAATCCCATCAAAAGGCTCGAACGCGTGGGAGAGATGCTCGAAAGGGAGATACAGCTCCTTACCATACAGCAGAAGATACAGACCGAGGCGCGCGGAGAGATAGACAAGACCCAGCGCGAGTACTTCCTGCGCGAGCAGTTGAAGGCCATACAGCGCGAGCTTGGGGACATAGATGAGCGGGCGGAGGAGATCAGCGAGTTCAGGAAAAAGATCGACGAAGCGAAGATGCCCGAAAAGGTTGCAAAAGAGGCCGAGAAACAGCTCAGGCGGCTCGAAAAGATGCATCCCGACAGCGCCGAGTCCGGCACCATCAGGACCTATCTCGAATGGCTCAGCGAGATACCGTGGTCGAAGGGCACAAAAGACCAGCTTGACATCAAGGTGGCTGAAAAGATACTCAACAACGACCACTACGATCTCGAAAAGGTCAAGGAGAGGATACTCGAATACCTCAGCGTCAGAAAGCTCAAGGAGAAGATGAAGGGCCCGATTATCTGCTTCATAGGCCCTCCCGGCGTCGGGAAGACCTCTCTCGGCAGGTCCATAGCAAAATCTCTCGGCAGGGAGTTTGTAAGGATGTCTCTCGGCGGTGTGCGGGACGAGGCCGAGATAAGGGGCCATCGCAGGACATATGTGGGCGCTCTCCCGGGCAGGATCATTCAGGGCATGAAGCAGGCAGGGACAAACAACCCGGTCTTCATGCTCGACGAGATAGACAAGCTCGGCTCTGATTTCAGGGGAGACCCGTCTTCCGCCCTGCTCGAGGTGCTCGATCCGGAACAGAACAACTCTTTCATGGACCACTATCTTGCGGTGCCGTACGACCTTTCAAGGGTAATGTTCATAACGACCGGCAACCTCACGGACACCATCCCGGGGCCTTTGAGGGACAGGATGGAGATACTTTACCTGTCGGGGTATACGAGCGAAGAGAAGCTCCAGATAGCGAAAAAATTCCTTGTGCCCAAGCAGCTTGACGAACACGGCATTACCCAGAAGATTATGAAGATAAACGACTCGGCCCTGGAGCAGATGATCACCCAGTATACACGTGAGGCGGGTGTCAGGAATCTCGAAAGGGAGATAGCCAATCTCTGCAGGAAGGTCGCCAAGCAGGTGGCCGGGGGCAAGACCGGGACATTCAACATAACAGGCGCAAATATCTCGAAATTCATTGGGGCCCCCAAGTTCCTGCCTGAAGAGGAGATGAAGCGCAACGAGGTGGGGGTGTGCACCGGGCTCGCATGGACCGAGGCCGGCGGAGATGTGATCTTCATAGAGGCCTCCCTGATGAAGGGCAAGGGCGTGCTGACCTTGACCGGTCAACTCGGAGATGTGATGAAGGAGTCCGCCCAGACGGCGTTGAGTTATGTCAGGTCAAAAGAGAAGGAACTCGGGATCAGCTCGGACGCCTTTTCCCAGAATGACCTCCATATCCATGTGCCTGCAGGAGCCATCCCCAAGGACGGCCCCTCAGCGGGGATAACCATGGCGACGGCCATAGCGTCCGCCTTTACCGGAAGGCGGGTCAGGAAGGACGTGGCGATGACCGGGGAGAGCACTCTCCGGGGCAGGGTGTTGCCGATAGGCGGGCTGAAGGAAAAAGCCCTTGCGGCAAAAAGGATGGGCATCAAGACGGTGATTGTGCCCAAGAAGAACAGGAAGGACCTCGATGAACTGCCGAAATATGTGAAGGAAGGCATGAACTTTGTGATGGTCGATATGGTCGATGAGGCCCTCAGGACCGCGCTCGAACCGGGCAAGGGCAAGACATCTGCGCGTCCCGGGGCTGCAAAGGCTGCGAAAAAGCCGGTACTGAAGACGAAGGGGCCGAAGAAAACAGGGAAACTGAATGGAAAATACGCGACTGGCCCAAAAAGGGGAGTTAAAGCTCCTAAAAGGGGTAAGGGAAAGATTTAAAAATCCGGCCGGGGGACGCGTCATTGCCGGAATCGGCGACGATTGCGCAGTAATAGCCCCGAATGACAAAAAGATCGTAGTCACTACCGACATGATGAACGAGGGAGTGCATTTCGACCTCGCTTATACATCGGCTCTGCATCTCGGTTTCAAGCTCATATCGGTCAATGTCAGCGATGTAATGGCGATGGGCTGTGTAGCCAAATTCATATTCCTCGATCTGGCCTTTACCTCAGGAGCCGATGAAGAGATGTTCGACGGGGTTTACGACGGCATCGAGGAGGCAATCAGGTATTACGATGTGGCCCTGCTCGGAGGCGATCTCTGTTCTTCAAGGAACGACACCATACTTGCGGCTACCGTTATCGGGGAGGGCGACAGGGTTGTTTACAGAAAGGGCGCCCTGCCGGGAGACAGGATTTATGTGACCTCATCCACCGGTGATTCGGGCTGCGGCCTCAGGATACTGAATATGCTCGATGACGAATCCAGGGAGGCGGTCAGGCGGCAGCCGGTATTTGCAGCTCCCGGCGATAATACGGGAAGGGAATTAAAACTTGTTAACGGCGGTACTGCCGGGCTGGACTGGGATGCGGGCCTCAGGCTTATCAGGCGACATCTCGTCCCGGTTGCAAGGGATTCGCGTGATATCGCGCCGTATGCCG